>Ga0193708_1000009_pt1 | contig 55452 bp, 108 predicted proteins | sample H3c1metaG_FD_160570 | JGI IMG/M metagenome (GOLD analysis project Ga0193708, IMG submission 160570) | Soil microbial communities from a riparian zone of the East river system, Colorado, United States - H3c1 | ecosystem: Environmental > Terrestrial > Soil > Riparian zone | place: USA: East...
AAGCCATGCGGGCTGAGAAGGTCTTCCAGCCTGCGCGTTTCGGTATCGCTGAGGGAGCCCGCGATCTCCCTGCCGATCAACTGCTCGATCTCGGTGGCCTGCCGGCGCAGCATCGAGAGATTGTCCATGAGCCCGCGGCGCTCGCGGTCGTCGCGTTCCTTCTTCTCGCGCGCCATGCGCTGCTCATCGGCCTTCGCCTTGGCCGCGGCGGCCTCAGCTTCGATGCGGCGCTGCTCGGCCTCATTGGCCTTGCGCTGCGCTTCCAACTCGCGATCACGCGCCGCGCGCTCTTCGCGTTCGGCTGTCTCCCGGCGCTCGCGCGCTTCATCGGCCTCGCGTTGCAGGCGGGTGGCTTCCTCCCGCTCTTTCTGGGCCCGCGCTTCCCGCGCCTGGCGCTCGTGCTCCCGGACGATCTCCTGATAGGCGGTGTAGCGGCCCTTGATGTCGTCGTGGGTCTTCTTGACCCTCTCCAGCGGCGTGGTGAAGAACGCATAGATGGTGTCGGACACCTTCTGCCACGGCGCCTTCTCGGACGTGCGGTGCGCCTTCCAGGCGGCCATGCTCTCTGTCATCGAGCGCAGCAGGGTCTGGACGTCCTTGGCTGTCGCCTCGTCCTCGATCCGTGCCGGGACAGCCTTCGCCGAGGCCAAAAGCTCATCGGCCCGCTTCTCGACCTCGGGGAACCGGACGCGCACATCCTCCTGGGCATCCAGCGGCGTGGGCGCCTCGATCGGCGGCTTGTTGTGAGTCCGGCCGACTGACCGGGCGAATTCTTCACTCATGATCTGGCTCGCTTTCTGCCGAAGGTGGGTGGGGGTAGCTTGGTGAAGTCGACGGGAGCAGTGATGATCTCGACGCGCTTGCCGCTGCGGGACTCGTAGGCCTTGATCGTGATCGGCTTGGCGCAGAGATAGCCCCACATATCGTAGGGGTCTTTGCGGTCGCCGTTGACCTCGCAGCGCAGGATCTGCATGCCCGTCGGCTGTTCGGTCAGGAAGTCGCGCTCGGGCTCGCGCCAGATGCGCGCAACGACGGGCGGGGTGTGGCGGTTGAGGCGACGCTCGTAGAAGCCGCATTGCGGAGTGGGCGGAATCACCTGCCCGCGGGCGCGAAGCTCTTCCTTCCACCACTCGAACGGATCGGCCATGGCCGGGACCACGCGCGGCGGCCGTGCGCCGCGCTCGAACATGCTCTCGTACAGCGCCTCGGCATCGAGCAGGCGGAGCATGTCGCGGATGGCCGGCTCGCTCGGGGCTTGCGGCCGCAACGACATGATCTCACCGGGCCATGGCGCCATGCACTTCAGTGTCACCAGTTTGCGGTAGAGCCCGAAGTTCGGCGCTTCCTTCCGCAAGGAGTCGCGAATCCTGGTCCGCCCCGTCCATTCGCTCGGCTTGTTCAACGCCTTGCGGAGACCTTCGAGCGAGCCAAACCGGCGGATCAGGCCTGAGGCCGTCTTCAACCCGATGCCGGGCACGCCCGGGATGTTGTCGACGGCATCGCCGCATAGCGCCTGAACGTCAGGCACCAGGTGCGGCTCGACGCCGAACTTCTTGAGCACGTCCGCCTCGAGCACGCGGGTACGCTCGACCGGGTTCGCGATCTCTACGACGTTGTCTTCGACCAGCTGGCAGAAGTCTTTGTCGATCGAGACGATGGTGGTGCGCATCTGCGATGCCTTGCCGATGGTGGCGAGGGTCGCGATCATGTCGTCGGCCTCGTAGCCGACGAGCTCCACCGGCTCGAACCCCATGACGTGGGCCGCCTCGCGCAGGATCGGCATCTGCCGGTTCAGATCCTCGGGCCGTATGCGGTGCGCCTTGTATTGCGGATACAGCTTGTGCCGGAAGGTCGGGCCGGGCGCGTCGAACACGGCCGCGGCGAACTGGTAGGGGTCCTTGTCGGCGCGGTCGATCATCTTCGACAGCAGCGACATGAACCCGATGATCGCGTGCGTGGGCATGCCGTCGGAGCGGAATCGCGGGGACAGTGCATGGTATGCCCTGTAAGCAAAACCTGAGGAGTCGATCAGCAAAAGGTGGCCAGCAGTCACCGCTTTTCCTTGCGTGGGGGCGGATCGATGGAGTGATAGATGGACGACCGGCCCTCGGTTATGGCCAGCACCGCTTCCTCAAGACCAGCGCGCTTGCCATTTTGGAAAGAGGATTCGCGGGCGGCCTTCTCGGCTTCGCGCTTCACCCAGTCCAGGCGCCAATTCAGGAGTTCTGTGGTGATCTTGGGAGGCTCGGTCATCGGCTCGCGGGCATGCGCTGAACCCCTCATTTCTCGCGCGAATCATTACCCTGATTTCCCACGCCCTACAAACCAAAACACATTGCAGCGTTTCTGTTTGTAGAACACCACAATATGTAGACTCGCGCGCATGCAGATGATTCGCTGGCGTGAGAAGAATGGGCTGAGTTACCGCAATGCCGGCGAACTCTTCGGTCTAGGCCCTAGTCACACATACAGAATTGAGAAGGGGCTGACGTTCCCTCGGCCGGAAGTCGCCGATAGAATCGAGCAGGTGACACAAGCTATGGGGCCATCAGGGGTCGGTTTGGATGACCACCTCCATGCTTGGCGCCGGAGTCATCCACAGGAAACTGAAGCCGTGCGTGCGGCCAGCCGCGCCGCCGTCAAGGCTTTCAACAACGCGGCGAACGGGCCCAAGGAGGGCCAAAAAGATGGCAAGCAAAGCAAACGGTAAGGGCCACGGCGGCGGGAAGGCGGCCGCTCCGAAGAAGGCGGCGAAAGCAGATGCCCCGAAAGCAGACCGCCGGAAGAACGTCGGCATCAGCAAGGCTGCGGCCCGGGAATTCGCGGAAGAATACAACCGCCTATTGGACGAGAAGGAAACTCTCGCTGGCGAGGCGATGTCCGACGTCAAGAACCTGATCGAGCGGGCATCGAACCAAACCGGCATGCCGCGCGCGATCATGCGCCAGGCCCTTCAGGACCAACGCCAGGAAAAGAAGCGCCACGCGAAGGAAAAGGAAATGGAGCCCGAGGAGCGCCAGCAGCTGAAATCCGTGCGCGATGCGCTCGGGGTTTTCATCAACACGCCGCTGGGCCAATCGGCGGCACAGCGGGATGACGCGGGCGAGCGGCCGTCGGAAGTGGATGACGCCGGTTAATGCGTGGCTTGGGGATCGATTGCGGTTTTCGGACCGGCTTTGGAGCACTCGGAGGCAGGAAAGCCCCTGCCTCCGGGTCCTACCACCTGGCTGGGTCGTCGGCTGAAATGGGCCAGGCCTTCGCCTCGCTCGTGCCGATCGTCAATGGCCTGATCGTTTCCCAGAAGCCTGACTTCATCGTGGTCGCCATGCCGTTCATCGGCCAGAAGGTGACGCCGGTCCAGCTTATCCCCATCATGGCGTTCCCCTGCCGCGTGCAGGAGATCGCCGACGAACACAGCATCCCGTTCTACCGGATTGCCGAGTCTGACGCGCGCAAGGCGCTGCTCGGCTTTGTCCCCGGTGGAAGCGATGCGATCAAGAAGGCCGTTGTCTCCGGATGCCGCCAGCGCGGCTGGCCCTGCTGCGACAATCACGCGGGCGACGCGCTGTGCGTGGTCGACTTCAAGCTGAACGAGCTCGATCCGAAGGGCGCCCATGAGCGCACCCCCCTCTTCATCAGCGCCGGCCTGGCCCGCGCGAAGCAGAAGAAGGCGATCACGGCATGAGCGAAGGGCCCAAGTTCTGGTACGTGGTCGGCTCGATCGCGGATGATGAGCACGTGGTCTTCGTGGTGCACGAGACCACGCCGGATATCTTCCGCCGGGTCGCCGCCTTCACGAACAAGGTTCGCGCCGAAGACTATGCCGAAATGGAGAACGACTTCAGGCCTGGGCGTGGCACCGTGGACGAACTGCTCCAGGGCCGCGATGGCGACGACCAGCCCGCCGCGGCGCACGTGGCCGAGCCGAGATCCGCGCTGAGCGTTCGCCGCACCACTGTCGTGGAGACCACCCGGACCAGGATCGCGCATCAGGAAGAAGTAGGGGAGGACACACCAGAGAGCGGGGCTAGTGGCTCTCACGTGTGGGCCCTCCCCCGAGTTACTGCCGTGCCGGATCGCCCGGTTGAGCAGGTTGCCGTAGCTCCTTCGGCCTCGGCTGGCGCGATCACAACTGCCGACGCGCCCAAAAGTGCCGTTCCTGGGGGAATTATCCACAGCACTTCGCTCACCGAGAGCGAGGCCAAGGTGTTCGAGGCCCTCGTGGGCTTCGCCGCCCGCATGCACAAGCCCAGCATAGCGCAGATCGCCATCACCTCTGGCGTGCCCAACGGCAGCATCACGCACCTGCTGCTCGCGCTCGAGCGTAAAGGCTACATCAAGAACGATGGCGTGCGCTTCGCGCCGGACTATCGCGTTATCGTCCAAGGCAAGCCCATCGTGGAAACGCCGATGGTTGCCGAGCCACCGTTGCCGAGCCCGGCGACCGCCAAGATCGAGCCCCAGGACGATCCGGTTGAAGCGCCGCTGAGCGCCGCCGATCTGAGCGACCGCCAGCGTTCGGCGCTGATCTGCGTGAGCAGGGACGACCTGAGCGACCGCACGTTGGCGCTCGCCAGTATCGGCACGCACGAGCTTCCGAAGATCCTGCTCAGGCTGCGGGATTTCGAACTGATCGGGCTGGGCGTTGGCGGCAAGTGGCACCTGCTCCCCGACGGCGAGCGCATCGCCAATGAGATCAAGACCAAGAAGGGGCCTGGTCCGGTCGAAGCGAAGATCTCGATGCCGGTGGTTCGCCAGCCGGCGCCGGAGAAGCACAAGGACGTGTCGCTCAAGCACGACCAAGCCGCTAAAGACGCCGTCGCCAGGTTCACGGAAACAGGCGGTGTGCGTAAATTCCACGAGGCAGATTCGGCGGCGCACTTCAACATTGCCGACTACTTAACGAGGAAGGGCCACCATGTGAGTGGCGCCAGCGCATGGAAGTCGGCGTGGATGATCGACGGAAAACGAATGGATTGGGACGCGGTGGTGTCCCTGGTGAACAAGCACCGGGTGCAAGCCGAGCTCCCGCCCCTGACATTTTGAGCGATCGCGATTTCGGGCGCGCGATCGTGACACAACGGAACTACCTGATTGCATTTGCCAGGGCGAGGCTTCACCGCTCGCGCGATGATGCCGAAGACCTGGCGCAGACCACTCTTCTCAAGGCGTGGGAGCATCGGATGCAGTTCAAGCCCGGCTCCAACATGAAGGCCTGGCTCTTCACGATCCTGCGCAACGCCAATTTCGGGCAGCTGCGCCGGCTGAAGATCCACAACCCGATCTCGTCCACCGTCGAGAACAACACTGGCGAGAGCGTCGCCTACGACGTGGCCATCCCGGGCAATCAGGAAGACTCCGCCAACCTCCGGGACATCCTGGAAGCGTTCAAGCGCCTGCCGATCAATCAGATTGATAGCCTGCTGCTGCTCACGCGCGGGCACTCCTACGAGAAGGTTGCCGACAACGTCTGCGCCCCGGTAGGAACCGTGAAGAGCCGCGTCGCCCGCGCGCGCAAAGCCCTCAGGAAAGCTTGTGGATGACCGCGAAAACCCATTTGAAACGTGTGAGCTATTGCCAGTGGGCGGTTGAAGGGCCGCGGCGGGACGTCATTATCCGCCGCAACGGGCGCCGGTTCCAGGTGTTCGAGCGGGGTAAGCCGATGCTCGACGGGTTCTTCCACGAGACGTTCAGCCGCTTCTATCAGGCTGAGGCTTATGCCAGGACCCTCGCCGGCCTACCCGTCGTGTCGGTTATCCATCACGAAGAGCAATCGCTCTCGGTGCGGGCGTTCCTCGCCTCGCGGGCGTCATGAGCAGGCTATCCCGGGCCGTTCAGGAGCGTCACGCCCCGAAAGAGGTCGAGGCCGACTCGCCAGAACGCAAGCGGTGGCGCGAGATCGAGTGGTATGCGACCCCGCCATTTGCGACCCGTGCCGGCGCGGAATTGATCAGCCGCTTGAGCCCGGGCGGTATTGACGTCATCTGGGAACCAGCTTGCGGCGACGGAATCATGGCCGAGTGCCTCAAGCCTTTCTGCGACAGCGTCTTTTCCAGCGACCTTTGCCCTCAAAGCTATGGCGAGACGATCGATTTCCTGTTGGCCGAGCCGCACGAGTGCGATTGGGTGGTCTCGAATCCTCCCTTTGAGCTTGGCGCTCAGTTCATCACCCAGGGCCTGAAGATGGCGCGCATCGGCGTAGCGATGCTTTGCCGCCTGGCCTTCATCGAAGGGGCGGGGCGCTATCCCGTGCTCCACGCTGGCCGCCACCCCATGACGATCCTGGCGCCATTTATCGAGCGCGTGCCGATGCAGTTGGGCCCATGGAACCCGAAATGCAGCACGGCCACGGCCTATGCCTGGTTCATCTTCCTCAAGGAGGCGGAGCGGCCGCCGGACCAGCACTGGGCGGCGCGCGTGCACCCGATCCCGCCAGGCACGCGGGCGCGGCTTTCCTATCCGGACGATATCCGGCGCTTCTGCAAGGCAACGGGAGCGCCATTGCTTGAGGGCGGCGATGCGGTGGACGACCGAGCAGCGGGCTGAACTCGAGCACCGTTGGAACGTGCTCAAGCAGACGCCCCGCGTCATCAGACGGGAAATGGGGATCACCCGCGGGCAGCTGGCCGGGCGGGTAACCAAGTACACCCTTCAGTCTCAGGGCGTGCCGCGCTTCCACAACCCCGACGCGCCAGCCGTCTGGGAAGGCCGGACCAGGTTCCCGGGCCAGGTCACCAGCGAAGGCGCGGCGCTGAAGCCCGGCACCTTCCAACGGAAGCTCGGCAAGCGCGTCACCAAGGGGAAATGGAAGGGCATGCCGATCTACTCGCTGACGCTGGAAGAGCGCGCGACATGCCCCAAGGACTGCAAGCTGTGGACCGCCTGCTACGGTAACAACCTACATTGGGCTAAGCGGATGTCTCACGGCCCTGCGCTGGAGGCGAAGATCTGGGTGGAGCTTCGCGCCCTCGCCCGCCGGCACCGGCGCACGGGCTTCGTGGTGCGTCTCCACATCCTTGGGGACTTCTGGTCGGTCGGCTATGTCGAGCTCTGGGCCGAGGCCCTGGACGCCTTCCCGGGCTTGCGGGTGTTCGGCTACACCGCCTGGCAACCCACAACGCGCATAGGACGCGCGCTGGCGGCTTTGCGGGACCTGAGGTGGGACCGCTTCGCCATCCGGACGTCGGGCGCCACACAGGGCCCTCGCACGCTCGTGGTGAAGGATGAGCGGGGGGCAAAGCTATCCGGCGCGATCGTGTGCCCGGTCGAGACGGGCAAGACGGCCTGCTGCGGGACGTGCTCGCTGTGCTGGGCGACGACCAAGCCCATCGTGTTCATCGAGCACTGAAACTTTATTTCGACCCCCGAAAAAGCGCGCTATTGCTGAATTTCGCAATTTCGCAAACTGAACGAAATGCTTGCGCCGCAGGTGTCAAGCCCGCGCGAAACAGCGTCCCGCAGCATGATTTATATGGCTTTTCTGAGGGTCGGGAGAGGGCGTTCGGGAAAATCGAGGAACCCGGTTTGCTAGCATGACCTCCGTCGGGCCGGTTCAGAGGACCCGACGGAGAACCACTAACGGAGGCGTGTCATGCCTGAGGCCAATAAGCACATCCCAGAACGGGGATCAATCTACGTCATCGAGACGAACCTGCCCGATCCGTTCCCGATCGGCTGGCGCCACTACTCGGCCAGCTTTGGGCCGAAATGGGTCAATCTCATCATGCTCTCGACCGGCCGGCACATCCGGGTCCCGGTTACCCACATGCCGCCGTGGCACCTCGCACCCAAGAAAATCCAGCAGCGCGCAGCCCGAAGACTCCGCCGGAACGCAGAGACTTATGGCAACTGGAGCAGCCACTTAAAGAAGACCCTGCGCTATCTGAGGGATCAGCGGTTATCCACAATTTCCACAGGCGACTGAATCCTGTGGATCACACCCAGTTAGTACGGGAACGTACTTAGCCTTTGGTGGTAGGGTCACTCCGCCGGGTCCGCCTTAGCGGGTTGACGCGGTATCGGTTCCAGGGTCGGTGGGAAGGCTGCTCTCAGCTTGCCCCCCGACGGCGGCCTCCGCCGACCCGGAACCTAACAAGGGGCGCAGCTATGAAACGTCATTTCGACTGGGTTGCAATTCATCAGGCGCAGAAGGTCTTGGCCACGCTGTATCCGGAATTGTTCAGCCTGCTCAATCCCGTGCCGCTCAAAATCGGCATCAAGGACGACATCCTCGTGCGCTTCCCGGGTATCCGGCGGCACGTGCTCGGTGGGCTCCTGGGCTGGCTCACCCATCGGCGGGACTACCTCGAACGATGCACCGAAGGCGCCACGCGCTACGGCTTTGATGGGCCGGACGGCGTGGTCACCGCGGCCGAGGCGGAGTTCGCGCTGAAGAAGTTCGTCGAGCGGGAAATCTCAAGCCTACCAAGGGTAAAAGCAGCATGAGGACATCACTCTGTGCCCGACGGTTCCTGGCCCGCGTCCTTGAAGAGCGCACCGTCACGGTGGACGGCAAGCGCGCCGGGATGGTGGAGATCCTCTGCCGCACCAAGCTCATAACGGCCACTCCCATCAAGGCCGGGATCAAAGGCCGGAATCGCCAGTTCAAAGTTACGCTCACCCCCGAAGGCGCCAAATTCGCGAGGCCACTCTGTGGAGCTTCCCAGCCACTGGCCCGCTGAGGACCAGTATCTGATCGCCCTGTTGTTCCGGCTCGACACTCAGACGCCGGGCGACAAAGACGAGTGTTCCGAGACCGGCGCGCTGCGCGTAGCCGTGGACATAGCCCTTGCGACATTTCCCGTAAAAACAGTCGGTTGAGGTGTTGCGTTCATGGCGTCTGCTAAGCCTCATTATGCTTTAGACGCAGAGCCACCATCTGAGCGAACCCTCCCCTGTAACGTCGAGATCGAATGGGCGCTGCTCGGCGCGCTGCTGGTCGATAACCATTGGTTCGACCGGGCGGCGCTGACGCTCAGGCCCGAGGACTTCTACGACCCGCTGCATCAGCGGATGTATGCCGAAATGGTCGGGCTCTTCGCCAAGGGCATGCACGTGACGCCCTTGACGCTGAAGGCCATGCTCGAAGGCGATGCCGGCTTGGCCGAGGTCGGCGGCATCACGTATCTCTTAGGCCTCGCGCGCTCCGCATCGGTCCTGCCAAACGTCGCCGACTACATCGCGATCCTCAAGGATCTCGAACTGCGGCGGCATCTGATCCGGATCGGCGAGGACATCACCAACCAGGCATATGCCGCACCCTATGGCGTGGCGGCTACCGAGGTCGCCGGGCGCGCCTCAGAGGCGCTGTTCCAGGCCGCGAGTGCCGGCGAGGCAAAGCCTGCCCTGTCTCTCGATAGGGTCGCAGGGGAAGTGCTCGACATGCACGAGCGCCGCTTCAACGGCGAGCGGTTCCCGACGGTCAAGATCGGCCTGCACACAGTGGACGCCGAGATAGGCGGATTCAGGGGCACGGACCTGGTCGGGATCGCCGGGCGGAGCGGCATGGGCAAGTCGGCGCTGCTGGGCGGCATCGCCCTCGGCGCCGCGATGCGGGGCACCCCCGTGCTCGTGTTCTCCATCGAAATGGCCAACGGGCAGTGGGCCGAGCGCACGCTGTGCGACATCGACTTCTACGAAAACGGCGGCAAGGACGCGCTTGAATACCGCAAGTTCCGCAACGGCACGTTGACTGAGGGGGAGTTCGATCGCGCCGCGCGCGCCCGCCTCCGGCTCAACAATCTACCCCTTCACATCATCGACGACGACCAGCTGAACATCGAGGATCTGAGCGCGCGCGCCAGGACATGGGCGATCGGGCGCGGGCCTCTCGGCATGATCGTGGTCGACTATGCGCAGATCGTGGCCCCGACGGACCAAGGCCGAGATCGCTCCCGCGAGCAGGAGGTCAACCACATCGCCCGCGGGCTCAAGCGCTTGGCCAAGAAGCTCGGCTGGGTGGTCGTCGCCGGAATCCAGTTGCTGAACAAGGGCATGAAGGGCACGGATGCCGACCGCCGGCCGACCGCGCAGGACATCAGGGAATCGGGGGGCATCGAGAACGAGTGCGACGTGGTCTTCGCCACCTATCGCCCCGCTTGGTATCTCGAGCAGCGCAAAGCCGAGGCCAAGGCCGCGAGCCAAGCCGAGTGGGATGCCTGGCAGGCAGACCATCAGAACGCCAAGCACAAATTCGAACTGCTGAACTTCAAGCAGCGGCACGGCCGCCGGATTGATTTCGAACTGTGGTGCGACATGGGCGCATCAGCCGTCCGCGATCAACGGCCCATCGGCAACGTCATCACCCAAGAGGAAGCGAAAGGGCTGTTCGCATGAGTGTCGAGGCGATGACGTGGGCGTGGAAGCAGAAGGTGGGCTCTGGGCAGCAGAAGCTCGTCCTGGTGGTGTTGTCCGACTCAGCGGACCCGAGTACCGGCCTTGTCTGGCTCGATATCGACAGCCTCAAACGACGCGCTGAAATGTCAGAAGCAGCCATCAAAACCGCCCTTCTGGCGCTAAGCATCAAAGGGTTCATCAAGCAGGAAGAAAACGGCAACTACCGTTTCATTTGGGGGGCAAAATGAGCGTCGATGTCATCACCGCAGTGTGGCGCTCAGGCGTCTACGACGGCAGCAACCTGATCGTTCTGCTCGCCCTGGCTGATTGGGCCGCGCCGGACGGCACGCGGGTCTATCCAACGATCCGGCAAATCATGGAGAAGGCGCGGCTCTCTGAGCGTGGGGCCCGAGACTGCCTCCGCAAGCTGAAAGGCGACGGGTTTCTGATCCTGGTGAAGGGTTCGGACGGCACGAGGGGTATGGCCAACGAATGGCGCCTCGACGTCGCGAAGCTATGGGCCTGTGCCGGAGAAACGGAGAAGAAATCACGGGGGCAAATTGAAGGTGACAATTATGCCACGGGGGCAAATGGCGACAGTCACGGGGGCAAATTGCAGCTGCACGGGGGCAAATTGCAACAAATCCCCCACACCCCCTATATAGATTCAACCGTTATAAACAACCGTCATATACAACCGTCATCCGCGCCTGGCGGCGCGTCGAGAGCGAAGGCTTCGAAGCAAGGGGAAGAACCAGAGGGCTTCGCCGAGTTCTACCAAGCCTATCCAAGACACGAGGGCCGGGGGCAGGCGGAGAGGGCCTATAGGGCCGCGCGCAAGATCGTCTCGGCCGAGATCCTCCTTGAGGGCGCGGAGCGGTACGCGGCGCTCCGGAAGGGCGAGCCAGCCCAATACACCAAACATCCGGCCACCTGGTTGAACGGCAAAGGCTGGCTGGACGAGGCCCTGCCAGTCCAATCGGCGACTGTGATCCCGATCGCGCGCGCCAGCCTCTTCGACTGGGAAGAGCGGCTGCGGATCTACTACGGCTACGTCAGCGAGGACAAAGAATACCCACTACCGAAGGGCACCTGGAACAAGAGTTGGGGCCCAGCACCGCACGAGCAAGGCCACAAGGTCCCGCTTGAAGCCTTCGCCAAGATCAAACCCAAGGTGGCGTGATGAAGTGCCTCCTCAAGAAAACCGGTGGGGTGTGCCGCTCTCCTGTGGCGTGTGGCGGATTTGGCTACTGTCGCGAGCGAAACTTCGATGGCACGCCGATGACCGAGGCAAAGCTCGCGCGCAACCGCGAGGCTCAACGGGCTGATGACGCTGGGAGAGAGGCCAAATGAAGCTCGATCGCAACAAACTCGGCAACGACGGCCGCGGAAAGTATGCGCTGATCAAGGTGCGAGAGGTGGCGCTGTTTGAGCCGCCCGAGGCCTTCGCAACGAGCCCCGTGCTCGAAGCGATCAAGACCCTTGAGGACGCGGGCGTGCTCGATTGGGGCGAGGTTAACACCGAGGCCGAGTTCTTCGTGATCCGGCTCAAGGACAAGTACGCTCTGGCGGCGCTGGTGGCCTACGCGCAGGCGGCGTTCACGGACGATCCGGAGTACGCGAAGGATATCGCGGACCTGGTCTGTCGCGCCGGAGCGAACTCCCGTTGGTGCAAGAGGCCCGACTGATGAAGCGGAAAAACTGGCGGTCAACCGGATGGCGTTGCAGCGATGGGCGCGTGCTGGAATACAGCACCGATCTACCGGCGGGCATCCACGCCGAGGTCTTCCGCGCCCGAGCGTCCACGACGGGGCGTTATCCGGCCAAGAACCCGTGGCGATTCCGCATCGGCGGGTATGACCACTCAACGCGCCGCTATCCATCGGCGGTCCAGGCGATGCTCGCATGCGAGCGCGTTCTGAAGGATGCCCTCCGGAAATCTCTGGGGATGCTGTCATGAAGGCGCTCACAATCTGGCAACCCTGGGCGTCGCTCGTGATCCTTGGCGCCAAGCCCTACGAATTCCGGGAGTGGGACTATTCGGACCGATACCCGGGCGTGGTCGACCAGAGGATTGCTATCCATGCCGCCGCGCGCCCGATCAAGCCGGCCGAGATCGAAGACCTGATCGAACGGGTGCGCGAGAAGGAATCCTCGCTGGTGCCCGAGATCGCGTGGCCGCTGCTCAATCGGTTGAGCCAGGCCTACAAGGGGCAGGGCGTGCTCGAGCTCTCCGCCGGGCTCGGCACGTGCATCATCCGCAAGCCGATCAAGGTCACCGACCTGTTCAAGGGCTACGACAGCGACCGGTTGAATCACCGCATGTTCGCGTGGCCCGTGACGGACATCGAGCCGTTCGACCACCCGATTCCGCATCGGGGCGCGCAAGGCTTCTGGAACTGGCCCGAGAAGGTGGCAGCATGAACCCGAAGGTCACCCTGCCACAAGAGTGGATGGACAAGTCCATGGCCTATGCCGAGCTCCAGGTTCGGCGGTACGAGAACGGCGAGTGCAGCACCTACCGGTCGACCCACGGGGTAGAGAGCGACGTCGAGACGCTCGCCAATGCCAAGCGGTGCGAGTGTGCGTTCGCCATCTATCTCGGCCTGGACCCGGCCCAGGCGGTAAATTGGGTCCAGGCGAAACGCGGAGACGATGACGACCGGGACATCGAGTGGGTAGGTAAGGGCGGATTGCGGCTGGTCGACGTGAAGTCGACGCGGCGAGGCGGCCAGTACCTTTTCTGGCCGATCGGCAAGAACGATGATTTCGAGACGAAGAAGTTCAACACCCTCGTCCTGGTGACGCACGCCGACAATGAGTTCGAGATCATGGGGTGGCTGACCAAGGACGAATTCCGCGCCATGCGGCAGGTTGCTCCGGCAGGGCACAAACTGACCAAGGGCACCTGGCACGTGCATCAGAAGAACATCCGCAAGTTCCGAGAGAGGGTGGCAGCATGACGTTCGATGAGATCATGGCCGTCTACACCGGCTCGAATGGTGACGCGACCAAGGCGCTCTACGCCCAACTGGGGACGTTCGGGCCTGCCGGCGGCGTCGCGCTGAACCTCTTCCGCGCCTGCAAGACGAGCGAGCGGGCGAAGAAGTATCGCGGCGGGAACGGCAATGGCCGCTATCGCGACCAGGCCTACGCCACCAAGTCCTGGTCGCTCGACAACCTGTGCGAGGCGTTGGAGTGGGCGGCGCCCAAGCTCGGCATCACGTGGGGCTGGGCGGTCGACACCAAGATGTCGCCGGACGCGCCGCACCGTGAGGTCATCTACATCGACACACCCTGCGGCCAAGTCTCGTTCCACAATGACCGCCGCGGCGCCGGACCGGCCTACACCGGCAGATGGGACGGACAGCCAGGCCAGGCGCCGGCGCGGATCTGCACCTGGATCGATGCGATCATGAACGGCAAGCCGTGCGGGGTCCCGGCCCTCGTGGCGTGCGAGCCCGATCAAAGCCATCTACGGCGCACGGCCAAACGCCGGATGCAGGCGCAGCAAGCGGACGTGGATGGACCAGGAGGCAAGCTGCTGTGATCACGCGCGAGGAACTGAAGAATTTGCACATGATCCAGACCTTGCACGGCCACGGGGACGGGATGTTCTTCTACCGCTACCGGTGCGTCGAGCATCCGCGCCTTTCCCGCCACGACCACTACGAGAAGAGGACCAAGAGCGTGGAGAGCACGTTCATGGTCGACGGCGCCAATGTCGCGGACATCGATGCGGCGATCGAGGCGCTGAGCGTGCCGGTGGTCATAACGCCCGAAGAGCAGGCCGTGCTCGACACCCTCCCGACCGAGTGGACTGATATCCGTTCGTTCAGCGGCAAACAGCGCCTCGATCTCCTGCCGCTCGCGGACAAAGGCCTGATCGAATACAGCGGCGACCGCCAGTTCCGGCGCAGGCCGTGAAGCTGATCCGCGTGTTTCCCCGCCGCAACAGGGCTACGCCCGATGACGCCGGAGTGCGCTTCGGCCCTCCTGGACTGTTCGATGAGGCGGACGAGGTCCATGTCTCGGTGACCTTCACCGCGGACAAGACGATCGCGGAGCGGCTGGCGGAGCAATGGCGGGCTGTGGCGCCGGTCAAGATCGGCGGCGTGGCCTACGGCGACACGAGCCTGGAGTTCATCCCCGGCCGCTACGTGAAGCCGGGTTACACGATCACCTCGCGCGGCTGTCCGCGGCGCTGCTGGTTCTGCGGCGTGTGGAAGAAGTGGCCCGAGGTCAACGCGATGCCGATCTACGACGGATGGAACGTGCTCGATGACAACCTGCTGGCGGCTCCCGTGGAGCATGTCCATGGCGTCTTCGCGATGCTGCGCCGGCAGAAGAAGGCCGATTGGCCCGGTTGGGACGGCCGCATCGAGTTTACCGGCGGGCTCGAAGCTCTGTCGCTTCAGGACTATCAGGTCGACCTCCTCGCCAGCCTGAAGCCGCGGCCGAATATGTTCTTCGCCTACGATCCTGGCGATGCGTTCGAAACGCTGGAGAGCGCCGCGCGCCGCCTGCTCGCCGCCGGCTTCACCACCAGGTCGCACCGCATGCGCGCCTACGTGCTGATCGGCTACCCCAAGGACACCTTCGACGAGGCCGAGAAGCGCCTTAACCAGATGATGGGGATCGGCTTCACGCCGCACGCCATGCTGTGGCTCCCGGAGACGCCGTCGCAAGAGAAGCACCGGCCGCCGCCGGAGTGGCGCGCCTTCCAACGCCAATGGGCAAGGCCGACGATCATCCATGCTGTGGATAATGAGAAACGGGATTGAGGATTTGCACGGCGCGGGATATAAGGAACACGTCGCGGTGACCTTTACCGCCTAACTGGGCCTTATGTGGCCCGAGGAGACCGACAATGAAAATCACCATCGCCATCGACATCCCCACCAAAGAGATCATGTGGCAGTTCGTAGCCGCCTTCGAAGGTGGCTCGAATTATTGGCTGAACGAGATCGGCGCTGTCACCATCGGGACCTTCCCCGATCCAAAGAAGCCCTGGTACTCGGACGAGCGCGTGTTCGAGCAGGCCTACAGCATCGAACTGAAATACGACAACCCCAAAAAGGGTAAGCCGTATGCGAGCAAGACGATCACGCAGGACGACGTTGTGAAGGGACTCGCGATTATGGCGGCCAAGGTGCCGCATCAGTTCGCCGCGCTGATCGACCCTGACGGCACAAGCGCCGACGCCACCACTGCCGACGTGTTCTTGCAGTGCGTGCTGTTCGGCGACGTCGTTTACGGGTGAGCGCGATGGAACCCCAAACAACCGACATTGACTGGTCGACCGGCGAAGAGCGCGGCGTGCCGCCTCGGACCAAGGTGTGGTTTGTCGCGGTCTACATGGTGGACAAGGCCTTTGGCGGCCACGAGGAAGGCGGCTGGTGGTACGACGTGGGCGAGCTCGTCCGCGTCAACCGCTCGTTCAAGAACGAGAGCCTTGCCTACGCCTACGCCCGCCGCATGAACGACCGGCTTGAGCGCACCCTGAACAAGGATCGGCGTGAAATCTCGTCTGTGCTGTCGGAGGGGCGCTACAGCGCCCGCGTTTGCGACGATCTGCCAACACGGCACTTCCCCCTCCTTCGCCCGCACTACGAGTGACCGCCATGATGACCGCAAACGAAGCTTTGGACCGCGCGCGCAAGATTTGGGGCGACAGGATCAAGAACGTCGCGCCCATGTCGCGCAAGGAAGGCTCTTGGTGGGTTGATGTCACCGATGATGCCTGGGCGCACGGTCTCGATGGCAACGGCCACGCCGACTGCCACCCCGAGTGCACGAAGCTGGAAATGGGCACTCCCATGACCATCGATCTTTGCACTGCGCCTGGAGCCGCCGACCTGACGTTTGGTTCGGTGCTCTCAGAAATGATCTCACGGTCGTTTCTGCGCGTGGATGGGCGCGCGGCCCCTGGGGGGCGGTACTATACGCAATGCCTGCATTGCCGTGGCACCGATATGGATCGGCCGACCGGCAGAGGGGCTACGCTGGGCTTGGTGACGCATGCTGCTGATTGCCTACTGGCAAAGCACCTGCCGCGCCTCATAGCGATGGCGGATAAGGGCGTGACATGACCGGCGCCATCGCAATCTCAGACGAGGACATTGACGGGATGACGGACGACGCCTGCGATGAACTCGCGCGCATCGTCCAGAAGGTGGTTGGCCAGAAGGACGGCGGAATCGCCGGGCAGATCTACGGACGGCATGGCGAGCAATGGGCGACCGTCCGTGCCCTCCTTGTCGAGCACCTGACGACCGAGGAGCTTTACCGGGACGCCGACGATGACGACGGGGAGCCGCGCTGCTCCAATCCTGGCGGCCATCACTTCGTGTGCACCGGGACCAACGAGGGCGGCGACGATGAGCGCTACCACGGCGAAGGGCGCACCTATTGCGAACACTGCAACGCGGATGGTGACGCATGAAAACCTACATCGGCACCTATCACCAACAGGGCAACACCGTCGTCGTCCAGGAATCCGGCCGGGAGCGTCGGCTCTCGCCCAAGGTCAACATCAGGAACCACAGTCCGTCCGGGTTCAGTTGGGGATATGGCGGGTCTGGGCCCGCGCAGCTGGCCCTCGCGATCATGTGCGACCTCTACGGCGATCGGATCGAGGACCATCCCGTCAACTACCAGACCTTCAAGTTCGCCTTCGTGGCGAATCTGCCGGAGAGCAAGCCCTGGCGCGCGACCGAGGCGGAAGTCCGCCAAGCCGTGGCGCGCCTGACGGATGGAGCGCCCCGATGAAAGCCTACGCACCGAACGGAAAGCCGATCATCGGCACGGCTGATTCCATCCTCGCCACTGCGCACACGGACCCCGAGGGCTGGGGGCGCAACACGCACGGCGTGCTCACCTTCGACTACAGCGACGGGTCGACCATCCACTGGGACACGGCAGAGGTCGAGACCGGTGAGAACCGGCTTCGATACTTCTACGACGCCGACGGCAACAAATGGCGCGAAGATCAGGTGGTGCTCAAATGAGGTTCTACAAGCTGCACCTGAAGAGCCACACCAACGGGAGCGTGGGCTACGAGTTCTTCGCCAACCGCGAGGCCGCGGACAAGCGCTGGCGCGAATGGGGCAAGGAAGCCGACCACTACTTCGCCGACATCGACACGATCGACGTCACGCCTACGAAGGCTGGCATCCTGTCGGCGCTCAACGATTTCGCGGGGCACCCAAACAATGGCTAAGCGGACGATGCGCAACATCCCGCCTGGGTGGGCCGAGTTCATGACCGGCCTGGAAGGGCTTGAGCGATACGCTCGGGAAAACAGCCTTCCAATCGCGGCGCGCGGGCTGAACAACGCGAAGAACGCTGCGGGCTGGGAACTGTCCGGCAACCTCGATCGCGCCGTCAAGGCAACCAGGGGGGAGCGCTGCGATGGCTGAGCGAGTCTTCACGATTGTCGAGCGCGCGCCGGACTGGCGGCTTGAAGTCTGGACCAAGGAGCGGGCGCGCGGGCGGCTGCTCTACCAGGGCAACCTGGACCAGATGATGGGCAAGGCCTCGGCCTGCGCCACGCTCACCACGGATGCCGTCCACATCCTGCCGCGCACGGCGGCCGACTGGTATTCGTCCATCGCAACCTACAACGGGAGACCAACATGAGCCGATACGATCCGGACGACGGAGACGAGCCAGAATTCATGGACCCAGGCGGCAAGAGCGCCCTGCGGGCCGCGTCGAAGAAGAACCCGCGCAACCTTCCCTGTCCCTCGTGCGGCCAGCCCAACAGGCTGACGCCGAAGGACAAGGCGCTCGGCTACCAGTGCGACGATTGCGCTGATCGTGACGAACGTGGAGGGCCATGATGACCGCGCCGCCCGTCACGGTGGTGACGACGATAGGGACAACACTAGAGTTGTTCGATCTCATGCAGGTTCTGCGCAAGATGATACCCGCAAATGATCGCGGCTGGCACATGATGGAGATCCAGATTGCCCTGTGTCAGCCCGACGGCCCCGACGGCGCCATGCTCGAAGACGCCCTGACGATCTACATCAATCGCCATCTTGTAGCGCACCATCACGCGATATGAGGGAACCCATGATGAAGCTCGGAGACGCCTTGGTCTTACTGGACAACATCGCCAAGAACGACCCCGTGCCCTGCAATGGCTGCACGGCCTGCTGCCGCGGCAACCAGGCGGTATGTCTACGCGAGGGCGATGACCCCGAGGCCTACGGCCAGAACCTCAACTGGGAGAACTGCCACGGCACGATGCAGTTGACCCTTAAGCGTCAGAAGAGCGGGGACTGCAACTTCCTCGTGCTGGGCGCATGCTCGATCTACGCCAAGCGACCGACCGTCTGCCGGCGCTTCGACTGCCGCCGAATCGTGGCCATGCTCACCCCCAGCGAGCGCAAGCAGGCGGTGCGCAATAAGCTCTTCGACCAGGAGATCATGGACGCTGGCGTTGACCGTCTGCCGACGCTGACATTGACGCCCGAAGAGGAGCACCTGCGCGATGGCGGGCTCGGCGACATGATGCGGGATCGGGGACTGCTATGACCAGCCAGACCTTCCCGACCGGCATCTTGCACAACACCAAGACCGGACGCTTCCACCCGATCACGTTCCGAATCGCGCCCATGCCCGGCAACGCCGAGCAGGGCCCGGCCTACCGGCATAAGTCGCTGGGGCACCACACCGAGGGCTTCGACACGCTCGAACAGGCGCAGGAATGGGTGACGAACGACCCGAACTGCGACGATCGCGGCACGACCTACCTCTGGGACGGCGAGGGCATCCCGGCCATGGTGGATTGGTTCGTATGACGCCTGGCGAGATCAAAGCTATGCGCGAGAAGCTCGGCCTGTCGACGGCGGAGTTCGGCCGCGCGCTCGGGCTGACGAAGGACAACGCCTCGCGCGTGGTCCGGTCCTGGGAAGAGGGCGAGATCCGCAAAGGTCGCCCGTCCGTGCCGAGCGCGACCGCGATCATGGCGATGAAGTATCTCGCCGCCATCTGCGACGTGTTCGGCAAGGATTACACCCACGCCCACCACGAGATCGAGGAATCGTTCCGACAGGTGCTGCCGCCGTTCATGACGGCGCACCTGCCATTCAGGAGGAGGGGGGTCTGATGTCCAAGCAACCGTTGGGGAAGTTGACGATCGACACGGGACTCGCCTTGGCATATCGCGACCTGGAGGACGCGCGCCTGGCGCAGGCCTCCTTCTCCCGCAACAAGGCGAACGTCGATGCCATCCGCCATCACCGGGCGAACGGCATGTCGAGGACTCGCCTCGAACAGATCTACGGCAAGCAGCTGGTCTACATCGCGATCCAGCAGGGGGACGAGTAAATGAGATACGGGCTGATCGACCCGCGCACGCGGCAGTACGACGTGGTGGTGGCTGACGAACTGCCACTGTCGCTCGTCGGTCTTACCAACTCTGAGACAGATCACGGCGCTGTCGCGCCCAGGCTCATGATCGTGGTCTACGAATACAGTCTGTTCGTCCCGCCTGAGAAGCAGAGCTATTTCGCCATCGGTCGCCAACTCTTCGGCGGCGTGGCGGTGCTTTACCGCGTCGACAAGGATGGCGAGACGATTGATTTCACATGGCCGATCGCGCCAAAGGTGCGCTGGTTCGCCGATCGCGCCGCCGTCGAGCGTGAGATCGAGGCCCGACTTCTCGACCGCCCGGTGATGTCTATTAGCAGTGGCAATGAGGTCCGTGTGTTCTGGCAGTGGCCAGACCCGCGGCCGGACATCGGCCCGATCATTAAGGGGCTAGTCTGATGCCCGCTGAAACCAAAATAGGCTGGACTGATGCCACGCATAATCCGATCGCCGGGTGCTCCATCGAGAGCCCTGGGTGTACAAATTGCTATGCTCAGAGCCTCGCCGGCACGCGGCTCGCGCAGCACCCGATGTACGGTGGCACCACCAGCCCATCGAAGACGGGCCCGGTGTTCAACGGGCGGCTGACCGAGCACCCGAATCCTGACGTCTTCCTGTGGCCGATGCGCTGGAAGGGTGCGAAGAACCCGCGCCTGGGTCCGGGCAAGCGGTCCATGATCTTCGTCGCCGACATGAGCGACCTCTTCCACCCGAACCGGCCGCTTGAGACGATCGACAAGGTCGTGGACCCGTGCTTCGCCTCGCCGCACATCTGCCAGTTCCTGACCAAGCGCCCGCGTTTCATGGCCAACTACTTCGATTGCTGGCGCCCGACGTTGAAGCCTACGCCGAACTTCTGGCTCGGCTTCTCGGCCGAGGACCAAACGCGCTTCGATGAACGCTGGCCGATCATGCGCGGCCTCGCCGAGGCGGGATGGATTGTCTTCTGCTCCTACGAGCCCGCAATCGGCCGTCTCGTGCTGCCGCCCGACTTCCTGGCCTTCAGGGAGCGCGTCTGGATCATCATCGGCGGCGAGTCCGGCCCGAAGGCGCGGGTCTACAACATGAAGTGGGGCGAGAGCATCATCGAACGCTGCCAGGCCCAGGGAGTTGCGGTGTTCAACAAACAGGCGGGTGCGCGCCCGTATTATGGTCCGGCCGACTATTCGACGTTCGTCCTGAATCCGGTGGATCTGAAGCACAAGAAGGGCGAGGACATGGCCGAGTGGCCTGAAGCTATGCGCGTCCGCGAGTGGCCCAAGGCGGGGATCACAGCATGAGCAACAACCCGATCCGCGACCTGGTCAAGCGTGTGGATCTCGCTGAGGTCGCGCACATGCGCCACCTGGCGGGCAAGGCGATCGCGAAGCACTGCGATAAGCGTATCGCCAAGGCGCGCAAGTGCATGGGCGTGCTGGCCGACCTGTGCGAGCGCTACGCCAACGATGGCATGCACCTTCCGAACTCGGAGCGGAAGCTCCACAAAGTCGCCAAGATGGCGCGCAAATACGAGCAAGACCTATGACCCTCCAGGGAACTAACGCGACCGTCGAATCCGTGAGGACGTGCGTCACGTGCCGGCGCGCGAGCTTCAACGGCTATTTGGCGGGCTCGGATTTCGCGCCCAAATACCCCAGTGACGCGGAGCGCTGCGAGCACGGGGTGCCGCGCCTGATCTGCCAGCATGGTCGTGAATTCTGCTCGGTCCCAGGGTGTCAGGAGGACGTGATCGTTTGCACGCCGGACACGCCATGACCGACCGTCGGCTGGTGAACGCGATCGAAGAGGCCAAGCGCCAGCAGGCGTTGGTGTGGTCCGGCCTTCGCCAAGCGGGGCAGATCCTGGACGCCGTGAATCCACAGGGCATCCTCGATGTGATCGCGGCCGAGAACGGCTGGGACTCGGCCGATCCCGACATGGAGCGGAAACGACAGCTGCTTGAAGCAGCAGCGCAGTTCCTGCGCGAGTGGAACCGCATCAGGACCGAAGCCCTCGCCGAAAAGGACGGGCTATGAAGGTCACCGGCGCCATCTTTTCAGCCCCCATGGTGCTGGCGCTGCTCGATGGTCGCAAGACCCAAACGCGCCGCTTGGCGTGGATCGCGCGCCTGGACAAAGGGACCAACAACCAGTGGAAGCGTGCCCCATCGCCCTGGCAGACGCTGAAGCCGGGCGACTTGCTCTACGTGCGCGAGCAAACCACGCGCTCCGGCGGCATGCTGCAATATGTGGCTGACCACAAGACGAGCGGGCACCTCTGGCCGCATAAATGGACCCGCGATCCGGCCTCGCCGCTGCACTTGCCACGCGCGTTCAGCCGCCTGACGCTTGAGGTGGTCGCGAACCGCGTCGAGCCGGTGCAGTTGATATCGCGGGCCGATGCCATCGCCGAGGGATTGCAGATGGTATCCAGCAATATCGAGGAGTTATTCAGGTGGCCACCGCCTTTCGATGACGCCTTATGGCTATCCCCGACCGGCGCATACCAGGATCTGTGGACCAATTTGCATGGCGCGTCTTCCTGGGACGCCAACCCGGAGGTCTGCGCCGTCACGTTCATCGTCCACACCATGAACGTGGGCCGCTTTCTCGCCTCGAAGCGCGTTGCGGCCGTGGCCGACAGCTTCTCCGATGGCGTGCGCAAGGGTGAGATCGCGGGCTTCAAGATGGACGACCGCGAGTGCCTATGGCCGGAGAACCTTGCCGGCGTCGAGCATCTGGGCAAGGGCGCCCTCATCCGCTTCACCGGATTCAACGGCGGTGAAGCCGACCAGGAATTCGCCCAACGCCTGCTGACGGTCGACGCCTTCTACACGATGATGGATACCGACGTGCGCTCACGGTCGACATCGATCTACCTGAAAGAGCACCCGGGTATCGGATTCAACAGCGTCATGTTCTCGGCGCGCCACAGGCGTGGATGCGACTGCGATATGTGCACCGATCGAGGGGAAATGGGCGGATGAAGGGCAAGAGCCGTGGACAACCACCATTCGTGATCGTGCGCCGTGGCAAGGGCAAGGAGCTCTTCGTCAGCGTGCTCTTCGCGCCGATCCCGACCGAGCCTATGCTCCACGTCGTCGCGGTGATTCCAGTTACCCACGAAGTGGCGTCACGCCCGCTGGCCGAGCTCCAAGCCATGGCAAACCGCGCAGTAGTGGACAAGCCATGAAGAACCTCACGGCCGCCTTGTGGATCTGTGCTGGCCTGGCGCTCTCCGTCGGGATGACGATCATGCTCACGGCGGCCGCGGGGTTGGTCTACGGGGGCAAGTACGTCAGCGCCGGCCTGGTGCTCTACGCCACCATGGCGATCGTCGCGGCCTTCACCGGAGACGCGCGCTGGTGGCTGATCGTCCGGGGCATCTTCTGGGTCGTGGGCGCCATAGCGATCTCGTTGATGTGCTTCTGGATCGATGACAGCGCCATGACCGGACTGCTCTGGGCCGGCATCGCCGGATCAAGCATGCCCAACCTTCTGAGACTTTGGCGAGGAGACAGCAGCCATGGACATAGGACCAGCAGTGCGCAGACGTCGAGTGATCCCAGTGGAGAACCCGATACCGCAGGAACACGAGCCGTGCTTGCCCAAGCCATCGCCAACGGTATCGCCACAGGAATCCCCAACGCCTCCATCGCCGTCATCGCCCCGGAAGGTTCCGGCTTAGCGGTCTACGGGCCAGGCATGTATCGCCAGTTGAGAGCGCAGTTGGGCAACGAGTGGGCCGCCCAGACGTGCCTGAAGGTAATCGTCCGGTCTTCCTTGGACACGAACCGAGGCATCGTGCTCGGCAACGTGTTCAAGTGCCAAGCGCCGGATTTCACGGTGGTAGCAGGCCAAGAGCCCAAGCCCTTGGAGTTCGAGCCGCTTGAGGTCGGCGAGATCGTGGCCTATCGCGCGTGGCTGTTGACCTTCGATGGCCTGCTTACCAGCGTGCACATCAAGCACGCATTGTGGAAGCCGGGTCACCCGATGCAGGGCAAGATCAACGACGTCTTCATCTACGGAGAGGGCGGCGGGGTGCATGCGGCGAAGGACGTCGAGGCCGTGCGCGAATACATCGGCGACGTCCAGACCTACGACATGGCGACCGACAGCTATCGCACCTTAGTCATCGGCACGGTGGTGCTCTGGGGTGAGGTCATCGAGCACGAGAGGGGCTATCGGGCTGAATACGCTCAGATCGCTTCGCTGGACGAGATCACAGGCGACAATCCAGAGGCCCTGCGCAGGCTGCGCGAGACCTATGGTCTGGTGCACCCCAATGTCTGATCATCGGGACAGCGATATGTCGCTTGAGATCGCGCTCGAGGGGGTCATCAAGCTCAACAGTACGATCATGGCGAAGGCGCTGGACCTGGAACGCCAAGTCGCGGCCGTCCGCGCCCAGGGCCACAGCGATGCGCAGATCCCACTCGATGATCTCGACCGCTTCGTCAAGTTCCTGCGCGACGTCGCGAGGCTGCAAGAGCTTCTGGTTCAGGGCGTTGAAATGGCAATGCCGAAGGGGAGCGCATGAGCAAGCTGCATTTGAACCTCAACCGTGTCGAACCCGACGTCAGGCGCGCCGAAATGATGGGGACCAGGTTCATCGAGGGCCTGATGACGATCGACGCCGCCGGCAGGCGCACGGTGTTCCAGGCGATCGGCGCCGCGTTCTGCATGGGATGCGGCTCGAACAACCCCACGTGCCGCTGTCAGGAGGGCAAATGACCAGGCAAGAGCACCTGAAGTGGGCCAAGGAGCGCGCGCTAGAGTACGTGGACGTTGGCGACCTGGCGAACGCCGTAGCGTCCATGACCTCCGATATCCAGAAGCACGATGAAACCGCCTACACGGGCGAGGCCGCGGCCACGCTCGCATTACTCGTGCATGTGGCCACACTCGACGTGATGAACGGCAACGCGCGCGCCGTGCGCCAATGGGTAGAGGGGTTCACATGAACCCGCCCAAGTGCCGATCCTGCGGCAAGATCGAGTGGCAGCACATCTGCAAGGGCCCAGCTGCGCCACTCGCGCTCAGGGGCCGTGCGAGCAAGCCGCCCAAGGTCGCGAAGCCAAAGCCGAAGAAGGCGAAGAGCGCATGAGCAAGATCACGATCACGGGCGACCAGGCCATCCTCGAATGGTTCAAGCCCTCGTTCGATGCGTTCCTCGCGATGGTCGACAAGGACGAGACCATCATCGGTGGCGTGCTCGGCCTGACGATCGAGCCTGTGGGCTGTGCGGTGCGCGCCAAGATCGAGACCACGAGCCTTCCCGCAGCTGGGGCTGCGATATTGCGGGTGATCGAGACCCTTGCCGGCAACCATGAGACGCTGGTGCGCAGCGCGCCCGAGGCCCAAAGCACCGAGGACCCTGAGATCGGCACGCTGCATTTCTACGGGTGCGCGCGCTTCCACGTCCTGAACCGCGCAGGCAAGACGTCGGTGATGGCGCCGGCCCTGCCATGGGTGGACAAATGACCCGCGACAAGGTGTACGCCGCGGTGTTCAGGGCCGCCCGCGAGATCAACGTCAACCTGCCTCTCACCGAGGCCACGCTGATCCACGCTGACCTCGGCTTCGACAGCCTGGACATCGTCGAGTTCCAGATGGCGGTCGAGGAGCACCTCCCCGGCGCCGTCGATATGGTGGGCGCCTTCGACATCGGGGAAACCGACACCTTGGGCACGGTCGCCGAACGCATCCTCGCAGGACCAACCAGATGACCGACGAACCCTCCCAATGCACGCCGATCAGATCGGTAAGCCTGGCTTCGTCAAACCAACAGAAGGAGCATGAGGGATGAGCACACCGGCCCCATGTCCGAACTGCGGCCAGTACCACCCCGTGAGCCCGTGCCCGTATCTGTTCCCGAACAGTGCTCCTGCGCCACATCAGCCTGCGGCACAGTTAGGCGCGCACGTCATCGTTCCACACGGCTGCATCTGCCCGCCGACAAGCGAGCAGACGTGCCAAGGGCCATGGTGCCCGCGTCGCGCGTTGACGCCCCCATGACCCACGAGATCATAGACGCCTCCGAAATGTCCTTTGACACCGTCATCGCCAGGCTCCTGATCAATGCCAAGAGCCCGCACGTGGTCGTCACCCCTCTCGTCTGGGTGCCAAGCGATGGCACATCCGCCAAGCGCATCTATTTCTGCATAGCGACAGGGCCTGACTTCAAGGTCGATGCCGTGAACTGTGATAGCGACGACCCAGCCGCGCTCATGGATGCCGTGATCCTCGCCATTGCTGCGACCGACCCACCAAAGATCGTCCACATCACGTGCACCGAGCTCCAAGCCGCCAGCCTCTGCGCCACCCTATGGCCAGGGAAGAAGACCGCTGAAATGCTGAAGACCGTCGAGAGCGAGAAGCCCCAAACAAATGAGTGGTCGCACTGATGGCTACCAAGAAGAAACCCAAGGCGAAGCCCAAGAAGCCACCGCCCAAGATCATCACCGCCAAGCCGCCGACCAACGAACCCAGGTACAACGGCAACCATCCCGGAGGCCGCAGGACCAAATATCACACCGGCATCCCGGCCATGGCCGCGGCCGGCATCAAGCTCCACCTCACCGACGAGCAGCCTGATCATCGGCATCGATCACCGCACATGGCTGCGCTGGAAGCACACCTACCCAGAGTTTTGCCGGGCCGCCACGCGCACAAAGGAGCAGGTGAACGAGGTGGTCGAGGCTTCCCTGATCCAGAGGGCCATGGGCTACAGCGTCACGGCGACCAAGGTTTTCATGGCGACCGATGAGACCGAGACCATCAACAAACGTGGCCAGCGCGTCATCACCCGCCGCAAGATCCCGCTCTACGCGCCGTTCGAGGAGCACATCCCGGCCGAGGTCGGGGCGATCGCGCTGTACCTGCACAACCGCGACCCGAACCGGTGGAAGCGCAAGATCGAGCCCGAGCTACCGCCCGCAGTCCCGCCTGAAGTCCAGGTCGAGCGGCAACAGACCCTCAAGGCGCTGCTGAAGCTGGTCGAGGACAATGCCAAGGCGGGGGGCAAGCCGATCTTCTCGAAGCTGCCGGCGCCCGTGAAGCTCGGGGGAGACAGTTGACGAAATCCATGTGGATAGTAACGACCGCGATCATGTTCGTGGTTCTCGTGGGGCTACAGTTCTACGTGGAGCACAACCCATGAGCACAACCCAATGAAGACGACCAAGAGCACCGCCCAACTGAACCGCGAGTTGAAGGCGATGCGCCGAGAGATCGACGAGCGGTACGTGGTGCCAGCGATAGCCAGCAAGAACAACCACGAGCTTATCCACGTCATGCTCGCCATGGCGTTCGCCTGGGCGCGCGTGGCGGCGCTGCTATGCGCTCAGAAGGACAATCCGGCCACACAACTGGACAAGGAGATCGAGCGGATACGGGAGATCGCGGCCGAGGAGCAGGCCGACTTCGCGGAGTTCGTCACCCAACAGCTGCAAAACGTGTCGGGGAGAGTTCACTGATGACCACGGATCGAGACCTTGCCGCGCGCATCCGCAACGTCGCCTATCAGTACGACGACAACGAGAGGATCAGCCGGGCCATGCGGGCTACGAAGCCCTCAACCGAGAGCCAGGCGCCTGCCGAGCGTGCCACCAGGCCGAAGAAGCCACGGAAGCGGCCATGACGACCGCCTGGGCCGTGGTCGAGTACGGCGACATCAGGATCAACTCCGTGGGCGACACCCGGCGTGCGGCGCTGGTGAACTGGCTGGTTGCCGAGAAGCGGGTATTGGCCCTGGCCCACGCCTCCGACCAGTTGATCGAGCAGATGTGGTCCGAGCACCAGGGCGATGCCATCTGCACCACGGTCAAGATCGAGGTCACCAAGCGATGACCGACGAAAAACCCTGAGCCTCGCGCACATTTCCTCGATATCCGGCCCATTACACTATGAGGACCCGGAGAACGTGCGATGCGCCTGCGCCTGAACGCCGAAGAGATCGGCATCCTGCTTGGCCTGATCGGTGACGTGGACTGGGGCGCGCATTTCGAGTGCTGCGCCACACCCGAGGAGGGCGACCGCGAATTCGCCATGGCCGAGCGTGTGAAGGCGAAGCTTGAACGACGGTACTCGTTCCTTTCGCGCGAATCAGGTTAAGGGTGTTGCTGCGAAGCAAACAGGGCGCCGCTCCATGGCTCGACCGAACTTCGACTGCACCACCTGCAACAAGTTCCACCCGGACCGCCATCAGGACCCGGCATCGGGCGGCCAGTGCCGCGCCCATCCGCCGGTCACGATCATCGTGGGCGCCAAGATCGACCGCCTCTCGAACCAGCAATCCCCGATCTTCCAAACCATCTTCCCGGTCGTGCTCAAGGAGCACTATTGCTTCGAGCATCCGCTGGCGACCGCGGATTTGCCGATCCTGCGGCGCGGTCCCTCGAACCCAGTGCCGGCGCGCGAGCCAGGCCTATGACGATCAAAGCCGCATGCGACCCCAGCGAATGGCACCAGTTGCTCGCGCCACTGTTGGGCGGGATCAGGGACATCTTCCCGATCGAGATCCTCGGCTTCCCGGCCGCGTACTCGCAGTTCGAGAAGAGCTATGTGACCATCGACAACGGCCATGTCAGGGCTGAAGGCGCGCTCTCGGCCGACGTCGAGGATATCCGCCTCGCCATCACGCTCAGCCTCCAATGGTTCGAGGCGCAGCGCGCGACGGGCGATGACGTCCTGGTCTGGCGCAAGCTGCCGGTTATCACCGAAGCGCAGACGATCAGTGGCCCTCGCGTGTTGCTCTCGATGCGCGCCCACACGATGACCAGGGCCGACCTGATCAAGCACCTGACGGAAGGTGCGGCATGAACCCACGCATGAGAGGATGCCTAACCCTCATCGTCGCCCTCGTGCTGTTCGGTTGCATGCTCTTCGTTGCCTTCGGGGTCGACTCATGAAGCGGTGGGATTACGTGATCCTCGAAGTCAACGGCGGCGTGGGTGTGGCCCAGTCCCAGTACCGCGACATGGGCGATGCTGGCTGGGAGTTGGTCCACGTCGAGAAGGAGCGCTACCCGCGCGAACGCGATCCGAGCGAAGAGATCTGGCGCGAGGCCACGTTCAAGCGCGAGATCGAGGACTATTGGACGCCGCCATGGTGGTTGTGGGCCGTCACGATCGTCGGGGGCATCGCCGGCATCTTCATCGGCGTCTTCGCAAAGATGGGAGTGTTGTTCTGATGGCAAACCGCGTCGTGATGAAAGCCTGGCGCGCCAAGCGCGAAGGTATGTCCATGCAGGACATCCGCTTGATGATCAGCCGTTTCGACGCGCCGAACTACATCAAGGCCGAGGCCGAGCGCCGCGCGGACATGGCTGTTCGGAAGGGCGCGCCGCCCCAGCGTGCGCGACGAGCGTGAGCGCCCGGGCAAGTTCATGTATCATCCCGACGACCAGCAATGGAGGTCACGCCGTTGACCAAAGCAGCCATCTTCGAATTCTCCGACATCAACGCGCGCATGCGCATGATCCGCAACGAGATCGAACACGAGGTCCACACGCGGTTGAACCCCGTGGAGGTGCGCATGCCACAGGAGGACGACTTCCCGGTGGGCGCCGTGATCTACGGCTTCAGAGAGATCGCAGCTGTGCTCGAGGAATTCGAGGACCTGAGCGAGGACGCGCTTGAGCAGATCGAGATCGACTTTCCCACCCCGGCCGCGGGCCATCAGCCGGCAGTCTTCGCCTACGCGGAGATCCGCGATCGCATGGCCGTCATGCAGGGGAAGAAGCCGACAAACACGCTCTACCATCACCCGATGCTGTCGGACTCGGACGGGCAGAAGGCGCTCTACCGCCACTGGGCCGAGGACGTCGGGGTCGGGGGCTTCACCATGGAAGGCTACGTCGCCCGCCAGGGCCACGAGTACGACATCATGTGGGACGGCTGCAAACGCTGCCTCCGGGAATGGTCCGACATCATGGAGTTGGATCTGCGCATCTGCCCGGGGCCGAACAGCGGCGAGGCTTGCATCCAGTGCGGCGAGAAGGCCTACGTGTCGCTCAGCCACACAAAGTGGGGCGTATCGGAGGGCGGATCGCGCAATCACTTCGGCCGCTGCCTGTCCTGCGGCTGGAGGACCGCCACCGACCTGGACGATCCGCGCAAGGGCCACCGCTTCCTGCCTCCGCGCAAGCCGGTCGACATGAGCAACGCACACGCTGTTGCCGCCGCCGGCTATGCAAGGGCCGAGGCTGAGCAGCGCAAGCGCGACGGCGTTGCGCTGAACGCGGCCACGCACCCCACCGACGAGCGCAAGCTCGCGCCCAGGCTCACCTTTGCCGAGCGTGCCGAGCGCGAGGCCATCATGGACCAGGAGCGCGTCAGGCTTCAGAAGATCGCCGCCGCCGCCCTCGCCGCGACGCTGGCGGTCGAGGAACCCTTGCGTCAGACCATGGCCGCATGGGTCCAGTACACCCCGAGCCACGCGCTGAAGGACGATACCGCCGCTGCCCTGCGCATACTCGCGGACGCCAGACTGATGGCCTCGCGCTCAGGTGACATGGCCAAGACGCTGGCCAGGGAGAGCATGGCAATGCGGGCAATCGTAGGGCCGCTGAGATCCTGATCACGGCTACATGCTCCAGATCGACCTATCCGCGCTTGGCGATTCTGAGGACCAACGCCGATACCTGAACAAGATGACGGCCGCTGGCGTCCATGGCATTGCCTCGGACGTCGACGTCCAAACGCTGGTGGCCTGGAGCGAGAGTTGGAAGCAGCGCGCATGGGCTCGTAAGCGCGCCGGCAAGCAAGTCCCCACCGATGAGCGCGAGTGGCGCCTGCTGATCTTCAAGAGCGGGCGCGGGTTCGGGAAGACCGAGGGCTTGTGCCAATGGCTGGGCCACGAAATGGCCCGCCTGCCCAACCTGATCGGCCACGCGGTCGCGCCAACCCTGAACGACGTGCGCGGCACGCTCTTCCTCGGAAACTCAGGCTTCCAATCCCTCATCCCTCCTTCCCTGCTGTACAAGGAATCGTGGGACGAGGCCTACGACAGCACCCACCACGAGCTATTGTTCAAGAACGGGAGCCTGATCCGCGGCTTCGGCGCCAAGGACCAAGGCGGACGGCTCCGCGGCCCGCAATGCCATGCCGGGGTCGGTGACGAGCTCCGCGAGTGGGACCGCCCGGCGGGCAACCTCGAATTCGTCCACTCGAACATGATGCTCGGTGTTCGCCTGCCCTATCCCGATGGGACGCCGGCACGCGCGGTCTTCGGCACCACGCCGCGGCCGATCCCCTACCTGAAGAACCTCTACAAACGCCCGGACTGCATCGTCATCACCGGCACGACGTTCGAGAACATGGAAAACCTCTCGGCTGGGTTCGTGTCCGAAGTGATGACGCTGATGGGCACGCAGCTGGGCAAGATCGAGATCCTCGGCGAGGACATCGATAGCGAGGACTTCGGCATCTACAAGAAGTCCTGGCTGCGCCTGTGGCCAGCTGGCAAGGCGTTCCCGCAGTTCAGCTTCGTCATGCTGACCATGGACACCGCCATGGAGGAGGAGGCGCGCGACAACAAGACCGGCAAGGTGGACTACTCCGCCTGCGCCGTGCTCGGCGTCTTCAACACCAAGCAGTGCTTCACGGCCGGCGAGCTTCTGAAGCTGGGCGTGCGGTCCAAATATGCCGTGTTGCTGTGCGATTTCTGGATGGAGCGGCTCGGCTTCCCGGAATTGCTCGAGAAGACGCGCGACACCTACCGCAAGAAGTATCAGGGCCGCTTCCCCGAGCTCGTGCTGATCGAGAACAAGGCCTCGGGCATCAGCCTGCGCCAGACCCTTCAGCGTTTCGGCGTGCCGTCCTGGCCGTTCGATCCGCACGGCCAATCCAAGATGATGCGCGCGCACGTGGCCTCGCCACTGGTCAAGCAGGGCATGTTCTTCGTCCCGGAATCAGGCCTGGCCCACCGCAAAGGGCAATTCCGCGACTGGTGCGAGCCCGTCGTGGAGCAGATGACCACCTTCGCCGGCGAGGGATCTATCGAGTTCGATGATGCTGTGGACGCCGTCACGCAGGCGCTGCTGTATCTGCAACAAACCGGTACACTGGTCGCATTGCCCCAAGGGCGCCTCTATCCCGATGCCGACGAACTCGAAGAGCAGAAGATGCGCGAAGCAACGGCGATCGCCGAGCGCGAGAAGCGTGGCAAGGTCAGTCCATACGGGAGTTGAGCCATGAGCATCATGCAGTTCATCGCCTTCGCGCTGCCCTCCCTGTCGGCCTTTTACTGGGCCCTCGTCTATGTCGCCCACGGGAGCGAGGGCTTCTGGCTCTCGTTCGCGATCTACTTCGTGGCGGGCGCCTGCATGGTCTTCTTTGGCATGCTGATCCAGATGATGCGGCAGACGTCATGAGCATCAAGCGGCTGTTTCACGACGCCTGGGGCGCGGCCAAGAACGCCGAGGGCTACGACAAGCAGGCGTGGATGTACGTCCACGGCTGGCTCGACCACGTGCTGGAATCGCACCGCCGCGTGCTCAAGCTCCACCAGAAGACGAAGGTCGACCTCCCGGCCCAGCAAGTCCTGGAGGGCGCGATGGCCTACGACCTACAACAGGTACTGGTCTGCGGCGCTGATCGGGACGGCAAGCTGCTCATCTTGATGTCGACCGGCGACGCGGGCACCAACAACCTGCTGCTGGACTGCGCCAAGGTGCAGATCGTCAACAGCGACGTGGTCGATCGGCCGATGGAGCCCAAGCCTCCGGAGCCCACCGATGGGAATTGAGTTCTACTGCCCCGACGAGAGCGGGCCTGTGCCGCGCCCGGTTCACCATCGCCTGACGTGCGACTCCAGGCACGGCGCTCCCGGCGCTGTGGCCGCCTGTGGCAAGGTTCAGGTGTTCACCGCGGGAGACGTCATCGCCAATCGCAAGGCCGCTGTGGCGGCTGGATGGCGCTTCTCAGGCGATGGCCCGGTCTACTGCCCGAATTGTCGGTGACCGCCGCGCCGCGCGTGCTCTGCATCGTCCCATACTGCCGGCGCACGGCCAAACGCCTGGACGCCCATCACGAATGGATCTGCGGCAAGCACTGGTCCCTCGTCCCCAGGGCCTACCGGCGCGCCTACGCCCGAGCCAAGCGGCGCTTCAAGGTTCGTCAGACGCTTCTCCTGTGGAAATGCAGCGGCATGCTCTGGTCCCGCTGCAAGCGCGCTGCTATCGAAAGGGCCGTTGGAATCAGCTGAGGAGCGCCACCCATGAGACAACACGTCCTCACTGTGGCGGTCGTGATCTTCGGCTTCCTTACGTTCCTCGCGGTCAGCAATCAAAGCTGGGAATTGGGCCTTGGCATCTATCTCGGCGTCGGCGTCGGGACCGTCTGCTGGTTCATCGTCGATAATTGGTCGACGGACCTGTGGAGTAATCCCGAGCGCCTGCCGGCGTGGCTGCACATATCCATACTCGGCAGCTGCCTGGTCGGTCTCGCGCTGTTCTGGCTCCCGTTCATTGGATGGACCTTGGTGGCCGGGAGGCGCGCCACGTGATGACCGCAGCACAAGCCACCCGCGCGGCGTTCCTGATCGAGGCGCTCGAAGATATCCGCTACGACCTCAACCCGCCCCAGGCGGATCGCGAGAGCAAGACCAAGTGGAAATACGGCCTCACGCCGCTTGGCATGGAAGACGAGGATGACCGCTTCAATCTCGATATGTGCGGGGACGAGCACCTGGACGAGAAGGAGGGCTCGCACCAGATCGCCCGCATCGATCGCGGTCTCGGGCGCAAGGCCATGACGTGGCTCTGCGCCGAGATCGAGCGGGAGCTTCGCGAACTGGGCGTGGAGCCGCCACCCGAAGAGCCGTCCGCATGAAGCTCGTGGTCATCTGCTGCTGGTGCCTGATACTCCTCGGCCTGAGCTTGCTCGGCCTTGCTGCGATCCTGGAGGCCATGCGTGGGTGACCGATCACAGCATCCCTATTGCCCGGATACTTACGGACACCCGGCCGAGCGCCATCATCTGGACCATGCGCAGACGTGTTTCCATTGCGAACGGCTGTGGATCAAGTATCCAAATGGAGGCCAGGACAAGCCGAACGCCGACACCATCCAAGACTTCCTGACCCAGCGCCGGATCACGGGCCCGACAGATGGGTGAACCAACTACGATCGGCACGCGGATATCGTTCATCGACCGCTACGGCCAGCGCGTGGTGTTCAACGTCCTCACCAGCTGCGGCCTATGCCGCGTCTGCCTCGTGACTGAAACCAAGCATTGCGCATATGGCGGTCCCTACGATGCCGAGGGAATCGTGCTATGCCTGGAGAAGCGATAGGAGGCCACATGCTCTTCGCCGATTTCTTCGCGATGATCCTCAACGCCCTTTGCAAACACAGACCCCACCACCGAGGTCACCGATGAGCGTCGCGACCAAGACCAAGCCCAAAGACACCCCCGAGGTGACCAAGCTCAAGAAGCGCATCCGCATCCTCACCGACGTGCAGGACCACCTGGTTGCGATGAGCATCCGGGCGCTCAGGCTGTTGGAGTCGATGGAATCCGACGGCGGCGCGCGCCTGCCCTATCCTGACTATGCCGAGACCAAGGCGGCCCTCAAGGCGATCGCCGAAGCATGAAAACCTGCGAAGAGGTTGGGGACATTCCCCTATAAAGAGTTCCTCATAGGAAATCAGGAACCCAAGCTGAATATGACCCCGCAGGCGAATCGGGGTAAGGTGGCCGTCCTTCTGGGTACGAGAAGCAACGCCGTGAAAGGGTCCGATGTCCGCCACCATCGGGCCCTTTCGCGTTTCTCACGGACCGTGATAATTCTGGCTGGTTAGCGGTGCGCCGAATCCGGGTGCTGCCCTTCCGTTCCCAGAGGGTGGACCATAATGGCACGATCGAGCGCCGCGCAGCGCCTTCTCCCGTCCCCCGAGGCTGAAGGCCTCGAAATCACCGAATACTTCGACATCGATGACGACCCCCAGATGCTCCGCGGCGAGATCGATGAGGATGGCTCGCTGATTGTCGACATGGGCGGCGAGGAGGAGGAAGAGGTCGACCGCGGAACGGGCGAGTTCTTCGAAAACCTGGCCGACGACGTCATCCCCGAGACCGAGCTCATGCGCATCGCCACCGATCTTCTGATGAAGATCGATGAGGACAAGCAGGCGCGCGAGAAGCGCGACCAGCAGTACGAGGAGGGCATCCGCCGCACTGGCCTGGGCAACGACGCGCCCGGCGGCGCCACGTTCGAGGGCGCGAGCAAAGTGGTGCACCCCGGCCTGACCGAGGCCTGTATCGACGGCGAAGCGCGGCTCATGAAGGAGCTATGGCCGCCATCAGGACCGGTCAAACCGAAGATCCTGGGCGAGGTTACCGCCGAGAAGCAGACCAAGGCCGATCGCAAAACGGCCTACATGAACCAGCAGCTGACCACGACCATGAAGGAGGCGTTCGACACCGTCGAGAAGACGCTCACCCAGGTCATGCTCGGCGGCTCGCAGTTCATCAAGCTGTGGCAGGACCACCGTCTCGGCCGCCCGCGCATGCAGTTCGTGCCGGTCGACAAGGTCTTCCTCCAGGCGTCGGCCGACAGCCTGCAAGAGGCCGGGCGCCGCACCTTCGTCGAGACCATCACCCAGGTGGAATACCTCCAGCGCGTGGAGTCCGGGCAATACCGCAAGGAGCGCATACCTCCGCCGGCAATGGACCCGGAGAAGACCGCGGCCCAGAAGGCGACCGACAAGGTCGAGGGCAAGGAGGGCACGGGCCAGAACATCGACGGCGAGCGCGACATCTACGAGACGATGACGTACCTCGAAGTGTCCGACGAAATGGCGGACGCGCTCGAGCACGAGGAGCAAGGCAAGCTCTACCCGTACCTGATGACGATCGATGCCTCGTCCAAGCGCGTGCTCGCGCTGTACCGGGATTGGGAGCAGGAAGACGAAGCGCACGAGCCGATCGAGCACTACTTCGAATTCCCGATGATCCCCTGGCGCGGGGCCATGTCGATCGGCTTCTGCCAGATCATCGGCGGCCTCTCAGGCGCATCGACCGGCGCCCTGCGCGCGCTGCTCGATTCCGCGCACATCGCCAACGTCCAGGGCGGCTACATCAAGAAGGGCGCAGGCATTTCGGGCCAGAACAAGAAGCCCATGCCCGGCGAAATGCTCGAAGTCGACACCGGCATGGAGACGAAGGACATCCGCGATGTCGTCATGCCCTTCAACACCAAAGAGCCATCGACGGTGCTCTTCCAGCTGCTCGGCGCGTTGGTCGAGTCGTCCAAGGGCGTGGTGCGAACCACCCTGGACGAGGCGCCTTCCGACCGCCCGAACCCGGCTACACCGGTCGGCACGCAACTGTCGCGCGTCGAAGAGGGCCTGACGGTCTTCTCGTCCATCCACGGGCGCACCCACACGGCGTTCAATCGCCTGCTCCAAGGCTTGCACCGGCTCAACCGCCTCTACCTGCCCGAAGTGCAGCGCGTGGATCTGGAGGGCAAAGAAACCCTCATCATGCGCCGCGACTTCGAAGGGCCGTCCGACGTACAGCCGACCTCTGACCCCACGATCTACAGCGACCGCCAACGGTTCGAGCAGATCGGCGCCATCCAGCAGCGCCAGATCATGCTCAAGGGCGCCGGCATCAATATGTACAACGACCGCGAGGTGGAGCGGCGCTTCCTCAAGCTGATCAAGGTGCCCGACTTCGAGTCGCTCCTGGTCGCGGAGCCCAAGCCCAGCGAGTTGAACTCCGTCAACGAGAACGTGGCGATGGCCTTCGGGCGTCCCGTGGTCGTGTTCGCCAATCAGGATCACCTCGCGCACCTTCAGGCGCATCTGGACTTCGCCCAGTCGCCCGCGCTTGGCGGTAACCCGATCATCCAGCAGAAGTTCTTGCCCGCGCTCCTGCAACACTGCGCAGAGCACATGGTCTATCACTACGTCACGATCATGAATAACTTCGTCTCGGATGCGGCGGGCGTGCCGGCGGCGGAGCTCTACAGCCAGGATGACGAGGTCAAGAACGCCTTCGACCAGGTGCTGGCGATGGCGAGCATGCGCCTGGTCCCGGGCATCAGCATCACGTTCGAGAGGGCGCTACCGCTGCTCCAGAAGGGCATGCAGGCCCTGCAAGCTATGATGCCACCCCCGCCCATGGACCCAGCCCAGGCCGCTGCCAAGGCCGCAGAGGCCGAAACCCAGCGCCGGACGGCCGACGACGCGAGCAAGGCCGAACTCGCGGCCAAGGAACTGGAACGCAAGGGCACGAAGGACCAGACCGACGCCGCGCTCAAGGACAAGCAGATCAACACCGCTGCCTCCGTCCAGCGCGAGAAGACCGCCGCCGACATGATCAAGGCGCGCGAGGCCAATCAGAACAAGCTCACCACCACGCTGATCACGACCGACACGGACGAGGAGATCGCCGAGGGTGACCGCCTGACCCAGGAAGGGATCGCCCGTGGCAACCGCACGGCCGCGGAGATCACCGCCGAAGGCAATCGCAGGGCGAGCAAGGACACCGCCATTTCCGTGGTAAAGGCCAAACCCAAGCCAGCGGCCAGGAAACCCGGAGCCAAGAAATGAAACGGCTAGTCCTCTCCACCCCGCGCCCGGTAATGTCCCCGCGCATCCAGCGCTACGCGAGGATCATCTGCATGGCCCAAGGCCAGGACCCCGATAAGACGTGGCCGCCGGTGCAAGTCGGTGACGATCGTCCCAAGCGCATGTGGACCTTCCACGTCGACACCGCGATCGAGGTGCTGAAGCAGGCCGACGCCGACATCGCCAAGGACGGCGCGATCAAATGAGCCGCTACCCGATCATCCCGGTTGAAATGCTCGATGAGGGCATGGTCATCGACAACTACTGGTGCGAGTGCGGCAAGGGGCCGGACGTGGCGCGCGGGCGCTTCAAGGAGTCGAACAAGCCCGACGCCGATTGGAGCGACACGCGCCGATGCGAGTGCAACCGTGATGTGGAAATGTCATCGCAGAGCTTCGAACGCTTCTACCGCCGGCTCGATACCGGCGAGGAACTGGGCGGCAGTCGCCACCCGCACAAGGTGCACGCGGATCTCCCAGCTGGCTGCGCCTACTTCCAGATCGACCCGGCCTATGCGGCCGAGCAGAGCGGACCCGACGGCAAGTGCCTGGTCGTGGTGCTGCCCGACGGCCATCACTGGTACGTCGACAGCACGTCGAGCAGCAACGGGCGATGGAAGCGGAAGGGCTCGATCCTGGACGGCACGCTGGATATCAAGCCGTCGATCCGGGTCGGCAATCCCCAGACCTACCATGGCCACGTGAACAACGGCTGGTTGGAGAGCACGAGCGACAGCCCCTGTTAAGCTGTGGACAATGCGCGCGCGCCGTTGCAAATGCAGGAACGCCAAGGTTTGATGCTCGCGCTGTGGCGAGCGATGACCGGCGCACTTCGGTCTAACAAAGTTGGCCCTTTGGATGCCCTTAGGCGGTAATCCCCGTCACAGCAACTTTCCTGCTATACATCCTGAGTCGACCGCCCCCAGGAGTGCCACATGGCCAAGCAATCCAATCAGCAGTCCCACCTGTCCACCGGCCGCGAAGACGTCGAGACAGGCCCGCTCAAGCAGCACCACCGCATGGCCGTCGGAGACAAGGTCAGCGGCAAGGACAATCCCAACGGCGCCACCGTCGCTTCGACCGAAAGCACGATCGCGAATGGCAAGGGCAAGAACTGGTAGACGCCTCGGGGTTGATGCCATCAATCTAAGGCTGCGCCTGGCTGTTCTGTCGGACGGATCGACCGTCCCCATCACCATCCTGATTGACGCCGACTTACTCGAGACGGACTCCGAAGATGCCGCAGTCGCGTTCGTCGCAGGCTCAGGGGAATTCTGGTTCGCAGGCGCGATCGAAGACTACCGGGGCGGCCCGCGGCTCAATTGATATCCTGGTCCCAGAGACCGATGCCGCCTTCCTCCAACGCATCCGCCAAGCCATCCAGATTGCGCGCGACGGCGGGCGCGTCCACAATTTCATGGCGAGCGGACCAGCAGCCAACAGCCTGAACATCGAGTTCGACGTCGTCGACCGCCTCTGCGAGATCGCCGAGCGAGGCCTAACCACGAGGAGGCGCGCATGAGCCTGCACCCATCCACATTTGAGTACCTGAAGCCGACAGCCGAGCAGATCGTGCAGATGGCCAATGTCCGCGAGGCGGCCAAGGTATATGCCGACATGCTCGACGCCGTGTTACCCGAGGGCCCGGACAAGACCTTCATCCTCCGCGCCCACCGCTCGAACGCTATGTGGGCGAACGTCTGCATCACGAGACAGCCTGACGGGACGCCGCGCCAATGAGCGGCAGCAGGACCATCGACTTCAGCCGCGCGCTGCTCGCGATGAAGGACGGCCACCGCGTCCAGCGCGCCGTCTGGAAGGGCGAGTGGGTCTGCCTCGGCAATGGCGGCATAATCTCGTGGGAAGAGTTCTGGAACGAGCACACCCGGATCTTCGCTTCGGGGCAAACGAACCACGAGGCCGAATTGCTGCCCTACTTCATCATGAAGACCGCCGACGACAAGATCCAGATGGGCTGGCACCCGTCGCAATCCGACATACTCGCCGAAGATTGGCAGGTTGTGGCATGAGCGCCTCGACGCAGTGTCCGCATAGCGACCTGGAGATCAACATCCACAACGTCGGGATGACGGACAGCAACATCCGCTACATGGAGGTCAAGGCGCTGTGCAAGCTGTGCCTGAAGCCCATCGCCTTCCGCGGCGCGCCCCTCGGCGTCTCGCCCATGCACCCGACCATGGCGCTCGACGGGCAAGAGATCAGGCTTCCGTTCCTGGCCGAGGGCGAAGAGTACGACGGCAAGTCCATTGGCTTCACAGGGAGAGTGATCGGATGAGCCTACCGCCCGACGGAGAGATCATCGAGCGCGCCAAGGGCATGCTCCTGACGTTCAAGGGCATGCGGCTCGGCAACGGCATGACGCAGAACATCAATATGTCGGCCGAGCGCGCGGAGCGCCTGGTGGCGCTGGCCATGCTCGGGCTCGATATCCGGGCTGAGTGGGAGCGTGAGAGCGAGCTACCCGAGGACGTGCGCGCCTGGCTCGCCCCGTTCATGGAGAAATGGGTGGAGAAGACGAACCTGTTGGTCGGCACGATCATCGAGGACAAGAAGCCATGAAGCTTGAGCCCGTCCAGTCGTCGAACATCAAAGCCATAGGGCACGAGGGCAAGTCGCTCTTCGTGCAGTTCCAGTCCGGCGAAGTGTGGGAATACACGCCGATCCCCGTCCAGGTTTACGAGGAACTGATCAAGGCGAGGTCGATCGGCGCGCACTTCCACAAGTGGATTCGCTCGAACTCGGCCTACAAGAGCAAGAAGGTCGAAGGCCCCGCGGCGTCCGGACCGCCCTCTGTGGCATAGTGGCCACGGGTGCAACTGATTCGAGGCACATTTTTGGCGCGGTGGAGCAGTGGTAGCTCGCGACGCTCATAACGTCGAGGTCGGGGGTTCGAATCCCTCCTGCGCTCCCAACTCTAAGTACATCCCGCAACAACCTTCATCGTTTTGTCTCTCGGCACTCACACGCACGAGTGGCACACTCCGGTCTTCTCAGGTGATTCGAACCGTTGGGAGCGAGGCCATGCAGCTATCGGTGCGCGAACTGTTCGAGTTGCTGAGGCGTCGTTGTTGCCTCTGCCGCCCGAAACCCGGACACGGTCGGATCAAAACAGCGGTCATGATGTTCGGACCCCCAGGAGACGACATGGCAAAAGGTTTCATCGATCTGGACCAGACCTCGATCCCTTCAGTTCTGGACCTCAGGAATAAGGCGGGCGAGCCCGTCACGCCCGATACACCCCCGGTTTGGACGCTCGGCGACCCGTCGATCGCATCCATCACAGTGGCCTCCGACGGCATGTCCGCCGTCTTCGCGCCGCTCGCAGTGGGCATCACCACCGTGAACGTGACCGTTGACGCCGAAATCGGCGAAGGCGTGACCGAAATGCTTCTGTCCGGCGAACTCGAAGTCACCGCTGGCGATATCGCCACGGGCGAAGTGACCTTCGGTCCGCCTGTAGACTAAGCCGCCCGAGGCATGGCGACTTGCGAGCGCCGTCAGGGAAACCTGGCGGCGCTTTCGTTTGGGGCACGATTGTACAATCGAGTACCATCACCGCGCGCGAAACGGAGAGAGACGGTGATTGACATACGCGAGATTGTGAAAACCTGGATGTGGGAAAACCGCGCCCAATGGCTTACCGAGGTTGCCGTTGCGCACCGTGACGGCGCTGACGAGGATAAGCTGGGGGCAAAGGCTGACGATCTCCTCGCCCGTCTCGACGCTCTCGGGTTGGCCGTGGTGCCGAAAGAGCCGAGTGAGGAAGCAATTCGGGCGTGGTGGAAAATAGAACGTAAGCGGCCTTATAATTCGTTCAACACGCCCACGGACTGCGGCACGGCAATGTACCGCGCCATGATCGAAGCGTCTAAGCCATGACCAAGAAGCGCAAACGCAGGGACAAACAAGGGTCACGGCTCACATCGTCCGATTGTTCCAGCGCTTGATCGCAGCGGCCTTGTAGGCGTCGGTGCCACGCCCATCGCAGGTGAGCGCGCCATCACTGACCCGCACGCCCTCATCGTGCCCGTCGTAGGTCGCGCACCGCTTGTTCACGCACACGACCGCAGCCCAAGCAGTGCCCTCGACCTCAGGATTGGTCGGCAGGATCTTCGGAAGCTTGCCGCAGAACGGGCAGGGCAGTGGTTTAGGCACGCCGTCCTCCCGACGCGCGGCGCTTCTTCTGCTTGCTGCTGGCCACGACAACGGGGAACGCCTTGGCCCACTTATCAAGCTCGGTCTTGAGGTAGAGCGATTGGCCGCCGCCTGGTCGCGTGCGGGCCTCAGGCCCGATGCACTGCATCGCATACCGGGCGAGCGCGTATTTCGAGACCGGGAAATAGTGTTCGGTGAGGTATGTCGCGGCTTCTTTGCGTGAGAGGTACGACCGGCTCGGTATTATTTCACTCACTGGCGCGCTCCTGCTTTGATTCGAGGCACCTACACCTCCCGGCGGAAGACTGGCGATCGACTCGCGCCGTCTCTGGTGTCGCGATGTATGTAAATAATCCACCGCCGTTGCAAGTACATCGCAACCTATAGCGCGCAATCGCACATCTAGTGTCGTGGGGTTGCGCGCCTACTCGTATTGCCGCAACTCTCGCGCACCGATGGCGAAAACCCACTTTGAGCAGTTGATCGATGCGGAAAAGCGAATTGTGGCGGACTCTGCAATGAAGTTGGCCAATGGCGATTCCCACGGTCTGGCTGAATTGAAGGGCGTCTGCCGAGGGCTGGAAAAGGCTCTCGAACTGATGCGCGAAGCGGGCCGCAAGGACATGGCGCTCACGGGAGACCACGACTAATGGCTTCCAGGGCAACGGCCTCCAACGTCACGGCACTGAAGGCACCACGGACCAGAAGTCGGAGCCGGTACACCGAGCCGTCATCCAAGCAGGGGGACACACAGTCGCTCCTGACCTCCAGCAACTCCCTGGCGTTCAAGTATTCCTCGCTCGATGAAGCCTTCCCGGCGGTCGACCCAGGCATCAGGCCCCTCGGGGCGGTGGTGCTCGTCCAGATCCGCCAGCCCAAGCGCTTCAGCGCCGGCGGGGTCGAACTGATCGCGGAGACCCGCGCGACCGAATATTACAATACCCAGGTGGCCAAGGTGATTGCCTTCGGGCCGCTTTGCTTCAAGACCGTCAAGACGATCGAGGCGCCCTTACCGGGCGTCGCGCCTCAAGACGTCCTCGTGGACTACGTCGAAGGCTCCTGGTTCCAACTGGGCGAGTTCGTGCGTGTCCCGAGATACGGCGGCGACCGCTTCGCTGTCGAATACGACCACGTCTACCGCCTGAAAGAGCCGGGCTCGGATCACTTCGAGCCCAGCACACGCCGCGAAGAGATCATCTTCTGCCTGTTCAAGGCGAAGGACATCCTCGGCGTGATTACGGGTGACCCCCTCAAAGTCAAAGCTTTCTTGGATTGATGAGATCGCGAACATGGCCCGCGCAGCTGCACCCAAGACCACCAGTGTGATCACCGAAGACGACGGCGATGACGGCGAAAGCCGTGAAGTCGTGGTCGATAGCGATGCGAGACTCTCCGCCCCGGCGCAGCCGACCCTGAAGAACATCCAGCAGGCCGCTGACGACCAGTTCGAGGCGCTTGAGGTCGACGACAAGGGCCGTCCGCTCAACCCAGCCACCAGGCGCGGGGACGAGCAGGATGGTGACGAACCGCAAGATGGCGACGACGAGCGCGAAGCCACGCTTTCGGAAGAGGACCAGGGCCGCGGCGAGCACGACGAACCGCTCATCAACGGCAAGGGGCAGCGCTGGGAAAGCCGCTCTTCACGCCGTGAGCGCCAGCGCCAGGCCCGCGCCCGCAAGGACAAAGAGAACGAGGATCTCAAGGCGGAGATCCGGCGCCTACGGGCTCACCAGGACGAGACCGAGCCGCGCCTCGCTCACATCGAGAAGCGATTCTCCAAGGAAGCCGCCACCAACCTTGAGAACAAGGTCACCTCCGCCACTGCCGAGCTTGACGCCGCCGCGCGAAACCTCGCCAAGGCGCTCCGCGAAGGCGATGAAGATGCCGTTACCACGGCGCTCAACACCCGCGACATGGCCTTCGTCAACAAGATGCAGGCCGAGGGCGCCCGCGATCACTACAAGCGCACCACCGGCGCGACTGAGGATGACGACGACCGCGACGACCGGCGCGACGCTCGCAAGGACCGCGAGCCCGACGACCGCCGCCGGGACGCAGCCCCCGTAGCGCTCTCCCGCAAGGGCCGCACGCGCGTAGACGAGTTCTGCGCGAAGCACGATTGGTTCGACCCCCACGGTGGGGACGAAGACTCCCAGCTGACCCTCTTCATCGACGGTCAGGTCCGCAAGGCCGGGTTCAACCCCGAGAACGACGACTATTGGGAAGAGCTCGAGGAGCGCCTCTCCGCGCGCATGCCCGACAAGTTCGGGGATGGCGAGGAAGAGGACGAACGCGAAACCCGCCGCCCAGCCAAGCGCCAGGCCAATGGCCACGCGAATGGCGAAGCAAGACGCCCAGCCCCAGCGGCCCAGCCGCAACGCCGCGGTCCGATGACCAGTGGCGCTGCCGAGCAGCGCGGCTCCGGCGGTGGCAAGAACCAAGTCAGGGTCACCCCTGAACGCAAGAAAGCACTCATCGATGCTGGTGTCGTCCAAGCCGACGGCACGATCGCTGACGCCCCGAAGTTCCAGCGCATGCTCCGGCAGTATGCGGATTTTGACCGCACTCACGGTCTGATGAAAGCTTGAGGACTCAGTCCATGGCCGCGAAACAGAACACGGAATCGAGCCTGGCAGACAACGACGGCGTGCCCAAGAGCGCGCGCGCCCGTCAAAGGTCTACCGCCGCGAAAGCGGATGCCGACCGTGAGACGTCACGCGATGACCAGGATGACGGTCGCGATACAGACCACAACGAGCGGGACATCAAGAATCAAGACCGGGAACTGTCCGAGGACGAACGCTTCGCCCTCTTCCAGTCCTCGATCGTGCAATCGGTCCTACCGAACCTTCCACCAATGCCGGGTTACCATCTTTGTTGGCTGACGACGAACAACCCCCGAGACAGCATCGCGATGCGAGTCCGCCTGGGCTACGAGCTCATTTCGCAGGACATGATCGCGGGCTGGAGAGGCGAAAGCCTCAAGTCCGGGGAATACAAGGGCGTCATCAGCGTGAACGAAATGGTCGCGGCGCGAATCTCTCTCCGCCTCTACAATCGCTACATGGCTGAGGTCCACGACACGCTCCCCAGAGCCGAAGAAGAAAAGCTCAGGGCCGTCGTCTCAACCCTCAAAGATCAAGCGCAGACAGTGGGGACCAGAATCGCAGAAGAAGGCGATGGTACGGCCGATATCGTCCAACGGGCGCGGCCAATGCCGGAGTTCTCCGTCTAACCGGAAGCTCCAAACCTTGTTCGCGCCCACGGTGAAACATCGAGCCGTGGGAGACCACAATGAGTGCAACTGCAAGGCCATATGGGCTCAGGCCCATCAGCGACTTTTCGGGCACAGTTCGGCCGCTCGTCATGAAAAACGGGATCGCGTCCGGCTTGGCCGCCAATCTCTTCAAGTATCAGGCCGTCATGCTTGATGCGACGAACGGGACCATCACCCCGGTCACCGCGACAACCGACAAGATCTACGGCGTCTTCATGGGCGTCGAATACACGCCAACGGGCCAACGCCCGGTGGTGGCGGACTTCTGGCCGTCTGGCTCCACCTATGTGGCGGGTCTCGACAAGATGGAGGTCTGCATCTGCCCGGCATGGGTGGACAACATGCGCTTCCAGATCCAGGCCGATGGTTCGGTTCCGCAGTCCGCCTACGGTGCGCAGTTCAACCTCTCGAACTTCGCGGCCGGCAGCACCTTCACCGGCCTCTCGGCCATGACGGCAGCTGCAACGCCGATCGCGGCCGCCTCGCAGGGCCAGCTGCAACTGATCGAGTTCGGGGAAGACATCGACAACAATGTTGGCGACGCCTTCACGGACCTGATCGTTGCGATCAGCTACCCGCAAGCCGTGTCCGGCTTCCAGACGTCACCAGGCTAAGGAGAGCCCTGACCAGTTTCGGGGGAGCCTTGCGGTTCCTTCGCCTGCTGACCAGAACTTGAAGGAGAGTCCAATGTCTATCGCAATGAGGTCTACAGACTTCAGGGCAATCGTCGAGCCGATCCTCAACGAGGAATTCGACGGTCTTTACGAGCAGCGCGCCGACGAATGGAAGGGTCCGTTCAAGGAAATCACCGGCACGCCACGTAACTATCATGAAGAACCTGTCCTGTTTGGTTTTGGAGCCGCCCCCGAGATTCCTGACGGGATGCCGGTCTCATACCAACAGGGCGGAACGCTCTTCATCAAGCGCTACCAGTATCGCGTATTCGGGTTGGCGTTCGCGCTCACCCAGATCCTGGTGGAAGACGGCGACCACATCCGCATCGGCCAGATCTACTCGCGCCACCTGGCGCAGTCCCTGATCGAAACGAAGGAAACGCTGACGGCGAACATCCTTAACCGGGCGTTCAACGGCTCGTTCCCGGGCGGCGACGGCGTCTCGCTTGTCTCGACTGCCCACCCGATCGCCAACGGCACGTTCAGCAATCAGCTTGCTACCGCCGCGGTGCTCTCGCAGACCAGCCTCGAGCAAATGCTCATCCAGGTCCGCGGCGCCGTCGACAACAACGGCAAGAAGATCCGGCTGATGCCGCGCGCCATCACCTGCTCGCCCTCGAACGTCTTCCAGGCCGAGACCATCCTGAAGTCTGCGCTTCGCACCGGCACTGCAAATAACGACATCAACCCAATCAAAAGTATGCAGCTGCTGACCGAGGGCCAGTACAACATGAGCCGTCTGACCTCCACCACGGCGTGGTGGGTCAACACGAACGCTCCTGAAGGTCTGAAGCTCGTCAAGCGCCGTGGTCTGAAGCGCTCCATGGAAGGCGACTTCGAGACCGACACCGCCCGCTACAAGGCGACGGAACGGTACATCCCGGGTTGGACCGATCCACGCACTGTGTTCGGAACGGCCGGTCTCTAACCGAGGCCTTTTTCGGCTCCCCTGGCGTGGCGTCTAAATGGGCGTCACGCCAGAGCCGCACAGGAGAACAGTCATGCACAGTCCAGACGACCTGCACATCGGCGGTGGCCGCGGCCAAGGTGGCCCGTTCTTCCTCCCTGGTTTTAGGTTGAACGCAGGCGTTGGCCCGCTCGCCCGCGTCTACATCTACGACATCATCCCGGTCACGTTGGGGGCGGCGCTTCTCGCAGTGCTGCAAGCTCAGACTGCGGCTGTCGCGCTTACCCTGGCCGCCGGCGCCGGCGTCACCACGGAAATCGTCAATGGCGAGACCCGGTACGTGCTCGACGTGCCGCGAACCGTCTCTCTCACTTCCGGCGGCGTCCTCTCGGCCGGCACGTTCACCATCGTCGGATACGACGTCTACGGCCAACGGATGACCCAGACGCTCGCGGGCCCGGCCACCAACACGGTCAACACCCTGAAGGCGTTCAAGTCGATCGTATCGGTCACCCCGAACACGACCAGCGCCACCACGGTCTCGATCGGCATTGGCGACACCTTCGGCCTGCCGTTCGCGATCTCCGACGTTGGCTATGTCCAAGCGGTGAAGTGGGCGCAGACGCTCGCTCCGGACGCCGGAACCTTCGTGGCGGCGGTTGCGACCGATCCGAACACGGCCGCCCTTGGCGACGTGCGCGGGACGTACCTGCCATCCTCGGCCTCCAACGGCACCAGGCGCTTGGTCATGAGCCTGGCGCTGAAGGACGTCCAGGTTAGCGCTGGCGCAACGCTGCGCGGCGCGATCGGCGTGGTCCCGGCCTAAACCCTTTGTTGAGAGAGACGAGGAGAGTCCAAATGGCAAAGACGACAGTGAAGGACCGGATGCTGGCCCACATCGGCCGCCGGATCACTCAAGCCCTCAAGAAGCAGCCCTATCGCGGTGCGCCGAGCTTTGACGACGTCAAGGTGGCAATCGTCGCCGCTTTCGCAGCGGCCAGCGAAGATCCTGACCAAGTCGAGGCGCAGGAAAGGGCCAAACTGCCGCCGCCCCTGCCTGCTCCGGTTCGGCCCACAAGCCTGCCGAGCTCTCCCCGGGTGAAAGGCGGCGTCGGCGCCAAAGGCACCACCGGCGGCGCTGGCGTGACGCGATCGATCCCGCGGAACATCCCGCGTCTCCCGCCCAACCCAAGTCCGGCACGTCCCCCGGCAAAGCCATAAGCGGAGGACCCAATGCGGCCGGTTACACTGACGCTGCAAGGTACTGGCGTCGGGGTGCTGAATAGCGCCCCGTGCCCGATGGACATCTACAAGAGCCCGTTCAATGTCGGCATGGGCTTCAACACGGGCGGCGCCACGACCGCGTTTACGGTCCAGCACAGCTTCGAAGACCCGGCGAGCTACGCCTCGGCGGCGCTCTACAACGCCAATGCCAAATGGTTCGACCATCCGTTCATGGCCGCCATGGTGGCCGACGAGGACGGCAACTATGCCTTCCCCGTGCGCGCCATTCGGCTTCAAGCCAGCGCCTCGGGCACCGACACCGCAACGCTCACCATCATCCAGGCGGGCTAGTTAATGGCCGGCGTGTCTCTCTTCGCCGGAGTCTCCCAGGTGCCCGGTGTGGTCTTCGGCGAGGGCGTGAGCCAATCAGCCGGGGTCACGCTCGGTGGGATGGGCCTCCCAGGTGTGCCGTTCGGCAACTCGACGGTCGTGCGCAACTCCGTGGGATATGCCGAGACTGCCGCTGGGGCCCTGGTTTCGTTCCCGATCAACACGAAACGGCAGACCGATCTCGGGCTTCTGGTCGAGGGGCCAAGGACCAATCTCCTGACGTTCTCTCAGGCCTTCAGCAATGCCGCGTGGGTTAGCGGCGCGACGCAACTCACCATTACGGACAACAACGCGGTCGGCCCTGACGGCACAATGACCGCAAGTCGCTGGGCGAACACGTCGACCTCCAACGCTCATCGCGCGCGGCAGGATAATCTCTCCGTCACGAACGGGTCGAGATATACGCTGTGGTGCATCGTCAGGATGGGGACGCACCGCTATCTCCAACTTGTTCCGTCGAGCGTTGGTTTCGCAGCAGGCCTCTATGCAAATTATGATTTGCAAAACGGCGTTGTGACCGCGGTTGGAACTGGCCAATCCCTTTTCAGTTCCGACATCGGCATCACGTCCTTAACCGGCGGCTACTATCTCTGCTGGCTGACGGTAACGGCGAATCTCACGACGGCCGTTTCAAACGCCGCGTTTAGCTTGCAGAACAGTCCTACGGCCTCGCAGCTGAACGCCTATGCTGGGACCGCGACCACGGTCTTTGTGTGGGCCGCCGGCGTGGCGCCTGGATTGGTCTCAGCCGTGCCGGTTCTCACGGTGGCTTCGGCGGTCACGACGGCGGCGGATGTCGTCACCTATGCGCGGACGGGAACGCCAGCTGGAACGGTCGTTATCGAGGCTATCGCCCCACTCACCAACGCTGTGGCGAACGTCCTCTGGGAGTGGCACGACGCCTCGGAGAACAATCGTCACCGGATCGAGCGCAACACGAGCCGGGAGGTCCACTACATCGTCACCTCTGGCGGCGTTGGCGTTGTCGATCTGAATCTCGGTATCGCGGTGAACGGCGGCAGCTTCAAGGTCGCTGCGGCATGGGCGCTGAACGATTATGCCGCCTCGCTGAACGGGGAGGCGTGCCTGACGGATGCCGCGGGGGCGCTTCCTGTCGGGCTCACCACAATCCAGTTCGGCGGGGACAGTGCCGGCAACTACTTGGGCTCCTATATCGCGTCCGCGCTCATCTACGCGGCGCGTCAGTCAAACGCAGAGCTTGAGGCAGATGCGCTCTATCCGCCGGCGCCGCCGCCACTGCCTGCGGTCAAGTCAATCCTCATCGATGCCGACGACGATTCCGACATTGACGACGCGATCGACTCGCTGACTGCCCTCGCGCTTGAAAAGGGCGGAGAGTGCACCCTGCCTGGGTATTGCGTGACGTCGTCCAACGCCGGGGCTGCTGGATGCCAATATGCCTTCCTGAACTTTTACGGCCGGACGGCCATCCCAATGGGGCAAAACGTCAACGATCTCGGGACGTCGACCAGCGTATATATCGCCCCTGTGATCGCGAACTACGGCGTTGCCGGACACGTGACGGCGGCCGACTTTGAGTACGGGGTCCAGACCTATCGGCGCACCCTTTGGGACGCGCCGGACGGAAGCGTCCCGATTATCGTCACCGGCGGCGGCTCGACTCTCGCGCTCACGGCGAGAACGGGGCGCACTGCGGCCGTGCCCCTGAACGGCGTGGACCTCATAAATCGCAAGGCGAAGGAAATCTGGATCGTCGCCGGCAACTGGCCGTCCGGCGCTGGCGTCTCGGATATGACCAACACGCGCCTTGCCTACCAATGGGTTTTCGACAACCTCAACGTGCCGATCATGATCTTCGGCGTCGATCAGGTCGGAGCGATCAATACCGGCGGGAATGTGATGGTTGGGCTTGCGGCGAACAATCCTGTTCGGTTCGCCTGGGAGACGTATTTCGGAGGATCGAACCCGGCCAACACACGCCCCGGCTGGGCGCAACCTGCCATCCTCGCCGCGGTGCGTGGCATGTCAGGGCTTCTTAGCATCACGGGCGCGAACGGTTACGCGACCGTCAGTCCGACCACTGGCGCCACGCAGTGGAACGCGACGCCGAACCGGAAGCACAACTATCTCGGCAAGGTCATGTCGGACGCGAACTTCGTGACGACAATCAATGCACTGATCGCGCCCGGCCCATGAGCGACGAGAATCACGTTAAACTGACTTCGATGAGAGGACCGACCCAATGAGCAAGACGCTTCGTTACCTGCCCGAGGGCAAGGACTTCGGCGGCGATGCCTTCGACAACAAGCACGTCTTCACCCCGTCCGGACATCGGCCGGAGGTCTTCAGCGGCGCGAAGGGCTACGCCAAAGGCGGCACGGTCACCACCACGCCGGTCGAGACGAACAGGCAACTCAATCCCTCGACCGATCCGACGTCGGCCAAGGCGAAGGCGGACAACACCGCAGAGGCCAACTGGCGCAAAAGCGGCGGCTACGGCTTCAAGAAGGGCGGCAAGGTCAACAAGGGTGACCGCAACGCAGGCCTGATGCGCGCCGCACAGGCGGCGAAAGCGGGACGCGGGCCGCTGAAGCTCGCGGAGGGCGGATCGGTCAACAAGAAGATCGGGACCAAGATCGGGCCCAAAGCGCCATCGATCACCGACCGGTTGTTCGGCACGCTCAAGAAGATCCACCCGCTCACGGGGGCAATGGACAAGATCAACGACGCGCTGACGGGCAACAAGTCCTCGTCCGGCACGAAGTTCGGCCGCGCCGATACCGGCAAAGCCTTCAAGAAGGGCGGCAGGGTCAAGAAGTATGCGATCGGCGGCCAGATCACGCCGATGCAGCCAGGCGCCCTGGCGATGGCGAGGCCGGCGGCGATGGAACGACCGCTGCCCATGGACCGGCCGTCGCCGATGGCTGCGCCAACGCCGCTCAACCCGCAGACGTTCGGCGGCACGGGCACCAGGGATCTCGGCAGGCTTCCCGGCGCACAGCCTGGTCCGGGCATGCCCACCCAGACGCAACTGCCCCCGGCGGTGCAGACGGCCGGTCAGAACCTCGGCAACATGGCGGGCAAAGTCATCGCCAAGCGGCTCATGGGTGGTAAGGGCGGCAACAACGTGTTCAAGGGCTTCGCCAAGGGCGGCAAGGTCGGCGGCGAGAAGACCATGGTCCGCAAAGGCGTCCACCAGCACGAGCGCGCGATGCACAAGGGCAAGTCCGTCACACCGCTGAAGTTCAATGCGGGCGGCGGCGTGGCCATGGGCCTGGGCGGTCTTGGCGGCGGCGGCGTCGATCCCAACCAGGTCTTGCAGAACATGACCACCATGGGCGCTAATACGACCATGGGCGGCAATGGGATGCAGCCAATCACCACGCTCAAGCGTGGAGGCAAGGTCAAACGATGAAAACGGAAGTTATGCGGGCTCAGCGTCAGGCGCTTGATGAATGGGCCCGCATGTACGAAGCCGACGGCACCGAGGGTAGCGCCTCGGTCGCGTTCTTCCTGGGCAAGGCGTCTCGACAGATCGGGCGCATCTTGGAGGACCCGAACGTGCCCGACGAGCCGTTGCCAGCCGAACCGGTCACCGAGCATCCGCGCGCGGACGACACAATCGACTGAACCCGTGTTAGAGTGAGTCCTGGGTCGGCGCGTTGCCCGCTGGCTGGTCGCAATCAGGAGATCAGCCAATGCCCATGAAGTCTCGTGCGCAGAACCGTTTCATGCACGCCGCGGCCGCGGACCCCGAGGTCGCCGAACGCCTGAAGATCAAGCCCAAAGTCGCCAAGAAGTTCGTGAAGGAGAGCCGCGGCCAGAAGGTCAGCCGGCTCCCCGAGCGCAAGGTCCAGAAGCTCGCCAAGGGCGGGCGCGTGAAGGACAGCCCTATCGATCCGCAGAAGCGGGATATGAACCGTATCGAGACGCAGAACTATGACGTGCTGCGCACCGGCAAGAAGAAGTTCAGGCCGGATGAGGCGCGCGAATATGCAACCAGCCCCAGTGGGCGGTTGCCAATGGTTGACGAGCGTGAAGAGCCTGCCGCGCGCTCGGATATCAAGATCCTCGGGACTCGCAAAAGCTTCGATGATCTGAAGCAACGGCAGCAATACGCCCAGGGCGGCACGGTCAAAGCCGACAAGCCGTCCTGCAAGTGGTGATCTGATGGCCACCTCAGGCACCGTCAGCGGGCATCCCTACCCGATACGCAAATTGCTCGACCATGCCTTCATGAGGGCTGGTTACGAGGTGCAGAAGATCGTGCCCGAGGGCATGACGATCGCGCTTGATCTGCTCTATACGCTCTGCACCGACCTCATCAACGCCGGCTTCCCGCTGTGGACGCGGCAATACCTGCTGCTCAACATCACGCGCTTCTCGCCCAACGTGACGTTCCCGCGCGGTGTGGTCGATATTCTCCAGTCCTACTGGCGATCGCTCAATCCCTACCGAGGCGTCTGCACGGTCAACGGCGGCGGCCCTAACTCGACGCTCTTCTCGACCGAGGAAGAGGCCGATGTGCCAATTACCAGCGTCATGGTCGATTTTACGACGGTGACCATCCTTAACACCATCGGCGTGCTGCTCGGCGGGGCGGTGGAGGTCACGACAAGCCTGACGGTTGAAACGTCAAGCGATGGGATCACCTGGACAAGCAGCCAGTTGCTTCCGTCAACCACGTTCGTGCCGGGCGATTGGTCGTATTTCGATCTCGACCCGTCGACCCAGTCTCAATACGTGCGCCTGGGCTACACCGGCCTGGGGCAGTTGGCCGTGAACCACCTGAACTTCGGCCTGGCGAACGGCGTCGATACCCCGCTCGGCATCGAGAACATCGACGACTACTTCACCTTGCCGAACAAGGCTCAACTGTCCAACCGGCCGGTCGTGGCCTATGTCGATCGCCAGATCACGGACGGCATTGATGGCCCGATCCTGAAAATCTGGGGCGTGCCTGATCAGTCCGCGTTTTTCTCCGGCACCATCACCGCTTTGACGCGGCGCTACATCCAGGACCCGGGCACTCTCCGCGATGACCTGGAGATCCCGCGGCGCTGGATCGAGTGCGTCCAGTGGACCTTGGCCGAGAAGATCCTGGCGGAGATCCCGGCCAGCATCCTGCTCGCCGACCCGCCGGAACTGACCGCGCTCAAGCTTCAGGAGCGCAAGCAGCGCCTGGAGTTGTGCGAGCGCCGCGCCAAGGAAGCCCGCCTGCTGGCCTGGTCGGAAGAGCGCACCAAGGCGCCGATCCGGATCACGCCAAACATTTCTCCGTACACAAAGTGATCCGATGCCAAAATTTATCGACACCAGAGGCCGGACTAAGATCGCAATCGCGATCTGCGGACGCTGCTCGCTCAAGTTCCCCTACGACGAGCTCGTGGAAGACCTGAACATCCCGGGCCTGTGGGTGTGCAAGGACGACCAGGACAAGTTCGACCCGTGGCGCCTGCCGGCGCGCATGACCGAGGATATCAGCCTCGATCATCCGCGCCCGGACGTCGGGATTTCCGACCTGGGCCCGACGCCGCTCTACGGCACGAACCAGTTGGACCCGGTCGTCAACAACGTCTCGGTAGTGGGCGGGCGTCCCATCACCTCGCTGCGTCCCGCGCGCATCTGGCAACCGCGCACCTTCTATCGGAAGGGCGACACCATCGTGCCGAAGGACCCGAACGCAGACACGACCGTGCTGCCCCAGCCCATCATCGTGGTGCTCGAAGACGGCTGGAGCGGTGACGAGCCGCCCAACTGGCCCAAGGCGGCGGGCGTCTACTTCGAATCGGGCGAGCCCTGATGGCCACGCCGGAAGAAGACGTCGTTGCATCGAAACCTGTCGGCACCGACGAGCCCTCGCACGTGCTCAGGCGTCGCGGCCGTGAGCGCGATGGGATGCACGTCTCGCTGATGCAGTTCGAAGCGCGCCCCGAACGGCCGCCACCGTTGAAGATGATGACCATCGGCGGCGGCGGCGATGCCTCGATCGCGCTGAAATAGGTGACCGATGCCTGAAACCACCACATTCACCAGCCTCAAGAACGACGTGAAGGGCTATCTCGAACGGGGTGGATCGGCCGTGTCTGACCCTGAGGTGTTCGCGCAGATCCCGCGGCTCATCAATCTCTGCGAGCGCAATATCTCGGACCGCCTGAAGCTCCTGGGCCAGATCGAGATCCTGCGGGACCTCTCGGGCCTGGTCATCAACCAGCCGGTCATCACCAAGCCAGACCGTTGGCGTCAGACCGTGTCGTTCCATTTCGGCGCCAGCGTCGAGAATATGAGCATGACGCCGATCTTCCCGCGCTCTTACGAGTATTGCCGGATGTATTGGCCCAATCAGGCCGATGTCGGCGTGCCGGAGTTCTACGCGGACTACGACTATCAGCACTACCTGATCGTGCCGACGCCGATAGCGACATACCCGCTCGAAGGCGTGTTCTACATGCAGCCGCAGCTGCTGGACGACGTGAACCAGACCAACTTCTTTTCGGTCTACACGCCAGCCGTCCTGCTCTACGGGACGCTGCTCGAGGCCGTGCCGTACCTCAAGAACGACGAGCGCATCCCCGTCTGGGAGAAGAAGTTCAACGAAGGCCTGGGGCTGCTCAACGGCCAGGATCTCCAGCGCATCCTCGACCGCGCGGTTGAAAGGAATCAGACATGAGTTGGCTCAACGTCTTCACGGGAGTCGCCCAGCGCTCGGCGTTCCCGGAATACGAACTCATCACGCCCACGGGCGATGTGACGCTGGTCTGGCCGACCGAAAGCATGTCGGGCGTTCCCTACGTGGCGGACTGGATCGACGTGAACTCGACGGACTGCGACTGGATTCGCATGCCCGATGCGCGCCAGGCGGCAACCGGTATCTCGCTGGTCATCGCCAACATCGGCACGGACGCCTTCGAACTCCAGGACAATATCGGCGGTCAGATCACGATGGTCGACCCGGGCACCGCCTGGGTCATCCTGTTGACCAACAACACGACGCAGGCGGGCCTCTGGCGCGTGGTGCAGCTGGGCGCCATGACGTCGGACGCGCAAGCCGGCGCGCTCGCCGGCGCTGGCCTGGAAGCGAACTACACGCTGCTCCGGTCCAAGATCGCCACAGTCTTCGCGGACGACACCGACCTCACCCTGACCGAGACGCACCGCGCCAATGCGATCGTGCTCCAGGGCCCGAACGATCACACCTTCCAGTTGGCGGCCATCGGCAACGGGCTCTTGAGCACGCTGAAGCCCGGCTGGTGGGCCATGGTGACCAACGAGTCGAGCGGCGTCCTGACGATCGATGCCTCTGGCACCGACACGATCAACGATGGCCTGCCCTCGTTCGATCTCCCGCCCGCAACCACGGATCTGCGCTACAGCGCGATCATCGTCGCCTCATCGACCGGCTTCCACGTCTTCGGCGCGCAACCGATCCCGGTCCCGATCTCAGCGGGCGGCACCGGCGCGACCACGGCGCTGGGCGCGCTTCAGAACTTCGGCGGCACTGCCCTTGGCATCGCGATCTTCACCGCGCCGTCGGCCGCGGCGGTCCTG
>Ga0193708_1000010_pt1 | contig 50838 bp, 68 predicted proteins | sample H3c1metaG_FD_160570 | JGI IMG/M metagenome (GOLD analysis project Ga0193708, IMG submission 160570) | Soil microbial communities from a riparian zone of the East river system, Colorado, United States - H3c1 | ecosystem: Environmental > Terrestrial > Soil > Riparian zone | place: USA: East River...
TGCAATGATGGCTATCAAGGCAACAAAAGGCGCAGCCGCAGCAACCCCTGCCGCAGCACTAGCAACCGCAGTAGCGATCGCAACCCCCTTAACGACCAAGAAAGTAGTGGCAAGAGTCGTCAATACCAAACTAAGATTTTCACTGTTCTCGAGAAGACTAACTATTTTCTCTGTGACCTTGCCAATGATGGTTCCGACTTTCTCCGCTACTGGCCACACGAGCTTGAAGACGCGCAGTAGTATCTCCCCTACCTTGCGTGAGATGCCTGCTATGCGCACAAGCACTGGCCAAAGTTTGTGAAAGAAGCCGACCATCGAAACGACCCATCCGCGGATCTTGCTAGCGATGAGTTCTCTGTTTGCCTTGATCCATTCGATACTCTTGTCTGCCACTCTTTGCAGAGTAGGAATCAAAGCAGAGACCAGTGTGTTTCGAAACGCTGCTGCAGCTGTCTTGACCTTGTCTACCTTGTCGCCCCACTCCTCAAGCGAGCGGGCATCGTCACCAGACAGCCCCCCACCCAGCTCCTTGAACTCCTCGCGTAGCTTGGAAATCCCACTCCGCCCCTCATTCAGGAATGGGATCATCTCCACACCTGATCGACCAAATATCTTCATGGCCCCGGCACTCTTCAGGGCACCATTAGGTATCTTGGAGAATACCTCTGCTATATCTCCGAGCACCTCATCAGTGTTGCGAACATGCCCACTAGCGTCCTCAACAGCTATGCCCATTTCCTTGAATAGCTTTTTGGATTCCTTGCTCCCATGGATTGCCCCATCCATGTTTTTGGCAAGAAACTTCAGGCCAGTAGATAGACCCTCGGCCCCGAGTCCAGATAGCTTTCCTGCAAACTCCAGCTCCTGAAGAGTTTCAATCAGGACTCCGGTCTTCTCACTGGTCTCTACAAGACGTCCAGCTAGCTCGGCAGTGTCATCGATGAGAGAACCGAACCATTTGATTGTCTTGAATGCAACGATGCCAATCAGTGCCCGCTTGACGTTCTCTAACAGTTTGTCTGCAGCAGAGAATGAAGGCTTATCCGCCTTCAATGTCATCTTGGCAACTAGTTCGGCAAAAGTCATTCTTTATCTCTTGGCTCTCTGTTCAGCGATGTCTCGCGCGCGAGCTATGCAATCAAGTACACGATTGGCATCGATGACGTACCCCAGGGTCACTCGATCAAACTCAGTGATCCTTAGTTGTCCCTCCTGGACAAGTCTCCAGACGATCCAGGTATCTCGGAGATCGTCGGGGAGGATGACGGGCTCTCCTCCTTGAGACGAGTAAGGTACGTACTCACGAAGTCTAAAAAATCGGAGAAGTTCACCTCCAAGGAAAAGCGCAGAACCTTGAAGAGACTCATCCTCTTTCCTAGAAAAGCAAAATCGATATCCCCTCCGTTAGCCAAGTCGTATCGTTTCTTCTTCCCCTCGCGTTCTACGATGACACTCACGGGTGCCAAGAGCTGGCCGATCAGCGACCGCTGCTCGTCCACGGTGAGGCGTGCAAACAGCTGATCGACCACAGGGGCCAGGGCCCCTGCGTTAATTTTGGCAAGGCCCTCACCCACCCCGCCCGCACTTTTTGAGGGCCAGAGGCCTGCCAGGCCAGCCAGAGCGGGCCCAACAATGCGAATGAGTGCGTTCGCCAGATCAAGACTCTTCATGACAGGTAGCTGATAGACAGTAACCTCAAGTCCATCAATCGTCCGGGTCTCCGACGGCATCTCAGAGGAAGATGAGGATGGGGATGCCATTAGAAGCCAACCACCGAGCTTCCTGCATGGGCCGTAATCTGAGCGCAGAGGAACGCCCATTCGATCGCTCGTTGACCATCACCGAATTCCAGGTTCGGCATCCTCTGGATTCGTGAGATAGCAGCCTCAACTACAGTGAGACCGTTTAGATCTTTCAACATGTAGTTACCGTATCCTGCCAGGGTCACTCTTCGGCCTGCGTTGAACCGAGCACTCAACAGATCATTGGAGGGACTTTCTGCCTTGAGAGTAGTACGGATGATACCACTCTCATTATTGTTGATAATGAAAGTGACATCCCCAGCGGGGCCTACGTGGAGTTCACTGCCCTCTGCAGCGTACTCAATGGAGATGAACACTCCATCCATGGGGGCTAGAAGGTCGATTCCGCCCCACGACTGTGCAACTTCGCGAGGATTGTACTGTCCATAAAGAGGCATCTTTTATCCTTTCTCTTTCTGCTCAGTCTCAGCGAGACAGGATGATTCGGACGCCCACCTTATGGACGGCACCGGTCAACCGACCATTGGCTTCTAGCCCCGGAAAGTATCGAGCGATTCGGTCTGCTACAGACATGTCCTCCACACGTGAGGTGATGAACTGAGGAGACTGTGGCGTCGGAGGATCATCCGAGGCGTCTGTCTCATCGATCATCACTCGATTGATGGCTCGACGGAAGGTGCCCCGAAGGGCTCCCTCAAGCTTGGTAACATCCTTGTTCGTATATGCCACCTTGGTAGGGGCGTTGAATATAACATCAGCGATGCTCTTGATGGCGTCATCCTTGATCCAGTCGATCGATCTCTGGATATCAATGAAGTCCCCGTCCCCTGTGGTCCCGTTGAACGTGACATTGCGGCCTGCAACACGCTCGATGGAGTTGCCATTCTTGGCTACAAGATTCCCTCTCTGAGTAGGAGTGAGAGCAACAGCGGGAACTCCGGCTAGCGTCTTCCCGAACCAAGTCTCACTGCCTGCATCCAGAGGTAGAACCTTCCCCATCCATGCGGCACCGAACATAGAAGCAGGGGAAGGATGGTAGTTGCCCATCACACGTGCGTGCGCATCGGAGGCAATCGTATCCACGAGATCCCCACCCCCAGCAACAGTCGTAATGACCGCGCTGTCATTGGTATCGATAAGGGCAGTCTTCTCATTCGCCTCCACCCAGTCCTTTACGGCAGAGCCATAGGCAAAGGAGTTGAACATGGTATATACACAGTAGAAGTCATCGTTCTCCAGACGAATGGCCGCAAGGTCTGTGGCCACACCTGGGTCAACGTGAGTCTGTGCAACAGCGAAGTCATCTACCGTAGAAACCTCGACAGAGAACCATCCCCCGGCCGCGTTAGCCGTGAGCACCAAGGTGGTGGTCCCTGTTGCCGTGTAATTCTTCGATGCGACACCGTTGAATGCAGCAATCAGCTGGGTGACGATAGTCCCCGCTGTCGGCGATGCCGCCGAAGTAATTGACAGAACCGTACGTGAGAAACCTTCCCCTTCTACAGTGACGTAGTAGATATGAGAGTTTCTCACCACAGGGGTAAGGATGTAGACCTGAGTTGGCGGAAGTAGGCCTCGACCGACCCGGGCATTCTGGGGATGAGGAGTCTGCGACATGATGGCATTGACGGCACGTACCTCAGCGTCATCTGCCGCATACCCATCCGCCACCATGTCACCTCCGCTAGCGTACAGACGCGAGCGTTCTGGGGTTAACCATGGAGCGTTGTACCCCAAGACAAAAGGAGTGCCAAACCCAAGACGAGTGAGGCCCCGAGAGTCTTTGGTAATGACCGCGTCAACGTAGTTTCTGGTATCAGCCATGTTCTCTCCTCACCTCAATCATCTGTCATGGTTCGGGAACATCAAACTCAAAAGTCTTGATCACTCCTGCATCTTCCAGATTCAGGGTGACTCCAACTCTCTCAATATAGGTGGTGTACTCTTCGACCTGAGAAGAAATGAAAGCTCTCATCTCTGTCTGAGCGCGAGCCTCGAATCGAGCCCCAACGATTCCATCAATAGACAGGATAGGACTCCATGCGGCCACTCCGATGCCTGCATTGTTGAGTGCATAGTTCACTGAGTCTGTGAATGAACGGGCAACGATGTTGTTCAACTCAAACTCAGGAGTAGTAGCAACATCCTCCATGTCTCCGAAGTAGCGAATCGTAACTGTCATCTCTCGCTGGCCACGAGTCTTGACAATAAGCTCTCTACCATCGGAGCCTGTAGAGTCTGGGTTATCGACCACTACGTTGTAGTCTTGCCCACGCGACACGATACTCATGATGGCAAAATCGATCATGGGTACCGGAGGACGAGGGGCATCCTTTGGCTGTCTTGACCAAATGACTTTGTTGACAGGTAGACCACTACTCACAACAAGCATATGGTGAAGTGCCCGCTTGACTTGATCCCACTGAATCATCAGGGCACCCCAATCCGTGAGACATAGGCTCTATAGAAACGCTGCCCAAACGCTTGCCAGTCTTCTACCTTGATAACTTCCCACTCCTCATCTTGAATGACTACTAGATCAGGGTCTCCTTGCGCGCGCGTACGCAGGCGCGTGTTTGTGTAGACAGCCTTTACCTCACTGGCACTTTGCCCCTCACGAGGGATCTCAAGCTTGCGGCCAGTGACGGGATGATGAAAGGCAACCACAGGGAAGGGAGCGCGAGCGTTTCGTATGTACGAGCCATCAACCCATGCCCCGACCGAGGCCCGTAAAACGATCAGCGTTCCAACTCCCTCGCCACCAGCGAAGGAAGCTATCGCCCCTGTGGTTGCGCCAAAATCTTCAGTCTCAAAAGCATCAACAAACATGATGCCGAATGCTTCAGAGACATCCTCAGCAAGGCCTTCAGGAAAAAAGGTACCTTGAGCAAAGCCGATACCAAAAGCTTCAGAGGTGCTCTCGGAGATGCCAACCGGATTGACGTCACCAGAGAGAGTCCCCGTAGCTTCCGACGTGCTCTCGGCCAGGCCCAGGGCAGTAGAGGTAGCGGCCAGGGTTCCGAGCGCCTCCGAGCTATCCTGTGCCAGCCCGGTGGGCAGGGCCCAGCCAACCAAGGTACCGGTCGCCTCGGAGGTGCTCTCGGCCTCCCCTGTGGTTGCTACTCGAGCGGTCCCGACACCGACGGCGTCCGAGGGTCCGTCTTGTGCAAGCCCAGCTCCGACAGCCAGCGTCGTCTCACGAATTCGTAGGATGACAGTGGCGCCAGTCGGAAAGAATGTTGCTGCGCTTGTGCCAAGAGTAGCAGTATAGGCAACTGCTACGTTTGCTGTTCCTGCAGTGACCGATTGATGAGTCATGACAAAATGCATGTCATCACCAGCGGTATTCGATGCATCTCCACGCTCGACAGCTGTACCTAAAGTGATGCCAGTAGCTGTCATCACTTCTGCACCTACACCGGAAGCAACATCTCCATTGATTCCGGTAACAGCAAGGAGCATATCCCCAGACTGAATGTCTAGAGTCTGATCTGTAACGACAGACCATGGTAGAGTAGGAACTTCGTCCACTCCGCTAACACAAGCCATTGCCCATGATAGGAGGGCACTCTTGGTCCAGCGGTACATTCGACCCCGTCCGCCATTACCCCCGGGAACGGAAAGAATGAGATTGCCTGTTTCTGTGCCATCGGCAATCTTGACCATCCACTGAACTAGTACCTGTCCAGTGTCTACTCCAGATGGGCCAAGGCCTCCGGAACGGGATCCATTGGTTAGGATCGACCAGCCAGAGGGGACCACAGGGGGAGTGGCGGGGTACTTCTCTGCGATCGCTATTGTAAGAAGATCGCCAGCCGCAATGCTAGCCGGGTAGGGGAGCGTGTATGACGTGCTCCCGTTTCCCTCGGCTCCTGCTGTTCCAAATGCTACAGTCATCAGACATGCAGATCAAACAAGAAAAGAAGACAACTAGAGTTGACGTACAAGAATGGTAGGAACAGGTGTAACGCCATTCCCTAGTGTCACGTTGGGAGTGAGAGGACCTTTGCGTAGAAGCTTCCCAATCCCCGTGGGCGCCGTTCCCACACCGAAGAAAGCGGCAACCGGACTAGCCCCAACTCCCCCCTGCGGAAAAGTCACAGGGTTGACCGGAACTGCCTCATTGATGGTCACTGTCCATCCGCCTGCAGTTCGGGGAACAGCGACACGAGCATAGTTGGTATAGGCAACTTCACTCGTGGTTTGATCCCCCCCAACGCCGGGGTCGGCAGTGTGCAGACTGATGTATAGGTTTCCTGCTACGGCACTGGGCTGCAGTCCTGCGGCATCCCCCATGAGAGAGAAAGCAACATTGTTGAACTCCAAGAGTAGGAGCCCGTTCCTCCAAGTTGTGACCATCGTCATCGCTTACGTTCCTTTCACAACTAGGTGGCTGATTGCGCCAACAAGACGACCAGTGTCAACCAAGGGGCGATCGCTACCCTTGCGATCAATGGTTGATTGAGCTAGCGGAGGGGGAACACCAGCCCCCTCAGTGATTGTCTTTTTCATCTCTGTTGAAACAACTAGTCCGAGAGCCTCATGAGCATTATTGAGACTCATCTTTTTGAGCACTACAGCACGAGCTAGCTTGACCTGAGTCTCCCTGATCAGTTCTGCTTTGTCTGCGAGAGTCCTGCGCATGAAGGATCTCTCGGGAACATTGATGGTGCCAAACTCATGAAAAGCCGCAAGCTCGGCCATGGAAACACCATCATGGTCCACGGCACTAGCACTGATAACGCCTATCTTTACGTAAGCCTCTTCCTTGAGTCTCTTCTTCAGAGACTGCCACTCCTCGTCATTGACTATGATGTCATCCATCGCCCATCACTCACCCTAGATCAACACTACCCCTAGACCTAAGGTATCCAGAAGTGCCTGGTACTCCGCACCGTAGGGAGTTGTGCTGAGTTGCCCCGACGAGCTACTCATAGCGAATGACCGTGAGATAGGACCTATCGTTTCCGATGTCACGGCCCCTGTGGTTCCCGAGATTCCCGAACGTGGTACCGATCCCAGATGGGCCGCAAGAAAGAGGCGGCCCAGGTACAAAGTCTCTGAGTCTTCCCCACCCCACACTTCGACATTGAAGTCATTGTTGACGTACAGAAGAATGGCATCTTGGAGCAATGGATCAACTGCAGCTAGCTGGGCGCCAACTGCTACAACTTCAGACCATGATGCTATAGGTGCCATTTCCTAGAACTACGCTTGTGCTACTCGATCATGAATGACGACGGATGACTCTTCCTGATCTCGATGAGGATGACACCAGCATAGAATTGATGTCGAATGTTCTCGTTCACCTTCGAACTGGGGAACGATATGAACATCATCTGGTTTGTCTTCTAGCTCCCGTACCAAGTTCTCAGGTCTACTTGTCCGTGCCTGCCTCTTCCTAAACGCCATCCGCATAGATGATCGCGCCCGGACGGTGGACGACGGTTCCCCCGGTTCGACCCATACAAATGGTCTCAACCTTCAGGTTGTGCCACTGCGGTGGGAACTGTTCGAAGTCCTGCGGCAAGAGACCCTTGAGGACTCGTGGATCGCGGCGATATCCAACCACTCGCTTGATTCCCCCAACTCCAGCAGTCTCCAGCTTTTCCGACTGGAAGACATTCTTGATGTAGGGGTCATTGGCCAGAAAGATGTTCATCAGAGTATCACCAGAGATGTCATCTCGGCGAGTGATGAGAGTTCCGTGACTTGACACAGGTAGAACCATCGTATCGATTCTTTCGACGCGATTGCTCTGTGCAAAGACCTGAGCACTTACGGCATGAAGATCGGTGAGGATCTCCGCACTAGTCTTGTCGTCCCACTCCGGGCTCGCATCTTCTCCATCGGGAACCGTATACTCACGGACGGCCCCGAGACCAGTAAGAGGCTGAGTGAACAAACCAGCCATCCCAATTTCAGTGTCACCAACTAGCAAGACAACATCGAGGAACTCCTCGAATGCATCACGTGCAGCAGCCGGCTTCTCCACATCAAGCCCAATGCCATTGGCTTGGGCCGTACGAAGCTCCTGAACATCCCATCCGTACGCGTCACCGAAGTTTTTGAAGCGGGCAACTGCCGTCTTCACGAACACGTCAACGCGAGGGAAGTCATCAGACTTGCCACGTACCCACGCAGCACGCCCAACTCGGTCAAGGATTTTGTACTCGATCTCTTCCTTGCCATTGGAAATTCCATACGAGCTAGTGGGAACAAGCACTCGTCCCATCAGCTCTGGATATTCGATTCTCTCAACTTCTCCACGTACAGCGGCGATCTCCTGCGAAGTGAAGATCGACAGTGGAGCGTCAAGGCGTTCAAGTTCATCGAAACGATAATGCATCTTTTCTTCTCCTGCCTTGACCTATGATGCCAGGTTGACGAAGTCGACTTCTAGCTCAGCGATGGCCCCGGCTGAGGCAGCCGTCAACCACTCACCCTGGCCAGTGCAGTCGCGCGTGTCGGTACCATCGGTGGCCGAGCGCAGGGCACCAGAGATCTCGGCGCCAGCGATGATTGCACGCACGTGCAAACGCTGCCCACGCGTACAGCCATTCTCGCAGATGACCCAAATGCGACCCCTGCGCAGGATGGCCATCGTATTCTTCGGCTTGACGGCCCCGACAAAGAGCCCAGCAAACGTGTACCCCGAGTCTGCCAGGGCACTCGGAGCATAGTCGGTGCTGTAGATATGGATACCAAGGATGGTATCCAGAATGGCTTCCACGGGCTCCGCCGCCATCTTGCTGCCCGTGGCTGCACGGGCGACAGCCGATCCGAACGGGACGGCTAGAGTGGCGTGAGTGTTGATGCCAGTGATGACATCCTTGTCACCAACATCAGAGAGCATTCCAGGGAATGCAATGGCTGGCGCCAGAGGATACGTATCTTGGATGATAGCCACTAGCTATGCTCCCTTCTTCACAAAGCTCTGAGTCTTCCAGGCATCCCGACCCTTCTTGAGTCTCTCCTCACGAGCAACAAGCTCGGGATCCTTGCCGCTCACGTCCGTACGGGTGCCCCCGGACGAATGGGCTCGGACATGATCCGTGGCGTTCTGGGTCTCTTCCCGCGACTCCATCACAGAGTCATACCGGAAATCGACATAGTCATCGCTCTTGTCGGAAGCGATATCCTTGTTGGTGAGCTTCTTGACGATGTCTTCCTTGACCTTGCGATCAGTGAGACCATCGGTCTTGTAGTCCTTGCCCATGACTGAGACAGCCTGTGCCTCGATTGCCATGCGCGCGCGGAGCTTGCCGGGAATAGCCTTGATCTCCTCGGCATGATCCTTGACGAGCTTTTCACTCGTCTCCTTCAGAGTGTCTCTCTCAGCCTCGGCCTTGTCGGCACGAAGCTTCTCCGCGTCTCGAGTCTTGTTCGCCTCAACAAGACTCTTCTCAAGACTATCAACCTTGATAGTCAAAGTGCTCACCTGAGTGAGAGCTTCCGCCAGCTTCGGCAGATCATCGGTTCCCGCCATCGTTCTTTCTCCTTGTCTACTGAAGATTGACTGAAGTCCCTGAACAATCGTATCCACAGATGGCATCTCACCATCTTCACAAGACAACGAGTCCATGCGCATGTAGGCGCTGTCATCGTCATCATCAATGAAACTTTTTCCATCCATACGAATGGAAACAGTCTTACCCGCGCGTCCAGCGGTCACCACTGCAACATGGTTTCCACGGATCTTGCGCTGGATTAGATCGTAATGCTCACCTTCGGGGCTAACCCCCGGAGTGTAATCTGGTTCCATGGAGTAACCAGACGAAAGCTCTACCTTGCCGCTCTCTATCTTCTTGATGAGAATTTCATCGAAAACAGTAAGCGCACTCTTGACATGATCATTCTCTAAGTCACGGACAACAGTCTCACCCAGGCTACCTCGCGCATATTTGCTTGCATTACGAGAGGTGACCTTTTCGTTGGGATGCTCGTCCGTGACAGGAACTAGAGCATAGGAGTCAAGACTATCCTCGTGGAATACTTCCTCGGGGGGACGGTATTCTCTACGAATCTTTCCCTTGGCATCGACATAGATAAAGACACCAGTTCGACTGATGTAAGCATCGGCCCGGATCCTTCCATCATCAAGACGACGGACAGGACGAAGGGAGCCTCTGTCAAACCGGAACGCCATGGCGCGGAGGATTAATTGACAAACCCTCGACGCGTCAAGGTATTTACCTACTTTTTACGGGTCCAGCGAACGACAGATCGACGCTCAATCGAATCTTTTCGCTCATTTACCAGATCGAACGCCTTGCCCGCGTGGTAGGGAGCCGATCGCCCAGCCCTACGGATCTTCTGTTCAGTGACCCCATGGAACCTAGCGATCATCTTGGGATCCACCCCCCGGCCCAGTTGAACGCGAACTTGCCTGATCTCGACAGCGCTGAGACCACAGGGGAGCCCATCTCGACGTCGCTGTATGCGATGCCTAGCCTTGATCAAGTGTAGGCGATCGGCCCTTTTCATCTACCTTTTCTTTCCTACCTTGACATTGGCAGTAGGTGGATCCGTCCACTTGTCATCTGAGTCATCCGCTCCGTCACGACTTGGAGGAAGTGGAATAGCACTTGGCTCTCTCCCTTCAAGATCCAGGGGCAACTGTTGCATGGGTGGTGCACTACCTCGTGCAAGACGGACCTTTTCCGCATACGCTTCTTGCACCTTCTTTTTATCATTGATTTCACTCATGATTTTTCCTCTCTTGACTTGTTACCAGGGATTCGGTAACCTAACCAGTTGACATGTCACTAAAACAAGACGACCCAAAAGCAGCCGCAGATTTCTATCGAGCACAGAGAATCTCGGGTGAATGGCAACCCAGGTTTGGCGAAAGCCTCATGATGCTACAGACAACCGAGCACAACAGGGATGAACTCCTGAAACTCATGCATGAAGTTGACAATGATCTGGGACCCCCTCCAGATCCCTTGACCACAGGGGCCGAGGAAGATACCGAGCATCTCCTGAAGATCATGGCCAACCCTGAGCCTCAATAGCTTCGATCATAGTCATTCTCTGCTGCCCAACTATTCCTAAGTCGTCAACGAAAGCTCCAACATGCTCACGTATTGTTGTGTGGCTTGTTGATCTCTTCTTGAATATCTCTGCTGCTCTCTCAAGTCTAGTAACTGATTCGGATACGCTATCACCTGTGATGCTTTGGATAGAGCCCAGCATAGAAGTAATTTGTTTTTGGTAGGCTTGCCCAGGTGCGCGTGTCTGCAGTGACGGAAGCCCAGGGATACCGATCTCTTCCCGTACCACTTTGCGGGATAGTACCTCGGTAACCACTTCCTCCACGCGTAGTCCCCCACCGTACAGGAAGCCGTGAGTTAACGGTGGACCATGCCCATGGATTACTTCATGGGCGATGGTTGCCACTGCGTTGATGCGTTCGCTGGCAAGACCTATCTCCGCACCTTTGAACAGAGTACCTGCAGCCGAATGTTCAAAGAATTCTGAAGCTCTCTTAGCTACTTTGGGATTTATCCTAATGTTTGATGACCCAATGGCATGGTCCGCTTGTACCCCTGGGTCTAACCATTTAACAGCTACACTAGGGGTAAAAGCTGCATCGGAATTGTGCAGACCCCGCTTTGCCATGATGGCATCGAAGTTCTCCCGCACAACTACGGCTTCTGCAGAGATGCCTACCTCAGTAAGCCCGCCCAGAGCAGCAGCGATCTCAACCGCACTAGATGCCCCGGCCACCATCCCTACAACCACAGGGGCCACGATCACTGGCGTCGGCACTGGCGCCGGTGCTGGCTCAGGTAGGGGCTCGACCACCGGTGCGGGCTCAGGAACCAGAGGGGGTATGTCGGGCTCGACAGGCTCAGCGGGCTCGACCGTTTCCTCGGGCTCCTCTGGTAGATCTTCTACCTCATCCAGAATGTCATCTAGAACAGGGTCGGGTAAACAGCGGCATTGAATCGGTTGTCCTGGATGCCCATCTTCTGGGGGATCGTCCCACTCAAAGATTTCTCCATCGCGATCATCATGTTCATCTCGCACACGTTCATCATGAACAGTTCGCCAGAAGTACCGCTTAATGCCTATCTCAGTTTGACGGGTACGGTTGAGGTTACCGTAGAACTTCCCTACCTGATCTCTGGCAATCAGTCGCGCGCGGTCACGACCGAATCCTAGACGATTCTCCAGGTCTTCCGCAATGTCCCCGTGTAGCTTCCCTGTGGTTACCCCACTAGTGATAGTGCGCTCTATGTCACCAATCATCTTAGTGGGAATGTCTTTGATGAGAGCGACATTCTCAGCGGTGAATGTCTCGATCATTCCTCCGATCTTGCGATCAAGGAACTGAATATCGATGCCTAAGCCAGCCTCTATCTGTTTCGATAGCTGCCTACTCTGGTATCTACTAGTCTTGTCCGCGACTAGGGCAGCAACACTTTCTATATTTTGAGTGTTGAGTACAACCTTGTCGCGCGCTCGTTGCGCGAGAGCGGCAATGGTCCGAGCTTCGCCTTGATCATGCTTTAGATCATCTGCAGCCCGAGCAAGTAGTCGAGGCGCCGCATCCAGTAGAGGCTGTAGAGCTTTCTCTGTACGATCTACTAGACCAAGTAAGATCGCAGCATACTCACCTTCGATGAGGCGAGGGGGTACTTGCTTGGGTACCTTGCGCCGCCTTTTGGCAAGGCTGTCACTTATCCCCCGAAGTAAGATACTAAGAGCCACAGTTACCTGCGACGCCCCTTGCCCCTGCCTTTGCTCTTGTACTTTCTTCTCTTGCTATCCTCTACGATATCCGCTTCCTCGTCATCGTCTTCCTCTTCCCCGCCGCTCTTGACCGGAAGCCCATTCTCATCGACGCCAGCAGAGATCATCTTCTTGGCCTGTCCAGTCTTGATCTTTAGAGCATCCTCAATCTCATCGATATCCACGTTAGTATCCAGACTAAAACGTGCACTGGAGAATCTACTCTTGGTTACATCGATGGGGCGAATGACTCCTTCGCGGATGTAGTTGACGTCTGCGGTCGATTGAGTGAGGTGAGTATCAGCCCGCTCTTTCTCCGTCGGTTGCCACAGGGGGCGATAGGTAATGTCCCAACTGAGTGGTTCTTCAGCCCCAAGTTTCTTGAAGACGAATCGAGTAACAGTCTCGACAGTAGAGGTTAGCTCTCGGCCTTGCGCAGCCTTGACTCTGTCATAGAAGAATCGTACATCGCTGTCACCCGTGGCGTTCAACCCCCCTGGGCTGATTCCAAAAAGCCGAGTGACTGGTATGTCTGCAACCGCCGCAGTCCTCTGCATCCACAGAGTCATCATCTCAGGAAGCTGAGAAAGATTGACACTCTTCCTCTCAAAATCCTCTTGCTTGTCCAGGAGCATGAGGCGGAAGTTACTTCGAAACATGTCAATAGCAGTCATGCGATTGACAAAGATATCATTCTTCCCGCGTCCTACCATATCAGCAAGCTTATCCATCTTGATGATATCGAGACTCATCACTTCGATCAATGCTGCAGCATTAGCCCACGTAAGGCCGAAGTCTCGCAAGACTTCGTGAGCAGCAGTGAGAGTGTTGTCTCCCCACCCGGGCAGCACCCCACTCAAGTACCCTCGAGTGACTTTCTTCCCTGAAAAAGTCGATAGTCTTGACTCATGAATCTGAATAGGCTGGCTGTTGCGTTCCCCTGTGGTTGACGCAAGCTCCCAAATTTTCACCTTGCCATACTTCGCTTCCCTAGGCTCGCTGTATCTTTCCTTGGGAGTGAGGAACTGGGGCTCTATGAAGTTGAGAAATTGAACATCAGTGACACGATCTATGTCCAGAGGAGTTGACCATCGCGAGATGTTCTCCGCCCCATCAAGAGTACCATAGATGGTCGCCCCTCCACCAAAGGCTCTCTTCCATGCAGAACACCAGTAGAGAGCATCATTGAGCTCTAGGTCATCCCAGACACCATGAACATCTGTCTGTAGATCAGTCTCTTCCCCAGGTACATCAAGGTCAAAGCCCTCACGCAACATCTCTTCAGGCCAGACCTCAATGATCTTGGAAGCAATGTCATTGCTACGCCATAGATCAATGGCAGTGTCTGTGTTGACAGTTGTAGTCGGTTGGACGAGGTAGGATTGACGCTTGTCCCGGACCGTCCCCATGGCAGTCTGCAGAGACATCCACCCATCACCACGCAACTGATCCCGCAGCCCATCGAGGCGATCCTCGATGCGAGCGGCGTCGCCGGTGCCAGCTCGCGCGCGCGGGGGTGGGTGCAGGGGCGGGCGCCCGCCCGGGTTGGGCGACTCACCCCCCTTTTGCCACCCAGGATTGCCCCTCTTGCCGTTTCTGCCCGCAGGAGGGGAGCTATTTTGTTTTCCCACGGATCAAATTCTTAACCGATCGTCTAGGTCGAGGGCAAGCCCCGATGCGTCCGAGGGCACTGGGCCCCGCCAAGCCATATACGCCAGCCATTTTTCATGGCTTCGTCTAAGGTGGCAACTATCTTCTTTCCACAGAGAACGCAGACGATCGTATTCTTGACTCTCTTAGGCATTGTTACTTTTACTTTTTACTTTACTTACATCTGTCCGAGCATGATGGTTCGAAGTTCATCGATGTTCTGAGACCCATAGATGATGCCTTGAGAAGTAGCATCTACACGGTCATTCTTGCGGCCCAACTTGGGGAAGGTGTTCCACTCATGGAACCACTTGCCTAGCCATGGTGCGCCCTCGGGAATAACCACCTGTCCTGCTTTGACCACAGGGACAATCGCGTTGCCACGAGCTTCCTTGCCACCTTCGGGATCTACTTCGATGATGCCGCGAACCTTTTTGAACAGATGATTGACAATGGCCGAGCCATTAGCCTTCGCTTCCACAAGTACACGACCAATGCGATTGTCTCCTTCGGTTACTGCAACGATGTTCTCGCATGTCTCATCGAAGGTCATATGGTCGGTGTAGTCTTCCAAGACAAACACAAGGGCATCAAGAAAGCCTAGCTTTACCATCCCTACTCTAGAGCCCGTGTCAATCTTTTTGAAGGCTGCGTCTACCGACAACAGGATCGCATCGAAGTCATCATCATCAGGAAGTATGATAGAGCTATTTGAATTGCAACCCTTTGGGCGAACGTAAGCTCTGTTATCCCCTTTACGCTTCCAGAAGTTCCACCATGTCTGCTTAAACATGCCACCGCCGCGAGGTGCAGGCGCCTGTTGAAACTGGGCAGCTGTAGCGTAGGGGCCCATGGCTTTCTTGTCGCGCTCAACTACTTCACGAGTCATCTTCTCAGGCCACAGAAGCTCATTGTCCAGAGTACGTGGATCCTGAAAGAAAAGCCGCTGGTTGATATACACAAAGCACTTGCGATCTGGTTCGAATTCCATAGGCAGCATGAGGTGCGTGTACCCAAGCTCTGCCTCGAGGATATGACCGCTTACATCAGAGTCACCAACACGCTGCATAATGACAATAATCGCAGACTTCTGTGCATCGGCTAGCCGAGTGGGCAACACCTCATCAAACCACAGGAGGACCTCTTTTTGCTTCGCCTCCGATTCCCCTTCTTTGATGTTGTGTGGGTCATCAACAATGACGCGATCAGCTCTCTCACCGGTACCTAGACCGCCAACCGAAGAGGCAATCTTCCACCCCATCTTGTTGGTATCGAATCGAATCTTGGAGTTCTGATCTCCGACAACATGAAAACGATCACCCCACCGGGACTGATACCACTTACTCTGGATGATGTTTCGAGAACGGCGGTTATCTCTCTTAGTCAACTCATGGGAATACGACATGCACAGATATCGTAGCCCTGCATGATTCTTTGGGCCCCATTCCCACGTCGGCCAGAAGACTTCAGTCGATAGACTTTTCATCAGCCCCGGAGGCTCATTGATGAGAAGCCTGTTGATATGACCCGCAGATACCGCGCTCAGATGGTCATTGACTGCATCTTGATGCCACCCAGGAATCATGTCTCGGGTAGGCTCAACAATATGCCACGCCAGGCGCGAGTAAGCCGATAGGCTCTCAGCGCTATCAATGATATCTAGCTGTCGTAGAGTCTCTTCAGGATCTAAATCAAAAGCGTACACAATCTACTCGTCATCACTGGACTCAGAGTCTCGCTTGACTCGAGTCTTCAGTAGGATGTTTCGCAGATCCTGGCGTTCCTTGGGACCGAGTTTCTCAAGGTCCATGGTCTGAATCGGACCACCATCGGCACCGGTATGCTGCATGATGACAGTGTCGGTCTGTCCGAGATACTGGCGCCCCAGCCACTTGGCCATGGCCGCGTTGCCGTGCGCCAGGATCATCTGCGAGCGGCGCAGTCCCACAAGCCCCTGTTGACGCCCGTCTTCCCAGGCCTGGGCGGCGCGCGCGTCGTACTTCAGGATCCTCTTGAACCATTTGACGCGAACCCCAAAGAATCCCGCCGCTTCCCGTTCAGTCACCTGAAGCATGGACAGCTTGCGGATTTCACTAACCTTGATCTCTTTGCGCGGCACGCCCCGAGTATACCCACGACGCACAAAAAGACAAAGGGCCCAGTAGGTTCCGAATCACCTGAGCCCTTTGCCTTTACTTCTTTTTGTCTTGTATGGTCTTCCTTGGGGATAGACACTTTCAGCTTACACCATTGTCACCCTCTTCTTATTTATTTTTTAGGTACAAGAATGAGAAAGAGGACTATTCCCCTTCCTTCACCCGCCTTCACCAGTAAGCGTTGTACGGGATGGGATCCCCGGGGGATATACCCAACTTGGCTTTCAAGTCTCTGATCTCTGCTTTCATTTGAGAGATCGCTAGTAGGTCATCCATGATCTGCATCTGCAGCTTGTGAATTTCCTCATGGGCTGCATCGACGTGCGAGGGGACACGCATTAGAACATCGTAGGCAACCTGCAGGTCATGGCGAAGTTCAGAAGAAGCCCTCTCGCTGTGACGCCCACGATCGATCATCTGAAAGATCGCAGCAAGACTCTTCTCTTCCTCGCGAGTCCTGATGATATTTTTCATGCACCATCGACAGCTTTCCTCATCCTCTCGATCAGACATGGACTGAGGTGCAGACTTCGTTTCCTCTGCCTGTTGCTTAAGGATATTCATCATGAAGTTGTGTAGCTGATCCTTGATCTCATCGACAGTGCCCTCGAGAATGATCGGCTTGATTTCCTTCCCCCCAAACGTGAAAGTTACACCTTCCTCCCGACTTGGCTTTTCTGGATCACTCATAGCTTGACCATTCCTCTCACGATGAGATCGGTTGCGATGGCTCTGGCAACTTCACACAGGATGCCCTCGGGAATCTTGCACGACGGCAGTTGATACTCGTTGATGCGTCGCAGCCCATTCTCGACAGCCTGCACGACGGCATCCGAGCACAGCGTGTGGCCGTCCTCCCCGTGGTCAACATGGACATGGACCTGGGTATCCATCGTACCGAAGTCCACGCCTACATCCGTCAAGTCGAATCTGAGTTGCCGGGAAACCACAGGGGGGCCATCCGCGAGATCGGAAAGGGACTGCTCTGAGGGACTGCTCAGACGCTCGGACAGGGACAAGTTGTCATACCCCTGGAAAGGGGCGTAGCGGAAACTCATTGGTTGGGCCTTTTGGTGAGAGTGAGGTGAGAGTGTTAGGGTGATGCTTCTAGAAGTCTTCTGATCAGTTCGGAGAGACTGATATCTTGCCTCGATGCTTTTGCAAGATACTTGGCATGCTGTTCGACAGTTACTCGAGAACGAATCGTGCGCGTTTTGGCAGGTAAGCTATCAGACACCTCCATCTGCTTTTCTTTCTTAGTGATGGACTGAGACTGTAGCTACATCGTCGAGCTAGGTCAACTCGGAAACCACGGCTTCCGCTAGATCCCGCAGATCGCGTAGCTTCGCCCGCATCCGAGCGATGGTCACACGGCGTGCCCGCGCGTACTCAGGCGCCCCAGCTCGACGGTTCCAGCGTGCCTTGCACAACCCCTCGCTAGGTCCCTTCACCATGGGGAGCGCGGGACACCATGTTGTGAGGCAGCGAACTACCCATCCATAGCCCCGGGATGGATCGATTTCCTGCCAGACCACAGGGGCCATCCCACAGAAGGGACAACTTTTTATTTTCTCCGATGTAGACTTCATTCTTTCTCCTCTTCCCTCATGGAATCGAGATAGCGATAGCCATACCATTGGGACCTATCTTTGGTAGCCTCATTGAATGCCTCTAGGCACCGGATCAAGTATTTGGCTAGGATGAACTCAGGGGTATCACTCTCCTTTTCTTTGCTGGTTCTGTTCAGTAGTCTACCCAATTCAAGCTCAAAATCACTTACACTCATTCTGATGAATTCTCCTTCCACTCATTATGTCTATCGTACTTCTGCCAGCCGGCTTGGCGCATCGCCTCAGCAAAAGCAGCGAACAAACGATCGTTAACCCTATCACTTACCTGTGCTTGCCATGAACTAATTAGATCCTCCCGGTAGTACATCTTGTACACCGAGTCCGTGTACCACGTGATCTCAGCATGGGCAAAGACCTGCATAATGATGAGAGTCCCATCGTCCCAACGAGTCACACAGTAGGTGTGAGCTCTGTAGGAGAACTCCATGAGGTGAACTAGATTACTTTCCTCACGTGCGGTTACCTCAACTTCCCCGGAAAAAATCATCTGTCTTGGCATACCATGTATATCCCCATCCCTGAAGAAAGAAAGCAACCATCTTCTCAGAGAAAAAATATCTGTAAAAAGATCTTGTAGCTACACCCGTTTGTAGCTACACTACCCCGATGCCCCGAGAAAAGTCCAGCACTTGCACCCCCGCCGTCGCCGCGCTGATAGCCGCCTATCTAAAGGATGCAGAGACGGCATCTCAGAGAATCGAAACTCTCTTGAAAAATCTTTCCCCTTTTAAAGGAAAATAAATGACATGGCTATACGTTCCCTCTCTCTCTTCTCCGGCGCGGGTATGCTTGATCTCGGAGTATCCCTGGCAATTAAAGAAGTTCGAACTGTTTGTTACGTTGAGAGGGAAGCTTATTGCGCAGCAACGTTGGTTGCACGTATGGCAGATGGAATCTTGGATGAGGCTCCTATCTGGGATGACATTAAAACTTTCCCAAGCCAAAGATTTGTTGGAAAAGTGGATCTCATTTTGGGAGGATTCCCCTGCCAAGACATTAGTAACGCAGGTAAAAGAAAAGGAATCAAAGGAACAAAAAGCGGACTCTGGAAATACTACGCAAGAATTATCCAAGAGATTCAACCTAGATACGTCTTTATTGAAAATGTCTCAGCACTCATTAACAGAGGACTCGATCAAGTTTTATCCGATCTGGCCAACCTCGGGTTCGATGCGGAATGGGATTGTTTTCGAGCGTCCGACGTGGGTGCGCCCCACCGAAGAAATAGAATTTTCATTCTGGCCTACCGCCACGGAAAGATTCGGCCGTCCCAGCATACCTTTGGGCAAGACGTGGTCAACCCCGACGGCGAGGGATTGGAAGGACGGGGCAAACCCTTCCAGCAGGGCACCTACAAACGGACTTCTTGGCCGCCAGGCCCCAAGGAGCATGATCCCTGGGTTAAATACTTGCAACTGTACCCGAACACTGAACCCTCGATTTGTCGAGGCACTCATGGGTCTACCTCTGGGTTGGAGTCTCGCATCAATAGGCTCCGTTTACTTGGAAATGGAGTAGTTCCACAAGTAGCGGCACTGGCCCTGAAAACTTTAATCCAAAAAGGGATATCAATCTAAAAATTCTTTCAAAAAGAATTTGACGAATCATTCAACAAGCCCCATACTATAGGATATGAACAAGATGACCAACCGGACCAGCAACCTTTCTTCTTTCAGCATCGCAGGACAGGCCGCGGCTGGCGAGGGCGCCATGGCCGGCTGGCGTGGCCAGAGCAAGCTGTCTCATCAGAGCATCCTTGCGGGTCTCGAGAACGCAGGTCTCCCGTCCAACTGGGCCCCGAAGGTGAAGAGTCCGATCGCTCAGGCTGGCCACGCGGTGCGCCTGCTCAACAACAAGAGCTATGTCGTGCGCCGCGACAAGACCGCTGATCTCTCCCCCGTCAAGGGTCTCGCCCGCACCTGCAATGCGCGGTGGTCGATTGGCAAGGCGGTGCAGGGAAAGAACGTGGGCGATGCCATGGGCCCCCTGGTCTGCACGGTCGAGGTGAGCGGCACTACCCTCACCTACAAGGGGGACGACACCCTCGGCAATCAGATTCTCGCCACCTTCAATGGTCTCATGGACAACCAAGTTCATCAGGCAGGTGACGTCACCACCTGGATTTCAGATCTTCTGTGGAACCATTGCGGTGCCACCGGCCTGGGCCTGGGCTACTACATCCCCCAGACGGGCAAGACGCTGGCGCAGAAGATCACCGACATGGTGGCGTCACTGGGCTGGGGAACCAACTGGATCAACCCCCTCCTTCCGATTGCCACAAGCGATCAGCTCAAGCTTGGCATCGCAAGGAGTCTGGCGGATGACGTCAAGTCCATCGGCGCCACCCTCAACACCTACATCGAAAAAAACGAGATGGACGCAGGCAAGGCAGGCCTCCTCCTCAACAAGACGACCACCATCCAGGATCGTCTCACGAGCTACCGCCTCTTCTGCGGCGAGGAAGCGATGGACTCCACCATCCGAATCCTCAACTCTCTGATCGAGACTCTCAACACCTACATCGACGACACCAGCAAGAGGTTCGCTCTCCTCGACATCAAGAGCATCCGAGAGATCACCGCAGACAACGCTCGTACCCTGGACATCGATGAGAACACCTCCCTCAAGCTCAGCGCCAAGTCGTCAACCCCGGTGAAGGATCTCCTGGCCCGCATGGACTCTTGCGCCAGCCTCGGCGCACTCCGCCCGCTGGGTGAGTCGCTGCGCAGCTACCCCGAGGGCCCAAGCAAGGAAGCCCTCCGCAAGGCCTACCGCGCGGCTCAGGAGCGCATCGTCAAGCTCCCCACGGCCACTGCCACCCCCATCGTCCGCACCCCTACCAAGCCCCCCCAGCCCGCCGAGCCCCAGGAGCCCAGCGACGCGGACACGAGGTTCTCCCTGATCGAGATGGACTAGGATAAAACTTCCATGGTTGGGCAAGGTTAAGAAAGAGCAAAATCTTTCTTAATCTTGCTTGACCCATCTTTCCCAATGATGCAAGGATACTAAATCATGAACACCATGACCGACGTCAAGAAATTATTTATCATCGTCACCCAGGAGCATATCGACAAGGGTACCCCCAGGGATTCCTGCAAGTGTCCGATAGCCCTAGCCATCATGGATCATCCAGATGTAACCAAGGTACTCATAAGCTATGCTTACATCGTCTTCAGGCTCACCGATGGGGCATACTATCGAGTAATGACTGATGATTTCATAAAAAACTTCATGGACAGGTTCGATTCGGGGGACGCTATCTACATCTCCTCCCCGTTCTCTTTCTTCCTGCCTCTGATAAAGGCCCCCTCCCATTCCATCCACTATAAGGACGAGGCCTCCATATGATAATCAACGTAACCGCCCTCCATATCATCACTGGAGTAGGCAGGAGTTCCGAGGAGTGCCCCGTCGCTCTAGCGGTGAAGGAAGCAACGGGAGCCTTCCGAGTTACAGTTACACTCAACGATATCAGTATCAGGCAAACCATCAATGATATCTATGAGTCCATAAGTACCCCAGATGTAGCTAGGCAGTTCATCGCACGATTCGACCAGCAAGCCCTACACAACCCCGAACGTTACCCCGGGCACTTCAAGTCCTTCTTCTTCTTCATTTATCCCCATGAAAAATCAACTCGATACAGGACTTTGGAGTTCTGATCTCCGACAACATGAAAAATCAACTCAATGAAAATCAGGACTTGAAACCATTGACACCTGCACAGAGAACTCAGCGAGTCAAGGAGTGGGCCAAGATCTACAAGAAAGAAGCGATGCACCTAACGAGCAACAAAGTCCTTGAGAAGTTCCTTCTCATGATTTATGATGAGGCCTACCTTGAAGGTCTCTTTTCAGGAATGATGAGAGAAAAGAAACGAGGAAAAGCCTGTGCCTTCGGACACGAGTAAAGAAGAAAAGAAAGACACAAGTCCACTGATTCTAGATGACCCGTACATCGCAGAAGATGTCACCGACAATCCCGAGATACGCAAGAAAATAAATGATTGGTTTCAGAGTACATACGAAAAGGAATGGGCGCTAGAACAACAGAGAAAGTACGTAGAATCCCTTGAAGAGAAGATAGCAGTACTCATCAGGGAGAATGAAGCGCAGGCAGAGAAGATCAGAAAGATGCGCAAGGAGGGTGGCCACTTCCGCAAGTACCATCTTCTCCTCAATCCTCTAGACCCAGAAGTCGTCTGCGGCCGCGCCTACACCATAGGTATGAAAGTCAAGCACAACACTCGAGACTTCATGCTTAGTGATATCGTAAGATGTAAGAACTGCACAAGACACCGCCCCATGCACTCAACCACAGGGGCCACGCCAGTAGGAGCCGCAGCAGAGCCCCTCGACTCAGGGGATAGAATCTTCCCATGCTGCGGGTATGTCATGTCGCGTCATGAGTACAACCAGTTCAAGTACCAACCTCAGTGCCCCAGATGTACCAAAGATCCAGACCGCAAGTTCTTTACTTAGAAAAACGAAACGAAAGACAAAGGCCACAATGAACATCTCTGATATCATAGCTGCAGCCATCACTGTTTTCCGTGACATGTCCATCATCACCATCGATGGGCCCCCACAGGATGGCATAGGCACCTATACTCCCAACTTCGCAGATGACCCACTCCTGCGCACAGTCCTCATCACGTCGATCATCGACCATATCCACACCACGTTCGACGTACAAATCACGTACATCGAGCGCCCCCCGAACCAGATGCAGCTACAGATCCAAGGAAATATCCAGGTATGAAACCAACATCCCCAGACTTAGAGGTTCAGGGACATCGCGTGACCCCGCCGACCAAGGCGCGCGACGCCGAGGTGGAGGCGACAGTGCGCCGGTTCCAGGGAGACTCCAGTCGGATCCCCCGGTCCGTCCTCATCCGCCGCGCCGTCGAGGCCGGACGCGAGCTGGGCCGGGCGGAGAAACCTTTAGCCGTGACGGTAGGCCAATACAAGCTCTTGGAGGAGGTTGGGCCTGAACTAGACCGGCTGCTCGCCGCAGCAAAGGCCGAGGGCGCGCGCGAGGAGCGCGAGGCGTGCGAGCAGCTGGCCAAGGACCTCGGCGGTGACGCCAGCGGGTTCAACGTGGCCAACGCGATCCGCGCCCGTCGCGTCTAAGCGGAAAAACAAATTAGCCCCCCGTAGAAGTCTCCAAAAACAAATTTCCCGCGCAAGAGCGAAATGAGAAAAGGCGCCCTACCCAAAGGTAGGCGCCTTTTCTCATTTCAACCGTAAGGTCTTTCTAACCTTTCCTACTTTTCTTCCCTATGTTTCGTGCTGCTAGCCATACCTGTTTCTTCCGAGTCCACACCAGAGCGATCAAGCGCAGGCATTTTATCCGTATCCCCCTCCCTATCCACCTCTATAACTTCACCTTTTCTTTTCTCTTTCTTCTCTTGGGGCACTTCCCGAACAACAATGCTTCGAAATCCATCTGAAACACTGCCGCTTTTCTTCAAGATTCCTATCACTCCAGACAACTCCAGTTGCAGCCGCATGACGTCAACACACAACCTTTCGCATGTACCCTGCAACTCCATGATGCGATTTTCAGCTGCATTCAGCCGATCTCGTTCCGATTCATCCCCCACACCACCACCCGCACCAGCGTCTGTACCAGCGCCCGAGCCCGCGCCTACAGGTGGTGTCACACGTAGGGGCCGCGTAGGCCCACTCCCTCCACGCCTACTACCTCGCCCACTTTCAGACATCGGTCTGCCTCCACTTGGCGTAAGCATGAGGCCACAGGCGACACTCACGCGTCTGGCAGTGCTTGGCATCTGGTATCGACCCACCTACGCACTCCACACAGAACAGCCGAATTGCGGTACTCTTTCGCTTGAGGGCAAGCTCTGCAAGTCGTGGATTTTTCTTATCCATTTCCTCGCGTAGAGTCATGGCTGAGATGCTTCCCTGGGTGTCCATCCTAGGTCCAGACGAGCGCTGAATCTACTGCGGGGCACCCCATTGGCTTTGCACTCCGCACGGTAGCGGTCCCATAGCCCTTTACGCTGTCGCAGGATCAAGTCCTGCCATGCCCACCAAATCGTCGCTCCTGCCATGACCCCTCCTGCGTTTGTTAAAAGTAACTCTGTTCTGCACCGGAAACCTGATTCACTGCCGATTTCAGCGTACCCCGCCAGGTGACAGCCCGCAAATTGAAAGTACCCCTCTGGTGCACGTGCGGGCGTTATTTTCTTTTCCTACGAGTCTCGCGGGCGATGTCTCGGGCGAGCTTCTCCAGAATCGCATTCACGCGCGGCACCTCCGCAGCGGTGTAGCGCCACCCCGCCTCACGGCCGCGCGCACCCAGGCGCCCAGCCCGTAGCGCAGCACGGGCTCGGTGCGCCGGTACCCCAGCCTCCCGGGCTAGCTCCAACAGGCTCGTGTGGTCCGGCCACAGCCCAGCGTTGACCACAGGGGCCAGGTCCGCCTGCACCTCAGGGTCAACATCGGAATCGGAATCGGCATCGGAATCTTCTGCATCTTCCGAGTCCGAGGAATCGATATCTTCTGTGTCAACATCATCGGCATCCCAGCCTGCCTCAGTTTCCAGCAGGGCACCAACATTGGCAGTCTTCTTTGCAGCAGGCTTCACGTAAGTTTTCTTGGCCATAAAATTCATCTTTCCCTTTCTTCGATGGAATCATCGGAGACCACAGGGGCCACGGAAGTCACGGGTGAAACATACTCATTCCTCAAGTTTGAGTAACGTCGCAAAGCTTGCTTGTAAGTCAAGTCCGCTTCTCCCGGACCTGTAAGACCTACAAGAATCGACGATGCCCCAAACTGAAGAATCGACTCAACTACGACACAGCAAGAAAAGCTATCGCAGACCACAGGGGCCAAGGTCACCTCGCGATTGTTCACACGACACCAGGCCACGACAGGCATCGTAATCAGGTCCGGCAAACCTCCAGGTCCATCTGTTCCAGTAGCAGCACTTTTCATGAAGTAGGCTTTCCATCCTACCGCAGGTAGAAAACCCCCATACCTACCGCTGGAGTTCTTTTCGCTCATCATCTAAGTTCCTTTGCCTTTCTAGATACAAAATCCATCGGAAAGACCAAATAAAGGAGTCTTTTGCCTTTTTTCATGTATTTCTTTCATCCATTTCAAATGAAACGAATCTTTTTGCCTTTTTTCATCCATTTCTTTCACTCTCTTTTTCCCTTCTGTGTAATTTCGCATACTTATCTCTTCCCGACACCAAATCGCTCAACGCGCGTCATGCGAGAGCAGGGAGAATCGTGTGTCGTTTACTTTTTTTATTACGTCATCCCGCGCACTTCCTGGCGACACCCCCTTTCCCGCTTACCCCGCCTATTTTTGTCGTTTTGTCGCGACAGAATTCCCCTTAAGCGTCCGGTAAGCGGGATCGATAGTGACGCTGCTAACCGGTGGGAACAACTCACTTATTCGGGTAACCGACATACACCCCCCCGTACAGAGAGAATTCCGACGTTTCAATGTCGGGTACCAAGAGCCCACTTCCACGAGGCCCGCATGCCCTTCTGAATTCGTACTCCGGTCCCATTCTCCATCATCCCTTTGAACGCCCGTTGCAGGGTCCTTTCATTGATATGATCAGCACGAGCTTGCCGAACTAGGTCCTTAACAAGCACAGGACCCCCAACAAGTTTAGCCTCAATCCACAAAACAATCTTGTTTTTTAGCGATGATTTGGTAAATCTACGATTGTTTTTCAGGCATTCATTCATATCAAGATCAGATCGCTCGCCACCCCACGTGATAAGACTCTCAACATGACCAACAAGTTTACCTCTAGTGAGGCGACGTCCAATAATCCCACGCCCAACTCTCTTGATCTTGGTACCACTTGAGAACTTAAAGACCTGCGCATCGGGACGATCTTGCACAGAAATATCGTTAGCTTTCCGTGACCAAAAAGCGTTTTCTCCGGGACCGATCTCTGAAACCATCAATGTATTTCTTGCATAAGCAGAGAAAGCCACAGACCCAGTTAGCCTATCGATATCTCTACTCTTACCTTCACTACTCTTAGTGAGATGATGGAGGCACAAAATTGGACAACGAACTAGGCGAGCTATGCTAGTCAAACCCCCTAAAGCATCACTAACCTCATTCATTTTGTCCATGTTTACACCACTAAGATATGCATTTAGTGCATCGAACAAGATAATCCTGGGCTGTATCTGTACGCAATACTCTATGAGTGCATCCCTATCATCCTTATCTTTCAGAGAGAAAGCACGGTCGTAGAAAGCGCAAGAGTCGACATTGTGAAGATTTACCAGACAGAATCGGTCACGTACCGAGTCTCGGGAAGACTCTCGACTGAAGACAAGCCCCACTCCTGGGTCAACTACGCGTTTGGGTTGACCGGGAAACAGATCACCATCCATGATGGTTTTCATTATCTTATAGGATAAGAACGTCTTACCAGATTCACCATGACCTGCAATGATGGTCAATTCCCCACTTCGTATGTAAGGAAACCAGTACCATGGTGAATCATTCATCTTAATATCCTTGAGCCATACAGTATCCTTGTACCATCGTGAATCCGCACCGCGCGCGATCTTCTCCTTAGCCTTTTTTGCTACAGCGGCAATCCGACTTTCTCTATCTGTTCGACCCTCACCCCGTACAACATTAGGGTGCGCAGCATGGCGAGATCTGATAGCTCGTATCTGTCGTAATAGACCATCTGGCCCACGTTTCTCGAACTTGTCCACCCACCCGCTACCCTTTAAGGCATCGTGAATATCTGTATCACTAACACCTACCTCAATCATATTGCAGACCATTGCGTAGGCTTGATCGCTTTTCTCCTCAGAAGCATTCGGCCTACGCTCAAGTTTCTTACGTACACGAGGAGGAATTGCCCCCCGTCCAGCCTCTTGAGTATCTTTCTCTACCCCACTAAGGTCATCTTCTAGACCATCATCTAGTGGAGGAATCATATTCTCAAGATCATTCAGCGTATATACAGGGCCATCACTCCATATCATGCGGCCATGGTGAGGGGGCAAGTACAGACCCTTCCGGGCATCCCCATAGTTAACAGTCCCAGGGACACGTAATACCTGATTCTGTTTCCAGCACGCACGATCGGCTCGTAAGTAGTATGTAAGGCGCTTGTTGAGATCCTCGGTCATGTACCCATCCGAGATGATCCACACACCTTGCCACTTACCAGCAGATGTCTCCCACGCCATTGTAGGCAGGGGCACAACATCAGCAGGACCAGCACCACCATCCATATCAACCCACAAAAATCCAGGAGCTAATGTCCCTTCTTTCTTGGGACTCTTATGATCTGATCCAGCACACTGCCAGTAGATGTTATCCCCAGCGTGCGCCTCTATGCACTCAAGTAACTCTGTCTTCAGTTGATTCTTTTGAAACCACCGACCGGAGGAAAACTGCCCTGCAGGACTCTTCCAGCACAGACGATAATAAACTCCTGTAGCCTTTCCTCTCCACAGAGTCTGAAAGAAGTGCTCAAGGTCGGCCGAGCTTCCATTAGTAGATAGCCCAGCACCGTTGGCACCAGCCATCTACTTCCCCTCACGACGCTTGCCACGCCACGTCCACCCTCGCGTGCGCCTAGCAGCGGGGCCAGCATCAGCCTCATGAGAGCCGGACGCACCGAGCCCCCACTTGGAAGATCGACGGTAGCGATGGTTCATTATGATCACCTCAGCTACCGCGTTGGTGACGTACCATCTTGTACCGTAACGGAATGCTTCAGGAATCAACCCTCGTTTTATTCGTATGCGAATCGCTTGAGGAGAGATCTTTAACTCTTGCGCAAGCTCTGTGATTGACGTATGGTCCGATCGTACGAAAGAACCATCGTTAACAACGGGCCGGTACCTAGAAGACGAATTCACAATCCCTCCCTTGACTTTGAGACGAGCCGACCACACTATCAAAATCAGCAGCAGCGCGCAACCCTTTAGATAACCCCTCACAATCACACACAAAAAGGACACTGATCATCATGGCCATCATCAAGACCAGCAAGACCGTCACCACCAACAAGACCAATGGATCCACCCCGCAGAAGCAGACGGCCGCCGCCGCCGCCGCCACCGACAAGGACAAGCCCAGCAAGGCCAAGAAGGGTCGAGGCGACTACGACAACCTTCCCCCGGCCGGCAAGGCACACGTGCAGGTCCTCTCCCTTGCCAAGAAGCTCGGCCAGGCTCACGAGCGCCTGAGCAAGTGGGATGACGATGAGGCGAACAACATCTCCGCCGCCGCCCAGGAGCTGGGTGAGGCCCTTGCCCGGGTCACCAGCGCGGCCGAGCACTACGGCAACGTGTCCGCCGACTACGTCCGTGGGGGCCAGCAGACTGCCGCTCGGGTGGACGTGGGGGACATCGTCGCCATGAGGGAGAAATTCCGCGCCGCCTACACTTCCTCCGGTGTCCCCGAGGAGGATCTGGTCAAGCTCAAGGTCGTAGCTGTCTCCGATGGTGGTATGGTCCGCCTCAAGGCCCCTACCTCCAAGATGGACCTCATGCTCTCCCGCCGCATGATCGAGGTACCCATCCAAGCGTAGGTGTAGTAGATCGACCAAGGTGCACTCAAAGTAAAAAGGCCCTAGCGAAGCTCTACCACCCCCCCTGTGGTAGGGCTTTTCTAGTTTATACCGTAGGATTCATGCCACGACTTCTCTACGACCCGAACTGTACGAGATGCCCTCTGAGTAACCAGGCATTCTCTGTATGCCTACAGGGTAACGGACCACTAAGTAGTAGAGCTCTCATCCTGTCGCAAGCTCCATCTAGGTTCGATGATCTGAACGGAGTAACTCTGGCAGGTTCCTCGGCACAGATCCTGAACAAAGCTCTGGCAGAGGTAGGGCTCGACAGAGCCACCATGCGCGCGACCAATCTCGTGCGCTGCCTCCCCCCAGGTGATCGCCCCCCGACCGCGGCTGAGCAGCGCGCCTGTCGCCCCTACCTCGACAGTGAGCTAGAAGCCAGCGGCGCCACCCACGTGCTGCTGTTGGGCGCTGTTCCCCTGAGAGCGGTGACCACAGGGGCCAAGCTCCCCAAGCAACTGCGCGGGCGACCATTCACTCATGCAGGAAAAACCTACCTCCCTACGTTCCACCCGAATTATATAGTAAGATCCCCTAGGGCGAGATCTCAGCTGATCTCAGATCTCCGGTTATTCAAGTCCCTCCTTGACGGAACGCACAAAGAGGAACGCTTATCTATTCAGTATGTCACCCTTGACAACTTCACTACGTTTCTCTCCTACCTCCAAGGCGTGGTCTCACTAGATATAGAGACAACATCACTATACCCGTGGGCCAGCGATGCCAAAATCGTTTCTATCGGAGTAGCAACCAGGCAAACTCAGTACATATGGCCTATCAACTATCCTAGCCATCCCCTGTGGTCATATACATCCCCACGAGTAAAGCAGTTGATGGTGCAGAAACTTGTGCAGGCCCTAAGAACCTGTGAAGTAGCCACTCAGTTCGGGAAGTTTGACTCACTGTTTTTCAAGGTCATCTATGATGTAAACATCATTCCAGATATTGACACTGGACTGATGCACTACTCCATAGACGAAAACTCACCTCATGACCTTGAGTACTTGTCTCAGTCCTACTACGGCACCCCAGCATACGATGTTCCTCTGGAGACCAAACATGGTAAGGATGGAGACATCGTAAAGCACGCCACTTACCTTGCCAAGGATCTAAAATACACACGAAAGCTCTGCTTTGACATACGCAAGGATCTGGACAACCAGCCCAGCTCAAGGAAGATCTACGATACCCTCACCTTTCCAGTGTCAAAGATCTATCGGCAGATTGAGCTTAACGGTGTCCCTATCGATGTTCCCCGCATGGGTGGGGTAAAAACTCATCTAGAGAATCAGATCCAAGAGTCTACCACTGCTTTAGATAAGATCGTCCCAGGGGTGAACTGGGCGAGCCACAAGCAAGTGGCAGTAGCCTTGTTCGATACGCTGGAACTACCGAGCCTGAAGGCTACCAAAAAGGGTGGGGATTCTGCAGATGAGTCTGTCCTACTGCAGATAGATCATCCCGTAGCTACTGCACTCTTGAAGCATCGCAGGGCTAAAAAGCTCTTGGGTACCTACATCAAGGGATGGGGACCCTATCTTGTAGGCGGAAGAATTCATCCCACCTTCAAGATTCACGGAACGGTAACATCAAGGCCCTCCTGTGAACATCCGAACATTCAGCAGACAGACAGAGATCCTATCATCAGATCTCTGATCGCATCAGATGACCTAGACTGGGAAATAGTAGAGGTAGACCTATCCCAGGCAGAGCTTAGAATTACCGCGCACTGTTCCGGTGACAAGCGAATGAAGCGAATCTTTCAAGAGGGGGGTGACATCCACTCTGTTACCGCTTCAGAGATTCTCGAGATAGCTATCAACCTGATCACTAGCGAACAACGGTTCATAGCAAAGTCATTAAACTTTGGTCTCATTTATGGGATGTTCTGGAAAAAGCTAATCATCTATGCCCGAGATAACTACGGAGTGCACCTCACTCCGCGTCAAGCTCAGGACTTCAGAAACCGATTCTTCAGGCTATATGCTTCCCTGCTACCCTGGCACGAGAGAACGAGAAAATTTGTCCGCGCCAATGGATGGGTGCGGAACCTGTCCGGCAGAGTGAGAAGACTTCCTCTGGCACAGGTGCAGTATGATTCCCCAGAGCGCGGGGAAGCCGAGCGGCAGGCCATCAACTCGCCTATCCAGTCATTCGTGAGTGACATGGTACTCTCCTCCCTGATCATGGCAGACCAGGAGTTCACCCTAGACAATGTTAGAATCATTGCCACGGTACACGACTCAGTCTTAGCTCAAGTACATAAGTCTTACATCCCAGAGTACGCAGAGAAGATGTCAAGCTTCATAACCCATCCATTTATCTTAGATGAATGGCGCATCAAGCTTGACATCCCAATGGTGGCTGATGTCAAAATCGGCCCCTGGTCCAAAGGCATCTCACTCGAGAAATGGAAGGAACAAGTACTACTATGCCAACATCACTGAAAGTCTGGGATTCCACTCGGGCAATCAATCAATCGAGGGTAGCCACGCTGCGCCACTGTCCTCAAGCTCACCAGTATCACTATGTCGAAAACCTAGTCCCGGTGAAGAATCCGAGACCGTTCGCTTTCGGCACCCTGGCCCACAAGGTTCTAGAGACCTACGCTGAGACTGGATCATCCTTGCAAGCTCTGGAAGAGATTCGTAAGGTCTCTCCTGAAGACTTCCGCATGTTCAATGAGGAGAAGGAGTACTACGGAGACATCCTCAATGACATATACGACATCATGTATGAGTATTTTCGGACATGGAACCCGAGGGAGTTCAAGTTCATCAAGGTCGCAGAGAGAAACTCAGAGCATGAGTTCTGCACAGACATCTTGTACAAAGGCAAAAAGTTCAAGGTCAAGGGTACCATCGATGCCATTGTGCAGACCATCAATGGCAAGATCTGGTTAGTCGAAAACAAGACGTTCGGTACCTCTTTACCGAGTGAGGACGATCGATGGCGTAATCTTCAGACCAGCGTCTACATCAAGGTTGCGCTCAAGCTCAAGATGGCCAAGCGCATCGATGGCATCCTGTGGAACTACATCCTCAGCAAGCCTCCAACCGTTCCTCAGGAGTTGAAGGATGGGGGCCTATCCCAGCGGGAGATCATCACGCTTCCCTTGATAGTCGAGCGTGAGCTGGGTGCCCGCTCCCTGCTCTCCTCCCCGAGCTACACCAAGCTCCGGGCCATGGCCGAGACGGGCCGCGGTCGCTACTTCGAGCGCATCTACAACCCGGTGGCGGCCCCTGTGGTCGAGTCTCTCTGGCGCGGGTTCCTTGACACCGCTCTGCTGATTGTAGATAATCGATTGCCGAATTACCGCAACATAGGCCGCCACTGCGGATGGTGCCAGTATGAGAGACTCTGCCGCACGGAACTAACCGGAGGTGATCTCGAGTATGTTAAAGAGAAAGAGTACAAGGCTGGCGACGAAGATCAGCCCGGGAGCAAGAAACATCTCCCAGGTGATACTCAGTAAGCCTGGTAGAGACGAGTTCAGATCGTACGTCTTGTACGGTAGAAGCGGTACGGGAAAGACTACTCTGGCCGCATCATGGCCAAAGAAGCTAGTTCTGTTCGATGTCAATGATAAGGGTACAGACTCTATCTCAGACATTCACGACGATGATATTGACATCATCAATGTTCGTTCCTGGGATGACTTCGAGGCTGGCTATTGGTACGTCTACGAGAAATCAAAAGACTACAGCACAGTCATCGTAGATACCGTATCTCAGCTGCAGCAGATCCTGGTGTATGAGATGTCGAAGAACAAGGACAAGCCTGGTCACTGGGGAACCATGACCAGGCAGGCATGGGGCGACCTAACTTCCAAGATGAAAACGTGGATCACCTACTTCAGAGATCTACCGATGGAAGTTGTTTTCATAGCACAAGATAGAGTCTTCTCTGGGGATGAGGAGTCTGATGACAACCATATGATCGACCCGGAGGTAGGCCCAGCACTATCCCCTAGCGTAGCCAAGCATCTCAACGCCAGCGCTCACGTCATTGTCAACACTTTCATCAGAAGGAGAATCGTCAAGACCAAGCCCATCAAAGGCAAGTCCCAAAAGATAGAAAAGATCGACTACTGTCTCCGAGTAGGTCCGAATCCAATCTATGCCACCAAGTTTCGCAAGCCCAAGAGCATCATCCTCCCATCTGTCTTGAGTAATCCCGACTACGACAAGATTCGTTCCATCATGCTTCCCGAAAAGAAAGAGTAAAAAGGAAAAGAAAACATGCCAATCAACAATAAGAACAAGGCTCCCCATCGCAAGGTGAAGACTAATGTCGTCAAGGTTGACTTCACCGACACCGACAAGCGGGTACTCCTGCCCGAAGGTGACTACCGATTCCGCGTTGCTGAGGTGACCCAAGAGGTAGGCGCAGACTCAGGCAAGGATTACCTGAAGTGGGTACTTGCCGTCATCGACGATGATGAAAAGCTGAACGGACAGAAGCTGTACTACCAGACCAGCCTGCAGCCTCAGTCCCTTTGGGTTCTGAGGGATCTCCTGGAAGCTCTGGGGGTCGAGACGGCACAAGACGAATTCGAGATCGATCTGGATGACGTGATCGACCGTGAGGCAGTGGCCTCCGTCTTCCACGAGCGCTGGGAGGGCAAGGACAGATCCAAAGTCTCCCAGATCACCCCCTTCGATCCCGATGACGTGTCCCCTGTGGTCAACGATGATGGTGAGGAAGAGGAGGGGGAAGCCGAAGTAGTCGAAGAGGAAGAGGAGGAAGCCCTCCCTCCCCCCAAGAAGCAGACGACCACAGGGAAAGAGTACAAGTCCAGCAAGAAAGCAGCCCAGCCGGACCCGGAGCCTGAAGAGGAAGCCGAGGAAGAGGCAGAGGGGGAAGAGGGAACGGAAGTCCAGATGGTCACCGCGACGGAGGTGAATGCCATGGACGATGACGAGTTGAATGATCTCGTCACGGTGTTCGGCCTATCCAAGAGCCTCAAGGTTGTTCGCCCAGCCAAGCTCAAGAAGAGTCGAGTCATCGCCGCTCTGGAAAAGGCAGAACTCCTGTCCGAGGAGTAGAGACAGTGATTTTCATAGACAACCTAGTTCTACCCCATCCAGAACCTTGGAAAGCTACGGAGTGGACCTACAAAGGTAGAACTTTCCGTTTAGTACTTACAGTGGGGGTCAAGTTTGTCATAGAACATGTTACTAGGGATTCCCTAGGGTTTCCCAAGTGGGAAATTCTCCATACCTACGAGATAAATGGGATAGAAGAATTCTCCAATGACCATGTAGATCTTCTCACCACTGCAATCATATCCTTGGTCAATGATAAACTAGAGCACGTTTGTTGACCAATGGCTTCGCAGGCTGAAAGCAGGCTGTCACGTAAAATCAGAAAGACTCTGGAAGAAAAGTATCCAGAGTCTTTCTGGTTTAAACTGCATATCTCACGATTCCAGCAGTCGGGAATCCCAGACATTATCGGATGCGTGGATGGAGTTCCCATCGCTCTTGAAACAAAGATGCCGGGCGCCCCAGGGGCAACCAAGATCCAGGAGCGCACCCATAAGAAGATGAGAAAGGCTGGGTACTACGTATACGTAATCACTAGTGTTCTTTCGGCACTGGAAGTAGTAGACCAAACACTAAGCTATAAGCACCCATGATATGAACACCATCTCATCCCAGCTGTTGCCTCATCAAGCCCAGGCCTTAGACTTCGCCCTCAATAAGATCTGTTCTGCTCTGTACCTTGAGCAAGGATTGGGCAAGACATGGGTAGCGGCTGGGATGATCGAGAAACTCATAAACCAGGGTCTCATAGTATCTTACGATGTTCAGATACTAGTCATCTGCAACAAATCTAACTTGATATCTACCTGGGTCACTACACTTAAGAAGATTCAGGGACTTGATATCTACCTCAACTGGCCTGAGTTCAAAGATGCCTCCGGGCACAGAGTCTTGATTGTCAACTACGAGAAGATGATCGATCGACGGATGCCCGCGGGAATCATCAAGGGACTTGTCTCAAAGGTACAAAAAAGAACATTCGATTTGATCGTGTACGATGAGTGTCATCGTCTTAAAGATAGAGGCTCCAAGCACTCAAGAGTCGCAGCACGTCTCAAGTCGATTTACAAGCTAGCCTTGAGTGGTACTCCCCTAGAGCAGAAACCAATGGATCTGTTCGGACAAATGCGGTTCCTAGATAAGGATCTACTAGGAACCTTTACCCGCTTCTCCCAAGAGTTTCTCCGCCCCTGTGGTTACATGGGCATGGAATGGGAGATGCGTCCCACTAAATACAAGGCATTCAAAAACCTCATCTCTCCGCATATCTTGCGTATGACAAAGAAAGAGACTCTGAATCTCCCTGTGCTTACCATCAAGAAAGTACCTGTCCTACTCCTAGGTAAGCAGCGCAAGATCTACAACGAGCTACGAGATGAAATGGTAGCTGATCTATCTAGGGGTCAAGTCACGGCACCCATGGCCATGACCAAGATCCTCCGCTTGCAGCAAGTCTGCGGCGGCTTCGTACCGAACGATGACGGAGACGTGGTGACCACAGGGGAGGCGAAGCTCCGCAAGCTGGGCGTCCTGCTCAGGCGGCTCCCCTCCCCTGTGGTCATCTTCTGCCGCTTCCTGAGCGAGGTGAACGCTGTGCTGGGCTCCCTCGACGGCCACCACAGGGACACCGGTCGAGCCTGGAAGATTGACGGCTCAGTGGGCGAGAAGGGTCGCGCGGAAATTCTACGTAAGTTTCAGGCTGGACAAGTTGACTACTTGGTCTGCCAGATCAAGACAGGAGGGGTAGGGGTAGACTTGTATGCAGCTAACTCAGCCATCATCTACTCTCAGACTTGGTCCAGCATAGACAACGATCAGGCTATCTCGAGACTGCATCGAATGATGCAGGAGAGACCAGTAACCATCTACAAGCTTGTGGCAGTGGATACCGTAGATGAGGATATCAACGATGCCATTGACTACAAGAGAGATGTTATCAAGTATGTACTCAAAGGACTAAACAAAACATGTCTAGGGTAAACCCTGCAATCTATACAGTGGAAGACATAGCTAAGGTCTTGAAGATCGAACCTGTCACTGTCCGCTACAGACTTCGCAGTAAAGGAATCCTGAAGAATAAGGATACCGGTATGTATGGGTGGAATGATTGGGGAGAGTTCACCAAGGTGTGCATCTTCCTTTCAGAAAACCTTGACTCAAACGTCAAGTTTATCGAGATGACAAAGAGACTGAAGTCCATCTACATAAAGCCAACCCCACCATGAGAGCTAATACTCCTTACGTAGTGGAGAAAGGTACACCTCGAACCATTGGCTCTAGTGATTTTCGATACTTCATAGTGCATCAAAAATCGGATGCTACTGTAGTCTCCACCTACAGTAAAGTTAATGCCGAGATGATTTGTGATGCCCTCAACTCCTTTGACCCAGATGGTGAAATCTACATGTCAAAGATCCGCAAGTGGAGCGATTTGTGATTTGCATCCGCTGCGGTAAGGGTGAGGCAAGTGTGATGGACACACGTAATAGGGTAGCTCCGAGTCCATACGTCTATCGCCACAGAACGTGTGATGAGTGCGGACACAAGTTTCAGACTATCGAGATCCCCATCGATACGATCTCGGGTGTGGTCACCATCCCTGTCATGGGGCTTCCCAAGGGAAAGCGCCCAGCCTCTGGTGTACCCATTCTGATCGTAGACCCGCCAGAGAAGTAGTACCCATACCCATGCCTCCCAATGCAGACGCTGTCATCATGCGATTGATCAGGTACGTACACAACCACAGGGGGGTGCATGATTTCTGCAGCGTCAGGGATTGCTGGCTACTCAGCAAGCTTTCGAACCTGGCGGAGACAGCGCGCATGGTGGGCAGCAACGAGCGTCAAGACGATATCGTCAAGTGGCTACACAGCATCGGTCAAGAGGAGATAGCCGCAAGAATCGACGAGCATATGTTCAGTCGAGACTTTCAAAAATACAATGAAATCGGATCCGAGAAAGTCATCGTTGACTCATCAATCACAGATCTAAACAGACCAGAAAAAGGCAAAGGCACAGACGAACTATGATGGATGATCCTCAAGAGTATGAGCTTATCAAGGTTGGATACGTACCTACCCACCTGATGCCAATCCTAGACCTAGGCCTAGACCCAATATACAGATTTCAAGTCAAACTCTTGTTCCTGGATCCCTGGAATCTGAAGCTGTATCAATTACTCTGGGGGGCATTACCAGCAACATCAAATACAACATCGATACACCACAGGAGCAACCCATGCCAGTTATTGCTCCGCTAGGTCACACCTTGATCCCCATCTCTTTTGACGACCTGCGAAGGGCATCGAAATGGAGACTCCCCTTGTTCAAGAATCGACGAGGGGGGCTAGCTCACTCCAAGCCGGACGGCTCCGACTGGACCATCTCTCAGTGGCTGCAGGCAGTGCTCGGGGAGCTGGGTGAGTTTGCCAACCTGCACAAAAAGTTCTTCCGGGGGGACTTCGAGGATGAACAGGAATTCTTGCTTCAAGCTGGCAAGGAGCTGGCAGACATAGTCATCTATCTCGATATCCTGGCGATGCAACTCACCCTAGATCTTGGGCGTGAGGTAGCAGCCAAGTTCAATGAGGTGTCTGAACGCATCGGCTGCAACATCTTCCTAGGGACCCCTACCCTGAACACAGAGAGCGAAGCCCAGAGAATAAAGGATGCAGCCTATGCAGACATGGCCAAAAAAGAGCAAGCATTGGTCAAAGAAGTGGCCGCCTGCAATAATCGAATCATGGAACTCGCACAAGAAAATGGCAAACTAAAGGTAGAGCTAGAAAACGCCTCAAACTCAAAAAACAATCTACTCAATGATCTCAGGAAATTCTTGAGGTAGAAAGAACCTAATGGACGATCAAGAGGAAGAATTTGAGGCATTTGTCAAGCATATGGGCAAGTGCATTAACTGCAGAGTTAATGCGTTGATGCTTGGTAAATTAGACATGTATAGCCCCAGATGTATTCTGTACAAGAAACCTAGGAAGAAATCTAGAATCTTGACTCAAGGCAGAGTGAGTATCCTACTAGGTACGGTAGTAGCCATCCTCATGTACCTAAGCCAAGGACTCTCCCCATACGTCATGGTCAAAGTATGGTTGACTTCTGTAAGTATCTCTGTGGTGGTTTCTACGTTCAAGAAACTCCCACGGGGTAATGGCTGGCATGGACTGGGGGGACCTGTGCAGCCTAGATTGAATCCCTACCCAGTCGCACGAATCAAAAGGATGCCCTCATGCCAAGAAAGCCCCCTGTTCCACCGACTACAATCATGCCCCCAGGTGTACCCAGACAAAGGATACACAAAACCACGTCAACTGAATGGCCGCCTCAGGAGAGGCTGGTGAAACAAGGAAGTGACATGACCATCAATCTGAACATCTCTCCCATAGCTAATCAAGAGGATGACCTAGTCCCCGATAGGGAGCGCCGTAACTCTGTCTTTGGTCTGGCAGTCCATACCACAGGAGGAGGGATTCTCGACAAAGCGAAGAAAGACGGAGTCAAGGTAGATAATCCAGACTTGATCAGATACATCATCAAGTACTACGCTCAGGCAGGGTATTCATGCCACTACATCATCCACTATGATGGGAAAATCTATCAAGTCACCCATGACGATCGACGAGTCTCCCATATAGGTGTGGATGCAGCTGAGAGGGTCAAGTATCTATCTGGTGAGTGGATCACCAAAGTACCAAAGACTCCCCTACTTCTTTGGCAAAAGACTTGGCTGGGAAAGTGGAGCCCCCAAGTTCTCTTCCCCAACCACTTCCCCAATGATGACTACGTCGGAGCCGAGATGCCGATCCTGGCCACGCCGCGAGCCAACGGGCTCCGCTACACCGACGACCAGCACCACTCAGTGGCTCGGCTGGCCATCGACCTGTGGCGGCGCCACGGCTGGCCCAGAGAGACCCTCGTGCAGGCCTCCAAGGACTCCCGGGCGCTCCCCTGTGGTCGCCTGTTAGGCCATGAGGACCTGGATGCCTTCGGGCGCTGGCAGGCGACCGGGGGTTGGGATCCAGGCGCCCTACGGCCACGCCCCTGGTTCAGCTGGCCGCTGGTCCGGTTCTTCCTGCAACTGGAATTAGCCAACCAAACCCTTGCAACCTAGGGTCCAGCCGGCTATCCTATCAGGGCGGAAAACTCGGTACTTTTGGCATGGGTACCGAGGCTCCTTCCCTCCTTTCCCTCCCTCTGGTTTACTGGCCTTTTCCAGGGGGAGGGAAAGACTTTTCTACCTCTACTCTACTTCTCTGAAGATGACGGAGGGTGAGTAGGCGATGGAGACTTCTTTCCCTTCGAAGTCTCTCGCCTGAGGCTCTCGGCAACGGCAGGATCAACATCTTGAGTTTGCTTGCTGGAGTTCCGCAGGCCCTCAAGATAGTTGTTCGCCTCTTGCTGAGTAGTGAACTGGGGCTCGGGGCTTAGGCTTTCCCCCGAGTCCATGTCATAGACTTCGTATCTCTGATTGACATTGATACGAGTGTCCATCGGCTTTTCCTTGAGAGCTTGGGCCTCTTGTGCAGACGCTTCCCTCTTGTCCTTGTCCATCGATATCACCCTTTCTGAATGTATACAAAGATCCAGATGATCCCTAGGATTAGTCCTGCGATCATCAGTCCGATCATGAGATGAAAAGCTACAACAAAGTCTCGTAAGGTCTTTGTCAAAAGAGCCATATGACGTATCAACGTTCCCGTAGGAACGATGGTAGACGTCATCATCTTAGTTTCTCGATCGACCATCGGGGGCGAGGGATTCATCTGTCGTGTGGACTCTTGGCTAGGGCGCCCCCCCGCCGCGAGCGCCACCGCTTCCTCTGCTGCCCGGCTGACCACCCCCGCAGGTACCCGCTCAGGCAAGGCGAACAGGCTTCCGTCCCCGGCTACAGCTGTGCTGTACCCTGGTAGAGGCGGGGGCGGCAGGGGTGCAGGCGAGGGTACCGGAGGGGATGAGGGAGCGGGCGGAGGAAGCTTGGTGGTTTTTGCCACACCTAGTTCTCTTCCTCTTCGCTGTCATCAGCAACACTGGTCGAGCGCAGGCTCTCCAGAGTTCTCATCAGCCTAGCCCGAGTGGACAGAAGATCATCGGTGATCTCTGGATAGTCGTCTGCCAGTGACGTGCTGATTTTGCGAAGCATTTCCTCCATTTGGAGGATCTGCGCGCCTGCGATTATCAGCCTGGCATCATGCGGGGATGTTGCCATGCTGAGCCCCATGTCGATCAAGTCCAGCATTTGAGCATGTATTACCCCACCACAGGGGCATTGCGCAAGCTGGAAAATGAATCGTCATCCGCAAGTTTTTGACAATAACAACATAGAAAGAATCGTTAAGCACACAAGTATAAAGCCTCTAGTATGCCGACAGATTCTTTCTAATCCTTGAATCTGCATGAATATCGAATTGCATCGATCGCTCATGACTCCGGCTACTCTCTCAAGACTCTGCTGAGATACCATGCCAGGCAAAGGCATTATCACAGGTACATCACTTACGTTATTTACATTACTTACATCACTTACCTCAGTCACTACCTCTGCATCATCTACAGCTGGCCACGTATCACTCTCTGTAGGAGATGATAAGGATGGGGGTGGTAAAGGTAAGGATATCCTTGTCATCTTAGAACCCTTGGAGTAGTACTCAACAGCCCCTTTAAGGCCCCTCTGGAAAGAGTATCTACTCCTAGCCACCTTTACCTTATAGCTTTCCTAGAGGAGGAAGCTTGACGGTAGTATTCTCGTTACCATTCTTTTTGGTAGCAACAGGAGTGGTGAGACTTTTCAGCTCAACCATCTCTGAAAGTTTCTTGGCGGCTTTGTCCATTCTGTCTGCCGCAGGTCCAGACAAGGAAGCCATGGCAGAGTTGAAGATTGCTTTACTATGGGAATCCCATAGGGAGACAAAAATCTCATCCACAATCTTTCCGATCTGCGGGGTGAAAGTCCATCCTGCACCGATGATGGCCGCTTCACCCCAGTTCAGGAATAGCTTGCGAGCTTCTGCCTTGTCGGTCGGCATGAACTGAACAACCTGAGAAAAGACGGCACGAGTCACTTTCTTGATCTGTTCGGTAGTGGCATCATGCTTTCTTTTCATGTAGTCAAACACTCTCTCTATAACCAGAGGAATGGGAATGAGTGAGAGTAGCCACTGAGGATCCATCATGGTTGCTTTACCTCCGGGGTAGGGGCTTGGGTGGGCGCTACAGGCAAGGGACTGGTAGGGGATGGGACAACCACAGGGGCCCGATTTGCTTTCTTCAAGCGACGAGCGTCTGCCTTCGGAAGATTGCGAGCTAGCACTGCTTTGATGATTGCAAGGTCGGCAATGATCGCATCGATCTTGTCACCCTGATCTTGATCTGTATCTTCCTTCGCTGCCTGATCTCTGATGATGCGCGTGCTAACGACCTTGGCTTGCTTGGCTACCGCATCCGTGTTGTCAAGTGACTCGTTCGTCTCGACGACTTTATCCTCAACCTTGGTGCTCTTGTAGTAAGCACCCCCGCCAAGCCCCCCCGCTCCCAAGAGAACACTAACGATAAAGACTGCCCAAGATTTCTTGACCGGTATGTAGAACGTCCGATCGTTGTCTCTCTCAAACATCAGGGATTCCGGGGGCGGTTCCATATGATAATAGCTCCTCGGATGATGTCTGCCGCAATCGCGGGAGCCTGGTACTCCATCTGATAGACGCCAGGAATCAGCACAGTGTCGGGGAAGTTGAAAGTCCGCGGCCCCTCCCCTGTGGTTGACACAGTGATGGTTGAGACGATCGCGCTTCCAATTCCTCCGCTGTCAATCTTGTGCAGTCGTAGGAGTCTGTTGCCAGCTTCATTCGCCTCACCATGAATGATGACGGACAACAGTTGTGCTCCCTCCATGATAGGCACAGGTATATGCAGGCGACCATTGTTGGCAACAAGCCACCCTCCTGCATCTACTCCCGCTGAGGTGAGGTAGGAGCAAGCCGCAGGAGTTGGAGTATTCATCATGCAGGCAGCGATACCCAGTCGATCGCTCACGGTGAAGTAGTTGCGATCAGACTGGAAATCTCCACCAACATCCATGGGTCCAGCAAACTCGGCCCCACCGGTAGAGAACAGAAGTGCCCCATTCAGGATCGATATCTCATCATTGAAAGTAACGTTACCGTTGATCTCGACAGCATTCTCGAAACCACAGGGGCCCTGAACTTCAAGTTCTCCCTCAATGGCTAGGTTCCCGTCTCCGGTACCATCGGCATTGATGCTATGGTTCCCGAAGAGTACTCCATCCCGGAGGTACTCTTGCCACTGAAAATCCAGGTTGGCTAGCCAATTGAAGTACTCAGCTGGAGGTGCAACTTCACCGGCGAGCCATCCACTATCTTTCTTGATCGATGGGGGCTCAACGATCAGACCACCAACATTTGCCCATCGTCCAACTTGTGTCGGCTTGACTGCCATAGGTATCTATCTCCTTACCTAAAACTCAGTTGGAGCGGGCGCCCCCGAGAATGCCAGAATCGAATCCTGGGCCATCATTGAACGTAAACATGTCTTCTGTAGGAGCGGGTGAAAACTCCATGACTGTTCTCACCCCTGCTGAAGTAGCAGCACCCAGGAACATGATGAGTTGATCCGCTTGTTCGACACCCACAATCATATCTGTGAAGTCGATCAGCTGAGTTGCCGGTGGTGAGATCGTGTAGACAAGAATCCCGGCCCCACTAGACAACACAAGACGAGCTATATGGAGCAACTCTTCTGGTGTACCACTACTCTGATTGACCAGAATTCTGGCATTGATGAGATTGAGGTACTCTGGATCAGTCAACGTTCCACGATCTCGTTGTCCAACAATCCTACCGATGACATTCAGCTGTTCCCCTTCTGAAGTGGTAAGGGAACGGTTGTGAAGCATTTGGCAGAACATCTCTTCTATCTGTTGAACCGGTGCAATAAAAGCACTCAGCAGAGCTTGAATTTTGGGGCGACGGAATCTCTCAATCAGTCTTTCGAGGGCTTGAGCAGTGTGGTCATGGATGCAAAGATCAGCACCTATGACCACAGGGGGGATGTCATCGTCATCTCCACCACCAAGGGGACCGAACAGTCCGCCCCACTCGGAGAATCCCCAGTATCCGTCACCCCAGCTCATTGGTTACCATCCAAATGCGGTCAACGAGTTGGCTGCATTGTCGATAGCTTCTGCAGCGGCACCGGTGAATACCCATTGCCGCAGGCAGAAAGCAACAGGACTGGTTCCCGTACCCCCACCGATACCCTTGAAAGAACCATCGGTCACAGTGGCATTGTAAGTGCCTGTGATGGTCTCATAGGGAGTACGTACTCTAACTCTTCCAGCCGTACGATTGTACGCAGCAAGGATAGGCAGAACATGACGCCTATGATCCACAAGTCCATCCGTCGTGACTCCCGCGCAGTTGATACGTAGGATTCCTGTCGATTGAACAGCGACCCAAAGCGGTGTTCCTGAAGTAGCACCGATGACGTAGAACTCTCGCGCGGCACCAGCACTAATAAACTGCCACCATCCATAGAAAGCAACACTGGTAGAGTTGGGGTTGTAGAGAGCTTGATTGGAGAAGATGAATCTCTGAGTTGCTACCTCAGTGAATCCCACCCCATTCTCGGCCCACCCAATAATGTCATTGACAAAGGTGGGGCTAGCGTTTGCGTCCAGGGTTGCTGCGCCTACCACAGGGGCCAGAGGCGTAGAGGCATCCTGCATCAGCCACCCAGCGGTCGGCGACGGCAGCGCAGGGGACGCGTCGGTGAACTCCGCAGCCGTGGCAGGGATGACTCCGGTGCCCCAGTTGCCGGCCTCCCGCGTGTACACGGTACGGCTCTTGAAAGCGCCCGTGAGACGCCGCGCGGTCGATCCATCGGGCGCGGAAAACGGCGGATCCGAGTCCGCCGAGTAGATGTAGTCGCCGACGGTGCCGAGTCCCTGTCCTCCACCAATCTGAATGATGGGGGCTACGGCAATACCATCGATGCCAGTACCATCACCTGTGTTTCCACAGATGAATGGTACACGCGGCAAGGCACCAAATCCTCCGATACCGCCAAGCTTCACCTTTCCGCTAGTGATGCCACGATAGTGATTGAAAGTAATCTGAAGCCCCTCGATGCCGAATGTACTAGACACCGATAGACCATTGACTAGTACGCCTGGGCCACGATTGACGATCAGATTGCCCTGAAACAGAACGTTGTCTGATCGAATACTGTTGGCATTGATGATGACAGACTGAGGAATCGATCCACTCGTGTGCCTATGCGTGAACTCGTTGCCCTGAACCATTAGTTCAGGAACGTTTTCGAAATTGGCACAGGGGGCAATCCCGAACTGCTCAATCTTGTTTCCCTGAAACTGAACCTGCGCAGGGTTCGACCCGCCAGTTGCGGCAATCAAGACTGCCTCATTGTCTGTGTCACTCACCGGTCGCGTGATGGTGTTGCCACGGAAAATGAGCTTGTTGAAAGTAGACCGGAACGACACTACAGGCTGGTTGTGGTTACTCGGAGGCTCAATGATGTTGTCCTCAAACAACATGTTGCTGCAGTCGAGTGCGTCAATACATCCTGCAACGCGGTTGCGCGCAAAGATGAACGAGGAGTTTGGATGGGTGTTATTGAGCCCGGTAAGAGTAACAGCAATGGTTCCTGCCGTACTTTCGATGATGTTGTCGCAGATGATCGATCGACGCGGTGATGTATTCTCTGGATTCGATCCACCCGTGGGCTCATGGTCAATCGCCTGGTCTCCAGTGTTACGGAATCGATTTCCGATAATCATATAGTCGTCAACATTGCGCTGCAGACCAATACCGCTTCGATTGCAGTAGTTAAAGTCACAGTGAGCAATGAGGATGTTGACGACACCACCAATGACGTCTCCACCGACGGCATGAAAACGCCACGTCACCCCACCATCGTTGATAGAACTACCAGTCCCCGTAGGAGCGGTGACCCCTGTCGTGCCAGCAGACAAAGCTTCATAGACATTTCCCGCGTTGGTGCGGTAGCCACCGAGTCCAACGACGCTCCCTGTGGTCCACGCCACGGGATGCCCCAAGGGCGCACCAACCATCTGAATGGCATCACCAGGACTATTGTAGAACCAGCAGTTGGTGATGCTAACACCATCGACTAGGCCTAGATCAGTGCTGTTCCCACCGAACCTGAGATTGTGAGTTTGTTCCTCGATGTTGGTGAGATTGGCAACGTTGCCATCAAATGCCATGTCTCGGAAACTGATTCGAGAACAGTTGCCATGGACATAGACTCCATACCAAGTTCCGTCACCACCATCACCAGTCATTTTGATGATGGAACCGGGGCCTTCACCTACGATCTCGAAATCGTGGACGTTGTGAAGAATGACCGCTCCAAGGTCTTCCGCACGAGGAGTGAGATAGACACCTTTGGGGATAAAGATTCCCCGGAGACCATTGGCTTTGGCGAAATCAATAGCAGCCTGAATCGCTGCAAGGTCATCCGTTGCCCCATCTCCGACGGCTCCGCCTGCATAGGCCACGTCTCTGATGTTGGCGTGGGTCCCCGCCCCACCCCCTCCGCTCCCCGGAGGCCCCGGCTCCCCCGGGGGTCCCGGATCTCCTGGATCCCCCGGCGGCCCTTCCAGGCCCACTACGTCGATCCAGTCGGGCACCCCACCAGTCAACGAAAGGATCTGCCCATTGGACCCAGGGGCTAGGCGAGTGACTCGTCCAGCGCCATTTGCATACCAGACGGTGCCGGATGCAGCCCCTGCCAGCTGCCCTAGATCCGTCTTCTCATTCGTAGTCGGGATACGGGGGACTGCTGCCTCGAACAGAGATAGAGCCGCCTTCTCCCCTGTGGTTGGAAGCCTTGCATCAACATCTCTGATGAGTTGATCTTGCTCGATGTCCCATCCAGTGAATTGGAGGCTCTCTCCTCGCCCCGGGATCCTCCTGCCATTTGGAAGTAGAACAGCAATAGCTCCCTGCGTACTCTTGAATCTTGTGGCATCAGATGGATCCGTTTCAAATGATGACTCTTCTCCTTCACCATCAGTAAAGGTGTACTTGAGAAGATAGGTCCCGGCTACGTCAAGAGGAAACGTTGCACTAGCAGATGTACTACCAGTCAAGACAGAAGATGACCCAGGAGGACGGACCAAGGTCCATTGACGAGTCCCTGCACCTGCGTTGCTTGGGTCGGTTGCCGTCGCTGTAACTGAACCACCTGCGATCAGCGAGGCAGGGAACGCGCGGGACTGCCCACCGATGCCGGCACTCTGACCAGCAACGTCAAGCTTGATCGTGATTGGATTGGCCATCTATGGAGTCCCATCGGTTGCGATGACAATAATGCGGCTACTATCATACAGAGCTAGTTGCCGCAGACTCATTGGTAGAACAGCGGTACCTGCAGGACTAGGGGAAAATCCAACTCGAACATCAGTGACATTCAGAACTCCCTGAACCTTAAATGCTTGTCCTGAGATCGCGCTAGGGACAACATCCCGTCCAGACTCTTGGTTATCCCCGTAGTCAATGATGGCCCTCACCACAGCCGCACTGCCTGGGTATACTCGTCTATCCTTTTGCAAGGCAACACTGATGTAAACAGGTATCTCAGTAGGACGAGTATGGAAGATGTCCTGTACCGTTCCTTCACTGTCAATGATGGTGCCGGCTATACTTCCGAAAGTTGGTATACCGCCAGAGACACAAGCCCACAGAGTATCCCTGATATCTTGGTCCACCCCTCCACGTACGAGCGCCTCTACGGAATGCGGTGGTAGACCAAAGGCATCATAGTAGTCTGTTGAATTCTTGAAGACGCTAGCAGCGATCACTCCAGGTAGGCGAAGCAATCGTGCGCGGATCGCATCAGGAGGGGAAGTCCCCTTCCCTGCAGTCTCTTGACCACGACGGATGCGTAAACTTTCGTTCGATTCCTTCGATCGCCCCAAGTCTGCATCTAGAAGATTCCGAACGCTCTGCAGACCACCAACGGCAGTCACAATTTCATTGATAGTGTTGGCTAAACCAAGAATGGCATCTAGCTCAACAGATTCTATCGGGGTATCGATGACAGCCGTTCCCTCACCGATGTACCTCCACGATACCGATCCATCGACGACCACAGGGAGGTCCGTCGTAGGCCCCCCGCTGGCTGCACTCACCCCATCGAAGAGTGCTTGGTAGACACGCGACGCATTAGTGACTCTGTCACCTTGGCTGTATCCAGTGCTCCCAGCCCATGCAGTAGCAGCGACCAGCGTAATTGCCCCTATGGTCTGAAATTCTTTGCCAGTGACTTCGACAGCAAACTTGGTTCGGATAGGAACTACTGTTCCGGGGCTACCGGTGAGAGTCTCTATCACAGTCGATGGGGTGGGCAGTCTTGGCTCAGTCCCAGTGATAGCCGAGACCTGAACCAAAGACTCATCTACTGCTGCATCAGGATCAGCGGATGCGTTGACTGCCTGTCCAAACTGGCAGAGCAAAGCAAGACGTTCAGAGAAGATAGAGATCAGGTGGCCCACCAGACTCTTGTCTTCCAGAGCTTCTACTGGAATGGACAGAACTCCAGCTATACTACTCCTCAGTCCTGCAGCTATCTCTTCCTGAGTCTCGATAACCAACCCTTGGGGAGTAAGAGCAATCATCTAGATACTCCTTTGGAAGTTGACTTTACCGAGTTCAGTGATAGCTACTATGTCAACGTCAAGTTTGCGTGTGCTTGTATTGAAATTGACAGTGAGTTTGTCTATGCCAGTGACGGCAAGACTTGTAAGAGTTGCATCTCGAAAGATAGACAGTGCTCGAACCTGCCTGAACTTGTGGCCCAGCAACTCCTGAAAGTAGGGCACGCCTTGCTGTAAATTGTTGAACCATTCCCCGAGAAAAGTAGAAATGGCAATATCCAGAAGTTGGCGAACACCAGTAGATCCGAGGGCAAAATGCAACTGCCCCCCTGTGGTATCCAAGTCTCCATCACTCTCAGAGAGCAAGATATCGAGTCTGTCATTCTCAGTCATGTATCTATCGTACCTTCGCAATGGTAGACAGATAGCTAGCGTTACCAGCCTTGAAGGTAGTAATGACCGCTCGTAGCGCAGTGGCTGCAGGACCCCCGCCCGGCACCGCGGCGATGGCCGTGGCGATGGCGTCCAGCACCAAGTTCTCGGCCGCGCGGTACGCCGGCGCGAGGATGGTGGGCTGGGCCCCCGCCCCTCCTACACGGATCTCGGTGGCGGAGTACTCGACCACAGGACCCCCGTCCATCCCTGTGGTCGCCACGTTGCCCGGAGCGCTGGTCCAGGGCCGCGCGCGTAGCCCCACCAGAGCGACCGCATCGGTGACCGAGTGGGCTCGGTCATCCCCAGGATCAACTTCGTTCCCTGTGGTTTTCCATCTGTCGATTGATACATCGACAAAGATGAGTAGAGCGGTATCCCCCACTGCTACAGGGTAGGTAGTCCTGAATCCCCCGCCTCCAAGAAACATGATTGGTACATTGGGGACAACAGCACGACGGTAGGCAATCCGACTACCATCTTCTCCAATCACTATTCTTCTCAGGAGTGGCTGGATGTCTGCTCTTTGAGTAGCAGAAGAGTACCTTTCAATCCTGCCTGGCATGGACACGTGAAGCTCGCCAGCTAGATGAGACTCAATAGCCTTTACAATTACCTCAGAGAAAGTAGGGACCGCTCCATTGTCATCGTCATCGATGCTCATAGGGGATTCCCTTCTATCTGAGTGTGACAGTCTGTTCCATGGGTATCGATGGTATGCCTAAGCTTCAAGACTTTGAATCGACCATGGATGTATCTGGATCGAACTTCCATGGTCCCCCCTGGTACAAGTCGCGGGTACAGGAGATTCTTGACGGTGAGTATTGGAGGCTTCCCCTTCTCTGGGGGACTGCCATACTCCGGTGAGCCGATCATTCCACTATTGCTTCCAGGCAGAGAGCTAATCACTGCTACTTGGTCCTTGCGTAGTTCCCCCTCACCTAGGATCTGAACTGTTCCATCCTGCACCGACCACTGCTTTTGAAATGGACGCAGAATACGAGTTAGCTCTTTCGAAACTAGGCCATCTACAACAATGCCAGATGCGACAGTGGCAGTCATATCAGCCAGCAGATTGACTCTATCGAATGGGGCGCCCATGGCAGATAGAAGATCAAAGACCACGTTACGAACCGGAGTTCCCGCTCGGTACGATTGGCTCACCTGAGCGAAACGGAATGCCCTATCCCCATCTCCAACTTGGATCTTGGTAACCCAAGATGTTCCATCTTTGACACTCTCACACCAGCGCATGTCTCCTTCGAAAACTCTTTCTAAGGAACCATCAAAGCCAGCCTCAAGTCTGATGTACAGAGGCTTCTGCTGCAGTTCTCCTCGAGTCTTCTCGCTGAGATTGATGATGATCAGATCGCAATTGTTTGGGTCTTTGCCTAGATGCTTGTCGATGTCTGCAATGATATGCAGGTCACGGATGACAATCGCATTAGGAGCTTGAGAAAAGAACGATTGCGGTCTTGCAATCGTAAGCGCAACTCCAGTCTTGAAAAGCCTAGACATCGATTTCTAGATCAAGCATCTCTTGCGCTGAGAAGTAGTACACGACCACCCGGGTACCCATGTCTTCTAGAGTAGCGTCCACACCAGTGTGGGATTGATCGAACACGCGCAGAAGCCCTGGGGGGAATCGAGGATCAGTCACACGACCACCAATCGACGCCCCTAGAACTAGCTTGAGACCAGCCCGAATCATGTCTCCATCTGCGGTGAGTACATCCATGTACCAGGCTGAATCCCTGATGTTCCATCTGATATCGAGTGTGTATTGAACACCATCGAGTGCGGTCCCAACTCGATAGTTGGGCTCATTGGGAACTAGTGGAAGAATGCCAGGCATCTAGAAACTTCCGCCTGCTCCTGGCACTCCGCCCCCAGAACCTACAAGAGTTCTAGTTGGGGATCCCGCGTTGTGGGCAGCGGTGAACCTTTGACGTAGGTAACGCTTGCGCTCTACCTCAGCGTTATCCTCATCGATCATCTCTTGACGAGTGATGCCCCTGCTCTTGGTATACTGGTCAACTGTCATTGCATTCTCACGGTCAAGAGCTTTACTGCCTCGATTGACCTTGTGAGCAGCCGTAGGGGTAGCCACCAACAGAATGGTTCGTTCATTCTGAACAATAGTGATCTCTCGGAACGTGGCCCTGAACCTCAACCCATTCATCGTGGATGTAGGTGGAGTGAGATTGGTAATGAACATACTGTTGAAGACTTCTTTGCTAGTCTCAACAGAGAACGGTTCTTTCTTGAGACGTAAGTCTTTCAGGAACGCATAGGCATCTTGTGAGGGAAGAGTAGTCGGATTCCGCCTATCCGCAAGAGCACCTATTGGATTGTCGGAAACCACACCTTCGACCTGTAGAACCGTAGGAAGTAGCTTGACGTTGTTAGTTAGATCAGAACCATCTTCGACAGGGTCACTTGTCACTTCTGAGTCGAAGGAAGGTTCCTCTGCCAGAGCAACATCAATCTCGAATCCTGCGATGAACATAGGCATTGATATCTACCTACCTATCTTCCTCGCGTAGTTGCGCCGGCGCGACGCATGTTCGAGTCCCAGAGCGACTGCACTGCCTTGCGCACCTCGGTACCGATGCCGCCTGCGTTGGCTCCCGGACTGGTGTGCACGTGGATCTGGGCGCTGAACTGGGGCGCCTGCACCTCCACTGCACCTCCACCCGCGACCAGGGGCGTACGCGCCACCGAGCCAGCGACCACAGGGGCGCCGCCCTCACCTCGAGGTGAGATCGCCCGCGCGCGATCAAGGAACTTGTTGGGACCGTCACCGAATCCGATGACGTCTTTAAGAGCTTCTTTTATGTTGTGGGGAATCTGTTTGATTCCATCGATCACCCACTGAAAGAACTCTGCAAACTGTTGCTTCCACCATGCGATGGATTCATCGAAGGTACGAGTTAGCCACTGGTCAAGTTTCTTGAGAGTGCTCTCCCCACCATTGACCCACTTCCATAGATCTCTGATTGCCCAGTTGACTCCTGCAATGATGGCTATCAAGGCAACAAAAGGCGCAGCCGCAGCAACCCCTGCCGCAGCACTAGCAACCGCAGTAGCGATCGCAACCCCCTTAACGACCAAGAAAGTAGTGGCAAGAGTCGTCAATACT
>Ga0193708_1000011_pt1 | contig 48803 bp, 75 predicted proteins | sample H3c1metaG_FD_160570 | JGI IMG/M metagenome (GOLD analysis project Ga0193708, IMG submission 160570) | Soil microbial communities from a riparian zone of the East river system, Colorado, United States - H3c1 | ecosystem: Environmental > Terrestrial > Soil > Riparian zone | place: USA: East River...
CGGAAGCCGGTGCGTATCGACTGGGGCGTCTCACCCTTCGCAACCTTCGTGAGGTCTCGGACCTTGTCTCGTCGATGGATGCCAAGGGGGTCAGACCAGCGCACCCGAGCGGCGCCTTCGAACCTCCCGTTCCAGCGCCGGGTGTAGTCGCGGAAGGCAGCCTTGGAGAGCCCGGTGTCGTACGCCTCCTCCTCGCGCCCGGCGACCCGAGCGTCGAAGCAGGCCCGTTCGTACTCACTCGTGAGGACGTGGCCAATGGACTCCCTGAGACTGTCGAGCAGGTCGAGTCGTTCGATCGGGTCTGGCGTGTTGTAGACCCAGGTGATCAGGCCGTCTAGCGACCGCATGACCTCGCCGTCATCGATATGGGGCATAGGCACATGCTACAGTTCACACATTCAACCGTTGAATGTTGAGGAGCGGCATGTCGTTCAGCGATGAGCAGGTTGAGTTCCTGCTCCGACCCATCAACCCGCTGCGGGTGCACACCCTGCGAGGCAACTCTTACCTGAAGGGTTGGGACGTCCGAGCCCACCTGAACCGGGTCTTCGGTTTCGGCAACTGGTCGGTCCAGACCACCGTCGAGGTCCTCTACGCCGAGCAGCGTCCCAACTCCGACGGCAAGGACCAGTGGCACGTCGGGGCCGTGGCCCACGCCAAGCTCACCATCCTTGTCGGGCAGGACGATCTTCCCGACCCGTACTACGAGGACGTGGCCTCCGACGAGGCTGTGCACCCCAACCGTGGGGAAGCCACCGACAACGTCACCAAGTCCGCTGCGTCCGGTGCGTTGAAGCGGTGTGCTGTGAACCTCGGCGACCAGTTCGGTCTCTCCCTCTACAACGACGGGTCGACCGCGCCGAGCGTGCAGACCGTCACCCCTTGGGCGCGTGGACCGGCGGCCCCGGTTGTGGACCAGAAAGAGTCGGACAAGGAGCCGGAGACTGAGACTGAGCCGGAGTCCCCGGCCGAGAGTGGAGCGTTCAAGTGACTGAGATCTGGGTCCGCCACATCGATGAGCCCGACGGCTTCTACCTGGGTGAGACCTCGGTGGAGAAGGTCGACGACGTCACCAAGATGCTGGTCCGGTGGGGGCTGCACGCCTACGACCGCGAGTGGTCTCAGGAGAGCGACTTCACCGGCCAGTTCACCCAGCAGGGCCGTCACATCGTGTTCGAGGTCATCCTGGGGTGGACTGATGAGTGAAGAGAAGGACTTCATCCGCTGCCCCCGCTGTGGTCGGGTCTCCTACCACCCGGAGGACATCAAACAGGGCTACTGCGGCTTCTGCCACGACTGGACCCGTGATGATCCCCGACTCTGATGCGCTGGCGAGGGAGATGCGCGATGCGGTTCACAAGTTCGAGTCCGACCGGGACCGTCAGTCGGTTGAGGGTCGGTTGGGCATCTCCGACATCGGCTTCTGCCGCCAGTACGCCGCCTACGTGGTCAAGCAGCAGCCCGCGACTGACGATCCCCCCAAGTGGGCCGCCTTCGTCGGCACTGCCGTGGGTGACCGTGTCGAATACGTCGTCCAGCACATGTTTCCCATTGCCCGCCGCCACCTGGCCGTTGAGGTGGAGCTACCTTCGGGGCTGAAGCTGCCCGGCCACCCCGACATCGTCACCCCCAGCGGGGTCATCGACATCAAGACCGTGGATGGGTTGGAGGTGGTGAAGTTCACCGGGGCCAGCGTGCAGCAGCAGTTCCAGAAGCACCTGTATGCCGCGGCCCTCATCCAGTCGGGGGACCTCGACGAGGAGACGGCGTGGGTGGCGAACGCCTGGTTCGACCGGTCCGGTCGTCAGCCTGAACCTCACGTTGAGATTGAGGCCTACGACCCGATGTGGCTGTTCTGGGCAGACGAGTGGCTTTCGGATGTTACCTACGCGGTCCGACACAACGAGGACGCTGCCCAGGACAAGCCCATCCAGTTCTGCGAAGTGGCGTGCCCCTTCTTCACCGTCTGCCGTGCTGACGACGTGGTGAAGGACCGGGAGGGCGGGGGGCTCCTGGTGGCCCCTGAGCACGTCCAGGCGCTCTCCCTGTACGTGGAGGCCCGCAAGGACAAGAAGGCCGCTGAGCGGGCCATGGAGGACGCCCAGAGGGCCCTGGCGGGGGTCTCCGGCGTCGCTGAAGGTCACGTTCTGCGATGGACGAGTGTCGGGGAGTCCGATGTCCCCGGCTACACCCGCCGCGGCTACACCCGCATGGATGTGCGCAAGCTGCCGAAGCCTGTTGAGCGGAGGAAGAAGTGACCGAGTACGGAGCGGGCGGCCCCTACGCCCACTGTGGGGTCTGCCTGGAGTTCAGGGCCACTGAGGTGGCCGAGTTCCTCGGGATGATCGGTACCGCCGCGCAGGAGAACCACCTCCCGCTGGAGGCCATCAAGATCCGGATCGTGGAACTGCGTGACCCGCCGAACCTTCGGATGGGCTGGTACTTGAACACGGAGGAGCGGCATGGATCAGCCGAGTTTGTTCGAGACATCGCCTACACCCCCGAAGCGAAGAACAGTCTCGAACGGTAGCCAGCACCCGGTGTGGACGAAGTACCACGCGGAGAAGGCGAAGAAGCCCCACAAGTGCGACTTCTGCATGCGCAACATGATGGACAACCCAATCGCGCCAGCCGCACGCCTTGCCCGGTTCCAGCGCAAGGCCAAAGGCTTGACCCTCTACCTGTGTGTCCACCACACCAACGACCAGCGGGTCGAAGACGGGCTGGGGAAGGTCAAAGAACCCTTCGGCCGGAGTTGACCCCAGGCCAGCGGGTCGGGAACGCCTTACTGTCCAAGATCCCGCGGCGCCTACGGACATCCACCGCCCCGTCAGTGCCCTGACGTTCCAACTCGAACAAGGCCTCAATGGCCGGGAGTGTCGCCTCCAAGAAGGCCGCTCCCGGCCTTTGCCCGTCCAGGTGGGCTTGAAGTTCCGGGAGCACAGCATCGAACTGGCCCCCGATGGCGTCCGGCTGCTGGCCGATGAACTCCGCCACCAGGGCGCCCAGCACGATCGTCAGGGCCCCGTCGATGAACTCGACCTCACCGGTGAACGCCCCAGTGATCGGACCCGGCAGAGTCGCAGCGAACGAGGCCTCCACCTGCACCTCGCCTGTCCCAGCCCCAGTGAGGGCAGGCAGGGGGGCAGTGAAGTTCCCCGAAGGTTCCGGGACCGGTCGGATCGTGATCAAGCGCAACGCCCAGTCGCGGGCCGTCCCCAAGGTCGGCTGGTAACGCTGAGACACCTGCGAGGTGGTGATCTTGTAGTCACCTTCGATGGTCATGTTCTCGGCGTGCGCTGCTGTCCCCGCCGCGAACGCGTGCACCCACACCCCACCGTCAGTGTCGGGGTCGGTGGTGAAGGCGTCAGCCGCGGGACCTTCGATGCCCAGCGCGGTGAGAATCAGGTACCCGGTAGGGGTGTTCCCGATGATGTCGGAGTCGACGACAGTGGTGTTGTCGCCACGGGCCAGCAGCGAAGTCGCATGGATCTGGTTGCCGCCAGCTCCTCGCCCAGTGCCCGACCATTCCTCCAGGACACACGCCTTACCGATCACCGACAGGGGTGTGGTCATCCCCGAGCTGGTGAAGAACTGGAGGGTGAGCACGTCACCGCTCAACAGTGGGGTTTCCTGCAACGAGTACGCCAGCATCGACTCGACCCCGTCATTGACGACACCCTGCCCGTTGGCGACCTGGAACTTCTCCCAAACGTTCCCCCGCGGGTCGACGATGTTGACGGTGGTGACGGAAGTCCCGGTGCCGTTCGCGTTCGAGATCGCCAACCGCAAAGTGGCCAGGTTCCACTTCGTCAAGCTGGCCGACACCGTCAGGGTGCTGGACGTGGAACCGCTCAGGGAGGTGAAGCTCCCCCGGTTGGCCAGTCGAGTGATGGCCATCAGACCCTCCTCCTGCGGTACGGCCACTTGACCGGGAAGGTGGCGTTGGCGCTGTAGATGTACGGCCGCACATCCACTGTCGTCAGCTCAATGAACCCAGCACCAGTGAACTCCCCCTGAAGCGCGGGGAGGCTCATCAGCAACTCCCCAGTCCCAGGGGTGGCCCCAGTGAACTCGGCCAGCAGGGAACCCAAACTGATGGCCAGCTCACCCTCGACCTCCGGCTCTGTGGACTCACCCGTGAGCGCGGCAGTGAGCGCCCCCAACACGATCACGACATCATCAGTGACCGTTACCAAGCCGTTATCAACAGCGGTGAGGGGAGAGAGCACCACCGACGCTGCGCCAGTTACCTCGATGCCAGCAGTGGCAGCTGCCGTGACCGCAGGGAGGGTGGCAGCGAAGTCGCCGGTGGTGCTGGGCCGCTGGCCCGTGAAAGCTCCAGAGAGCGCCGGAAGCGTGGCAGTGAAAGAGCCCTCCACCTCGGCTTCGCCCGTCCACGCCGAAGTGATCGCACCAAGGGCGGCGGTGAAATCGCCGGTGACGCCTTCCTCTTCCTCGGTGCCCAGGACCTCGATCGCGACGATCGAGTACTTCTGCGCCACCGGCAAGGTCAGCCCCACCGTCTTCAACCCGGCCGCCCCAACGTCGGGGTAGTAGGCCGCGTAGACGGCGTAGGTGGCACCGCTTCGGAAGTAGGCTCGCTCGAACCCGTTGCCTGCGGACGGGGCGGTGCCGTTCACTGTCCGCCACGTACGGGTCGCCCCATCAAGAGCGTTCCAGTCAGCAACGATCACCACGACCGCGGAGTTCGCCCCCGTGGTGGTGATCCCCAGCGATGGGGCGGAACCGCTGACGTTCGTCTTAGCGGACGCCCCAACACCCGAGCTGGCGGAGAACCGCAACGCGATGAAACCCCACGCCTGCACGGAACCTGCGCGAGTGACCGACAGAGTCCACCCGGCCGCAGTGGTGGCAGTGGTGGTCCACCCGTAGGCGGCACACCAGTCGGAGCTGATCGCGACTGACTGGCGCAGCGTGTAGGTGTGGCTGTTCCCAGTGGGGGTGGCGAGGGTGGTGTCACCGTTCTCCGACGCACCAAGGACAACCAGCGTGTCACCGGCCGCAGTCGTCGGGGTGACCGTCTTCGGTGTAGACGTCGTCGACCAGCTGGAGGCCTCGTACTCCGCGACGAAAGTGGGCGCGGCCACAGGGATTACTCCCCAGACGGCATGGTGACAGTGCCCGACAGGATCTCGAAGGAGACGTTCTCACTGATGGTGGTGGTGTTGACGATGAGGTCCGAAGCGGACGTGGCCACGTTGCCCTGAAGGACCGCGTTCACGTTGCGGTTGACGATGCGGAAGTACCCGGCAGCGGTACCGGCGCCAGCAGCGGGCAGGCCCACCGTCGCCAGCGGAACCCCAAGCAGGGTCGCCACGCCGGAGGAGTTGGCCGCACCGAACGACGGGTTCGCCAAGTTCACCTCAGCGAGCAGGGAACCGGTGGCAGCGTCGTTCGCGGACGCAGGCTTCGAACCGGAGTAGATGCGCAGACGACCCTGCGCGTTCGTGGAACCGACGTCCACCTGGTCGACCGCCCCATCACAGGCGGCCTGACGGGTGGCCGTGGCGATCTGGATGGTCACGGGGTCTCCTTAACGGTCTGCTCGGCCTCAGTAAGCGACGGGCCAGGGGTAGAAGTGATGGCGCTGGAAGCAAGCGACATGAGCACCGACAGAACGAAGCCACCGACAGCGACACCAGCGGCAGCCTCCCAGTCGATGGCGAAGGCATCCAGCAGGCCGTCACCGACAGCCCACAGCACGATCGGACCCTGGGCAGCTGTCTTGATGGCGCGCTCGGCGGTGGCCTTCCAGAACTCTTTGGTCCACATGGTTAAACCTCCTGGTCGACAGGGTAGCGGCGGCTGGCCAACCCGAACCGGATCAGCTCCACGGCACGCCAGATCAGCACCAACGGCATCAGTGTGAACGCCCCCAACAGGACCCAGTCCATGAACCATTCCGGGGTCCCGCCGAGGAACGTGTTGTAGGTCCGGGCCATGGCCCAGGTGCTGAACACGAGAGCTTGGACGCCCATGAACGCCATCAGGTGCACGCCCAGCCCGTCACGCCACCAGTGCCCCCGCGAAGACCACTGGTACAGCGGCGGCAAGACCAAGGCGGCGAAGGCCGTCACATAGATCAGGACGGTCGTGTAATCCCAGTCCATCAAATGTCCCCCCTGATGGCCCTAGCCATGCGCTCGGTGAAGTGGTTGCGGTAGCGGTCGCTGTTCAGCTCCCGCGCCATCATCTCGACTTCCCTCCCCTCCTTCAGCGACTCCTCCTTGGCTCGCTTGGCCTCGTCCAGCTCCTTTCGACGCCACCAGACCTTCATCGGTGGTCACCTTCAATCACCTTGGGAAGGGCCCGGAGAACGTCCTGCGTTACCTTCCCGGCCTCCATCAGGGCCCGCTTCTGGCGCTGCTCCTCGAAGAAGGCTTCGCGCCAGTACTCCATCTCTCGACCAGGTACCCATTTGCCCTGGTAGATCATTCGGATGAAGCCGGTGACGAGAGCACCGCAAGCGGTAAGGAAGGCTCCCACTGTCGCGATGAACTGCCAGGGCTCCACAGTTCTCCTTAGCGAGACAGGCCAGGCTTCCCCTGCCCGGACAGCTCAGCGTTGATCGCCTCCTGCTCCTCAGTCGTGATCAGGTTGTTGTTCTTCAGCGCGAACGACAGGGCACTGAGTCCCGCAGCCACGGACTCCAGCTGCCGGTTGGCCTTCTCGGCCTTCTCGTACGCGGCCCCAGCGCTCGCCTCAGCCCGGCGCAGACGCGCGAAGGCGTCCTCCTCGCCGAAGCTCTTGTTCGTGTAGCCCCAGACCTCCTGAGCGCTCACTTCGTCGTCCTCTCCCGTGTCGGGCAACCCCTGTTCGAGGGCCTTCTTCAGCTTCGAGCAGTAGAGCCCACCGGTGTCCCAGTGGTCGTTACCACTGGCGTGCATGTGGGCCAGGATGCCCTTGTAGGCGTCGTAGGCGGGGCCGGAGAGCCGCACACCACTGACGTACGTCTTCTGCCCCTCCTTCCACTTCACCGAAGAAGTGGGCGGCACACCGTGCTTGCCCAGTTCCAGGATCATCTGCGCGATGTCCGCGAAGTGGGAGGCGGTCAAGTCACCGATCCACAGGCCCCCGACACGCTTCGCCAGGTTGAAGTCGCTGTAGGCGATGATCTCCAGCTGGAACACGTTGTCCCGGTTCTCCCGCACCGCGGTGCCGCTGGGGTCCCTCAGGGCCCGGGCAGACATCTCGTTGGGGAAGTGCTGGCGGATCTCACGGCGCAGCGGGTGGTAGGTGGCGGTCGGGGCAGACGCTCCGCCACCGTAACCGGGCCAAGACCGGGTCTCAGTGGAGTGCAGCAGGAACTTGTCCAGCCGCGACATCGTGCCACCCGGGTAACGATTCGCGTACCACTGAGCTGTGGTGTTGGCCTTACTCAGGGTTGTCATCAACATCACCCGGCTGCTTGGCGTGCCCCTCCTCCTCCAGATCCTCCCAGTCCACTTCCTCCTGGGGGCCATCGGTCGGCTTGGGCTCCGGGACGCTCTCGTACGGGTCGGTGGTCACTTCGACTTCCTCCGCTTCGGGGTGGTCTTGATGATGGGCCTGCCGTTACGCATGACCGGGCCACCAGTGATGCGGGTGGGCACCCGCATGGGCCCTCGACCGGTACCAGTCCAGTCGATCGGCTTGATGGTCTTCTTCGCGGGGATCCTCTTCTTCGGCATCTCTCCTCCTTACGGTCCCAACCAGGACATCGAAACGACCGAGTACCTGGAGTCCACGCCTGCCCCGCCGAAGATCTCCACGTCCTGGCCGATGCTGGAGTTGTTGTTCACCCTGAAACCGATGATGTCACCCTCATCCAGACGGAACACGTCCGAGATCTCCACCGAGCCACCGAGGATCGGCAGCGCCGGATCGGAGTCGTAGATGCAGAACAGCCGGATCGGGCACACCAGGGAACCCACGGTGGCGACGTGGCGGTCCAGGATCAGCTGGAAGTCGCTGGTCGTGTAGTTGTCGGTGCGGATGTTCCAGCCCGACGCGACGCTGCTGCCCGAGTACAGGTTCACCCCCACGTAGTCGGGGACCAGCGGCAGTGTGGCCCCGTAGCTGAGCCCGTTGTAGACCTCGCTGGTCACCCCATCGGAGATGGTGATGGACAGCGAGGTCCGGGTGTGCATCTTCCGTCCCGGCTGAAGGTGGTTGCGGAACTGGGCCTGCGCGATGACGGTGCCCAGGTCAGTGATGGGACTGACGGGGGGGTTCAACCCCAGCAGCAGGCGGAAGTCACCCACCGTGTCCGCGTCGTTGGTGACAGCCAGGCGCAGCCGGTAAGTGATCAGGTACAGGCCCGCCTTGGAGACCTGCTTGTTCGACGAGTGGTAGCCGTCGGGGGTGGTGATGGCCGACGCGTACTCGGTGGTGATGGTCCCCGGGGTGCCGGAGACACCCGCGTTGATGGTGTTGGGGGACTGCTTGGAGCCACGGAAATGCGGCACCGTCAACCGGTCCACCAGGCCCGTGATGGCGGACTGCGGGATGGCGCTGAACGTGTTGCTGGCGCCAGACATCGTCTTGTTGGTGAGGGTCTGCGCCTGGGTGCGCCCAGCGAGGTCCCCAGCGATGCCGTGGATGTTGGTGGTGGCGTTGATGTGCGCGTTCGCGTCATCGGCCTCTTGGGCGGTGAAGACGTGCCGGACGATCTCGGGCGGGTTGTGGGGGACCGCGACCGTGTCGTCAGCACCGCGCCCACCGGAAGCCACCGTGAGCGTGTTGCCGGAGCGGGAGGCGCAGAGGATCTTCTCCTCGTTCGCTGTGCCCACCCCGATGACGATCCAGAAGGGGCCAGTCACCCCAGTGGGCCACCCGGTGGCATCGAGCACCACGACGGAGACGTCGGAGGAGGAGATGCCCACCGTCAGTTGGGTGGGCGCCGCCCCGCCTGCGTGTTCATAGCGGACCATGACTACCTCACAACCTCGGCGGACTTCAGCTTCAACACCATGGTGCCGTTCATGTCTTCACCGTTGCCGGTGGTGGAGTGGTGCGGAATCCATTCGAAGTCCTCACACACCACCAGTCCCGTCCATCGTCCCTGCTGGAACCGGATGATGCGCTGCGAGGACACCAGCTCGAAGAGGAACTGCAACTCCTCCGCCACATCCAGGCCGTAGTCGCGGTCACCGATGTGGATCGTTTCGTGGATCAGCAGCGGCAGGAAGATGTTGAACGAGCGGTCCGGGGCCACCTGCACGCCGATGGTGACGTTGGTGAGGATGGGGGTTCGGTCACCGATGCCGTTGAGGGTGACCCGCAACTCGTTGTAGACGACCTTGTTCTGCGGCAGCGAGAACACCTTCAACGGTCGGGACGTGCCCGCGTGCACGGACTCCCCGACGAACTCGTAGGGACGAGTGTCGGTGCCCACTTCCAGCACCACCGTCTCGCCTTCCTGGAGCACCGAGTGGCGAACGTCAGCGAACACGGGGGTCTTCTCGTCAGCGAGGTTGAAGGTGACCCGCCCCGACTCCACCTCCCCCGTCTCGACGTAGTCGTCGGTCTGCCGGTAGATGCCAAGCCCGGTGCTAAACCAGCGCCTACCACCGAAGGTGATGACAGCCGTGGTCTGTCCCACCTCTTGGCTCATCAGGTCACTGGCGAACGCGGGCGCCAAGTTCGCCTCATCGACGAACGTGCGCAGGTCGATCCGTCCCAACCCGGCGGCGTCAATGAACGTGTTGTCCCAGCCGAACCAGACGAAGTGGTTCTGCGGTTCCAGGCAGCGCACCACTGGGTCGGTCTGCCCGGGGATCTGCCCCACCAGTTCACCCATCTGGAGGGCTTGCCCGTTCTGCGTACACACTCGCACTCCGAGGTTGGTCCCGATGAGGACGAGGTTCGTGTAGGCGTAGATGCACAACGGCAGTTCACCGTCGGGCAGCGGCAGGGCCAGTGTGGGCGGGTTGAGGGTGGTGCCGTCCTCAGCGATGGAGACAGCGAACACGCCGCCCTTGTCGCCCGCGTAGCCGCAGAAGAACAGCGCCTCCTGCCCGGAGGTGGCGCCCGTCCACTGCCAGCCGTCCAAGTAGTCCAGCGAGATGGGGGTGGCCGCGCCGCCAGCGGCGGGGAGGTCGTAGATGTCGTCAGCCTTCAGCGCGAACAGCCGGTTCTTGCCGTAGAAGATCAAGTTGGGGGCGGTGACCTCGGTGGAGAAGGACGTGGTCGCCGTGGCGGAGGTGATGGTGTGCACCCCGGTGTCGTCGCTGACGTAGATGCGCCCACCGGTGCTGGTGACCCAGCAGCGCCCCGTGAGGCCCGCCACGGTGGTCATGGTGCCGGTGGTGGTGAAAAGCCGCACAGTGCCCGTCCCAGCCACAGCCAGGCGGGTCCCCACGCCACTGACGGAGCCCACAGCCATCGAAGTCCACCCGGCGGCGCTGGTGGCCACAGAGGCGGTGTCATGCAGAAGCGACAGCTCCCACTCGTTGAAGACCTCCACCCCACGCGAATGGTAGAAGCGGGTCGCGTCAGCGTCGTTGCGGTCATACCAGCGCTGCCCCGCACCGGAATGCCAGGTGGATCCGAACCGCTTCCACAGACCCTCCACGGACAGGGTGCCTTCACCTGGCCGTTCCGAGACGTCCTGCTGGGGGCGCAGAGCGGGCACCGAGGAGTAGCGGAAGCGGTCCGACTCCAGATCCAGTTCGTACCAGTGGTCACCGAGCTGGGCGACCTTCCCACCGATCGACGAGGAAGTCCCCAGCAGCCCCGTGAAGTAGGTGTGGGGCGGGTCGGTGTACAGCGGAGTGATATCACCCATCAGTGCACCCCAGGGTGGTAGGAGTACCCGTAGCGGCCCAGCAGACGTGCCTCCTCAGCCACCACCCGCGTCTGGCGAAGCGCCGCCATGTTGCGCATCGCGCCCGTGGGCCCACCCGGGGGGACCTCACCAGCACGACGTGTCTCGCCCTGGTGGTCAATGATGTTGCGCTGGCTCTCAGTGCCCGCCAGGAGCCGCATCGCAGCCCCCAGCGGGGGGATGTCCTCAGCCATCTGCCAGATCCCTGTCGTGGACACCAGCGCGTCAACGTCCGTGGGCAGCAGATTGAAGGCACAGCCGATGGTGGCCCGGGTCAGCGTGTCCGGACCGATCAGCACCGGGCCCGTAGCGGACTCGGTGATCTCGTAGTAGGCGGACGGCGTCCGGTGGTCCGTCGAGAGGCCGTCACCCCACGTGTCGAGGATCTTCAGCGCCCCATCGGGCAGAGCAATGACACCGTCCTCGTCCGCATCGACGGTAACGATTCGGTAAAGGCCCTCAGCGGAGAGCTGCTTCAGCTCGTTATTGATCTCAGCGATCACCCGCAGCGCGGTGTAGCGGGGCCGGATCGTCACCAACGTCCCCACCGGGTGGTTGGGAACCGTGCCCGGCAACTCGGGGATGACAGTGAGGGTCTTCACCGCAGTGTCAGTGTCGACCACCACGTACTCGCTCCACCCGACCTCAACCCGCTGCCCCGCCTGAACACCCGACAGCGGGTAGCGAAGGACCATCTGGTCACCACCAACGAAGTCGGCATCGACCACGTTCATCGGCTGCTTGTTGGCCCCCTGGGCGTGGTTCAGCGCCTCCCGGATCAGGTCCGAGGTGAGCGTGGTGGACGGGACGAAGTCGGGACCGAAGTTCGGCATGGCTCCTCCTTACCTGTGGTGGGGTGCCGTGGGACAACACCCCACCACAAGACCCGTCAGGTGCCGACGGCCGAGTCGAGGAAGTCAGCCCAGATGACAGCCTCCGGGCGGAAGACCTTGTACCCGCCGAGCCAGTACCAGCCCATCGGGCGGAACCGCCACAGCTTGTCGGTCACCGGACCGGGTCGCACCGTCGGGTACGCGCCGAATCCGGGGGCCGAGGACATCGCCTTCGCCAGCGCCTCCTGGCCAACGAACACCGCACGGTGCGTGTTCGCCTCAGTGCCAGCGGAGATGGTCTGGTTCACGATGAACCGGAAGCCCTCGTACTCACCGATCTCACCACGGTAGATCTCAACGGTGTCCTGGTAGGTGTGCGGGGCACGCCAGTTGTTCAGGTCCGAGCCAGCGGTCTCACGACGAAGGTCACGAGCCATGTACGGGGTGATGAAGGCGCGGTAGTAGCCGTCCTCGAAGGGACGCACGACCGCGTTCTCCAGGGTCGCCTTGATGTCCTGGATGTCGTTGGTGTTCAGCCGGGCGGTACCCGGACCGGCAACAACGAACTCGCTGGAAGCCTCAGCGGTGAGGGCGGTCTGCGCGATCAGGTCGATCGTGCGGCCCGCGTTGTAGCCGAGCCGGTTCGCAGCGGTCGGGTCGAACTCGATGAACGAGGTGGCCCGCAGCTTCGCGGTGCTGATGGTCGCCCGGCCGTACTCGGTCATGGTGACCGTGAGCGGGGTGTCCGTCAGGGCGGTGGCCGCGACGTCCGTGTACTCGTCCAGCGGCGTAGTAGAGATGTTGAGGTCGTTCATCTTCGTGAAGATGACCGAAGCGCCCCGATGGGACTGCTTCGTGGCTCGAACCGTAGCGACCTGGTCGAAGACCGTCAGGGGCCGCAGAGCGTAGTAGACCGCGAGGTTGTACGCCGTGGTGTCGAGACCCGATTCGACGGTACCGGTTTCACCGGCCATGGGAGTCTCACCAACTTTCAGGAGGTGGCGGACTTCCTCTTCCTGCGCTCAGCTTCCTGCTCACGGTGACAGATCCTGCACCTGCGCTTCCCGTCGGAGCGGGAGAGCGTGTTCTCCTTCGTGAACGGGTGCCCCTTGGAGCACTTTTCGGCGTTCCCACCCCAAGTGGGGATGCGCTCGTTGTTCACGGCAGTGGTGACGGGTTCCAGGTGTTCCGGGTTCACGCAGTTGCGGGTGCGGCACAAGTGGTCGAGCGGCAGATCGGTGAGTCCGTGTATGAGAGTCCACACCCAGCGGTGCGCCCGCCAGTTGTAGCCCTCCCGGTACACGACGCCGTAGCCGTCGCGATCAATGTCCCCCACCCACAGCCAGTGGCCGTTTTCCCGGTCCCGTTGGATCAGTCGCCGAAGATCGGGATCGTCAGCGAAAGGGTTCGGAAGGCCTGCTGTGGAATTGGGGTCCACGACGACTCCCCGTCAGTATTCCTCAGCCACATACATCCCCGGCTGGCCCTTCATCCAATTGGCCAGCGTCTGGGCGTCCCCACCGTTGCGGAAGATCTTCTCCATCTCCGCCCGCTGGTTCACGCCAGAGGTGTCCTGGCTGGAGGTGGCCTGCGCCATCTGCCCGAACACCCGAGAATCTTCGTGGAGTTGAGTCTGCTGAGCGGCCGCCAGCTGCTGCGCCTGGATCTGCTCCGGGGTCAACTGCTGGCTGCCCTGCGTCTGGGTCTCAGGAGCCTGCTGTTCGGCCTGCTCGGTCGACTTCTCCTCGGTGAGGAACCCGGCCTCAGTGGCGGCCTTCCTGATGTCCTCCGCCTTGACCTCGCCGTCGTACCCGTTGACGAAATACTTCATCTTCGGGTCGTCCAGCTTGATCCCGGCTGTGGAGAACGCCAGAGAGCGCTCCGCCTTAGCGGCACGGGTCTCCGCTTCCTTCGCCTTCTTCTCAAGGTTGTTGAGCTGACGGCGGGAGACAGTGACCGTTCGGTCCGACTGCTGGCTCTGGTCGTCCAGGCCCTCAGGGTCGTCGTCGTTCAAGTACTGGTTCATTCCGCACCCCTTCAGGTGACACATCACGGCGGGGGTTCCGCGATGGACCTCTCATGGTGAACGGCGCACCTCAACCCGAGGGCCGATCTGTTCGCAGCCTACAACGACATTCAACGGTTGAATGTCAACGACTGGTCGAACCGAGACCCGTGCCGCGTTCAGAGATGGCAGAGCCGCCACCACCGGAGAAGGCGGCCAGACGCTGCTTCACCCGGCGCTCGAACTGGCGCGAAGCGTCCCCACCGAGACCCAGGGCACCCGACACGAGCGCGTCGGTGGTGATGCCCGTGGATTCCCCAGGCAGGCGGCGAGCAAGGTCAGGGGAGGCACTACCGAGGCCCTGGCGGGCCTGCTCGCGGGTGATGCCACCCTCCACGAGGCGCTCCGCCATGCCACGCGAGATCTGCCCCAAGTTGGCGATGGTGACTTCACCGGCCAACGTGATGGCAGCGAACTGCTTCTCCAGCTCCGGCAGGGTCCGGTCCGTCTCCAGCCACATGGACGTGTACTGCCCGGGGGTGACGCCGTAAAGGCGGGCAGCTTCACGCCGGTACTCCACCGGGGAAGTGACAGCAGCGGCCTGCGCCAACTGCATCCGCGACTGCGCCTCTACCAAGGAGATGTCGTTGATCAGCAGGTCCGCGGTGTAGCCACGCGACCCGTACACCTGCATGGGGAGACCGAACTGGGACACCAAGTTGCGAAGGCCCTGCTCGTAGTTGATGTAGGCGTCTTCACTGAAGGCGAGACCCCGCTGCGACAACTGGGCCATGGCGGGGAAGCGTTCCTTGTATTCGCGGGTGGCGCGCATCTCCAGCATGATCTCTTCGATGGAGTCCCCGCCCTTCCAGCGACCCCAAGCCCAAGTGGCCAGCGACTCCAGCCCGTAACGGGCCAGCGACTGGCGCACCAACGCGAACGCAGAATCGGCCATCAGCCTTGCCCTCCGAACGCCCGAGCGATCCCATTGACCAGTTCAGCGCCCTGCTTCTGGGCCCCCTGGGTCTTGTCGTAGCCGTAGCGGGAGTCGGTGCGCATCCGGGCCACCCACTCGTCCTGGCTCATCGCCCGGGCTTCACGCTCACCCTTGGGCACGTACTGCACCGCAGCGGTCCACAGTCCCGCCTTCGTCAAGTCCAGTGTCGCCGGGTTGACCCCCAGCTCCTGTGCCGCGGTCTGCAAGTACGGCTCCAGGATCTCCCGCAGCGTGAACCCGGCATCGAAGTCACTGGCCACAGCGCGGTAGTGCTTCTTCGCCTGCTCCTTCAGCACGTTGTCGTAGTCCTCGACTGTGCGCACCCCCTGGAGCACCGCCCGGGTCCAGTTGGTGAGGGTGGGGCCGGTGCCGAAGTTGATCCCGTAATCGGAAGCCATCTGCGTGAGGCGCTGCTTCGTCGTACCGATCATGCCGCCAGCGCCACCCTTCTGGTAGGCGCCACCGACGTAAAGGCGGATCTCGTCCTCACCCCAGCCGTTGCGCACCGCCTGGATGGCGTACTTGCGGGCGACAGCGGAAGCGGAGTCGGTGGTGTAACCCATTCGGGTGGCCATGGAGCGGATCATCACTTGGGCGGCAGCGATCTTGCGCTGGATCTCGCCCGGGTTCTCCGCCCGCTCCACATCGAAAGACTTCTGCGCGTCGGAGAGGTTCTTCCACCACTTGGTGGTGCGCACCTCGTCGAGGAACTTGTCCATCGTCCAGCCCGCATCGGTGGCCTTGTCCACGATGGCCTTGATGTCGGGGCGGGTGGAGAGGAAGACCTCACTGAAACCGAACTCAGCCATCACACCATCTCCGGTTGCAGGGGCGAACCAGACAGGTCAGGGGAGGTGACCGCACTCTGGCGCGGCTCCTCGCTGGTGTCCTCGCCGACGGTCATGTTGTCCACGATCGGGTTGGTGCCAATGGGGATGTTGGGGGCGGTCATCATGTCGATCGGGTTCAGGTACATGTAGGGCTTCTGGAGCGACTGCATCGCCTGCATCGTCTTCTGCTGACCCAACAGCAGGTCAGTGGTGGACATCGGCACCGTGGACTCGAACGACTGGTTCATGGGGCCTTCGACGTACGCGGCGGGAGTGGTGGAACCGTTGAGGTACTGCATCGGGTCGACGGTGTTGCCGTAAGCGTTAGCACCGCGGCGCACCTCGAAGTGCAGGTGGGGGCCCTCAGAGTTGCCCGAGTTCCCGGACTTGCCGATCAGCATGCCGGGGGTAACGGTCTGGCCCACCCGCACCGAAGCGGAATTCAGGTGGGCGTAGAGAGTCCACAGCTTGCCACCGTGCTCGATCTCGATGCGAAGCCCGTACGCGCCACCCCTGGTGACACTGACGACCTTCCCGCCCGCGGCCGCGTACACGGGGGTGTTCATGGACACCCCGTAGTCCATCCCGGTGTGGTGCCCAGCGGCGTAGCCAGAGTTACGTCGTCCGAACTCTTGGGTCATCCTCCCGCCACGCACGGGGCGGGTCCAGCTGCCGCCCGAGAGGCTGCCACCCTGCTTGCCCCCGAGGCTGCCGCCGCCCTTCCCGGGGCCCATTCCGATGAGGGCCCGAGCTTCGTCCTCATACGCCGCGTACCGGCCGGGGAACGCTGACACCTGCACCGCCTGCGCCGCCTGCCCCAACCCCATGCTGCCGCGGTTGCGCTTGTCGAACAGGCCGGGCTGACCAGCACGGCCGCCGAGGAAGAACATCCGAGCCGACTGGGCGGGGTCCATCCGCACCGAGCGGGGAGCCCACGCGGCACGCTGCTGGAACAGCCCGAGGGAGTCCCGGTCGCCGTAGTTGACGTTGATGAGGCGCGACTCCACCAGGGCCGCCATGAGGGCGATGACGATGTCGCGTTGAGACGCACCGAGCTGCCGCCCCACCTGCACGATGACGGCGGCGTTGCGGCGCTGCTCGGAGCTGAAGGCCATCAGACCCCCAGTTCCTGCATGAGCGCGGAGAAGTACCGGTTCGACTGGTATTCGCTGCGCTCCGGGTTGTCTTCCTCGCTTTCGGTGAGGGCCATCCCAGACGGGTCCACACCGGACGCTTCAGTGGTGGCGGTGGTGTCGGTGGTGCCAGCCATCGGGTCCACGTTCATGACGGTGGTGATGATGGTGGGGTCGGCACGGAAGGCGGCGTTGACGGCCTTCACGTAACGCGACAGCTCATCCTGGCTGGGGTTGCGCCCGTACTCCTCCAGCCACGACTGGCGAAGCGCCATCACACCCTGGTCCGGGGACATCTCCTGGTACTGGGTCTCGGTGGTGGTCTGCGTGTACGGCATCATCTCCGCACTCCCAGCACCCTCACCGCCGGTGACGTCCTCACCCAACGGGTTCAGGTTGCTCGACCCGAGTGCACCCGCCAGCTCACCAGGGGCCAGCACCCCGGAGGTGACGTCAGCTTCAACGCGCTGGCGAAGCACATCCACTGTCATGCCGCCACCGGGGACACCGTTGGCCATCGTCATGAAGTGGCGCATCGCGTCCTGCTCGAACTGGGACCAGATGCCCGCGTAGCCGGTCTTGAAGCCCATCGCTTGGAAGAAGGCCTGCCAGTTGCGGATCTGGTCCACCGTCTTGCGGGCAGCGAAGTTGGACTCGTCACCTTCCCGGTACACCGGCTTGCCGTAGACGGGGCGTGCGCGCCCCTGGGTGGCGTGGTAGCGAAGCGAAAGGTTGTCCGAGCCGTAGGGGACCGGGACGGTGGTCTGGGAGACGTAGTCGTCGCTGTAGCCCCCCAGGTAGCGCCTGCCCTCGTAGGCGGCGAAGTTCTGCCCCTGGTTGTACTTGCCGGGGTTGCGGTTCAGCTCATACATGGAGACGCCCCACGGGTTCGCCGTGTACGGGTCCCCGCCCTGCATCTGCCCACCGGGGGTGCCAGCGCGACGCGGGCGGCGCTGCACCTTCCCCGCGGCCTCGTTGGAGGCACGCGACCGGATCGGGTCCCAGGCGCCGGTGAACGAGCCGATCCGGTTGAAGATCGTGGACAGCGGGTCGTCGTGGTCACCGGGATCGAACTGACCAGCACCGGGGGTGCGGGACTGCCCCGAGTTGAGCCGCCGGTCCGTCTCCGGGGTGTTCTGCATGTAGTACGCCATCACGACCCCCTGGGTTCGACCGCATTGACGAACAGCCGGGCGATGTTCTCAACCGACCCTTCGGTGAGGTTCTGACCGCCGTACGTGTTCACGATGTCGTCCACTTCGGAGAGGAACTCGGTGCGCAGCGGCTCAGCAGCGAGGCTGGACATCCCCGAGCCGTAGCGGAACTCGCTCATCTCGTTGAACTCGTCGTATGCCTCGAAGAGTAGCTTCGCTCCCTGCCCACCGCGGGTTTCTGCGAGGTCGTCGAACTGCACGACCGCCCGGCGCACCATGTCGAGGCGGGTGCGGGAATCGATGCCGGTGAACTGGGGGATGACGCCGCCGTAGCGCGACTTCAACAGCTCCTCGGCTTCCTCCATCTGGTTGACGTCCCAGGATTCGCGGGCGGCGCGACCTTCCAGCTGCGTCTTCTCCGCGTTGAACATGAACTGGACGACCTTGTCGGTGCGTTCCTCTATGCTCAGGCGCTCCCGGTCACCGGACTCCTGCTGGAACGCGTACGCCTCCAGGCTCATGTCGCCGGGGAAGAAGTAACCCAGCACCTCCCCGTAGCCTTCAGCTTCAGGGTGCTTCTTGAAGAACTCCCAACCGGGACCGGAGATCGGCGGGTCGCCTTCGCTGGAACCGACGATCGCGCTGAGCGCCTGCATCCCGTAGGAGTCGATGAACGCCTTCGTGGCCGCTTCGAAGTCACCACCGGACTCGTTCACCAGGTGCTGCCAGTGGGCGCTGAGGTAGGAGGAGCCGATGAGGCGTCCGTCCTGGTCGGCAGCGTAAATCTCCTGAGTGGGCGCAGCGGGGAGAATGGCGGCACCGAGGGCGCGGATGAAGGTGAGGATCTTCGCACCCGTTTGGGAGTCGTCGATCAGCTGCTGCTGCACCGACGGGTCGGACTGCAACCCCGGGTACTCCTTCGTGGACACCAGGTACGCCAGCACCCCCTTGTAGGAGTAGGCGCGCTGGTCCTCGTTGTAGAGCGCACCGGTGAGGCGCCGCATCCAGGAGGGGAAGAAGGTGGACTCGAAGACACCACTGGCCGGGTCCGGTTCCCCATACGGGAACGCGTAGGAGCGCAGCCAGTCGGGGAACGCGCCGAACCAGTCGTCGGGCATCAGCTGACCCAGCGGGATCGACACCAGCGGCCCCACCCCCGGCAGGTAGTCCACGTCACCCTGGAACGCCAGGTTCAAGTTCTGCACGGGGGCGGTCAGCGACATCGACTCCGCCACGTTGAACCCGGCCGCGGGGGACAGGGCAGCACCGAGGACAGAGCCGATCAGCGGGAAGGTGAACTTGGCCTCACCGGACAGCGGGTCGGTGTAGATGAACCCTTGGGTGGGGTCAGCGGTTTGGCGTTCAGTGAACGGGTCGATCCAGTCGAAGTCGTCGTAGATGACCGAGGACCCGGGCTCGGTGAGAGCTTCACCGAGGCGACCGAAGCGCTCCAGCATGTAGGGGCGGGCAGCCATCAGGCGCCCCCAGTGCCACAGCGTGTCAGCGAACGGCTGCGCGAACGGCATCACCAGGCGCAGGCTGTGGAACAGCTGCTTGCGCTGGCGGGCGTCGTAGAAGAGGTTCTTCACGTGGTCCGACGCCTGCCGGGCAGCGACCCGCTCAACGTCATCCAGGTTGAGGTAGCCGGGCTCCATCTTCATCGCAGCGTTCGCCTTCATCATCGTTTCTGAAGGCATGAAGCGCCGACCCTCAGCGCCCTTCACGAAGTCGAAGATCTGCTGGCGAGAAGCGGCATCGAGGGCAGGCATCAGCTGCACCGCGGCGTCGTTGTAGGCGTAGGCGAACTCGGGACCCATGGCCCACGCGTTCTCCTTGCGCCCGTTCCAGTCGAAGAACCAGTCCAACACCCGGTTCACGCCCGCCCCGATGCCTTGGCTGCCCTCACGGGGGATCACGGTGCGCATGTTGAGGATGGTGTCGCTGGGGATCTCATCCAGGTAGGGGCGGATCGCCGACTCCAAGTCGACGACCCGCTGGCCACCCTCACCAGCAGCTCGGAACACTTGCAGGCCGTCCCGGCTCAACACCCCGGAGCGGATGAACTCCACCAGGTCGGCGTTGCCGCCGATGGTGTACTCCTGCACGCGCTCACGAATGGAGCCCTTGCCACGGAAGAGGAAGTTGCGAAGCGCGACCGGGTCGGACCAGATCTCCGCCAGCTCCGTCCCCGTCTCCTGGTATTCGGTGCGCAGCGACTTCGCGCCCGGGGCGTTCAGCAGCCAATCGACGACCACGTCGTCGCGGTTCAGGCCCCGCTGGAGCAGCGGCTGGATCTCCGGGGGGTCCCAACCGGCAACAATGCGCGCCAGCCGGGAGGCACGCAGGTCCAGCAGCTTCTCCGACCAACCTCTGGCGAACCCGGGCTGGTCCACCCCCACCGGGATGAGGTCGTGGGACTGTTCCACCGCCCGCACCGAGCGGGGGTCGTGGTAGGAGCCGGAGCGGCTCATCAGCTCCACGAATTCGCCCACCGAGTTCTCGGTGAGTTCCCCAGCATCCGGCGGGGGCACATCGAGCACCTTGCCGGTGGCGGTCTGGTTGTAGGCGGCGAACCGGGCGAAGAGGCCCCTGGAGGTGTTGTTCTTCTTGTTCATCGCCGACGCCATCGCCAACGCACCCAGCGGGTGGTTGTAAACCGCAGAGTGCCCGGACATGAACATGCGGAACTGCATCTCACCGATGTTGCGCAGAGTGTAGGCGAAGCGGAACAGGACCGCGGAACGCCAGAAGTCCATCCCCGAGTCCATTAGGTCAAGGGACTTGCCCAGCCACGGGTGCTGCTGCACAGCCTTCCCCCAGCGACCGATGGCGCGGGTGATGTCGGCCGTGTCGGGGAGGATGAGGCCGCCCCGCACCAGCTCCGCTTCCAGCTGGGGCCCCACGAACGGGATGACGGAACCGTCCATGGTCATGAAGCCCATGTTGGCGTCGTTGCCGTACTTCTTCAGCCACCAGTTCATCACGTGCGCGCGCCCGCCCTCGTGCGTGCGGGTGGCGTGCCCGATGCGGTCCGCGAGCAGCGCAGAGGTGTCAGGGCTGAAATTCCAGCGGTCCGCGTTCACTGCCACCAGTTCGTCGCGCAGCTTGTTGAACCCGCGCTGAATGGCCCGGCCTCGACCGACCTCAGTGGTCTGGGAGAGGAAGTCCCCCACCAGCTCGTCCTTGAAGCCGGTGTCCAAGTGGGGAACGTTGTTGAGGTAGTTACGGAACGACTCGGACCCGCCTTGGGGGTCGGAGAAGTTGATGTGGGCGCCGAAGCGGGGGGTGATGGAACCCATCCGCTCCAGCCAGTCGATGGCGCGGGTGAAAATGCGGTCGGTGCGCCCACCGGCGATCTGGTTGAGCCGCATCGGCAGCGCGTTGATGACACCGGAGGTGATGGGGCGACTGATACCCACCCCAACGGCCGGACCGATGACTTCCAGTACTTCGTCTTCGGTCTTCGCCTGAAGGACACCGCGCAGGATGCTGGGGTCGATCTTGCCGGAGGTGAGCCGCTGAAGCCGCCCCAAGTTGGCGGGAGTGTCGGTGAGCTTCACCATGGCGTCGAAGACGGCGGTGCGGCTCTTGGTGGCGAACGGTTCCACCAGGCGGCGGACCCCACGGATGGCCTCCGACGCACCGAGGGTCATCAGGGCGGTGTTGGCGCGGTTCACCGGCTCCAGCCCTTGCGCCAGCGACAACCGGTCCGAGCGTGCCTGCACGGCCGCATCGAACTCGCGGGTGGGACCGACCAGCCACTGCTTCAGCGCCTCATGGGAGGTGAGCGGCTTCCCACCGAGTTGGCGGCGAACACCCATCGAGTAGGCGATGGCGTCGGTGACAGCGACCTGGGAGTCGGCGATGGAGGTGCGCAGGTCGCTGGCCCTCACGAAGGTATCGGAAAGGTTATCAACGAGGATCTGCTCGGCGTTTCGCCTGGCCAGGAGCGTCTTCTCTCGGGCGCTCTCGTTACGAATCTGTGACCTGATGGATCGGAGTCGCTCTTGGGCCGACCCGACGGTCCCGTCGTACACGCGCCAGGCACCCGTTTCGCCCCACCGCACCCCACGGGCCGCCTCACTGGTCCACCACACTCCGCCTTCACCCCCGGTGAGGCGGAACATGTCGGTGACACCATCGACGTCACTTCGCCGCAGCGCGGTCAGCAGCTCCGTCTGGCGCCCCGCCTGGATGTAGTTGTCGATCATGTCGCCGTAGGTGGCGTTGGGGCGGGTGACGAACTCCTCCAACCGGCCCTTCGCCGCAGAGCCGAGGACGTCACTCTCGCCCTTGCGCGCTCGCACCGGAATCAGGCTGGGGTCGACAGCATCGTCGACACTGACGAGGCGGGGGGCCTGGTCGGAGTTCCACATGACGATCGCGTCGGCGCCACCATCAGAGCCGGGCAGCGCGGTGCCAGCCTTACGGTTCCCCTTCAGTGGCACGAAGACGGAGTCGGTGAACAGGCCCGGCAGTTCCGGGGAGTCCGCGGACACCTTCGCCATCATCGCGTCCAGCCCGTCGTCACCGAGCTGCATCGTCAGCAGGTCCACAGCCTCCTGGGCTTCGCCTTGGAAGGAGGCAGCCTCCTCGGCACCTTCAACCCCACGCGCGCGGGGACGCTCACTGGCGGCCTGTCGGCGGGCCGAAGCGAGGTCCAGCTGGGCGTCCTTCAAGGTGTCGTTCAGCTGGTCGACGTGGGTGCGAAGCGACCCCAGCTCCTGGTTGCCGTAGGTGCTGGCACCGCGACGCTGAGCTTGGGTGTACATGTTCGCGGAGTCACGAACGATGCCGGTGGCGGTGTCCATGGTGGCCCGGTTGATCAGCGACGCACGCTGCAACGCCTCACTGGTGCCTTCGCTGATGGTGATGGCTTCGCGGGTGATCGCGGACTCGCCCACCTCGCGGCCCAGGCGGACCGCTTCAGCGAAGGACTGGCCAGCCCTGATCGACTGACCGGCAGCTGCCCCCACACCGATGAAAATGGTGGGGTCCATCACGATGGCCGCGGTCAAGTCGATGACACCGGACAGGTTGCGGTAGGCGAGGCTGTTGGGGTCGTCGTAGAACATGGACCCGACCCCGCGCCCCAGCGTCCAATGGTCGTTGAACACGAGGGGGGCGGCGTTGCGCATGGCGGCGATGGAGCGGGCTTCGACGTCACCGCGGGGAATCCAACCGCTACCGAGGTCCGCGGACTCACCACCGTAGAGACCGGACAGGTACTGCCCACCAGTGGTCTGCTCGATGGGTGTGGGCTGGGTGTTGTTGAACGGGTTACCGAAGATCTGGCCCATCAGCCCGGAGTGTTCCTGGTCGTAGGCCTGCTGCTGCTCAGGGTCGGTCAGCATGCCCACGGTGTTGCGGATGGCTCCCTGGATGGCTTCAACGGGGATGGACGCGAGCGCGAACACGGGCCGCACGATGCCCTTGGCGAGGTTCGACAGGAACCCGCCCTTCTCGCCCTCGGAGCCCTTGTCCGGGTTGCGCCCACCAGTGGTGGCGGCGTCAGCGGAACGGGCCTCAGCGTCGAGGGTGAGGATTTCCTCCAACTGGGCGGAGGAGAACTGCGCGGACTGGGCGAACTGGGCGAGCCCGGCCGCCACCCCCGGGGACACGGTGGGGGAACCGGACATGACCTGGATCATCTGATCGATCATCCCGGGCGCGATCATGGAGCCCTGGGCGGCGATCTGGAGCCTGTTGAACTGGGACTCGGTCAGTTCATCCGCACCAGGCCCGGGCAGGGCGATGCTGCGGGCGACGGCAGCGTTCTTGGGGTCCGCGTAGTAGTCGGGGTCCCAGAACATGCGGGGAAGCTGCTTCTTACGCAGCTCCTCGTAGGCGGCACGGCGCTCAGCAGGGGAGGGGTCTTCGACCCGGTGGGTGATCGTGGTTTCGCTCATCCATCACCGCCCCTGAATGTCGAGCATGTCGATGAGCCGCATGATGTCGTTGGACGGGTGCGCCACCAGCATCGCCTGGAGCAGCCTGCGGGTGGGGTCCGTTTCACCCATCGCACCGAGAGCTTCCGGCCCAGGCCCGGGGCCCATGGGAAGCCCAGCGGTGAGGGGCTCGTTGGGGCGCCCCGTCTGGTCGGACAGGTTGGGAACCTCATCCATCCCCACCATGGGGACTTGGGAGAGGGACTCATTCATGGCCGCTTCGGCCCCGTACTGGGGGGAGGGTCCAGCGTCGGGGGCGGGCTTGCGGGCACGCACCATCAGTAACCACCCCCCATCGCCTGGTTACCGGCGGAGCGGGTGTTGGTCTGGCGCAGGTCCTGGAACAGCCCCGCCAGGTTCGACAGCGACTGCCCCGACTCGGGGACGGTGGGGATGCCCGCCACACCGCCGGTGGCTTCAGCGGACTCGGCCGCCATCATTTCCTCCATCCCGGTGGGGGCGGCGGCCTGCTCCTGCTGGGCTTGGGCGCGTTCGGCTTCCTCAGCCATCGCCTTGTCCATGGCGGCAGCCAGTTCCAGGCGGTCCGACTTGACCAGCTCAGCGATGCGGGCAACGACCCGCGGGGACAGGGTCCCTTCACTGGCGGCCTGCTGCACGCTGGCCAGCATCGCCATCTCCAGCGCTTCAGAGGTGATCCGGTCCTTCTCCAGTTCCGGGTCCTCGATGATGGGGTCCAGTTCGGCGGCGGACTGCTTGCTCATGATGCCCAGACCGATGCGCTGCCCCATCCCCACCACGAGCCCGTTGAGGTCCGCTCCCGCGAGCGGGTAGGAGACGACGTGGCGGCATTCGGAGTCGAAGAGGGCGTTGGGGGCGTACTCGCCGGACTTGGCCTTGCGTCCCGAATACATGTAGAAGGACGTCTTGGTGTTTCCCCACCAGCCCTTCGCGATGTCAATGGCGAGATGGTTCTCGTACTCCATGGAGCAGGCCAGCTGCTCCTGGGCTTCCTTGATGGGGTGGTCGATGATCGCCGAAAGGATGGCATCACCGCGCCGTCCCGTCCTCACGTTCTGGGTGGATTCGCCGCCGAACTCGGCGGGGATACCACCAGCGATACGGGTGCCGCGTTCCAGCCGGTCGATGGTGGGTTCGGTCTGGTACCCGGCGGGGGAGGTGAGGTTCTGCACGTCACCGCCCTGCACCACGTTCACCATGCCGGTGCGCCCGTCGTAGGGGCCCTTCACGAACTTCGGGTTCTCGCCGGGGCGCCCAACGAGGTAGGTGTCGGGGAAGACGTCACGTTCGACGGCAGCGATTTGCAGCGCCATCAGCTTCGCCTGCGCCCCATACATGCCGATCATCTGGTCGAACTCGCCGGTGAGGCGGTCCAGGGTGATGCGCTGCGGGATGACGCCGAGGGTGCGACCGGCCCGGTTGGGGGTCTGGTGCAGGAACTCCGCGACCCCACCCCAGGTGTTGTTGTCCCACTGCAACGTCTGATACCCGGGCTCCCACGTGGGGTCCACCCCGGCGTAGATGACGCTGACCTGCTCCGGGTCGGAGTACTCCAACAGCACCACTTGGCTGAAGTCATCGATCTCCTCAGCGGAGTGGTAGCGCGAAGCGACCTCGGGGTAGTGGCGGCGGAACCAGCCGTAGGTCTTGTTGTAGGCGGTGATCATGTCGCTAGGACACATCTCACCGCTGAGGTCCTCAGACGGATAGCAGCCCAACGGATTGCGGGCATCCCATTCGGGCATCCGCTTGTGCGGGTTCGGCTTGATGACGATGGGCGCGGAACCGTAAGCGACCAGGTAGCGGGCGCGCTGGCGCATGATCTGGTTCATCTTGTTCGAGTCCCACCAGGCCAGCACCGCGTCACGGCGCTCCAGCGCCTTCTTCTCGCTCGCCTGCACGCCCGGCTTCTCCGGCGGGAACCACACCTGCGGGGCGGTGGAGGCGATACGCATCGCCTTCTGGTCGATGCCCACCATGATGAGGTTCGCGACCGCGGGCTCGGTTTCCTCATCGAAAGGCAACACCAGGTCACCGTTGTAGACGTCACGGATGCGACGCATGCGACCGGTGATGCCGGTGGAGCGGTCCCTGCGGTAACGCCAGATGGCGACGATGTCGTCAGCGTCGCGCTGGTAGGTGGGCTTCAAGGTGGCGAGTTCATCGCCGACCCCGAACGCGGACAGGTAGTTCATCATTGACCCCCGTACACCGAAGCCAACCCACGCCTGGAGTCCTTCATCCAGGAAGGGCGATCGAACCGCGGGGCAGGCGTGTCAGGAGAAGCGTAAGTCATTTGCACTGCTCGCAGCCCGAACCACGCGCTCATGACCAGGTCATCGGTCTTGCCTTCGGGCCACGTGGTCAGTTCGTGGCGCAGCTGGTTGGCGCTCACGCGTGCGCGCGCGTCACCGAAAGGAATACGCACCGCACCTTGGCGGTAGAAGTCCGCAGTCCCAGTGACCCCGTACTGCGGGTCGGCCTTGTTGATGGTGGTGGAGTGGGGCAGGAAATCCACGGTGTAGATGTCGCTCCAGCGCTGAACGTGCGGCTGCGCCAACAGGAACCGTTGGGCGGCGTTGATTTCCACAATGACGGCACTGAGGGGGTGACCTTCGCTGTCGGCGCGGTCGCGGATGTCTTCGAGCAGCCCGGAGAAGGCGCCGGTGTCCAAGTCGATGGAGAGGAACTCTTCGGCACCCAGGTGTTGGCGGTGCACTTCCACGATCTCGTAGCGGTGCTGTTCGGGCACCATCACCCACCAGATGATCCCCCACCAGTTGACCGGGGAGGGGTCGACGGTGACGACGGACCAGCCGGTGTGCTTCTCAAACGAGGACTTGCCCCAGGAGCGGTCCATGTCCAGGCACCCGGGGCGCAGCACGCCGTGGGAGTCCTTCTTGTCCCCGGTGATCCAGGCGTCTTCGACGAGGATCGCCGACCCGGCGCCGTCGTTCTGCTGGTAGGAGATGTCGTAGAGGCGGGGTGTGTTGGCCGCCACCTGGGAGAGGAAGCGCCAGTTGAGCCGGTTGGGGTCGAGCAGGCACCCGGCGGGGTAGGGGGGCACCGTTTCGTGTTCCCCGGTGCAGCGGTCCTCCGAGTGCGCCTGATACAGGATCTGCGTGTATTTGCGGTTCCCATCGAGGTCCATGATGTTGATGGCCTCGTGATACAGGTCGTCGGGGGCGATTCGCTGGCCCTGAAGGATGAGGAGACCACCGGGTTCGAGCCGGGTTTCGGCTTCGGTGATCCACCATTCCCACAGGTTCTGGCCCGCCTCCAAGCCGAGGGTGTTCTTCCGGTCGACGAGGTCGTCCCAGATGATGAAGTCGCATCGCACACCGAGGAAGCCGGAGTCTTGCCCCCACGCGGAGACGGTGGGTTCCTTGTCGTCGGTGGCTTGGCCGAACTGCCTCACGACGAGGGCGTCGGCGCGCCACAGGTCGGTTCTGCCTTCGGGGCGGAAGGCACCGTAGTCCCCGCCCAGCGTGGCGGCCCCGTCCCAGGCGGTCCCCTTCTCCTTCTCCTCCGCACCGGCGATGACGGGGTAGGCGCGCTCGAAGGTCTTCTTCAGCCGCCCCACGTACTGGCGGGCGAGCTTCTCCGTTCTGGATCCGATCTGCATGCGGATGGTGCGGTCACGCGCGATCAGCCAGGCGGGGATGTCGTGGGTGAAGAGGGTGGACTTACCCGAACCGGGGGGGCAGTTGATGACGAGGTATTCGCGGTCGGGGGAGGACAGGTGGTTCAGCGCCACGTAGGCGGCGTTCTCCTGCCAGGGGAGACTGGCGCGGCCCATGTAGCGCATCCGGAAGTAGCCGAAGTCGTCGAGGGCCCGCTTCGCGTCAGTGGTGAGGTCGGGGGCCACTTCCATGCCGCCGACGAAGACGACACCGAGGATCTCGGCGGCCTGAAGCCCAGTGGAGCCGGGATCGTTCTTCTCGAACTTCCAGGCGGTGTGGGAGTCGATCTTGGCGCCGCGGGCGGCTTTCTCAACGGAGTGGCCTTCGTCACGCAGCTGAAAGTAGCGCTCCCAGCGGGTCAGGTCGATCTGCCTCACTCTTCGTCCTCCCACCCGAGCAGCGACTTCTGTTCGCAGCGCAGCAGCGCCATCCGCACCATCCCCAACTGGAGGGTGGGGCCGAGGCCGTCGGAGTGGTCGAGGTACGTGCGCGCGTGGTCTTCATCCATGTGGTGCACCTGAAGGATGACAACGGCGCTGGTGATGATGGCGTCCTCGGGGATGTCGTCGAGGTCGATCCCGATCTGCTTCAGACGGTCGAGGCTCATGGCCTCAGTGTGGCACTAGGCCAACCACCAGATGAGGAAGGCGAGCAAGAACAGGAAGATGAGGACGTCAGTGAGCGTGACTCGCATGGGTCTTCTCCTTACGTTCCTGCGCGTACGCGGCGGCACAGTGGGGGTGCCAAAGGCGGCCATAGACCCTGACGGCGATGTCGCCACGGCCCATGACCACCTTGCACCTCTCACAGATGGTGGTCCACCGGACGCGCATGTAGCAAATGTAACACTACGAGTTGGGAGCCCACCGGTAGAAGCGGGTCCCCATCACGTGTCGATAGCCGCCACCGACTTCGATGAACTCCGGCCACGGTTCAGACGAGTCCAGTTGCTCCCCGTCATGCGGTCCCCCCACCAACTCCAGGGGACCAGACATCAGAGCCTCTTGCGCTTGTCCTCAGCCTCCGGCGGGCTCTCCACAACGACGTTGCCGTCACTGTCCAGCTGCTGACCGAGGTCGTTGTACAGCGGCTTCCCGTCGTCGTCGAACTGCGGCGAAGAGGCGACGTGCACCCGGTGCAGGGCCTCCTGGGCTTCCGCTTCGGCTTCGCGGGCGTGACGGCGGCGCTCGTCGTCGGAGCGCTGACGCTTCGCCTCGTCGGCAGCAGCCTCCTCGTGGTCAACGACGGGGGCGGCCCCATCGAGGCCAGCGAGGGTGGTTTCGCGGGTCCCCGTGACACCCATCTCCTTGGCACGGACCTCGTCGCTGGACTCCTGGATGTTGCGTCCACTGACCGAACCGGGCCCACCGCGGTGCTCGATGGGGGTGGCGTTGTCGTTCTTCTCGGCGTTCTCGCTGACGGCCACTTCCGGGCTGTCCTCAGTCTTCTTGGCGCTCACTTCAGTCTCCGATCCTGGTTGCGGTGATGGAGGCGACGTAAACCACCGAAGCGGTCCCGGCGCCGTTGGTGTTGACGGACAGGTTCTGGGTGCCGTCGACACGGATGTTGGTTTCACAGCTGTACTGCTGGCCCGCGATGCGGGTGGTGGCCATCCTCTTAATGGCGACTGCGGCGCGGCGAAGGACGAAGTTCCCGTCCTCGCCAGCTCCGGGGGTCCCAGCGGCGTGGCAACACTCGACCCGCACCTTATACATGCCCGCAGCGGGGGTGGTGAGGGTGACAAGCGCAGCGCCGGACGCGGGGGCGGTGGCGGTACCGAAGTTGTTGAGGCTCTCGGTATCGACTTCATCTGTGGAGAGGGGCATCACTCCTCCTTGTTCTCAGGTGTACCCAGCGTAGACAGCTCATGCAGCTCGCGACACACCCCGCACCGGGGGCCGTCGAGGAGCCGGGTGGGCCACCCGCAGCCTTCACAGTCCACTTCCGCTGTCTCGGCGGGTCCTTCGAACCCCATGTCCCAGGCGATCTTCTGCGCGTAGGCGTAAGCGATCTGCGCGTCAGTGAAGCGCCCCATGGTGTCTCTCACCGCTGCACCGTTCGGGTGACCAGCTTCCCGCATTCGCATTCGAACTCGCCGAACTCGTCGCCCTTGTCGAACCAGAGCCGCTTCGCGTCGGCGGGCTTGCGAGAGTTGATGCGGTGCCAGTGCCGCTGGGTGGGGCTGATGAACGCCTCCTCCTCACTGGGGGTCAGGGCCGCCTCTTCCTCCACCTTGCGAAGGGCCTCGTTCTCGTCGGCGATCTCGTCTTCGGTCATCTCATGTCCGGCGTAGGGCATCAGGTCCACCTCCTCCTTCGGCTTGGAGGTGACCTCATTTTCGATCGGGAGCTTCGGCTGCACCAGCTTCGGCGGGTAGGCGGCGGCCTCAGCCTTGGTGTAGGTGGTTTCCAACATCCGCTGGCCGTACAGCAGCGCCAACTGGGCGACAGAGGTCCTAGTGGACCCCGCCTTCTGCGCGAGGGAGTCCATGCGCGCTACCAGGGCCGCAGGAACCCTCACCTTCAGCTGGACCTGATCGGTCCCTTCTAGGTTCTCCATGGTTCCAGCCTACTCCTAGGGAGGGACCAGATAGGTGACGATCAGGTACCGGTTCCAGAGACCATATTCGGACCTACATACATACTCCACGGGCCCCCCACGCGGCACACCCCCCCTTACTGACCTGCACTTATGCACCTGTATGCGAGTGAATGCTCACATTCAACGGTTGAATGACATAGATGACAGGACCATTGGTCTAGAAAGGGAAACTTCCCCTCTTCTTGGGTGTGTGTGTATGCAGGTCACCGCGTATGGCACGCACCCTTGTACGAGCCTGGCACTATTGACACGACCGATAGGCTGGAACTAGTTCCACCGCACAGACAAGGCAAGACACCAGGCGCAGGACGCGCAAGGTGAGGTTGACCAGCCATTCAACCGTTGAATGGCTGGTGAGCAGGAAGGTAGAGAGCAATGACGAAGAGCAACCGCAAGGCCACCAGCGCAACCAGCAGCAAGGCGCACGCGAACCAGCCGCGCCAGCTCACCGCAGTGGACAAGGCCGTGGCGGCCATCGTCGCTGCGAGCAAGGCGACACAGCCGGGCAACATCCCCACCACGGACGAGCAGCGTCGTGCCGCCGTCCTCACCGTCACCAACCTCGCATCGGGTCAGGTCACCGACACCATGCGCGAGTTCGTGAAGGCGAACGCGCACCTCGTGCGTGAGTCCTCCACCAGCGCGGCCGTCAACGCGACGAAGGCCGAGGATGCGTTCAAGGTGGCGGAGAAGACTCTCGCCGACCGCAAGGCAGCGCGGGCCGAGGCCATCAAGCTGGCGAAGGCGCGCACCGCCGATGAGGTGCGCTTCGTGCACCGCAGCGTCACCGTGCACAAGATCTTCACTCAGCGTGAGCTGATGGACCTGTGGGAGCTGCGTCAGTCGCAGGCCTCCAACATCGGGCGCGCGGGCAAGATGGCCGACAAGCTGGGTGTTCTCGGCAACAACGAGGCTGTCGGGTTCCTGCTGACCAACATCAGCAAGAACAGCAAGACACTCACCAGCGCGGTCGACAAGCCGGGCGCGACCCTCACCACGGTGCGTGAGGCCATCACCGGTGCGACCGCCGCGAAGGCGAGCAAGCCGAGCGAGTCGCTGTCCGTTCAGGCGCACAAGGATGTCGCGAAGGTGATCAACGACCTTCGTGTCCTCATGGCCAACGGGCACCAGGTCGCCGACATCGGCGACGTGAAGGGGACGGCGCTGGTGGGTGAGCTGCACACTCAGCTCGCTCTCTACGCGCGCAAGTACGACATCGCGGGCCTGCCGCTGGTCATCGACGGTCCGACCGACGATGAGCTGGCCGACATCGAGCAGGCCAACGCCTGACCGACACACAAGCGCCGCGCTCCCCGATGTGGGAAGCGCGGCGCTTTCGTGTGCCCACATTCAACCGTTGAATGATCATGCTTCCCCGCGCCCGCCGCCGGGATGAAGGGGACGCGGGGAAGGGTGCACCGCGAGATGCGTATCCGACCCTAGTGCGTGGTGTGGGCCGGTGCACCGAGATGTCGGGGTTGTTGCACGAACAATGGACTTGGTGTGTACACAGTGGCACGTATGCCATGGGTACCCCCGTGACCTTGCTGTGACCTTGACGTGGCAGTGCTGCATATACAGTGCTCACCCACACTATGTTCATAGTGGTGTTAGGCCCATTGACATAATGTATCAAACGTGGTATACTCAGAGGGTAAGTGGGCTTTCTGCCCCAGGCACCGAAGGAGCAGGGGATTCAACCGTTGAATCTCCCATCACAGCGAGGAGCGGAACATGTGCGGTGGCTACACCAGCAACGTCAGCGACGACAGTCAGTTCGTCGAGGCGCCCAGCACGCGGCCCGAGACGATCGTGAAGGACGACCGCCCCAACCACACCACCTACGTCAGCGGCCCCGGTGTGGCGTTCCACACCATCCGTGACACCGCCCCCAGCGTGGAGCTGTTCGGCGCGCTCGTCGGCGGCGACAACGGCACGCTGGTGCACAACCAGGACGGCTCCGGCTGCACGGTCGTGCTGTGGGACGAGGCCAGTCAGGTCTTCAACCTCCTCACGACCGCGTTCGGGCCCGAGGAGCAGGCCCTCTACCACGCGTCGAAGGACGAGTGGGAGGACTACCTCTCCGACCCGGCGATCCAGGACGAGGCGCAGTCCGGCGTGTCGCGTCGCGCGCGTCAGGAGCTGACTGACGCCTTCACCCGCTGAGGCATGCTCAACATTCGCTACGTGCCCACGAAGGACGAGTTCCTGCGCTTCGTGGAGCGGATGTATGTGTGCAAGGTGTCGTATCCGACCCGCAAGGCGGACGCGCCATCGTATGCGTCGTATGACGACTGCATGATCCCTGGGTGGGTTGTCGCCACACGTGACGAGGGGCACTGTTACGTGGAGCGCAACAACACCGACTGGGACATCGTCATCTGCACAGATGGCGAGAAGGACCCGCGTGAGGATTGGGAGTTCATCGAACCCTGACCCACGCGGAAGGGTGGACCCAATCACCCCCCGAGGGGGTCCGCCAGGGGGCCCGGCTGTTCCTGCTGAAGGGATGGTCGGGTCCCCGCTCGGGGTGCCATGGCAGGGGCCAATCAGGCCGAGAGGTTCGATCCCTCTCCACCCCACTTCGGTATTCAACCGTTGAATGCCAATCACCGAGGAGCAGCCCATGAGCATCACCGTCAGCGACATCACGATCACGTCACGAGTGTGTGTTGTCGAGGATGAAGCACACATCTGCATGCAGGTCACGACCCCCAACGGGCTGGTGCGCTTCGAGCGCTCCATGTTCGACCCGAAGGAGATCCCGGCCACGCTGCCCGATCACGAGGCGGACCTGCTGAACCTGGCACTGGTGCACAACATCGTGCACGAGATCGACCAGGACCCCGCGTGGGTGCAGCAGTGGAACGAGCTGCTCCAGCCCGACCTGGTCAACCTGTACTTCCTGGTCAAGGCCAGCGGCACGCTGGCGCTGTGCAAGGCCCTCAACGAGCACCAGCGCGAGGTGAACGCGATCCTCACTCGTCTGGGGGTGCTCACCTGATGGGCCGGTCCACCGGGCTGGCTCCAGAGGTCTTCGATGACGTAGTGGTCACACCGGACATCGAGGCGTGGCTGAGGGGCGAGGTGGAGATGCCTTGCACTGTCGTCAAGATCTTCTTCTTCATGGGCATGGAGTACGAGCGCAAGCCCTGCAAGCGCAAGGCCAACTGGATGGCGCTGTGGCGAATGTTCTGCCGCCACCCGGGTGGTCCCGAGTTCCTGTGCAACAGGCACAAGAGGGACGCCGAGAGAGGACGAATCTCCTGCGCATACTCTCCCGGACCGGGGCGCCCAGGAGGGTGCCCAGCCCCTCAGGTCACCTACATCGAGCGCATCACGAAGAGGTGGTGGCAGTGACGTTCACTGTGGCTGAGCCTGAGGTCATCCTGCCTGACCTGTCGGGTGTGGAGGACCTGGAAGCGTGGCTGAAGGGCGAGATCGAGAAGCCCTGCGAGCTGACCAAGTTCGGGATCAAATGTGGTCACCCCGCGAGCTGGCTCGCCGTGTTCGACCTGGTCTGCTGTGGGCGCGGGGGGATGCACCGGTTCATCTGTGACGGGTGCAAGGCGCTGATCGAGAGCGACGGAGACCTACCCCCCGGTGCCGCTTTCCACACCATCTGCGGGGGTCACGCCAAGATGACGTTCATCGAACGGATCAAGGAGTAGTTGATGCCGAAGAGTCAGGGCGGCAAGGGCAACCCCGCTGCGCACCGCATGGGGAACATGGGGCGCAAGGTGGGGCGTGCTCTTGCCTACAAGAGGGGTGAGGAGCGCAAGGAGGCGCGTCGTAAGGCGCAGCGTGAGCGTGAGGCAGCGAACCGCGCCCTGCGTGCTCTGGGCCTCCCCACCCCGTGGGAAGAGGCCAAGGCGAAGGCCAAGGCGAAGAAGGAGGCGAAGTGAACGACGCAACGAAGTTGGAACACCCGTCGTGGCTGCACCTGGTGTCGGGGTGGGCGAGCGTCAAGGGGACCCGTGTGCACGGGTACTTCTTCCAGACCGACGACAACCGCACGGTGTGGTTCTACTCCGACCAGCCGGTCGATGGCATGCACACCCACCAGGCGTCAACGGCTGTGGGCTTCGAGAAGGACGGTGGGACCAAGGAGGATTCAACTGTTGAATCCCCAACCCTCTCGATCGAGGACGGTTGGAAGCAGCTCCAAGAGCTGAAGACCATGGTCGTCAGGGAACTCCGCAAGATCAACGACTGGACGACCCTGAAAGAACTGGACCTGGCTCGTGAGTACAACATCACCACCGACGTGCGCCACGTCCACTCGAAGGTGCTCGCCACCGATGAGGAGGACGCGAAGAAGACGGTGCTGGCGAAGATGCAGCTGAAGACGGGGAAGAGCAACGACTTCCTCTCCCACCGCACCGTCGAGGTCGTGCGTCAGGTCGCGCAGGAGGTGACGGAGAAGTGAAGTCCCGAGACGCTGCCCTGATCCTGTTCCTCACCATCGTCATCGCCGTCCTCTCCTACCTGGTTGGGGTGCGTGACGGCGAGAACAACGACACCGGCAAGGCACCGGATGGCCCCGTGTCCAAGCTGGTGCCGTTGCACGAGTTCTACGGGCCGCTCGATCCGCACGCTGAGGACGACGCTGGCTGGAACTGCCTCACGCAGGGCGGAAGGTCCTGCTGATGCAGGCCGACAAGCGAATCATCAAGAACATCCGCCACGAGTGGGTGCTGAAGGCACCGGCCCACTACACCGAGGTGGAGAAGGCTGTTGCTGCGGCCATCAACCAGAGCCAGCTCCAGCTGCCTGGGGCACGTGTCGGTGACATCTTCATCAGCTCCGAGGACGATGAGCTGATCATCGTCTCGTTCACCGTCGAGACGGGCATGGACCGGTGAACCGAGGAAAGTCCAGATAGCCCATGTACCTCAGTGGGGCGGGGTGGTGGCTGCTTCCCCCGCCCCACTGAGAGCCACCGAAGGGAGTGTGCACCATGGAAGTACAGGACCCACGTGGGGACACCTGGTCTCTGCGCACTGCATTCATGCTCGAACTGATCGGGACGTCCCTGGTCGCGTTGAGCTGGAGCGCCACCGTGTTGTGGCTGCTCTGGAACGAGTCCGCTGGCTGGGCCGCGCTCACGTTCATCTGCCCGCCGCTGGTCGTCTTCACCGCATGGATGACTGAGGGCACCGGCGCGATGGCAGCTGAGTGGGGGCTGGTGTTCGGCGTCCTCGCGTGCCTGCTCGGCTTCTTCATCTCGGCCGGGAGGCGCAAGTGAGCAGCGAGACACTGACGATCATCATCCTCGGAGTCACCTGGGCGACTGCCAACACAGTCGTTATCTACCTGACCAACCGGGGCGTCAAGTTCCAGGTCAGCGAGCTGCTGCGGGTAGCGCAGCTGGATCAGATCACCTGGTCGTGGCGAGACGACGTCAAGGGCCCACTGCTGGACTTGAAGCAGAAGATCGATGTGGCTGACTTCGACGCCAAGGTGGGGATGGATTCAACCGTTGAATCCCAGCCCATCGGTGGCTGGACCCCCAAAGGGTGGGAGTGGAAGTTCTGCTACCTGAAGGTGGGCGGCACCGTCATTCATCGTGTCGACTGTCGCCGTGCGCCGCACATGGACCGCCGAGCTGACGTGTGGGCGTACACCGAGGAGGAGGCGGCCCTGTTCGCCCGGGAGGCGGACATGCGTCCCTGTGACATCTGCAAGCCGTTCGCGTGGCCGGTGAAGGAGGCAGTCGATGGGTGAGCTACCTAAGGGCATGAAGGTCGAGATGAGCGATGGGCCTTCGCTGGCCTATGACCTGCTCTACTCGATGAACCACCACGATTACCCGTGGGATGGCCCACCGGTGGTGGTGCCGTTCTTCGACCTGGATGGTTCGCCGCATCCGCTGGGTGCCATCCCACTCATCAAGGCCCGCTACGAAGAGGGCGGTGAGGTGGAGTTGGAGCCCATCACCATCGATGAGCTGGCCGAGTTCCTTGTCAGCCGGGACATCGAGCGTCCACCGGATCCCATCACCGCTGTGGCTTGGGTGAACGAGCTGTACATCGGTTCGCGGGACGAGATCTCCGACACCATCGGTGACAACCCCGGGGATGCAGAGGCGCGCTGTGCGATGGTGCGTTTCGTCGGCGGGGGCGTCCAGGCTGGGCTGCACATCCGGGGGATGGAGCCCGCCATGTGGTCGTCGTGGGAGCAGTCGGAGGCAGTGCCTGGTCAGATGACGAACCGGGAAATCCTGGATTCGTTGGACTTGGTGTTGCGTGCGCTCAACACCGGGACGCTCGATGAGTGAGCGTGCCATCGCGGTCACCCTGCTGGTGGGGCTCTGCTGCCTCACTGCGGGGTGGTCGCTGCATGCCCGGTGGATGTTCCACCGGGTCCGGATTCATGCCGTCTGGGGCCAATCTGGGCCCGTTGAGTGGCTGGTGACGCTTGGGCGTCCCATCGTCGGCAAGTTCGGGACCCGTGAGGAGGCCACCCACCACGCAGACCGCATCCGCAACGCCCTCATCGGGAGGGCTGAGGAAAGGAGGCAACGTGAGTCTCACGAAGGACAAAGCAACAGCGGAGGCGCTGAGGGCCCTCAGTCGTGAGCTGTTGGAGCTGGTCCAGGACGCCACCCGACTGGGTTGGCGAGTAAACCTGGCCAACAACAAGGTCCTGTCACTGCATGCACCACGGCTGTCAGGCCAGGATGGCCGCCTGCAAGCGATCACCATCCCACGCAGTGAACGGTCCATCAACGACAAGATCATGAACCAGTGGCACCGCAAGATCCGCACTTACGGTGACCCGGCCAAGCTGATGGACGATGACCGTCTGTTCGTGGAGGCCGAACGTGCCCACGATGAGCCGTGGCCTGGTCCGAAGGCGCAACCGAAGCGCAAAGTCGAGGATGTCCAGCTGCCTGACCCCCGTCCCGCTCCTCTGCCCACGGCCGTGGCTGAGGCGTTCGATCGGGCCCGCAAGGCACAGCAGGCCATCAACGACCTGGGTGCTGGTCCGCCCGGCACTGGGCCGGTCGACCGGGATGCTCCAGAGATGCCGGTCGAGGAAGGTTTCCCGTGCGAGGAGTGTGGGAAGGTCCTGCCTTCGCAGCGTGCCCTGCAAGGCCACGTCACCTGGACTCACAGTAAGGCGATCGAGATGCGTTACAAGGGTGGCCGCGGCACTGGCACCAAGAACGTCCGCAAGAAGTGCCCCATCTGCGGACACATGTCGGGCCTGCTGCCTCATCACCTGAGCGCGCACGCGCGCCGGGGGGAGACGAAGGAGAACTACGTCCCCGGCACGTACGAGAAGCGCAAGGCCCGGCTGAAGGAGGCCTACCCGAAGAAGGAGGGGGCAAAGATGGCGGAGTTGAACCAAGCCATGGCAGCACAGGAGGCTCTGGAGCTGGTCGTGGAGACGTTGCAGGAAGCCGGGGTCATCCCCGGGACAACTGCCCGGCTCCAGGAGCTGGAGGCGGAGAACGAGAAGCTGCGCACGCAGCTCGCCGAGTCGGGAGTGGCGCAGGAGGAGCTGCGTCAGCGCATCAAGGCAGTCAAGGACCTCTTCGGGTCTTGACATAGATGCCATACATGTGCTATACTGTATGACAGGTGGGTCTCCGCGAGCCCGACGTAAGGGAGCGGAGGCCCATCTCTCACCGGAGGAGCAGCATTCAACCGTTGAATGCTGACGAGAGAAGAAGGAGCCACGTGGCTACCAGCAGCAAGGACCTCGACAAGGTGACGCAGGCGAAGATCCTCGCCAACCTCGCCGTCCTCGGTGGACAGCGCGTCCAGGACGACGCTGTCGTCTACGAAGGGACCAAGCTCATCCTGCCTGAGCAGTACCAGGGGCAGCCGATGCAGAAGGTCGTCAACTTCCTGGTCGAGTACGAGGAGGAGCAGGAGAACAAGTTCAACATCTCCCGCAACTTCCAGTACCACCCGTTCGACGTGGCCAACGCATTCCAGCTGGTGCTGAAGGACGTGTTCGGCACCACCGGCTTCGGCCAGACCACGTACGACATGTTCGGTGGGGAGCACCCGCCGGAGTTCAAGACCGTCAGCATCGGCGCCGGGCAGACCGTTCAGGTGCCGTGGGGGCACTTCAAGCTCCCCATCCTCAACGCCACCTTCGTCATCGACGTGACCCGTGACCGCACCGGGCAGCTCGTGGGCTACCTGGTGTGCGAGGCCCCGAAGAAGTTCCGCTCCCAAGTGGATGGTGTCTTCAAGGCGGTGGAGCAGCGCCTCACCGAGGTGTCGCTGTTCCGGGGCAAGGCCATCGACGCCAACTGGATGGAGCCGGAGTTCCTGGACCTCACCGGGGTCGACGAGTCCAAGGTGGCCTACTCCGCGGAGACCATCCGCCAGATCGACGCCAACATCTGGACCGTGGTCGAGCACACCGCTGCCGTTCAGGCTGCGGGCATGAAGCTGAAGCGGGCCGTCCTGCTGGAAGGCCCCTACGGCACCGGTAAGTCCCTCACCGGCCTGCTGACGGCGAAGAAGGCCGTCGCCAACGGCTGGACCTTCGTCTACTGCCGCCCCGGCCAGGACCTGGCGCAGGCGCTGCACGCGGCGAAGCTGCTCGCTCCGTCGGTGGTGTTCTTCGAGGACCTCGACGTCATCGCCGAGCCGGGCGCTGGGCAGGACCAGGACCGGGTGTCGAAGCTGCTGGACCAGTTCGACGGCATCAGCAACAAGACCAGCCCGGTACTGGCTGTGCTCACCACCAACCACGTCGACCGGCTGCACCGGGGCATGCTGCGCCCGGGGCGTCTCGACGCGGTCGTGCACATCGGTGAGCTGGACGCTGCCGGGGTGCGGGTGCTGATCGACTCGGTGCTGCCGGAGCGGCTGCGGGGACGATCAACTACGACGAGGTCTTCATCGAGATGGAGGGCTTCCTTCCCGCGTTCATCAAGGAGGCTGCGGAGCGTGCTCTGCGCTACTCCATCGCCCGCACGAAGGGCCGCCCGGAGCCGGTGAGCACCGTGGACCTGGTCGCTGCTGCGACTGGTCTGCGACCGCAGCTGGACCTCATGAACGGGGCTGGGGAGAAGAAGGACCGGCCCTCGCTGGACGAGGCGCTGGGCGACCTCGTCGACGGGCGCCTGGGCAAGGTCGTCGTGGTCGACAACGACAACCCGGACTACGTCGAGTCCCGGCTGAAGATCCAGGAGACCTCCACGAAGTAACGGACCAGGGTGGGGCTCGCATTTCGGGCGAACCCCACCCTGATGCCATATGCTGCCACTGTGTGGCAGACCGACGCTAGGGATGCCACATGACCCAGTACAAGGCCCTCGTCGGCCCACAAGGCACCGAGTCTTCTACCTGGCCAAACAGGGACAAGGCGAGGTTGGCGGTCCTGCACGGGTTGTCCGTCGCCGCGGACGTGAACCCCGTTGATGCGGCGGTGATCGAACAGGTGATGAACCACCTGAACGAGGCCCGTGAGTCCTTCGTTGACTACTTCCTGTTCGACGGCGAGGAATGGACGGCCCAGTACTGGCCGGATTCAACCGTTGAATGAAGGAGGGACCAGCGGTGGTGGAGTTCCTGCGTGACCTGCCCAAGACCAAGCAACCCCCGGCCCGGTCGAAGTACGACTGGGAAGCCATTGCCCGGGCACTGAAGCGCGAACCAGGGGAGTGGGCGGTCGTGGCACGAGATGTGCCTCGCTCGCACGCCGCGCAGATCCGTGCCGGGGCCAAGAGGGCTTTCCGTCCCGCCGAGCACTACCTGTGCACCACGGTCGGCCCGGCTGGTCCCCGGGCTGACCTGTACATGGCCTACATCGGGTCACCTGGTGCTCGGCTGGTGGCGGAGAAGCGACACCCGAGAAAGAGAGATGAAGATGAGTGAGTCCAAAGACGTCATCGAGATCGACCAGACCGGCGAGAAGCAGATCCACCTCACCTTCGAGGAGCTGGAGGCGCTGCTCGACAGCGCCGCCGGGGTGGGCTGGGCGGTGGGCGCCGCCGGTGACCCGGCCCCGAAGATCCAGCTGAGGGACATGCGCGAGCCGGGGCAGCGTGGCAGCGAGACCAGCGCCCCGCTGAGCGACATCGGCCTCAGCGTCTCCCCCAAGGGCGATGACTGACGAAACGGTCTCGGCCAACCGCCGCCGACTGATGGTCGCCCGCGCCGTGCTGAACGAGCTGGCTGGCGCGGGCGTCCTGTCGGGGAAGGTGATCAACCGCAAGGACCCCGACGACTGGCACGTCACCGACTTGCCGTTGGATGGGCGGCTGATCTGGACGGGGTCGAAGAACCCGGCGAGGATCACCGAACTGTGGCGCTGGGTGCGTGATCACCGACAGCGCAAGAAGTGGGGGGCGCTGGCGTCCCCTGCATGGGGGGTTGGTGCGGGGATCGAGATCCGAATCCCGCTGGAAGACTTCGCCACCTTGCTGGGGAAGTTGGACATGCTCCTGAGGGAGCAGGAGAGGTGGCTCAATGGCCCTGCCAGTGGCGACGTTCCAGGGAAACCTGACCGCTGACCCGGAGCTGAAGTTCACTCCCAACGGTCAGGCGGTGGCGAACTTCCGCCTCGCCATGACGAACCGTCAGAAGACCGACGACGGGAAGTGGGAGGACAAGGACCAGCTGTTCATCGGCGTCTCGGCGTGGGAGCAGCTGGCCGAGAACGTGGTCGAGACCCTGAAGAAGGGGATGGCCGTGATCGTGGTGGGTCAGCTGAAGCAGCGCTCCTACGAGAACAAGGAAGGCGTCACGGTCACCGTGACGGAGCTGCGTGCCTACGACGTGGGTCCGTCGCTTCGCTACGCGGCCGCGGACGTGAAGAAGGTGTCACGTCAGCAGGCTGGTGAGCAGCCCGCGAAGCCGAAGGTCCCCGATGCCCCGCCGTTCTGAGGTTGCCCGGCAGGTCGCTGACTTCGCCCACGACGAGGACGAGGCGCTGCTGATCAAGCGCCAGTACGACAAGGCGATCGAAGGGTTCACCCTGCCGGAGGAGAGAGATCGTTGGGGCTCGACGGTGGAGTGGGACAACGAGAAGGCGGTCTGGAACATCATCGTAATCGAGTACGAGGAGGATGCAGATGAGTGACGAAGAGTCCAATGGCGAGGAGGAGGTCAAGGACATCCTGGAGCAGCTGTTGGGTGCGCTCCCACCGGAGATCAAGAAGGACCTGGCGATGAAGTTGCGTGAGCGGCTGCGCCAGGCCGCCTGGATCCGCACCGGCATCCCGCAGGAGTACATCGAGGACAAGGTCGACACGGGCATGATCGCCTCGTTCGCCTACATCGACCTCGGCATCCAAGTGGGCCTGCTCGCTGCTCTGGAGTACGTGCAGAACGGCGAGCCACCGACGCAGGAGTGGCAGTACCCGGACTTCAAGGGCACTGCTGACGAGGCGGCGGCCCGGAAGCTGAAGACGGACCCCCAGTTCGCCGCGAAGGTCCAGGAGCAGCAGAGGAAGTATCGCCAGGTAGGGATGCTCTACCCCCCGAAGGAGGGCGAGTGATCATCAAGCTCAGGGTCCACGAGGACACTATCCACGCGCACGTGGACGTGTCCGTGGGGGTGGACCGGAACCACCTGCAACTGTCCGGCTACCTGACCATGGGCCGTGATCAGTGGGCGCAGTTCGAGTCCACGATGGTGACCGGCTCCGGTAGCGGGGTGACGCTGGTGGTGGAGCAAGACCACAGAGAGGAAAGGGTCTATGGCGAAGAAGGAAGAGCCGGAGCTGACGAGGGAGCAGAAGTTCTCGGCAGCGAGGAACACGGCGCTGCGGCACTTGCGGGAGAAGTACCGCAAGGAGTGGAACGCGCTGCTGAAACTGGAGCTGGCGAAGGCGGGGATCACCGACTGGACGCCCCCGCTGACGGAGGAGGAGAGGGCACAGCAGACGATCATCGGGCTGCTGGAGCAGTTCCCGAGCCTTCGCCGGAGCTGGCTGCCGAGCCCCGGTACTCCCCTGGCGGGGGAATCCCCGGGAAGGACCGGGTGGCCGAACGTGCAGCAGACGAACAGCCCGGAGCTGCCGCCGGACCCGGACAGCCTCCCCGTAAGCGAGCCGCCCGCAAGCGCGCCGCCGGACCCCGTTCTCACGAAGAAGGGTGAGCCTGACCCTGCTGAGGACGTCACCCGCAACGACTACGCCTGAGGGAGGCGTCATGAACGAGGAGGAGCGCCAGCGCATCGAGCGTGGCGACTCGGAGTCCTCGGTCCCGCTGGTCGTGGCTGCGGCGCTGCTCGCGCTGCTGCTGCTGTGGGTGGCTGGGTCGTGTGACACCGATGACGGTTCGTGGCGTGACCCCACCACGTGGGTGGGGAAGTGACATTCAACCGTTGAATGGTGAAGCCCCCGGGGAGCGTGCAGTCTCAACCCGGGGGCCATTCACCGAAGAAAGGAGCGGAGCAGCTCCAACCAACATCCCCGAGTGTAGCGGGTGTAGCGTGTGTGCCACCGAAGGAGCCGGAGCGACCCCCACTCACGGGAAAGGAGGCCCAACCAACATGGCTCGCCGCGTGCAGCGGCAGGGCTTCCAGCAGAAAGAAATCTCGGCCCATGTGGGCCTGCTGAAGCCTTGTCCCCCCTGACCGCCGCTGTAGGCGGCATACGAGACTGCGCCTCGGATCATCAAGTCGTCTCGGGCTCCTAGCCGGGCTGGGGAGGTAACGCCGGTTGAGCTTCGCGCATGGCGCAGGTGGGTGGACTCTGTTCGAACCGCAACCCGAGGTCTGTAGATGAAGAACCACAGCAAGACGGCGATGAGGTTGCGGCGTCAGACAGCAGCGTGGCATCGCCGAAACGGTCCGGTTGAGACCCGTACGAGCGAGGAGAGAGCAGTGAGTGAAGAGAAGATCCAGTCCTACGGTTCGACGTTCTCCGGTGACCTGATGGTCCCGCTCCCCCCTCCGGGGGTGCACATGTGGGTGGTCCCGGCGTACTTCCTGGTCAACATGGACGAGGACAGGGAAGACCTCCCCGACGGCGACTACGGGATGCACCTGACGTTCGGGAAGGACACTCTCGCCGAGATCGGCTCCCCCGGGTGCAACCTCTGCGAACACGCCTACGAGGACGCGAAGGACATCCCGTGCCCGGGGAAGCCCCAGGAGGACGCGTGAGCGACGAGGAACGCCGGGAGGAACAGGAGGTCTTCCAAAACATCGGCATGAGCGTTGCTGGCGAACTGATGATGCAGCGGCCTCCCACCGGTGAGCACATGTGGACGGTCCCGGTCTGGTATCGGGTGGACCCGTCGACGATGGAGAAGAGTGACGACGGGTTCGAGAACCTGTTCATGGACATGACCAGGGCGACGATGGTGGTCACCGGCGAGTTGGGGTGTGTCCTTTGCCGCCGCTCCTACACCTACGGCAAGTACCTGCCGTGTGAGGGCTCCTACGAGGCCAGGACGGACCTTTGAGCGAGGTCGTCTACCGGAGTGAGATGGCCCTGCTGGGGATGCTGCTGGAGCAGCGGGGTCTCTCGGTAGATAACGTTTTCGTAACGCTGCCTCCTTCGGAGTGGTCCTCCGCGCACATCCTCATAGCTGAGGTTCTTCAAGGGATGAACGACGCTGGTGAAGAGATCAACCTCCTCACGGTGATGCAGAAGCTCACCGAGACCGGGATGTTGAACCGCATCGGTGGTGCTCCGAAGCTGTATGAGCTGGTCAGACACTCCTACGACTACGGTCACGACCGGCTGCTGGAGTTCCTCGTAGCCAACGCCACCAGGCGCAAACTGAACGAGATCGGGCACCGTGCGCAGCTGATGGCACAAGACCCGGAGATCGAACCTGAGACCATCCGGCAGCGGATGACCGAGGATCTCGGACAAGTGGGGGTTTATAACGGTGAGGTAACGACCCTGGGCTGGCCTGGGGAAACAACCGACCCGGAACCCAACTTCGTCATCCCGGCACTGCTCGCCGAGGACGACCGGGTCATGATCACCGGCTACGAAGGCGGCGGGAAAACGGTGCTGTGCCGTCAGCTCGTAGCTGCCGTAGTTGTCGGTAGGCACCCGTTCCTCTTCAGCGAGTTCGAACCGCAACCGGCGCTACACGTGGACCTGGAGAACCCGCAGTACCTGTCCGACAACGCCTACCGGGGCATCCGCAACCGGCTGATGGCCGAGAACGTGCACGTGCCGGACCTGCTGCACCGGCTGTCGCCGCGGGTCTTCAGTGTCTTCGAGGAACGCGACGTGGCGTGGCTGCTGCGGGCGGTGCGCAAGGTGCAGCCGAAGCTCATCGCCATCGGTCCCCTGAAGAACATGGTCGGCGGCAACGACCTCAACGAGGAGCGGGTGGCGGTAAAGGTCTGTGACCTTCTGAACCGCATCAGGGCCGAGACGGGCGCGGCCCTCGTGGTGGAGGCCCACGCCTCCTGGGAGTCCCGCAAGACCGACTGGCGCCCTCGTGGAAGCAGTGCGCTGGTCGGTTGGCCCGAGTTCGGGTTCGGCATGAAGCCGCTGTCAGTGACGACCCCACGGGCAGCTGAACTGGTGTCCTGGCGTGGGTCACGAGTCGATAACAGGTACTGGCCGCAATTCCTCGCCGAAGGGACCGTGTGGCCGTGGGTCGAAGACCCCAGGTTGGAGAGGTAGAGGAATGGAACATCCACGGCACGGAGCAGAGGATCGGTTCGGCAACCCGGTACCTCCCATCGAGGCCACCGACCTGTGGCTGCGGTTCAAGGTGCGAAGGCAGTGCCGTCAACGAGGAGGTCACTGGTGGCACTCCAGTGACGCGATGATCGGCTGGGCCTGCTGTCAGTGCGGCAAGGGAACTGACGGGATGCCAAGGGACGGGACGAGTGGATGACCAGTGTCAGCGACAGGCCGATGCGGCAGTGCCCCGAATGCAGAGCGTGGGTGCTGTCGCTGCGCATCAGGGCAGGACACAAGATGACCTGCTCGCAGCCGAACCGACAGGACGAGGAGCAGAACTGATGGACATCAACCCCAACCAGGTCGAGCGCATGATCAGGGCGTTCGAACGCATCGGCACCGCTCTGAAAGAGCAGGCCGCGGCGACGAAGCAGAACGCGGAGGCGGCAGAGAAGCTGGCCGCTGCCGCCCAGTTCCAGGCGCAGGTGTCCGACGCCTCCTCGCAGATCATGGAGCGCGGCACCGGCCTCCAGCAGCAGATGCTGGACCTTCAGAAGGAGCAGATGCAGGACATGCGTCGCCTGCACGGGGGGTGAGCCGTGGATGACCTCTGGTACACCCGCGAGGGAGACCGGGTTCCCCTGGAGGAGTGGGTGCGGCTCAGTGAGGAAGCCCAGGCTGCCGGTTACGAGTACCGCCGGGTCGGGCAGGACGTGGTCGGGGAGTACCGGATCTCCACCGTGCTGCTGGGCATCGACCACAGCTGGGGTGGCAAGGGCCCGCCACTGATCTTCGAAACGATGGTGTTCTCGACCATCGACAGGACGGTGGACTTCTTCGGCCGGGAGCACACCGTCAACGACGCCTACGACCAGTTCACTGAGCGCTACACCACTGTCGACGAGGCTCAGCGTGGTCACGAGTTGATAACGGAGAACATCCGTCAGCTGGTCAACAGCATTCAACCGTTGAATGAGGAGGAGCGATGAAGGGACCGCCACCAGCGGAACAGAAGGTCCGGGCGTGGCTCTACAACGCCGAGGTGGAGTGGCGCTTCCACTACTACCGGATGCTGCGCCGCCAGACGCTGTGCCGCCTCGGGTGGCACCAGGACAACGAGACCGTGAACTTCCACCTCGACGGACGCATCACCCGCGGGAAGGGCTGCTGGCACTGCCTGCGCGACAAGGAGGACGCAAGTGGATGACGAGGAACCCGTGCAGCACGAGACGTGCCGCTGCGGCGAGGAGCACCCGGTCGTCGACCAGTACAGCCAGACCTCTGGGCAGACGTACAGCTTCATCGACTGCCCCACGAGGGAAACCAGCTACCTGGTGGCCATCAACGGGGAACCGCTGAAGGGGTACCAGGATGCGGTACACGCCGATGGCTGACAACCAGGCCAAGTTCGAGGCGCTGGCCAAGAAGGCGATGAGGGAACTCCTAGAGGACACGAGGCGGCAGATGGCGAAACCGGCACAACCGACCGACGCCGACAAGGCGATCCTGGCGGAACGCAAAGCTATGAAGGACCCCAGGAAGAAGGTCTTCAACCCGCGACTTCGGGAGCGGCTTTCGAAGCAGCTCCTCGCCAACCTCCCCCCGGTCCACTACCTGAGCGAGAGCGAGCGGACCAAGCTCTACGAGCTGGTCGAGGAGTGGCACCACGATGAGGTCAATGACCTCCAGGAGCGGTTCGAAAGACTGGCGAAAAGCGCCAGGGACCGGGCGAGCAAGCTGCAAATGATCCAGTTCATGGCCCAGGAGGCGATGCAGCAGCCCGACCCGTACCCGGGGCTGCACTACGGGGGCTGTTACGTCAACCACGCCCGCTGCATGGCTGAGGAGATCCTGAAGGTGGTGAACACGCGTGAGCCAAGATGAGGCGGTCAGGAAGATCCGCGACATCCTGCTGGCCCACAAGGGCGATGTGGCCACCCGGGAGGTGGGTGGCACTGAGCGGATGCTGGCGCAGCACATCTACGACGAGTTCGTCGGCCCCGAGGAAGCCCACTGGAAGTCGCGCCTGGAGGCGGCCGGGGAACGCCCCAAGGACGTGGAGATCGCGACCGTGCTGCTGCGTCTCGTCGAACAGCACGCGACCGTTCTGGGGATGGCGAACACGATCCTGGCGAGGGACAACGGGCGTGCGTCCACACACTCGCAGGAGTGCTGGATGTGGCACGTCACGTGCTTCGCGAAGACGATCAAGGAGGTCCTGAGTGTTCAGGAGGAGGCGACGGAACCGGGAGAGGCTGAATAGCGACGCCTGGGAGCAGCACTGGCGCTCCCTCATAGAGGACAAGCTGCGAGAGGAGGGCAGAGACATGGGGCAGTTCAGCAACGGTGACGGTGGCATGAGCACCGTGCGCAAGGAGTACCAGGACAACAACTGGCAGGAGCGTCGGGACAACCCGATGCCCAACGACTGGGCCTGACGAGGGAGTGGGCATGGAGCAGGAACGACGGGTCAGCTTCCTCTCCCAGGGGAAGGACGCGTGGCACCATGCCCACCCTCCTTTCTCCATGGAGGAGTGGACCGAGTTTTACCGGCAGAAGGTTGCGCTGGAGATCCGCATGCACGTCGCGGTCCTCTACGACCAGATGCCGCTGCAACGACCGAAGGAGGAGCGTAGTGAGTGACCCGAAGGACAACCTGGTCGCCGCAATGGCGAACATCGCCATGCACCCGGAGACCCACCAGCAGGCGGCGTGGCGCTGCGGTACCGGCATGTGCATCGCCGGGCACGTCGCCGAAGTCGCCAACGAGGTGGAGTGGATGACCATGAAGGACTCGAATCTGGAGTCCTACAGCATGGAGATGGTCGAAGTGAAGGCCACCGGCGAGGTGGTTCACGTCAGCCACTGGGCTCAGAACCACCTGGGCCTGAGCGGGGAGGCGCGCGAGATCCTCTTCCACGGCAACCGCACCCGTGACGAGCTGGAGGGGCTGGTGAACGCCTACAAGAACGGCGAGGAGATCACCTTCCAGGTCCTGGACCGGGTCCAGGACGACATCCTCGAAGGCTGACCAGTATGGCCAAGCACGCTCACTCCATCTGGTGTGTCATCAGCTGCCCGGAGAAGAAGCCGAAGCCGCCGAAGAAGACCGCGACGCAGAAGCAGTTCCCCAACAAGCGGTTCCAACCATGAACAACATCCCCACCCGCACCCGAGTGCTCGTCACCAGGCGATCACTCGGGTGCTGTGAGCGTTGCGGGGGTGCTGGTGGTGAAGTCCATCACCGGCGCCCCCGCGCCCTCGGGGGAGGGGGACCCTGGATGCACTCCCCCTCGAACTGCGTGCGGCTGTGCCACGCGTGCCATCACTGGGCCACCAACCGGCCCCTGCTGGCCTCGCAGAGCGGTTGGGTACTCCCGCACCGCTACCGGCTTCTGAGCCCTTCCACGGCCCCGCTAGCGGTCTTAGGGCGTGTCGCCCTTACTCTCACGGAAGCCGGTGCGTATCGACTGGGGCGTCTCACCCTTCGCAACCTTCGTGAGGTCTCGGACCTTGTCTCGTCGATGGATGCCAAGGGGGTCAGACCAGCGCACCCGAGCGGCGCCTTCGAACCTCCCGTTCCAGCGCCGGGTGTAGTCGCGGAAGGCAGCCTTGGAGAGCCCGGTGTCGTACGCCTCCTCCTCGCGCCCGGCGACCCGAGCGTCGAAGCAGGCCCGTTCGTACTCACTCGTGAGGACGTGGCCAATGGACTCCCTGAGACTGTCGAGCAGGTCGAGTCGTTCGATCGGGTCTGGCGTGTTGTAGACCCAGGTGATCAGGCCGTCTAGCGACCGCATGACCTCGCCGTCATCGATATGGGGCATAGGCACATGCTACAGTTCACACATTCAACCGTTGAATGTTGAGGAGCGGCATGTCGTTCAGCGATGAGCAGGTTGAGTTCCTGCTCCGACCCATCAACCCGCTGCGGGTGCACACCCTGCGAGGCAACTCTTACCTGAAGGGTTGGGACGTCCGAGCCCACCTGAACCGGGTCTTCGGTTTCGGCAACTGGTCGGTCCAGACCACCGTCGAGGTCCTCTACGCCGAGCAGCGTCCCAACTCCGACGGCAAGGACCAGTGGCACGTCGGGGCCGTGGCCCACGCCAAGCTCACCATCCTTGTCGGGCAGGACGATCTTCCCGACCCGTACTACGAGGACGTGGCCTCCGACGAGGCTGTGCACCCCAACCGTGGGGAAGCCACCGACAACGTCACCAAGTCCTCGTAG
>Ga0193708_1000012_pt1 | contig 44777 bp, 66 predicted proteins | sample H3c1metaG_FD_160570 | JGI IMG/M metagenome (GOLD analysis project Ga0193708, IMG submission 160570) | Soil microbial communities from a riparian zone of the East river system, Colorado, United States - H3c1 | ecosystem: Environmental > Terrestrial > Soil > Riparian zone | place: USA: East River...
GTCGAGCGAGTCTCCTCGGGCGTCAGCCCAGGCGACTCGCTCGACTTCTCGCACGCCTTCTCAGCAATCAATTTCTCCTGGTCAAGGTCGTACTTTCCCTTGGCGGTGTAGATACGGTCCATGGCGTCGTGGAACAAACCGCCAACCAGGAAAGGTATAGACGGACGGCGTGGCGCAAGCCCTAGGACATAGGAGTATTGGTACTTGCGCCGGCAATTCATAAAGGTCGTTCTGGAGGAGTTTGTCATGTTACGGCCGAGCGGGAAGGGTTTTAGCTTTGACTTTGCTGCGAAGGTTAGGCCTGCGAATCTGCGTGGGTTGTCCCAGTTTTGCTGCATAGAAGCAGCGGTGTCTTGTGAGGTCTTCTCTGGCATATATGAACTCCTTATTGTCTGCGGTTAGGGTTGCTTATTTGCCGGCTACGATGCCGAGGATTCCGACAACTATCAAGTAAATCCCGACGATCAAGTGCATGAGCTGCGGACGGACCAGGATGACAATTCCAGCCACTAGCGCGATGACTGGAAGGACGTAGATGTTGAGCGTCATTTTGATGTTCTCCCTTTTATGTTTCGGTTGGTTTCATAGTAGCGGCGGTCCTTCTCGCACACGCCCGAGTACCCCCTCGTAAATGCAGACCAGAAGTGCTCACCCGGGCACGTCACGTCCATACCCAAGTTACGCATGCGCACGGCGTCCTTCTTTGAAACGGCTTTCCCGCGGTACGTGCAGCAGCCGCCAAGCATCAGGACGGCCAACAGCAGCAGTGACGTTCTCATAGCACGCCTCCTAGTTTGCTCGCCCAGTACGCGGCGAGGAAGTCGCCCCCGTTGTATCGGCTAGAAGCATCGAGGTTACCAATCCAGTCGAAGACGCTGAACCTGTGCCTTTGCCAGACGAAGTCTTGTTTCCCTATCGCCCACAACGGGAGCGGCTCGCTCGCCCGTTCCTTGCCCGCGACCGTGATGACCTCAGGCCGCCACGCGCCCTCTATTCCTTCTATAGGCGCCTGCCGCCAGTCGACGGCCGTGTTGAACCGCTTGTCCTTGAGCTCGTACTCTGACAGGACGAGCATCGCCTGGTCGCGCATCCTGCCGCGCAGAGAGACGTCGTCGAGGTGGGCGCCTAGCCCGATCGCGATGAGCGCGTTGACCCACACGTTGGCCCGCTTGTCCACGATGTGCCACAGGCGCACGAGCCCCTTGAAGACGTACTCCTGCATCGCAGGGCTCTTGTCTTCCAAAGCCAGAATAAGTAAATGAATAGCGGCTCGGTGTTCATCGTTCCAGTTCTCTTTGCTGCCGAGCATCGCCTTTCCGTAGGGGATCATCGGGTGGAACTTCGAGTAAATCTCGTGGCGCGCGTCGCCGTACTTCTTGTCGTCCAGGATCTTCTCCGCCACCGTGAAGATCGCGAGGACGAGCGTGGACTGCAGCGGGTCCGTCAGGAAGCCGTTGATGAGCCTGCCGTGGGTGGTCGGCGAGCCGTCCGCGTTGGTCAGCTTGTACTTGTCGCGGATGAGGGCGTCGGCGATGTTCCGTATGAGCTGCCTCGCCCTGGGCTGCAGGAGCGGCGGCCCGTACCTCAAGGCGGCCCACGCCCCGAAGAAATGGCCGGTCAGCGAGTCGTTCGACGCGTCGTCCTGCCACCGCCCCGTCCGCGGGTCGTACCCGCGAATCAGCCTGGGCCTGTCCTCGCCGTGCTTCGACTGGTGCCCCATGAGCCCGCGCATGCACACCTCTATCTTTATGTCGAGGCCGGGCGACGGCTCGACCGCGTACCTCATGCAAAGCGCCCCGGTGTAGATGCCGTGCCAGATCGCCTGGTCCCCGAGGTCCAGCTCGTCAGAACCCATCTGAAGGTGATTGACGAACACCTCCTGGAAGAAGAAGTTCGTCCAGAGGTCGTCCATGCACTCTCGCTCCTTCACGCCCAGCGGCGTGTCGGTCTTCCTTATCATGCGCCGGCCGAAGCACTTCCACGGCTCGGCCATCAAGGTGTACGCCGTCGCGAGGTCTATCCCCCGCGCAACGGCCGTCGATGTGATCTCCTGTAGGTTCACGATAGCAATTTGCTGGGGTCGTTTATGACTTCGGGTCCGAACACTTCGAAAATAAGCGAGGCCACTTCAGAGCGGGAGCGCTTGGTCGCCGCTGCGATGTTGTCTAGAATCTCGTCGGCGCGGTTGGATAGGTAGAGGGAGCTGTTGACACCACCGGCTCCGCCGCCACGTTCCCGACCGTCCTGTTTGTCGTGTACCATTTACTGCCTCCTGTTTGTTTGGCTTCGAAACTATAGCAAATACTTTTCCTATTGTAAACCAGTAATTTTCTCTGAATGAGAAGGCATCAAGTCGACGGCTAGACGACACGCCTCGCACGGCACCAGCGAGCCGCAGCGGATACATATCCAGTACATGAAACTCATGTTGTGGAGTCTCGGTATCCCGCAGCACGGTGGGCCGGCGAAGGGGTCGGCCATGCTACATCTCGAAGCGCACTTCGTCCAGGAACATATAAAACTCTCCTGATGGATTTGTATCCGACCTGTTCGCGTCGGCGGAAGTCGACCAACAGAAACCTCCCACTATCTTCGAGAGGTTCTTGTCGGCCAGGTCGATGGTGTACTTCTTCCACTCCTTCGTGAGCACGACTGGCCCTATGGACTGCGCGTCAGAGTCGCCATGCTCGCCGGTGATACCGCCCACCTTGAACTCGTTCACGGTCTCGCCGCCCTTCTCGCCCCGCGCCCAGAAGGTCAGCTTCTTGAACTTCGCCAGGTCGTACCCGCCCGGCTTGTCCCCCCAGTTGTTCGGCGGCTGCTGCCAGAAGATGCCGGCCCAGTTGGCGCCCTGCGTCCCCTTCGCGGTGTACCCCACCTTGATGCAGGTCCTTCCGTCGGCGCAGTTCTCCGTCGAGCCGTCGTTCAGCTTGATGTCCCCGTAGTCGCCCATCCAACCGGACGGCGCGAAGTGGTTGACGCGCGCCCCCTTGTCCTGGTAGATGTAGAACGTCTCGGGTGTCTTTGTCTTGGTTGCGGCAATGGCCAACTGCGACAGCAACAGCAACGTCAGTGTCGTCCGGGTCTTCATGCCTGTTCTCCTTTAGTTTAGTTCGTCCATGTCGGACGCTGGTGTCTTGTCTGACATCTCGACGGTCCACTTCTTCTCGCACTTCGTGCACGTGACCTGCGCCACGCACTTCACCCCGTAGTAGGACTTGGCGTAGCGGCCGCCGCCTTCCTCTATGATCTCGGGGCTCTCGGCCTCCTCGACCGTGAGCTCGCGGCCTTTGCACTCGCAGAGGTCGTCTACCGTCCCCTCCAGGTCGAAGTTGGCCTCTTTCATCTCGGTGCTGCAGTCCTCGCAAGACCGCACGAGTCTGGCCGACACCGTCACAACGCCGTCCTCGTTGACCTCGTAGCCATCTATCTCCGGCTCCTGGGTCTCGAGCGTGGCGAACTTCTGGCAGTTCTCGCAGCGGTTACTCATAGGCTCTCCTTGTGGCAGTCACACGGGCACTCCTTGCTCTTGCCGTCGCAGACCAGGCAGGCGTCGCCCTTCTGCCCGTCCTCCGGCTCCATCAGTATCCGGCCGTCCTCGGTCAGGTGCATGTTCCGCCCCTCGGGCAGGCCGTGCTCCTTCGTCAACGTGTTCCACCACTCGGCCTTGTCCACCTCCACCTGGGCCTCGATCGCCTTGGCCTTCTTTACGATGAGGTCGAGCTCGCGACGCTGCGCACTCGACTTCGACTCCAGGTTCCTGCGTGTCAGCTTCTCGGACACTGTAAGCCTACCGACTTGGTGCCACTTCTCGTAGTCCTCGTCGGAACGGCCCGCGAGCGCCCGGAGCAACTTATTTAGGTTCATGTCTCTTCTCCTTTTTGCTTCTTAGAATCCTCCTGAGCTCCATCACCGCCTTGGCGGGCAGCTTGTCCACGTGCGAGATGAGCCAGCCGTGCACCTTGACCCGCAGCTTCTCGTGCTTCTTCATCGGGCCCGCCTTCTCGGCCCAGGAGAAGAAGTAGAAGGCGCCGCGGCTTGTTCAACAGCCTCTTCCTTACCCTTCACTCTCGGGTCCCTGTGCACCCAGACCCTTCCCTGTTTGTCCCGGCCGGCCACCAAGTGGGTGCGCCACTCCCGCGCGTTGTCCATCAGGCGCACCTTCTCCCTTGGATATTCCTTCCAGTTCGCACCTATGCTCGACACCAGCAGTCTGACTGTCTTCTCTTCCATTCCAAGCCTCCAGTCCGATTTCATGGGCCGAGCGGCCTACACACCCGGCCCCACCCCGGTCCCACCCCCCCGGCCCCTTTTAGTTAGTTTATATTCAGAGAAAAGATAATAATAATAAGAGGGGGTGGGTAGGGGTGGGTACCATAACGAGCATACCCTATATACGCGCGCGCCCGCGCCCACGTCGCGTGCGGGCGCACAGGCGCATTGGCCGGGTATATGCCCGGATACCTACCCCCCCACCCACCTACGCCTGCCCCAAGAGCCTGCGCTTGTTGAACTGGTCCGTCACCAGCACCCCGATCCACACGCAGTCCGGCGTCCTGCACTCGTGGACCGCCACCCCGCCCGTCACCACCCACGACCTCCCGCGCAGCTCGCCCGCCAGCAGCTGGAGGCTCGCCATCGCCCCGTTGCAGTACTTGCACTTCATACGCGGCCGCCGGTGAGCAGCCCGTAGGCGACGCGCTCCGCCTCGGCCCGCCCGTCCGTGAACACGGGCGCGATCCCGTAGTCCACGCACACCCTAAGCAGGTGGTCGAGCACCCGGCCGCCGTTCGCGCCCGACGACCAGCACCCCCTCACTATCTGGCGCGGGGTCCCCTCGACGAGGATGCACCTGAAGACCCTGTGCCTGGGCGTGAACGTGGTCCTCATCATCCGGTCCATCTCGCGCCTGAACCTCTGCTCCCCGCGCGTCAGCGTGTGGAAGAGGTCGCTAACCGTCTTTCGCTCGATCATCACGTTCCGGCCCCTGTCCGCGTAGTCCGCCTCGCCGAGAGCGACGCGCTTTATCCTCACCCTGTACTTTTGGAAGGTCCACGGGGTTCTTTCCCTCGTGTCCACCAGTATCGTCGGCACCGCCATCGTCCGCCTCCCTCACGTGCCCGCAGATCGTGCACATACCCCTCTTGTCGTAGGTGTGGGCGTCGCCCACTCTATTTCGGTTCTGCCCAGCCGATCTCTTTGCTCAGCGCCTCGTCCCACCCGCCCAGCTCCTTGAAGCGCGCAGAGATAAGATTCATCCTGATCGCCTCGTCCTCGTTCGCCGGCCCGACGCAGAACCTCACCCACCTGCCCAGCGCCTGCCTGTCGCCCACGGCCGCCTCTTCCAGTGTCGGTATCGGTATCCCTAGCATGTTGGCTCCTTTGAGTTGCTTGAACTCTCCATCGATGCACTTGACCAAATCAGGGTAGTACTTATAAGTCTTCAGGTCCTTCTTCCACGCCTGGTCGATGCCGGGCTGCGGCGCCTGGTCCGGGTCGTCGGGCTCGTAGAACGTCATGCCCACGCCCGCGTTCCTGAAGTTGATCGAGTAGAGGCTCCTCTGCCCGAGTATCCACTGCAGCTTGACTAGAGGCTCCATGTCACTTCAACCTCCCGCATATGTAGGCCAGCTCGGCCATGATGACTACCAAGAGCCCCGTGATGAGCATCATTCAATCCTCCTGAGACGGCGAAGCCCGAGGGCCCACTCCGACCCCCGGGCGTCCCGCCCAACGTCCGATACGGTCGATCCCCCTAGGCCGCGACCGCTTCCTTCTTCGCCTTCTTCAAGACAACCTTCTTAGAGGGTTTGGGAGCCTTGGCCTTCTTCACTTCCTTCTGGACGATCTCGCGCTTCTTGCCGTCCTGCCCCTTCAGCTCGCCCTGGCGGAACTGGGTCTTGTACCACGCCAGCTGCTTCTCGTCGAACTTGATGCTCCCCGTGGCCTTGCGGACCTCGGTGATGAGCTCACCGTCGTCGGGCGCCGTCGCCCTGCTGAGGAGCGGGATGAGTACGCTCCCGGTCGTCACGCGCTTTTCCTTGCCTGCCTTGCCACCGTTTTTCTTCGCCATTGTGCTGCCTCCTTTTGATTTCAAATTGCACGACATGTACTTGTGAATGTCCGACTCCTTCACCGCAGTCTCGACGTCAAGACCTCGGTAAATCTGGTACCTCCGCATCTCGGTGTCCGTCATCCGTTTCCCGCACCTATTGTAACCTATTAGAGTCGCGCCGTAAAGCAGCGCGAGCCTCAGCATCCACTCCGGCTTGTGGGTGGTGTCGACGCCCTCCCCGTACATGGTCTGGAAGGCGAACTTCACCACCCAGGCGTCCGCGTTCTCGAGCTTCGCGTTCATCTGCTCGTACTCGTAGTTGGGCCCCTTCCCCGCGTTGTCCGATCCGACCCACTGCGGCGCCTGCTCCACCTTCTTCTTCAAGACTATCTTCTTTTTCATATCCCCTTCTCCGTGTCTATCGCGTTTTGTACGGCCGCCTCTATCGTGCGGCCCTGCCCCCTCGCCTCCGTGACGCCGTTAACATGGGGGCCAACTATGTAAGCGAACCCCAGGAACCCCGTCGCCACCCAACCCCGCTCCTCCAGGAACCGCCCAGCCTCCTCACTTGTCATCTAGCCCTCCTGATCCGTTCTTCATGAGCACGCCGGTCACGAAGTTCACCGTCATCTTCACGCCCTGGTATATCCACCTCGCCTTGTCGTTCTGCATGTCCGACCTCATCTCGCGCTCCCAGTTCTGCTCGAAACGGGTGAGCGCCTCGAAGAACTGTGCGTGCGTCACTTGAAGTCCGCCAGGTAAACCCTGACGCTCAGGCCGAACTGGCGAGAGTCCGTATTGATTCCTTCCGGCACGCTCGAGAGCGTCGTCTGCGCGTAGTCCGCCGTCAGCGTGAGCATGTTGCTGACCGGGAACCGGAAGTCCATGCCGAACTGCGTGTACCCCTTGTTGTCCGACGCCAGGCCCGGCTGCTGCCCGCCGTGGATGCCCCAGCCGATCGACGGCATGCGGTCCGGGTTCTCCCTCGTGTCCCACGCGTGCGCGACCTGCGACGATAGTAACACGAGCGCCACCAGTAAGTATTTCATAAGACCCCCTTAGAGCTCGAACGCCTTGAGCATGTTCCTCGGCCCACGGTCGTCGTCCTTCACGTGCTTCTTGAAATCCAGACTTACCTTTCTACCGTCCGACTCGCCGGCCTCGCGCGCATCCGCGTTATTGTCGGTGTACCGTTGGCGGCGCGAGGTCAGCTCGTACTTCGCCTTGACAAACTCGGCAACCTGTTTGTCCTTGCGCACAACCAAAGCGGTCACTTTGGCAGCGTCTGCCTTCGACATCTCGTCCGACATGCGGTTCGCGCGGTACCTCAAAGTGTCGACCACCCCTTCCACGTACTTAAACCTCCTGACAAGCGCCTGCTTGGGCGTCATCTCCGGGCTCGGGTTCGCCTTCGACCACCGCAGCCCCATCTGCATAAGCTCCAGCTTGAGAAGTTTGTAGACCTCGACGGCCAGCGTGACGTCGGTCTCGTAGCCCACGAACACGACCGCGCGCCGTTCGGTTCTATAGGGGTTGATCCGCGAAAAGTGTTTTGTGTTGAACAGCGCGTCGCACACCCAAGGAAGCTCGTACTCCCATCGAGGCGCCCCGGCCCGTTCCTTCATCGACTCTTCCTTAATGTTACCGAAGCTGTCCCCCTCTTTTTCGGCCACGTCTGCCATGGAGAGGTTGTGCTTGTCCATCAGGTTCTTGGCCATGCGAAGGGCGTTCTCGACCTCGCCCTCGTGCGGGTTCTTGTCCCTGTCACCCAATGCCAAGCACTTCTTGATGGTGTCGATGATGCGATCGCGCTCGTTCATGCTATCTCGCCGCCTTGGCCAGCTTCGCGGCCGAGTAGTTCTTCATGACGTGGATCTTGGTGGGGTTGATGAGGAACGCCTGCTCGTCCAGCTTGTAGCCGCGATCGCGCAAGTCGTTGGCAACCTGCTCGATCATGTCGGGGTCAGCCTTGCCAAAGGTTAAGAACACTTTCCTGTTGCCCGTGGTGGCCGCGTCCAGGATCGCGTTGTTCGTGTACGCCATCATCTGGTCGAGCTCCGAGGCCGATGCTACCGAAGACAACGCCAAGAGTAGAAGTAATGTTTTCATTTTAGTCTCCTTTATGGTGCTTTCGTTTGGGCTGTGTGCTCTCGTATTTGCCCTTCCTTAATTCCATCGACGGCTCCGTCCCGTCCCCCTCGTACCCGGTTTTGCTGAAGAACGAATGCCGTATCCAGAACGCCATGAAGTCGCCGACGTACCGAACAGGGAACATAGCCACCTGCCAAACAGCCATAGCTCGTGCTTCCCAAGTCAACTCGCCCTTCTCGTTCGTCCCCGTGCAGGTGGGCTGTATCCGGTCGGTCGCCTTCCTATTTATGCGCGGTGCCTTGGGGTCCGGCTTGGAGAACTCGTAGTGGTTGGGGTTCACACCACACGAGCCATCGAAGCAATTTTCGTCTGACTGGTGATCGTGCTTGAGCGTCATGTTAGGCCGCCTTCCGCGACGCTTCCGTGAACGTCACGTAGATGTTCCAGTGCTCGATCGCTTGCACGACGTCCTTGCCAATCGCGCGATGACCATGCTCTTCGCAGACCGCTTCAACCGCTTCCTTCTTATCGTAGTCTAAGAGCGGCACGAAGTTCGGAACCAAGTGGCAATCTGGGCATCTTTTACAGTCGTCAAGTCCAAGCTTCTGAGTCGATTTCAAGTTTTCCATGTGAGGTCTCCTTTGGTCCTGCTTGATTTCCTTATACTTAATTATACGTCGGGTTACAACGAAAGTAAACGGTTTTTTGACTTGCTTGAATAATGTTGCTTGAAGTAAATTGGCTGATAAATCAGCTCGTTTTTAGCCTGCTTGGGCCAATTGCTTGAAACTGGAGCTTTTATGTCGTGCGTGCTTGGGGCTCTTCACGTTACATTTACACGTGTGCGAGAATCACCGTTTATTTCAGCGAGGCCCAGCGTAGATGTCCAAGCCGACCAAAAAGGCCAAGACAAAACGCCACGCCGGCATGTTCGTGTCCCACGACCCGAGGAGTGGTACGGGGGGTGCGCGCCAGGGTGCTGGCCGCCCGCCGAACTGGTTCAAGCAGGCTTGCGACCAGGCCCTGCAGAAGTACCAGCTGTTCGACCTCCTGGCCGATGGAGCCAGGGGCGAGAAGGTGGACTACATCGTGGGCGAGGGTGGCAAGCTCCGCAAGGTGCCCGCGAGGTACAGGGACCGGGTGGCCTCGATAACGGAGCTGGCGGACAGGGCGCACGGCAGGCCGACCCAGCACGTGGACGTGTCGAGCGACCAGGCGCTGATGGAGCTGCTCTCCCTCGTCACCCTGGCGGTGAAGCAGCGAGTGCCGGCGGCCTGCCCGCACTGCAAGCACAAGATGTCGTCGCTCCAGGAGCTGGCGCAGGACTTCATAACGATCCAGGAGCGGCTGATGGACAAGGCCAAGGGCACGGTGAAAGGAGCCTTACCGGATGCGCGAGATGACAGCAAGGACGACTGACGACATCCTGTTGCCGGACCCGGCAGCGCTCCCCCTCAACTCCGCAGAGTTCTTCGCCCGCCTAGCCCAGAATTTGACAGCCGAACCCATAGAGCTCCGCGACTTCGTCACCCAGTCCTGGCCGATCATCGAGCCCTCCAACTCCCTCATAGAGTCCTGGCACATCGACTGCATCTGCGAGCACCTCGAGCTCGTCATCAGCGGCGACATAAGGAAGCTGCTCATCAACCTGCCGCCCAGAGAGGCCAAGTCAAACATCGTCACGGTCCAATTTCCCTCCTGGGCATGGACCCAGTTCCCCGCCCTGAGGTTCATCACCTGCTCCTACGCGGCATCCCTATCCATCAAGCACGCCGTCATGCGCCGCAACATCATCAACTCCAGGTGGTACCAGAAGAACTGGGGGGACACGGTGCGGCTCGCCGAGGACCAGAACCAGAAGCAGGAGTACGAGAACACGGCGAGGGGCCACATGATAGCCACCTCGGTCGGCGGCACCATCACCGGCAAGGGCTGCGACATAGAGATAGAGGACGACATGGTCAACCCCCTAGAGGCTGAGAGCGAGGCGCACCGCCAGCACGCGATCGACATGCACCAGACGGTCCTGCCAACGCGCCTCGACAACCCGAAGACCGGGTCGCGCATCATCGTCGAGCAGCGTACGCACGCCAAGGACGTATCGGGCCATGTGCTGGAGAACGAGGACGGGTGGGTGCACCTCAAGCTGCCCATGATAGCCGAGAGGAAGACCACAGTCGTGTTCCCCAAGAGCGGCCGCGAGGTAGTGCGCGAGGTGGGGGACATACTCAACCCCGAGCGCAGAGGGCCGAAGGAAGTGGCGGATTTGAAGAAGACGATGGGCAGCAGGGCGTTCGTCGCGCAGGCACAGCAGGACCCCACCACCGAGATAGGCAACATCATCAAGCGGCACTGGTGGACCAAGGGCTTTTATAAGGTATTGCCTTCTGGTTTCAATTTAGTCATAACCTCCTGGGACATGAACTTCCAAGAGACGAAGTCGGGCAGCTTCGTGTGCGGCCACGCGTTCGGCAGGCGCGGCGCGGACTTCTACATATTCCCCATAGAGGTGAGAGAACGAATGGACTTCGCCGAGACCGTGCCCGCCGTGCTCGGCCTCAAGGGCCAAGTGCCATCTGCCCGCGCCCACCTCGTGGAGCGCAAGGCGAACGGCGCCGCGATCATCTCGCACCTGCACAAGGTCATACCCGGCCTGATACCCGTTGAGCCCAAGGGCTCCAAGGTCGCCCGCGCGCAGGCGTGCGCTCCCTATATAGAGGCCGGCAACGTGCACCTCCCCGACCCGAGCATCTGCCCGTGGACGCTGGACTACATCGAGGAGTGCGCCAAGTTCCGCGGCGACGACAACGAGATCAACGACCGCGTCGACGTGCTCAGTCAGGCGCTCAACTGGTTCGCGCAGATCAGGGTGGTGGACCAGCAGGAGGAGGAGGTCGTGGGCACCTTCATAGACATCAACGGCGAGGGCGCGTCCCTGGGAGGCTTCAGTGATTGACCTGATTTTGAGCAAGTACCGGCGCATGGTGGCGGAGAACAAGACCGAGCTCACGCGCCTGCAGGCCGAGGAGAAGATCATCCAGGAGGCGTCGGACGTCGTGACCGACCGGCCCGACAAGGACAACTGGGTCCGCACGTTCGGCACGAACGAGCAGGAGAAGGGGTTCACGCAGGCCCTGCAGATGGACATGGTGAAGAAGGCCCGCGAGTTCTCGCGATTCGACCCGAACGCGAAGGGCGCGCTCACGACCATGGTCAACTACATCATGGGGAAGGGGCTCAGCCTCACCCCCAAGGCAGACGACCCGATGGTCTGGTACGTGTGGCGTGAGTTCTGGACCGCGCCCCGCAACCGGATGGCGCTGAAACAATTTGAGATCGTCGGGCGCTCGCTGAGGGACGGCGAGATATTCATCCGCTTCTTCACCGAGAACGGCGAGGGCGCGAAGACCGGCAAGACCACCATCCGCTTCCTAGATCCTCTCCTGGTGCGGGCCCGCGAGACCGAGGCCGGCGTAGACGCCTCCAAGACCATCAACAACGGCGTCGTCACCGACCCCGAGGACGTCGAGAAGGTCCTCAAGTACACGGTGCGCAAGCGCGCCGACACCAACGACTACTACGACGTGCCCGCCGACGAGATGCTCCACATCAAGGTGAACGTGGACAGCGACCAGAAGCGCGGCGAGACCCAGCTCCTGTCCGTCATGGACATGTTCACGCACTACCGGCAGTGGATCGAGAACAGGATCATCCTCAACAAGATGCGCTCGGCCATCGTGCTCGTGCGCTCCATCACGGGCACCCCCGACGAGGTGGCTGCGATCGCGGCGAACACGCCAGACGCACGGAACACCGGCGGGCTAAACCAGAAGAAGAACTTCAGGGGCGGCACCATCCTCAACGCCGGCGCAGGCGTCAAGTACGAGATGCTCGCCCCCAACATCAACGCGACGGACGTGAAGGAGGACGGCCGTAACATCAAGACGAACATGGCGGCCGGCCTGAACATACCCGAGTACGTGTTCGGGGACGCGTCCAACCAGAACTACGCGTCGTCCCTCATCGCGGAGTCCCCCTTCGTCAAGTCGATCCAGTACTGGCAGATCTTCTACGAGTTCTGGTTCTCACAGATATTCCGCAAGGTCATACAGAACGCCGTCGACGCGGGCCTGCTGATCGCGCCCAACGACGAGGAGTTCATCAACAAGCTCAAGGCCGTGCGTGACATTAAGGAAGCCTTCCCCAACCAGCAGCCGCCCAAGCCGGACGAGAACAAGGACAATCCTCCTGGCGAGGGCGGCCCCACCGAGGGACAAGACGACCCCATTAAGAAGGAAGCGCCGCAGCTGTCGCCCAAGCAACTCGCTCTACAAGAGCTCATGCCCAACGGCAAGATGGAGACGCCCACGGAGATCTTCTTCGGCTGCGACATGGACTGGCCCGAGATCGTGCACCGCGACATGAAGGCGCACGCGGAGGCACTGGCGATCGCCACCGGCAACGGCTGGATGGCCGACTCGACAGCCTGCTCCGCCTTGGGATACGACTATGCCGAGGAGGTGCGCAAGGCGCGGAACATCGAGGAGGACTCGGCCGTGCAGGACAACCCGCTCAAGGGCACGCCCTCCATGGACAACGAGTTCGCGATGGACGCCGAGATGCAGGACATGCTCGACAAGATGTCGCCCGAAGAGCGCGACAAGGTGCTCCGCGCGAAGGACCCCCGAGAGGTGGTCAGGATCATGAACGCCAAGAAGGGCGCCGAAGGCGAAGATGAGGAGCAGCCATGAGTCTCGGAACAATTATCCTAGTCATCCTTATACTGATGCTGGTGGGCGCGCTGCCCACGTGGCCGCACGCGCAGAACTGGGGATACTACCCGAGCGGAGGGCTCGGCCTCGTGGTCTTAATCCTCCTGATCCTTTTAATTCTGGGCAAACTCTAGGAGGAACAATGGAAAGCAAACTGGCAACAGCCACGTCGGCGCAGGTGAGCAGAGTGCAGCAACGCCACTACGATTTGGAGAGCTCGATCATGAGCAGCATGCGTGAGCTGACGCTTGCGCAGAAGGAAGCGCTGGTCCTGAAGCTGCCGGCCATCATAGAAACGCTCTGATGTCCGACCTGTCGAACTGTTCGCTTGACGACATGGAGAAGTACATGCAGACGCACGCCGACCTCAAGGCAGGCATCATGGGGCGGCTGCGCGGCCTGAGCTGCGGCCAGCTGAAGAAGCTGACCGAGCGCGTGGACGAGTGGGTCGCCAAGATCATGACGGAAAAGGCATAGATGAACCTCCTGGAAAGCACCATCCGATGGACAGACAACCTAAAGCGGGTCGTGCAGGACTACCCTTCCTGCGTGCGTTCCTCGAACTGGAAAGAGATTGTGCGGCTGGCCAACTCGGGGCAGCTCGAGGCCGCAAAGACGCTGGCCGTCAAGGGCGAGGTCAACCCCGACGTGTACCGGCGCAACGTGATGGCGCGGCGCATGCGGATCGAGCGCGTCGCCCTGTTCCAGAGGATCATGCGGGGCGAGCAGGCGCTGCGCGGCATACTCGGGCTGTTCACGGAGAAGGTCACGGGCGCCGTGCACGACAAGGCGCACTCGCCGAGCAACGCCAAGAGGCTCTACGAGGTACTCCACACCGAGTCCGTCTACATGCGGCAGTCGATGCGCGTCTGGTTCAACGCCCTCATAAGGGACAGCGCGCGCATGGGCTTCAAGCACGCGGGCGAGGCCGTCACGGCGATGGTGAAGCCGGCGCACGAGGCCTGGAGGGACAAGAGCCCGATCATATTTAAGTGCCTCATGAAGAACGTTGACCAGGAAGCCGTATGGCTCGCTGAGAAACTATTATTTGAGGCCAAGCTATCGTACAGCCTGAACGTGGGGCTGACCAAGGGCGCGAAGGCCAAGTACAAGGCGAACGTGGCGGCGGACAGGACGGCCAAGATATACACGGCTATCACCAAGAACAACATGGAGGGATTAAAACCTTCTGACAAGATCTGGGACCTCACCACGCAGGCCGAGAAGGACCTCAAGAGCATCATCGCGAACGGCATAGGCAACGGCGACAACCCCGCCGTCATCGCCAGGAAGATCCAGAAGTACGTCGCTCCTGGCAAGGCGTCGGACCTGGGCGTGTCGGCCGCGCGCGGGCTCTACCGCTCCCCCTACAGGAACGCGATGCGCCTGGCCCGCACTGAGATGAACAGGACGTACGCCAAGGCCACCGCGCAGTTCGGCAAGGACAAGGCCTGGATCAAGGGGATGATGATAACGCTCTCCCCGCAGCACGACGAGGACGACCTGTGCAACTCGTACGCCGGCCAGGTCGTGTCCTCCGACAAATTTGCAGAGCTCGTGCCGTTCCACCCGCATTGCATGTGCTACGGCACCTACGTGATCGACCCCAAGTACCTTGGAGAAGAGGAATAAGATGGAACAGAACGCGCAGTGCATTTGTAATAAGAAGGAGCACAACCACTCGCACCACGTGTGGGGTGGGCTGCCGCACCACCACGGCGAGAACAAGCAGGGCCAGAAGAAGGCCTGTTCCGCGCTTCACTGGTACTGCTACGTGCCCGAGTGCAACTGCGGCGGCAACCCGAACGCGAACATGAATTTGGTGAACAAGGTCATAAGAGAGTCCCGCGGCAGAAAAGCCGTCGCCGCATAGGAGGGTACATGAAGAACCGTCAGATAGACATGGAGACCGACCTCGCCGAGGCGATGAGCGGGTCCAAGATAAACGCGGAGAAGGGCATCATCGAGGGCGTGCTCATCCTGACCGGCGACAAGGTCTCGAAGAACAAGACCATGTACGGGAAGAAGGTGCTGCAGGAGGCCGTGACCCGGTACGAGGGCGCCAAGATGTACCTTGACCACCCCAAGGCGGGCGAGACAGTCCGCTCGGTGAGAGATTTCGGAGGGACGTACCGGAATGTGAGGATCGAGGAGGGCCGCTACCTGCGCGCCGACCTGCACCTCATAAACAAGGAAGATGTGCGCAGCACGGTCATCCCGATCGCAGAGTCGAAGCCGGCCGGCGTGGGACTGTCCATCCGCGATAAAGGTCATGGACGCGAAGAGAACGGGGTCTTCCTCGTCGAAGGATTCGCGGGCAAGGGACCGTTCTCGGTTGATCTAGTGATGGAAGCGTCGGTCAACGAGACGCTGTACGAATCAAACCAAGGAGGAGACGACGACATGGATAAGAAAGAGTTGATGAAGTCCTTGACTGTCGACGAACTCCAGGAGGGCGCGCCAGCTCTCGTCGATGCGATCAAATCGACCGAGCGAACCGCCGTTCTGAAAGAGTTCGAAGAACAGATCAAGGCAGGACAGGAAGCACCGAAGCTACAGGCGAAGACCAGGAAGATGTTGATCCTGGCCGAGTCTGGCCTTCCCAAGGAAGTACTTGAGCGGATCAAGCCCGTCATCGAAGGGGATTTAACATCTCCTGAAGGTGCCGAGGCCATCGTGAAGGCTCAGAAGGAAATCTTGGAGAAGTACACGCCGAAGCTAACCCCCGGGGAACCCGTGGTTCGTGGTAACGGCGCCGCACGAGAAGAGCAAATCAGCGAAGGCGCAATTCCCTCACCGGAAGAGCTCGCCGAAGCGCTGCAAAGTTAAGGGAGGAATAGAAAATGAGTGACTTCACCGGCTACAGACTCAGAGGGGAAGAGCTTATCTGTTCCATGCCCATCGCTTCCGGCAGTGTCGTCGAAGTAGGCGACATGTTGAAGCTTTCGGGCGGGAACGTTGAGCGCATGGGCGCGACGACCGACAACCTGGTGTTCATCGGGGTTGCGGTGGAAGCGCACGCAGCGACGGACAGCGCAGACCGCATCGGGGTCGCGCTCCGCAATGCCCAAGTGCAGTACAAGTATCCGCTTGAGGCAGCCACAACGGTCGCCATCGGCGACTTGCTCCAGGCCAACACGACCAGCCCGCACAACACTCTGACGAAGAGTGCGACGGACGCGATCGCGATGGCCGTCAAAGAAGGGACAAGCATCACGGCAGTCGAAGTGGTGTTCTTGCTCCCAGCGCAGACCGGAGCTATCCGGCTCGTCGGCGACGCATCATAAGGGGGAGAATAAACTACCATGAGAAACATCATCCAATTGGTGGAGGCGTACGAGAAAAAGTTCGCCCCTGCTGGCACCCCGCGCGAGCTTCGCGTGGCGCACCGAGAAATCGGGAAAGAGATCAGCAAGCTGCTGACCGAAGGAAAGCTTGACGCAACCAAGGTGTCGTTCCGGCACCTGTGGGAAAGCCTAGTCGTATCGCAGGACCTGGAGGAGAACCTGACCTCCAGCGCGTTCCCGAACATCTCCGGGCAGATCATCTCGAAAGTCATGATCGACGCCTACGAGGCGTTCCCCAAGGAAGCGGACAAACTGATGCGCACCGTGCCTTCGAAGCTGAAGACCAGCCGCGTCGTCGGATGGACCGCCCTCGGGACCGTCGAACGGGTGCAGGAACGTCAGGACTATCCTGAGCTCCAGCCGCCAGACGAGAAGCTGCAGACCATCAAGAACTACAAGTACGGCGGAATCTTGTCGCTGACCAAGGAAGACATCTTCTTTGACCAGACGGGCGAGCTTGTGGAACGCGCCAAGCAGATCGGCGAAGAAGGAGCTCGCTACCGCCAGGAGCTCATGTTCGCCGCCCTCTGCGACAACGGTGGCAACTCCCTGTCCGGCGCGGACTTGTACGCGTCAGGCAATTCAAACCTCCTGACCACCAACCCGCTGGGCACCGCGGGATGGGAAGCAGTGCGTAAGGCGTTGTTCGGCAAGAAGGACGAACGCAACAAGCCCATCTGGGTCTTCGGGGATCGACCGACTATGATCGTCCCTCCCGCGCTAGTCAGCACGGCGGAGAAGCTCCAGAAGAACGAGTACGGCGATTTGGGGACAGCAAACCTCGACGTCAACCTCGCGCGCGGCGTCTTCGACATCGTGGTCAATCCCTACTGGACCGCGAACGAGACCAGCTGGTGGTACGGGGCGTTCAAACGCCAGTTCCGCTGGGAAGAAGTCTGGCCCGTCGAAGTGTTCATGCGCGTCGGCGAGGACACAGAAGAAGGCTTCAAAGCGGACGTCATCCAGCAGCACAAGTGCAGCTTCTACGGCGGCGCGGGTGCGGCTGACACGAAGTTCGTGTACGAGAACCAGGCCTAAACAAGGAGGAAGCAAATGGGTAAAACCATGAAGGTATCATTGCTCGCCCTCCTTGCCGCGTTCGTTCTGGGTGGGTCGGCGCACGCCGCATCCACAAAGTTCACGAACGTGACGGTGACCGGAACACTGACGACGGCGACGTCGGCGGTGACCGGGAACCAGACGGTAACTGGAAACCAGACGGTGACGGGGGTCATCACGACCTCGGCATCTACGCCTTACTCGATAAGCATCTCGAGCAAGACGGCGGCGATCCCTGCGGGCACACCGTCCGCGGCGGGCCTCATCGCGTTCGACTCGACCTACGTTATGTACGTGTCGACGGGCACTGGTCCTGGAGCTTGGGTAAAGGTTGGCGGGCAGTAACTATAAAGCGGAGCGTCGAGGGGGTGCTCGTGGCGGGCCCCCTCGGCCAACTTCGTCTAAGGGAGACACGATGAAAAAACTACTGATTTCTTTACTGCTCCTGGCCGGCATAGCCGGGGTATCAAGCGCCGTCGACACTGTGGCAACGTCCACGCCGTCGGCTAACGGGCCGTACAAGTTCATCTTCAGCGACGCGTCGGACTCGACGGGCGAGACGGCCGTGCAGAAGGTGGACATCTCGACGCTGAACGGGACGCCGACCAAGGTGCGCATCACGAAGATGAAGTGGTCCGTAGTGGGGATGAACGTGCACGTCCTGTTCGACCACACCACGGACGACCGCGTGGCCATCCTCTCCGGCGACGGAGAGATGACCGAGGACATGGGGCCGATCATGGACCCGGGCTCCTCAGGGGGCACGGGCGACGTCTTGTTCACCTCTCAAGTAGTCACGAGCACGGCGACCGTGCGGCCGGGCTACACGGTGTTCATGGAACTCAAGAAGGTCCAATAACATGCCGCTGACCCAGGCAGTACTAGAGGCGCAGCTCACCGCGATACAGGCCGCGATCACGACGGCGCTGGCCAACCCCGCGCCCAACTGGTCGGTGGGCCAGGTCAAGTTCAACCAGACCGAGTACCTCGAGTTCCTCTACAAGCAGCAGGACGCCTTGATCGAGCAGCTCCGGGCGATACCGTCCGAGGTCATCACGGTGGCGCAGAACGGCGTGGGCCCGCTGGGACACGACGTCACAGAGTACACGGACGAGGACCAATAGGCCATGCCACCTCCCCTCGCAGCCATGCGCGCGCAGGCGAAGTCCGTCATAGAGGACTGGGGGGTGTCGTGCGACGTGACCAGGTTCACGCCGACGACGGACACGTCGGGCCGCAAGACGGGGACGTTCGTGAACATCACGCCGAGCGGGGGGACGGACCCCATCATCTGGATCCAGCCCATCGCGGGCAACTCGGACGTGCGAGACCAGGGGCTGAACGCTGAGACGACGCACCTCGCGTTCCAGAAGTGGAGCGGATCTTCACTGGAGCCCAAGGATAGAATTGATCCTCCTGGCACGAACTACGTGTACGACGTCATCGCGGCGCACGTGCTGGAGAGCCACAGGATGGCCGAGCTGAAGCAGGTCAGGAGAGTCTAATGGAGATCAGGGGAGTCGAGCAGGTGGTGCACAACCTGTCCACCTATACCAAGAGCATGGTGGCCGAGATCGTCGCCGGCTGCGAGGTCGTGCAGGCGAAGGTCGTGAACGACGCCGTCGCGCTCGCGCCCGAGGACACGGGCAACCTGAAGAGGAACATACAGGCGGGCGACATCATCGTCGAGGACGACAACATCTCGGCGATCATAGAGTCCAACGCGGAGTACGCGAGCTACGTGGAGCTCGGCACCAAATTTCAGAAGGCCCAGCCGCACCTTCTACCAGCTTTGATAGGCAACATGCGGACGTTCGAGAAGGCCATGGCGGCCGCCGGAAAAAGGGCGAGGGCAAAGTGAAGGAAGTAGAGACGCTCGTGTTCCAAAGGATGAAGAACGACACGGTCACAGGAGGGATTAGAAACCTCCTGGGTGAGGTCGTCCCCATGACCGGGGACCCCGCCCGCATCCTCCACGCATACCAGGTGTCGGTCCCGCCGAGCCCCGGCGTCATGTTCAGCATCGTCTCGTCGGTCGCCGGGCAGGTGCCGGCGCTGACCAGGGAAGTTTTCGTGCAGTTCAGCATCTTCGCGTCCAACCACGCGGAGATAGCTCGGCGGCTGGTCCGCCTGTTCGACAGGTGGCAGCACGATCTGTCCCTCATATCGGGCGGAGCTCAAGAGGTGGGTAGTGTCTCGTCGGTGTTCGATTTCGAGGGGCCTGACGGGTTTGACGAGTCGCTCGAAGTACAGAAGAAGGACCTGCGCTTCAGGTTCTTTGTCGTTCCAAAGGCGCAGGCTCCAATCTAGGGAGGATTAAAACATGTCTGGAAACAACCAAAACGCGTACGCCGAATCCAAGAGGATGATCCTCGGGGTCGGGGACCTGTACGTGGACGACGTGTTCGTCGGCAACCTCAAGGGCTCGGTAACCCTCAAGGTGGCACGCGAATACGCCTATCAGCGGGCAGGCAACAACGTCGCCGACCAAAAAGGCGAGGTCACAAGCGAGGAAGCGACGATCGAGGCGGAAGTGTGCGACCTTAAGGTACAGCAGCTGCGCATTGCCTTGGGCGTCGTGCAGGCCGTCGACATCGCGACAGCGAAGATCATAAGGAAGCGGGAGGTCATTCTCCTGACCGCGGCGGGCGGAGCCGGGACGGTCCTGGGCGAAACACCCCTGGACACGGCGGCATCCCTCATCAAGGTGAGCAGCCTGGACCGGAAGACCTCATACATCTCCGGGACGGACTACAAGGTATCTGGCAGCACCAACTTCGAAGTGCTGTCCGGCGGCGCGCTCGCGTCCGGCGGAATGTACGTCGCGGTTGAGTACGACTTCTCCGACGCGGGCGCGTACAGCCTTGCGATGGGCGGCGAGACGAAGCCACCGCCGACGTTCCGCATGGACTACGTCATCCGCGACAGCTCGGGCAAGGCGTGGCAGATCACCTTCTTCAAGGCGATGACCACGACCGACTTCGAGATGGCGTTCAACGACAGGGAATCCGGCGACTTCACGGTGCACAACGTGATGTTCAAGGCGCTCGTCGACACGACCAGGCCCGAAGGCGCGAACATGCTTGAGTTCGTGCAGGAAGACGCGATCAGCTAATTCAATGGGAAGTAGGAACTCAGAACCCGATGAACGGGATAGAAGAAGGGGGACGAAGAGCCATGAGCCAATCGTCATTCGAAGAGCAGGTAAAGGGCCTAGGGGTAACCGTCAAGTACGGCGCCAGAATAGCGACGCCGGAGCAGCCGAGGAGGAATCTCTCGCAGATCGGCTCCGAAAAGTGGCTGACCCACTGGGCGAAGCATTCTCACCAGAACTACCATTTAGTCTCGAAGTCGGCTGGCGTTAGGTTCCTCGCGGGCGCGTGCACGGGGCTGCCGGCCTTCGTGGTCGGCGCGGGCGCCAGCCTGGACCAGGACGTCGAGGCGCTGAAGGACGCCAAGGACCGCGCCGTCGTCATCGCGGTCGACGCGTCGTACAGGGCGCTAGTCGCCAACGGGATCACGCCGGACGTGGTCATCACGTTCGACTGCAAGCCCGAGCAGCAGCTCCTGTGGGAGAGCGCGCCGCCCCACGACACGACGATGCTCTTTAACACATGCTCCAGCCCGGAAGCGATCAAGTCGTGGCGCGGGCCCATCGCCTTCTACAACCACTTCCACACCTCCGACGAGTTCTCCAAGACCATCCTGCCGGCCGTCTACCCGCACATCGGGCAGATACCGTCGTGCGGCACAGTGGGCAACATGGCCGTGTTCCTGGCGAAGCTGCTGGGGTGCACGCAGACGATGCTCGTCGGGATGGACCTCTGCTTCGGGTCGGCCGAGAAGCGCAGCGAGAAGGGCTGGCTGTACCGCGCGCGGGACTACAAGCTGGTCGACGCAGAGGAGATGGCGAGCGGCAAGAAGTGGGTGCGCACCGAGGTCAAGGTCCTCTACGACAACGACGACCGCGTCAAGAGGTCCTATAAAGTCTCCTGGAAGGGCAAGGATTTTCAGGTGGACCCAGAGCTGGACTTCTACCACGAGACACTGCTCAGGTTCATCAAGCACTACAAAATAGAGGCCATCAACTGCTCCGAGAACGGCCGGCTGCAGGCCGACATGCCGAGCATGTCCGTGAGCCAGTGCCTGGAGACGTTCTGCAAGTCGACGATCCAGGCCGGACGACACGTGCTGCCTTACCTGGGCACGATTCTCAAAGACCCGAGGTCAAAGTGAAAGAGTGGCCGCCATACGTTAAGCCCTTTAGATCCAATCCTCCTGACGGCTCGGTGGCCATCGCCCTGCCGATCAAGGACGACCTGCGCTTCTTCAAGTTCACGTACCACTCGGTGCTGGCCTTTTCGGACGTGCCCTTCGTACTGACCGTGGTGGACAACATGAGCGGGTTCAAGACCGTGCAGTACCTCGAGTCGGTCCGGCGCAACCACCAGGTCAACCTGCTGCAGTACCAGCAGGAGCACAACGTCGCGGCGGAGTGGAACCTGGCGCTGCGCTTCATGTTCTCGTACTCGACGGTGCGGTACGGGGTGTGCCTGACGCCGACGGTGGTGCTGGAGCCCTACTGGCTGTCGCAGCTGACGGAGACGATGAGGACGCTGGACGCCGGAATCATTTCTCCTGAGACCCGCAAGGACGACCCGCAGCTGCTATCATCCTGCTTCGTGTTCAAGCGCGAGGTGTTCGAGGACGTGGGCGGGTTCGACGAGTCGCGGTGGCAGGGCGACTTCGCCAAGGACTTCGCGAGGCGCGCGCAGGAGAAGGGGCACAAGGTCGTCAAGAACCACACGACCTACGTGCACAAGTTTGAGAACAACGGATTTGATAAAGTCCTGCGGCGGGCAGAACCCGCCCCAGAGAGGGAGGCAGTGCTATGAGCGAAGTGCTAAAGCCAGGCGACACAAAGACGTTCACCGTAGGCGGCAAGGATCTGGTGGTGGAGCCCGTCAGCTACGGCAACCTGAAGAAGATCATAAAGATTATATCGAGGGCGGCGGAGAGCGCGTCGGGCGACAACGTCCTGAAGATCGCTGACCTGTTCGGGACCTACGTGGACGAGTTCGTCCCGCTCCTGTTCAGCAAGTCGAAGCACCCATGGCTGGACACCGCGTGGGTTGACGACAACCTGACCGTGCCCATCATGAAGGAGATCGTCGAGGCGGCGATCGCGGTGAACGGGGTGAAGGATTTTTTAGCGAAGAGGGGTCCGACGCCGGAAGCAAAGACGCCAAGCCCGACCCCAGCGACCCCACTGGAGAGTACTTCCTCTACCACACCTTCGGCCTAGCGTACGGCTGGACCCCGAGGGAAGTAGACAAGATCACGTGGCCCATGCTGTCGGGCCTGCTGTACCGGATGAAGGAGTACCCGCCGACCGACTTCGTTGTGGCGGGGATGATGAGGAAGCAAGCGCCGAAGCCGATAGCCGAGCAGTTGGCAACCGTTCGGGTGCCGGTCAGGAAAGGTAAGGTGAAGACACGTGGCGACATCCGCAGGAGAACTAGAAGTTAAACTGACGCTCGACGCGGCCGACTTCAAGAAGGCCATGCAGGGCACACAGACGCAGGTCAGCGAGTTCGGCAAGACGGCTAAGGCCTTCGCGGGCACACTCGCCGCGGCCTTCTCGTTCGCTGAGGTGGCCAACTTCTTCAAGCAGTCTCTGATGGCGTACGCGGAGCAGGAGCTGGCAGTTTCCAAGCTTGTAAAGTCACTAGAGAACCAGGGCATCGCCTCTGACAAGGTGGTCAACCACCTCACCGGGTTGGCCACAGCGCTGCAGTCCACGACGGGGTACGCCGACGAGGCGATCATCTCGGCGCAGGCCCTGATGACCTCCTTTGGCCTGCAGGGCGAGCAGATGGACCGCGCCACCAAGGCGGCCATCGACCTGTCGGCGTCGCTGGGCATAGATTTGACGCAGGCAGCGCAGCTCGTGGGCAAGGCGTTCGTCGGCGAGACCGGCGCGCTGAGCCGCTACGGCATCATCATCGACAAGAACATAGACTCCTCCAAGAAGTTCGAGGCCGTCCTCGGGCAGGTGGAGGGAAGGTTCGGCGGATCCGCGGAGGCGCAGGCGCAGACCTTCACTGGACAAATGAAACTCCTGGGGGTGGCGTTCAGCGAGCTGCAGGAGACAGTTGGGTCGTTCCTCGCGGGGCCCGGGGCCGGAGTCATACACTGGTTGACGCAGCTCCTTAACAATTTAACTTCATCTCTCCAGACAATTAAGTCCGTGTCGGACGGGTTCACCTCGTTCGGAGCCTTCTTGCAGACCTACTTCATCACGGCCCTCGGGACCATCGCGGTCACGTTCCTCACCATTGTGCAGAAGCTCTACGAGCTGGCCGCACAGCTCCCGATCGTCGGGGCCGCGTACCAGGTGATGGCCAACAACATCGCGACGTCGAACCTGTGGCTGCAGGACCAGATCGTCAAGCTGCAGGCGGCCAAGCTGATGTCGATGCAGGCGACGACGACCGCGGTCACGGGCGAGAAGCAGAAACAGACTGAATATAGAAACACCGCGACCGTGCTGAAGGCCGTGACCGAGCAGTCCAGCCTGTTCGTCAAGGACGCCATGAAGGATGAGATCAAGGCGCGCGGCGAGCACGCTGAAGCGCTCAAGAAGGCGCAGAAGGCCTTCGCCGACGAGTTCATAACGACAGAGGCGGACATGTGGCTGAAGGCCGCGGAGCTTGCGCACTCGTTCTTCACCGGGGTGGGGGACGCCTTCGCCGACATGATCGTCGACGGTAAGAGCCTGAGCGACTCGATGAAGGCCGTGTTCAGGGACATGGCCAAGCAGATCATCTCCTACATCGTCGCCATGATCGCCAAGCTCATCGCCTTCCTTATCATGCGGGAAGCCGCCAGGCAGTTCGGCGGGGCGTACGGGCAGGCGGCCGCGGCGGCCATGACCGCGTCGGCCAACGCCACGGACTGGGGCGGGTCGGGCATGGCCACGGGCGGAATGATTAACGAGCCCTCGGTGCTGACCGGCCTGCGCAGCGGGCGCAGCCACATGGTCGGCGAGGCGGGGCCGGAAGAGGTCGTGCCCATGGGCGGCAACATGTCCAATAAGGAAGCCGGCGGGCGCGGAGGGATCACCATCAACATCTCCGGCATGTTCCTAGACGCGGACGAGAGCACGTGGCAGCGCCTCATGCGCGAGAAGCTTTTGCCCGAGATCAGGCGTGTCACCTCGTACAACCCGACCGGGCCTTTCAATAGAAGGAGGGGCGTCTCATGACCTATCTGATGAACGGCGGAATGTGGAACAGCCAGCCCTGGAACGGGCCGGCCAACCTCCTCACGATCGCCGGGGACATGAAGGTCCTGTACAACCAACGAATGATAGACTTGAACTGGGGCACCATAGACGGCGCCAACTTCTACCAGGTGCAGGTCAGCCTGTTCCCCGATTTCCGCTCCTGCTTCGTAGACGTGCCCGTGTCCGAGTCGGACTACCAGTTCACGGACGCGCAGACGGACGACATGAAGCGGTACTGGCGGTGGCGGCCCTCGGTCAGCTCGGGGGCGGACTGGCTCGCGCCGTGGTCCGACGTCGGGCACTACTGGCTGGACACCGGCGCGGCGGGCGAGATCGAGGTGCCACAGCACCAGTGGGTCATGTTCGACGAGAACGACGTGACAGACATCTACTGGTTCGAGATGTTCCCAATGTCCACGACGGTGTCCAAGAACATATTCAGGTTCCAGGGGCGCAACCGCGTGGGCACGCTGCTCTCCGAGTTCCTGACGGTGAAGGACGACGTCACCCTCATGTTCGGCGGCGCGCAGTACCTCAACCACCCGCAGCTCGACGAGTTCGAGCGCTTCAACAACACGAAGCGGACGTTCTTCCTCGCCAACTACATAATAAGCAAGCGCGGGGAACCAACGCCGCACATCTGGAAAGTAGAATTTGTACAGGACCCAGCTTTCACAATGATCGCCGCCGGACGGCCGGACCTGCTGCGCGGCACTTTGAACTTCACGGAGGTATAAGACCATGGCAGCCATATTCCCAGGAGCAGTAGCCACGCAGCTTCAGCTTTTGACGGCGATCAACAACACGAAGGTGTTGCTGGACGTGAACGCCGGGATCGGCGACACCACCATCACGGTGGACGACGCCTCCCCGCTGCCGACGTCAGGCTACCTGACCTTTAACGATAACGCGGACTCGCCCGAGACGATCCACTACACGGGAAAGAGCACCAACGACCTGACCGGTGTCACGCGCGGCGCCGACGGGACCTCCGCGTCCGCGCACACGGCCGACGGCGTGAACGCCCTAGAGCAGCGCTGGAACGCTGACTACCACAACATTCTCACGTTGGAGTTCGTCGCCGTCGAGACATACCTGTCCGACAGGTTCGGCATAGGGTCAAGCCCAGTTATACCTTCTGGCAAGACGTTGACCATCGCCGCCACCTCGAACCAGCTGGTCTTGGGGACTACGCGCACGGTGACGGTCACCGCCCCGACCCCGGCAAGCGCCTCAAGGACTTGGACAATCCCAGACCTTTCAGGGGACATGACTTTCGCGGCCATCGGGGGCGCGCAGACGATCACGGGCGCGAAGACTTTCACATCAAGCACTTTATTGCTCCAGGAAGCCGCCGGCTCCGACGTGGTCACCATCGCGGTGGCCTCCCTCGGGTCAGGCCGCACCTACACGGTGCCGGACGCGGGTGGCGCCGCGGAGTTCGTTATGACGGGCGGAGCGCAGATCGTGACGGGCGCCAAGACATTCGCGTCTAGCGCGCTGCTTCTGCAGGAGGCGGGCAGCACTGACGTCGTGACGATCGCGGTGGCCGCACTGGCCGCTGGGCGCACGTACACCGTCCCTGACGCGGGCGGTGTGGCGGACTTCGTGATGACGGCGGGGGCACAAACTATCGGCGGCGTTAAGACGCTGAGCTCGGCGCCCATCATCAGCGCCCTGACAGCCTCAACGGTCCCATACCTGGACGGCAGCAAGCAGCTGGCAAGCTCGGCGATCACGCCGACCCAGCTGGGCTACTTGGCTAACATATTCGGGTACAGACGCCCCGTTCTTCAATTCATCAGTGTCACCGCAGTTGACGTAGAGAACAACACGGGCATATCGAATCAAACGCGCATCGTGTTCCCTGACGGCGAGTTCAGAGACGTGACAGAGGACACGGCCAGCACGAACAAATACCGCCGCTTCCTTATTACCGCCGCCGCAGAGTTCACCTCCGGCACAGAAGACTCCGGCGTTCGCTCCGGCATTTCAGAGGCAACGAACACCTGGTACGCCATATACGCCGTGAAGTCTGTCATCAACGCGGTCAACTTCGTCCTGGCTGGGGACACGACGCTCCCGCTCCAGGCGAACTTCTCCACCCTCAACAGCCGCTACGGTACGAATGGCTGGGTGTACCTCGGCATGATCCGCAACGGCGACGGGGCCGGATCGACGGGAGACATTCTTGACTTTGTTCAGCACGGCAACAGAGTGATGTTTCGCAACACGAACGCTGACGCCAACTTCGGCGGAGCGCATTGCGGTCTAATCCTCGCAACGTCTGCGGGTACAACCTCGCTTGGATGGGTCTATGCTGCGGGGACGGGAACGGCACAAGTCCCGAATAACATCCTCATGGGCGACGCATTTTTTGGTCGGGATACAGGGACAACGGAGATCACATTCTTCGCGACGGGCACTCGAACTTTATACCGTCATCAGAATGGTACATCAGGCCGAATTGGAGTAAGTATATTCACATCGCTTTCCGCCGGCGTCAGCGTCGGCTCAGGAGCCTCGAATCCAATGATTATAGAACTACAAGGGTGGGTTGATAACGCTCTTGGCATAGGCTTTAACCCAGTTTTGTAAAGAAATTAAATCCCAGCAGCCTTATTAATAGGCGAAAGAGGAACGCACATGAAAAAAATAGCAGGATTGAACGAGAGACTGTTGACGTTGTCTGAAGAAGAAGTAAATGAGAAGATGCCAACACGTAGGTCGTTGTTGCTTGGCATCGGCAACACAAAGATGGACACAGCGGACGACTCTCGCCGTGTACGGCGCATCCTTATGAAGATCAGGGCAAAGGACACGGACACGTTGGCTCTCGAAAATGACGACCTTAATTTTCTGGAAAAGCACTTTGAGAAGAACCCTGCTGGCCTGCCGTCTTGGTTCCAGGGGCAGATACTGGATCTTCTAGCATCGGCCGAGAAGATTGAACTCGAGATAAAATAATGGCATCAGTCGCCTTCACAGCGGAGATGGACAAACAGCGGGGCGTGACACCTCGCACCAAGGTCGAGTTCATCGACAAGGACGCGAACGTCACGGACGTCACCGCCAACTACCTGGGAGGGGCAAACTTCGAGCAGGTGCGCGAGCGCGCGCCCGACGAGATACAGGCCGGCCAGTTCGACATCACGATGTCCAACGAGACCAACCTGTTCTCGGAGTACGTGCCCGGCTCCCTGCTCTACGGGGTAGACTACCACGGGGCCAAGATCAGGATCAGCCAGGGGTTCCTACTGCCGGACGGCACGCTCGAGTACGAGATGCAGGGCGTCCTCTTCATCGACCAGCTGAAGACGGACCCCGTGTCCTCGCGCGTGACGCTCCGGTGCAGGGACCTTCTCTGGAAGATCATGGACCAGAAGCTGCACGCGCGGCCCGACTCCGAGATACCGGTGCCCGACTCCGGCAACGTCGGGGACGGCGTGGTGTCCGGCGTGGCCAAGCTGCCCTTCATCACCGTCAACGAGACCTGGACCGTGACATGTACAACTCCTGGCGCCGACGGCGTGGCCCAGTTCTCGGTCTCTGGTTCTATATCAGGGTCTATCGGGCCAGCCACTAGCGGCACGGAGTTCATCTCCGCGGCCAAGGGGATACGCTTCACGATCCGCGGTGGCGCGACCAACTGGTCCGCCGGGGACAAGTTCATATTCCTCCTGACGCAGAGCCCGGAGTGGGACGGCGTGAACGCGGGCAAGATCATATGGTCGATCCTTACAGGGTACGACTGGGACTCCGACACGCAAGAGGCGTTCGCGGACTCCGTGTTCAACCTGGACCACACGCAGTCGGACGCCAACGAGGACCTGGACTACGAGGCCTTCGCCACCGTCATCTCGATCATCGACTCCATCGGGGTCTTCAACCTGAAGGGCTACATACCCTACGACTCGGACGCAGTTCAATATCTCCAGAGTCTCATCGTGATGTTCCTGGGGTCCATCTACACGGGCAACGACGGCCGCATCAAGATGACCACGTACGTCCCGTCGTTCACCCCGAACTTCCGGACGTTCTCGGACACGGCCCAGATCATGCAGCTCTCGTACAGCAGGGGCATCGACGAGGTCATCAACCACGTCTCCGTCGACTACAAGGGGTCGGACACGTGGCCGTGGCTGAGCGAGGAGCTCACGCTCGACGGGCACTTCGTCAACCAGGACGACACGTCGGTGGCCGACCGCGGGCAGCTCTCGCAGGCGTTCACCATCCCGTGGTACTCGACGGGCGGCAACCACATACAGGATTTCGCCTCCAAGCTGATCTCCAGGTACAAGGACCCGCCGCTCAACATCGAGTTCACCACGCGCATGGACGCGCTCCTCACGGAGATAGGCGACCGGGCCATCGTGGAGGACTCGAAGTCAGGCCTCTCCGGGATCATCGGCGAGGTGACCAGAATAGTTAAACAATTTGACGGCACGCCGGCGTCCATCCAGATGCGGCTGCGGCAGGACTCCACGACCAACACGCTCTTCGGCGCGATCGGCTCCGAGGAGGACGAGGGTGATGGCATCAGCCCGCAGACCGACGACTACGACACGGCCACCACCACCGACAAGCAATTCGCATACTTCTCCAAAGTCGGCGGGCCACATCCGCCGCAGTACTCGGTGTTCTGATGGGATACCTTAACCTCGTCGGGGCCTTCCGGTACAGGGAGCCGTTGTTCCGCTCCAAGCTAGACGCGCTCGCGGAGAACGACGCGCAGCTCAAGACCGACGGCTGGGCGCAGAACACGAAGACGCTCTTCTACCAGGCTACCGTGCCGACGGGCTGGACGCTCGACGCCAGCCAGAACGACAAGGGCCTGCGCGTCGTCGGCTCGACCGGGGGAGGCGTGGCCGTCAGCGGACAGGCTCTGTCGGCGACCATCACCCTCGCGCACACCCACAGCATATCGGCCGCCGGCGGTCACACCCACGCCTACGCCAACCACACGCACCGGTTCGGAGTCGCATCGTCCTCGGCGCCCTTCGGCATCAACTACGCCGACCTCGGCGGGTTCATCTACAGGTACAACTCCTTCGGCGGCTCCACCTCGATAAGCATTTTAGACGCGGTCTTAACAACTCCTGGGGCGTTGACGCTAGGCACCGAGCCGAACCACGACCACAGCGGGGTCACGGACTCTTCCCTTACCAATTTCGTGTTCGCGTACGCGGACGTCATCATCGGAACCAAGAACGCGCCAGGAGGAACATACACGGACCTCACCGCGTTCTGGACCACCGGCGCGGACATCGACTTCGACCCGTTCGACCAGTACGCGGACAACGACGCATACAACCTGGGCAACCTCATGCCTTCCGGGACCGTCATGATATTCGGGCAGCAGGCCGCGCCAATCGGGTGGACGAGGATCCTGACGACCAACGACCGCATGCTGCGCGTGGTCAGCGGCGTCGGCGGGGGACTGGGCGGGACGCAGCTCATGTCCTCGGGCGTGACCATCGCGCACGCGAACAACCTGGCGGTGGTCGGCGACCACACCCACACCGTGCCGAGCCATCAACACCTCCTGAACCAGTCCAGCGCCTCCTTGGCCACGGCCAACCCGCACACGGCGGCGACCGGGTACATACAAGACAGCGGCATCATTCCAGGGAACATGGCCGAGAGCGACGACGCGGGGAGCGCGGCAAGCCGTTCGTGCATAAGGACGCGCACGACGAGCTCAGGGTCGGGCAGCACCGGCGCGTCAGGTGGCCACACCCACGCGCTTGTCTCCGCGCTGGCCGACTTCACCATGGCCTACGTCGACGTCATCCAGTGCTCGAAGGACGTGGCCGGCGCAAGCTCGGTGTACACGGACATGACCGCGGTCTTCGCCTGGAAGAAGCTCGTGTCGAAGCAGCGCCTCAACAAGCTGGCCGCGAACGACGCCTACATCCAGTTCCACACGACGCCGACCGGGACGAAGGCCCTCTTCTACATGTCGAGCCCGCCGGCCGGGTGGACCAAGGACACCACGCAGCACGGGAAGGCGCTGCGCATCGTGTCGGGGGCGACCGGCGGATCGCCCGGCGGCGGCGCGCACCTCCTGTCGGACGTCATCTCGCTGCAGCACACGCACGGGATACCGACCGAGGCCGACCACACGCACAGCATGAGCCACACGCACCCCTTCGACACGGGCAGCCAGAGCGTGAACCCGAACACGGGCTTCCAGGTCAGGTCGCGCACGGCCGGCGGCCAGATGGGGCGTCAGGTGGCGGTCAGCTCCCCGTTCAGTGCCCAACAGCTTTTGACAACGACCCTCGCGCCGCAGGAGACGGACACGGCCGCGGCGGGGTCTCACAACCACGGCGGCACGACGGGCTCGGCGCTCTCAGACGTGAGTCTGGCGTACGCGGACGTCATACACTGCACAAAGGACTAAGGACATGAACGACGAAGCCAAGAAGGTAACATGCGCCTGCCCGCTCAACGGACAACTGTGCGTGGACGGTGTGCGCTCCGATTTCCCAGACGGGCCGATACACGGCGTGAAGGTGAAGTGCCGGTGGTGGACGCACGTGGTCGGCAAGGACCCGCAGACCACGAAGGACTTTGACTTCTTCGACTGCGCGGTGGCGTGGCTCCCGGTGACGACGCTGGAAAACTCGCAGATGAGCCGACAGACGTCGGCGGCGGTGGACAAGGTGGCCAACGAAGTGGGCGGGCTGAAAACGAACATCGACAACCTCGGCCGGGCGGTGGCGGTGGCCGGGCAGAACATCAGGCAGGGGATCGAGGCAGGAACGATACAGGTGCTGGTACCTACTAAAGAAAAGGATCTACTCGAGGGAGGCAAGTCATGAAAAATTTATTCTCCTGGTTGCTCGCCGCCGTTGTTTGCGCACAGTGCGTGGAGTGGACCAGGCTAACGGGCACCGTCAAGGGTATCAACTTGAAGGATTCGGCCATCGTCATCCAGATGAAGGACGGGGACATCCTAACCGTACCGGTCGACTACCAGGTCAAGATCGTTAACAAGCACAACGAGCTGCGCGGGCTTAAGCAGGTGGAGCTCGACGAGAAGGTCACGCTTACTAGGGTGCCGGCAGATAAACCAATCGAGGACACCGAAGGCCTGGCTCCTCCCGACCCAAAATTTCGTGGCCTCTGATGACCCATCCTTATACAAGCGGGACGAGGATCGCGAGTGGCGCAAGGAAGTAGATCGCGATCGCGGGTGGCAAACAACCGCTATCAATGTTCTTCAGGAGCAATTAAAAAACCTGAAACGAACTGTGCAAGAGCACCAGCATACACTGCGCGGCGAGAAGGGCGAGCCTGGGTTGGTGGCCGAGTATTCAAAGCACGATGGACAGCTCACCAAGTTAAATGCAGTAGTGTTCCAGGACTCGACGGGGAAGCATGGCCTGGTGCACGACGTTCAGGAGTTAAAGTCCGGGGAAATGGGCAAGGAGCGTCGGTGGAAGTACTTAACGCCCATTTTCATTGCCTTAGTCTCGCTCGCAGGGTCCTTGATTTTAGGATGGGACAAAATTTCAGCGTTTTTGAAGTCGCAGCAAAAGCCTCCAGACGAGCTGCACCAGATGATGGAGCGAGCAAAGCGGCCACGGAAGCGCGTCACTAAGGTCCGTTACCGCGTAGTCCCAGCCCCGGCAAAGCCGCCGGTGGAGGAGGGCGCGAATGACAATGCCGATAAAGCTGTGCCCGAACGACGGGGCGACGATGCAGGTCACGTGGAGTGAGCCTTTCGGAATTGATTTCCTCTGTCCTGTGTGCATGGTCCCGGCGACCGAGAATTTCGATAAGTGTCCGGTTCTCAAGGACCGGCGGAGAAGCCAGCGTGATGAAGGAGAAGAGAATGATAAAGCACTCGGAGGTCCACTGGGCGACGTTCATCAACCTGGGAAAGCAGTTGGTTGGTAAGCCGTACAGGTTCGGGGAGGAGGTCAACCTGAAGGAGACCGACCCCGCCAATATCAAGGCCATCGACTGCTCTGAACTGGTCGAATGGCTTTTCGCACAAGTAGGAATAATAGTTCCCGACGGTTCGTATAATCAGTTCAAGGTCTCCAACCCGGTGCAAGGCGACATCAAGATAGGCGACCTGGGATTCAAGTGGGTGCCGGAGACCAAATCGATTCACCACGTAGGCGTATGGATCGGAGACACGGTCCTAGAAGCAAAGGGTAAAGATTTCGGAGTCGTACTGACGCCGAGAGCAGACTACGAGAAGTCCACGCACTTCGCCATGTGGCGCCGGCTCACGGCCGTAGTAGACGCATAAACTAAAGGAGGATTGTGATGAATATCTGGGAAAAGATTAAGCTGATGTGGAAGGGCCGCTCTATCGCGGAGAATTTGATAAGCATCAAGAGTCGCTGGAAAGACGCCGGGTTCTGGGCGACGCTGATTGGTAACGTCCTCGCGCTCGTCGGCTCTCTCAACGGGTTCGTCACGCCGCAGACCGCCATCATCGTCAACGCCATCCTCGGCGCACTATACAACTACACGCGCGGGCTGGCAAAGTCACAGAGCGACGGCGTCTCGCCGTTCAAGTCCTCCAGCGAGTTCATCATGGGCCTCGTCACGATGACCAACAACGCCCTCATCGACATGCAGACCGGGGGCGTCACCACCGGCGTCTTGGCGGGCACCTCAGTTGTCTTAACGCACGCGATCGCAGCCGCTCGAGACATGGCCAACATGCGCCCGTCTGAAGCTGTGAAGCGAGCCGAAGGCACCGACGCCGAGGCGAGCGCCGGCGGCGCAGCCGTTAAGGGGAAATAAAAGTGAGGGGGGTTCGGGTATGGCGAAGAACAACAAGCCCAGATCGGTTACGATCAAGGTAACATGGGCACAATGCCCGAACAGGGAATGCGACAGCAGGCAGTGGGAGAAGTGGGACATCCAAGTTGTCGGGGATATTTTCTCCTGCGGTACCTGCGAGGCATCACTAGAACGTCCCGTATTCCTGCCGCTTGTAAAGGGCAAGAAGTCGGCGAACGTACTTTGTGACGAGTGTAAGCTACGTGTTTGCCCGCCCCACGAAAAGTAGTATCCTGCACGATCTCGGCCAGGCGGGGGTGGTAGTCGACACCTCCCCTGGAGAGCCTGTGCTGGCGATGGCCGACGGCATGATTATCAGGGCGAGGAACAGCGAGAAGGTGGGCGTGGGTTTTTACGTCCTCCAGATAATCATGCTCCCGGGCTTCGACAGCTGGACGATCAGATACGCGAGGCTCGTCGAGACGCCTATGGTCATGCCCGGGCAGAGGGTGCAGTGCGGGGAGCGGATCGGGATGGCGAGCGACCCACCTCTCTGGATTGACCTGCAGGACCTGAAAGGGGTCCTTCGGCCCATACCGATCGAAGCGTAGGATCGCGTTTTAAGCCCCTTAAACCCATCAGACTGATCCTACCACGTTTTAGCTACCCAAGGCCAGCCAGACGCTGCGCCGTCTCTCCTACGGATGACCTACACGCCGGCTCTGAGCAAATAAGCGGCCAGTAAGAACAAACCGAGGAACATGGCCAACAATCCAACCAGGACATGCACCCAGTAGTGAGCCATGAACAAATGGCCGGTTTCCCCTATGTCCCCGCACTTGTCGCAGATCATGGGAGGTCTGATCTTGGACACCTTTGGAAGGACCGACCGACGGCAGTGCACGCAGATACGGGACTCGTCGTGGATCATGTGCGCACAGTGCGGGCAAGGTTTCATCGCCATCAGAGTGCCTTCCCCCCGTGCCGATAAGGCCGCCGGGAATTAAACATAAGCTTCGCAATAATTGCTCCTGGTAGGTTCCAGCCCTTCCTCTTGTACCAACTCATCAAACGAATAACAACGTCAGCGCCCTCGGCCTCCGCGCCGGAGAACTCTGGGATCTTGTCGTCCTTGGGGTTGCCGTGCCTAAGCCACTCGAGTATCTCGCTGGCCTCGCTGTGGACCAGCGCAACGCACTCGCCGTCCGTCGGCATAGGGTCGTGCCACCCGTGGCTCTCGTTGATGTCGTACGCCACCTGCATCAGGAGATTAAATGTCTGGACGAAATCGCGCTCTAGGCCGCCACCAATACTGATTTTCTGGCGCGCGTCCACCTGTCCTTTACCTTGTCCCACGGTTCCTTCTCCGCCCAGCTTGTCTCCGCCACCGACACCTCCGTGGTTATCGGTACCGGGAAGTTCTCCCTGTCCTCCATCCCCTCCACCAACGCTTCCTTTGCTTTCCATACTTGATCCCTCCTGACCTCGACTCCCATTTCGTCGTGCACCGTAAGGAACGGGTGCGCGTCCAGACCCGACAGATTCTTGAACACCCTGTTGATGCCTCGCTTCATGACGAGGGCGGCCGGCCCCTGGCAGAGGACGTTGGCCGCCTTGTAGCACAGCTCGCGCGGCACGTGGTAGCGCCGTCCGAACTGGTCCTGCACGTAGCCGTCTCTGAGCAGGTCGCCCTGTGACTGCAGCATGAAGTCCCGCGCCTCGGGTATCTCCATGAAGTATTTGTTCTTGCGGTGCTGCGCGTCTCGCAGTGAAAGCCCCGCGCGCTGCGCGTACCTCTTAGTGCCCATTCCAAAGATCAAGCTGAAGTTAAGTTCTTTAGATTGGAACCTTAATTTTTTTATGGCTTTTTCGTCGAGTCCGTCGAAGCAATTTTTTCCAAAAATATATTTACCCGCGGCCATGTGGAAGTCCACTCCTCTACGGACTTCGGCAAGCAGTCGATCGGCTCCAGCGGCGCAGGCAAATAAAATAAACTCAATCTGTTTGTAATCCGAAAAGAGGAAGACATAGCCTGGTCTAGGCGTGACTGCTCGTCGGACAAGACCTGGGTCTCTAAGCATCTCGACATTGCCGCCGCGACCTCCTCCCGGTATGTTTTGAAAATTTGGGTCAGAGCTGCTGAATCGTCCTGTTTTGATTCCATGTTCATCGCTCCCAAAGGGCCAGAAATTAGGATGAATGATTTCATCCACTTGATGTTCTAAGAACGCCTCGAAGTACGTGCCTGTGATTTTATTCAACGACCGTAACTCGTTCAGTGTCTTGACAAATTTGTGATCCTTCAGAGCCTGCATGTACTCGGTACCGGTGGCCATCAGGCCGGTCTTGGTCTTCTGCCCCGTGTCAAGACCCAGGCTGAACAGCGCCGTCTCCAACTGCTGAGGTGAGTTCGGGTTGAACTTGCAGCCCACTTGATCGTACAAACTCTCCTGAAGCTCCGCGATCCTGATTTTATTCCCGACAATCGCCTTCTTGCAGTAGTCCTTGTCTATGTGGATTCCCCAGCGCTCGATCTCCACCGTGTTCGGGATGACGGCGCGCTCGATCTCGTAGACCCGCTTTTGGCCGCCGCGCATGACCGGCTCCATTTTCCATATCATCTTGAGCGTGATGTCGAGGTCCTTCTCGAGGTACTTCCTCATGATCCCGCGCGGGACGTCGGAGTAGTTGGCGTCCTTCTTGCCACGGCGCCGGAGGCCGGAGAGGATGCGCTTGACCTCCTTCTCCTCGTCGGCGGGGATCCCGAGGTGGCGCGCCGCGCAGTCCTTGAGCTTCAGGTTGGGCTCGTACTCGTTGTTCATGTAGGTCATCAGCATGCCGTCGTGGACGGTGCCGTCGATGGGGAGCGCGCCCTCCTTCCCCATCTTGAGGTCGAACTTCACGTTCCACCCCATCTTCTCGACCTTCGGGTCGGCGAGGACCTTCTCCATCAACGCCCACTCGCGCGTCTTGGGCTCGGCCAGGAGAACGTGTCCTGCCTCGTCTTCTATGCCACCGAGGAAGATCTCGGCCCCCTTCCAGGGGTCTAGCCCGGTGGTCTCGAAGTCGAAGGCTACTCTCTTACCCGCAATGATTGGTAACTTTGACACTATGGTATTCCTTGTAGACCATCCCAAACCCCTTGCACGTCACGCACGTGTCGAAGTCTCGCCAGCCGGATCCGGAGCAGTCGTTACATTTTACACAGTCAACCTCAGGCCCTTCACTCGGTTCCATACAGTTCCCCCCGTTGCTTGATCGCCGCGTCGTACACCTTCGTCGCGCACCCGTCTGGGTCCTTGCGGACCTGACATTCCCAGAAGCGCATGACCGTGAAGCCCATCGTCTTCAGGCTCCGCAGCACGCGCCTATCCCGCTTCTTGTTATTCGTCACCTTGTCACGCCAGAACCTAACGTTGGACTTCGGCTCGGCGTAGTGCCTAGGGCAGCCGTGCCAGTAGTCCCCGAACACGTCAACTATCAACTTCAAATCTGGAAAGTAAAAGTCAGGCTTACCCGGTAACTCCGCCCACTGCGTGTAGATCATTCCCCTCTTCTTCAGCGCGGCCGCCAACAGTCTCTCGGGCATGGTATTCTTTCCGCGGATCGCCGACATGATCCGGCTTCTAGTCGCCTTGTCTACAGTGTCCACTCGTTCACGCGCGTGTAGTCCAGCCGCAGCGTGCCCCTCGAGTTGAGAACCTTGTGCCGCTGGAGAATGAATTTATTATCCTCCTGGCCGCCGTTAAAGATTGGTGCGCTGGTCAACCGTATGCCTGCCTTCATTATTAGGGGTTCAACGACTAGCACCAGCCTGTCCACGAAGTTCCAGCGAAGCATGAAGTCGTACGTGGTTGCCCCACCGCACACCACGATACGCTTGCCCCTGCGGTAGTCTAGGAACAGGCGGACGTCGCTCTGGTGCGGCTCTACAGTCCAAGCCACGTCGTCGGCTGCCCTCGACGTCAGCTCGAGACTCTTCTGCCTGGTCAGCAGCGCCACGGGCTTGCGGACCCTGGGCATCTCATTAAGCGCGTTCCGCCCGCCCAGCACGATGTCCGCCTGCCGGACCTCGCGCCAAAACTCTTCCTTGTCCTCGGCGCTGGTCCACCCCCCGTACTTCTCCTGGTTGGGCGCCCCGCCGTCGCTGCGCGCGATGCTCCCGTTAAGGGTGCAGCAGGCGACCATGATGACGGTCGCGCGCTCGCCTTTTACTTGACGAGCTTTGGGCCGCGTATCGGTGGAAACGGGCTGTAGAACGCCATCATCTTTTGGAAGATCGCGTTCGCCGCCCACTGGTCTCCTTCGAGTGCCTGGACCGTGACGTCTTTCGTTAAACCCAGATTTGCCGGGTACATCGCCTTTTCTCCGCATAACTCCTCCCTCGTTATCATCTCTTCTGCCGCCGTCCACTGGTCCTCGTACAGGTGGGCGTTGGACACCTGGTACGACAGGTTGCCGGGCACGACGTCGAGGCCCGCCGCTATCAGCTCCTGGATGAGGCGCGCGCCGAGTATGTCGTGTGGCAGGCCGAAGTACAGGTCGGCCGACCGCTGGATGACGGACATGTGGAGGTGCCCGTCGATTATGTGGACGTGCCAGAGCATCACGCACGGCGCGTTGGGGCCCGGCTTCAGCAGGTCGTCGTTCGGGTTCCACGACAGGAGGACCGCCTGCCGGCTGCTCGGGTCGGCGTCGAGCTTGTCGATGACGGCCATGAGCTGGTCGAGGCGGCCGAACCTGTGGCGCCACCGGTACCCGGTCGCGGACTCGACGAGGCCGTCCTTGTTGGCGAACGGGTCCCAGTTCTTGAAGCCCAGGTCCTGCATGAACTTCACGTCCGACTTCCCGCCCATGAACCAGACCACCTCGGCCGCCGTCCACATCGGGTTGATGTTCCGGAGGTTGAGGATGGGGAATGAGCCGAGGCGGAAGAAGGCGCCGTCCACCGCGCGGACCATCTTGCCCGTCCGCCGGTTGTGCTCGGGCTTCGCCTGCATGACGCGCTTCAGGAGAAATGAATAATAGGTGTCGAACTCAGTCTTGTTTGGCATCTGGCTTCTCCTTGGCCGGGTCGTATGACTTGATGGCTTTGGCTAGCCACTCGCCCTCCGCTAACTCCACGTGGCCGTCCTCGTCGTCCTCATAGAGCGCAGCAGCCTCCCCGAAGGTGAACGCGGCGTAGTTGATCGCGTCCGCCATTGACTCGAGGATCGCCGCCACCTGTTCCTTCGACGGCTTCTCGGGTCTGCCCTGCTTGTCGACGGACCATGATCCGACCTGCGACAGTGCGCGCTTTACCTTCATGTCAACCATCTGCAGCGCGCCGCGAATGCCGTTCACTTCCCAGTAGTCGCGGAGGTCTATCCCGCCCTTGTTATAGTCCTGATCCCGCTGACCACCCGCTAGCTTAAGGGCGGTCCCCAATGCTTCCAGGTAAAATTCCTTCTGTCTTTTTTCCATGAGTTTCCCTCCAGTTTTGCCACATGAAGTACGGTATCAAGGGGATGAACGCCATGACCGTCAGAACGAAAACAACCCCTTGAAACACGAAGTCGCGTTTTCTCATCGCCCAGCCTCCTTGACGAACTTGTACATCATCCGACCATGCTTGTGGTACTTGATCCTTTTCCACCCGGCCTTGTTCAGCGTCTCCTCCGAGTCGAACAGCCGGGTGCCTAGCTGCCGTTCGTTGGACCACGGGCACTTCGCGCCGATCATCTTGGCGAGGAGCCTGAAGTCCGTGAGGAGTTCCCGCGTCGTGCACTTCAACTCTATTTTGCTGCCCACCTTCTCAAACTTGAGGGACGAGCCGAGCAGTGAGCCGTGCCGGTCGTGTAGCGTGCTGATGAAGTAGAGCACGTCGTCGGTCCCCTCGTCCTGCTGCTGCTTCGCCTTCGTCTGGCTCTCCAGCCAAAAGTTGACCAGGTCGTGCGGCCGGCGGTAGAGCTTCAGGGGCATGTACCCCCAGAAGGCGTCGAGGATGATGCACATGAGGGCGAGGTACTCGTTGAACCGCTCTTTGCCGTGCGCGTGGAACTCCCGCATGATCCTGTGAACCTCTCCTGACCGGACCCTCGGCAGTATGTACTTGGACACCAGGAACAGGAGAGAGGACATGATCTCGTTGCGGTGCTGCTTCAGCTGGCCGAACACCTTGGCCTCGTGAAAGTTGGCGCGGCCATACGCTTGGATGTCTAGACCGATCTCCATTGTCCTGTCGATCAGCTCGTGCCTGACGAAGGGCTCGATGCCGTTGGTAAGCACCAGGCAGTTCGTGTGCTCCATGATGACGCCGCGGTCGACCGAGACCTGGCGCTTCGCCTTCATCCCGCCCGTCGCTGCGATCAAAAGGAAATCAATAAGGGGGGCCGTCATGTTATGTGTCTCGATGTTGTCTAGGAGGAGGACGGGGTAGCGGCTTGCCATCTCGTACGTGGCCGCGACTGTCGAAGCCGAGTGGCTGAGAAGCTCCTCGCCATAGACCAGCAGACTGACGAGCTTCGACGCCGTGGACTTCCCATACGCGGTCTTAGCGAGCAGCCTCACTATCGGCTTCGGCCGTATGTAGTCCCGGAAGAACCCACCCACTAGCCAACAGACCATGAGGTACCGGTCCTCGTCGGACATGGCCAGGTTCTGCATAAATAAATTCTCCAGATGCTGCAGCCCAGCCGCAGGCTTCGATGTTGGGAGCACGGGCACAGCCATGGCAGGGGTGGGGAGGTCCAGCAGTATCTTCTCCTTGTTGATCGCGTTCTTTATGTGGATCGCCGGGCCGTCGCCTATCTTCAGGAGCTTGTCCGTGCCGGCGTGGACGTAGAGGTGCCCGTTGTCGTACATGGTCCACACGCCCGTCTTCGAGAACTCGCTCTGGTCGAAGGCGTTGTTCTTGACGTGCTGCATGATGAACTTCCCGGTGGTGGTGGCCTGGTTGATGAGGGGCGAGACCTTCGACAGGTAGGAGGTGAACGGGCCGAGCTCGGCGCTGACCTTCACGGCCTGGTACCCCTCGCGGACGTAGAAGAGCTCGCTGCCGACGCTCTTGAAGAACGCGCCCTTGTGCACGAGGTGGTCCCACACGGCGCCGGCCCTCTCGACGAGCGCCTCCTCCGACTTCGAGACCTCCATCGCCACGAGGCCGGCGCCCGACCCGTTCAAGGGCACGGTCTTGTTCAGGAGGTCTGATCTCGACGCCGAGCCGATGAGGTCGCGCAGCTTCTCGGTGGTCCCGCCGTACCGCATGAACCAGTCGGTCAGGTCTTCCTTCTCTTCTTTGAGTGGTAGGGGCACGATCGCGCAAGTCTTGGCATATTTGGCGATGAGCTTTTGTCTAGCCTGAGCCCCCTTAAGTCCAGCTGCATCATTGTCGGGGATGACATAGACATCCTTGCCCTTAAACTGGCTAGACCATTCCGGTTTCCAAGTGAGAGCTCCTCCGGCCGGAGTGACCGCAGAGATACCATATTGGCAGGCCAGTATAGCATCCAGCTCTCCCTCCACCACAAACACCTTGTTGCCCCTAACACTTTCAATCGGATACAGACGTGCCGACCCGTATCCCTCCCGCCAGGATACCATCTTCGGACCGCCATCTTTGAACAGATCGTAGCGTCTAATGTTGACACACCAGCCCTCCTTGTTGAATATCGGGATGGTCAGGCGCTTGCCATCGTAGCCCAGCCTGAACCTGCGGGCGGTGTCCCGTGTTATACCCCTGATCTTCTCCAGCCTTGACAGCACAAGGTGGTTGGCGAGCAGCGCCTCGGCCGGCTTGCGGTACGCCTCAGGAGGAACCAACGGCTCTACAAATCTACTCCAGAGCTGCCGCACCGCCTTGTTGAACGGGACCTTCTTGAAGTCCACCCAGAACGAAATCGGTGAGGTGCACTTGTACCCACAGCCGTGGCAGTACGCGCCACCTGTGTCCAAGAACACCTTCATAGAGGGATGGCTGTCCTCGCCCTTACCATGCTTCTCCGGGAACGGGCACGGCAGGTTGTCCTTGCCATTCCAGCCCTCGAAGAGTTCCTGGTAGAACTCCTTGACGTCCATCGCCTCGGTTATCTTCTTGACTCTAGAGTCCATAAAAGAGAGGTCCCCGTGGGGTGTCAGACCTCACGAGCCCACACCGCCACGGGGGATTCTCATATTCTCTCTTAGCCCAACCGTTTCTGCACGGCCTTGGCCAACAGCTTCAGCACGTCCTTGATACCGTCACCCTTCTTCATTTCAACCTTCAGGGCCTCGGCAAGAGGACTGATCTCGCTCATCTCCAGCTTCGCCTTCGCGTCATGCGCCAGCGCACAGAACGAGCGGAGGACGGCGCGGGGGTTCTTCAACTTCGTCGCGTCGAAGCCTAGCTCTTTGAGGGCAGCCTTGACTTTGGATGCGGGTAGGTCAGCAACGTCGTCGGGTTCTGGGACAACGAACTCGGTGTCGTCATCGTCCTCTTCCTCATCTTCGTCGTCTTCCTTGTCTTCCTTTTCATCCTTCTCTTCAGCTTCCTCTTCGTCCTCTTCCTCGTCGTCTTCCTCTTCATCTTCTTCTTTGACGAGCTCTAGCTTGGAGATGTCGACGCGGTACTTGTCGCCTTCTTCGGTCTTCACGCGCGCCTTGCCGTCGTCCATCAACTCGATGACTTCTCCAGTCTTGTCGCCCCACTTAACTTGGGAGCCTTCCTCGATCTCGGAGTCAGATTCTTTGTCTTCCTTTTCTTCCTTGTCGTCCTTCTCGTCGTCCGACTCTTCGCCCTCTTCGCTCTCGCCGATCAGGCGATTGACGTACACGTTAAGGAAGTCGTTCTTCGTTTTGACCTGACCCTCGAACGTCTTGCCGATCATCTGGTCGGCCACTTCGCCGTCGGTGATGTCGGAGATGTCCTCAGGCAGGGAGATGTTCATGCGGCTCAGCTTCTTCTTGAACCACCCCATGTTCTCGGACGTCTCGAGGTTGTCGTTGATCTCGATCTCGGTACCGATGAACTCCTCGGCCCCGCCCACGCACTTAAGCTGGGTCTTGAACGTCGGCTTCCCTTTGTCGGACATCTTGAAGCCGGTCACCCGGCCGTCTTTGCCCTTCTTAAGAACCTTGAACTGGTAGGTCCCGTCGGGCAACTCGCCGCCGCCGGCAGAGTCCGCATCCTCCCACATCTTCTGAAGCATTGCTTTTTCTTTCGCGTTTACAGCCATTCGTTGCCTCCTCGTGTTTTTTAGATAAAGACAGCCCAGGCCTGTGCACAGGATAATCCCCTGCACGGTGAGGTCCGCCCTTTACTTTCGTTTGAGAATTATTTTTTTACTACTGGATTTTTTGTTACTGCTAGCTTTGCCGAGCAGGAAGCGCTCGACGAGTTGGAAGCCGCCTTCCTCTGGAATGACAAGAGACTCCGGCAGGCCTCCCTTTGTTCGGTCCTTGGCTTCGACTGTGCTCGTGGGCTGGAACTGCATGCGCCGTTCTAACTCTCCTGAGTCGGCAGCCTCGTCGCCGAACCCAAGGTAGGCCATGATGTCGGCCATGGGGAACAGCACCTTGTACGCCTGGGAGTGCATGGCTGGGATTATCTTCGAGGTCCTGATCGCGCGGCCCTTCTCTTCGGTCGACTTCGAGTGGTCCAGGAAGAATAAACCATAAGGCAGCTTCGTCAGTTTATTGATCTCCAGATTGAACTCGGTCGTGACCAGGTCGTACGCCTTGCCGTAGGGTTCGTCGGACTGGTGCTCGATGCCGCGCTTATCAAGGATATACTTCCTACACATGAGGTACAGCGGGTCGATCGTGTCGATGGCGATCGCCGTGTAGCGCTTTGGTTTGTTGAGGATTAGATACTTAACAATTTTCTTGAAGTGCAGCCAGTCGTTGATGGTCTGCTTGAAGGCCTTGATGAACCGCAGACCTGGGTCCGTGGACAAGAAGAGGACGTTCTCGCACTGCGCCACGAACGACGACTTGCCTATGCCCGGAGGCCCGTAGACAATCCATATCATCTCCTGCATCACGGCGCCTTCCATCGTCTGGTCCTTGGGCAGCTCGAAATCCGATGTCTCTGTCGTCTTACTCATGTTCTTCCCCCTCTGACAATTTTATGCACTCCACGCCGCAGGTCTCCAGCACCTCTATCGCGGTCCCGCCCTCCGGCCACAACTCCTCGTACACGACCGTGTCGATCCCCGCGTTCACTATCTTCCGCGCGCACGGGACGCACGGGGACAGCAGGGTGTAGAGCGTGGCGCCCTCGACGGCCGTCCCGTGCCTGGCCGCCTGCACGATCGCGTTCTCCTCGGCGTGGCAGCACAGGCACCTCGCGTAGTCATCGCCGGCCGCCGCGCCCTCGGCGCACCGCGGGCACCCACCTTCGTCGCAGTTCTTCCATCCCCGCGGGGTCCCGTTGTACCCGACGGACAGGACGCGGCCGTCCTTCGCTAGGACCGCGCCGACCGCCCTCTTCACGCACGCGGAGCGGAGCGCCACCGTCCCGGCGAGCTGCATCAGCCAGGAACCTACGGATGGACGCGACCGCGCGAAGCTTTGCTTGGGCATCTCGCAGCCCGGCTTGCCGCACCACGGCGTCCTCGACAGCGGGTTGCAGACGCACATCAGTCGGCCTCCTCTGCCGGGAGCTCCTCGTGGGCGCGGTCCTTGATGCGGTACAGCCCGAGGGTGTCGTCGTTTATCCCGTCGAGACACAGCTTCATGAAGGGGCAGACTCCCATCGCCGTGCACTGCGTGGTGTTCTGGTAGTAGTACTGCTCCTTCTCGCACCGGTCGACCTCGCCCAGGAACCTGGTGAGCTCCTCGTAGAAGCGGTCGATGTCGCGGGGGTCGAATGTCAGGGTCTCCCTGTAGAAGTAGTTGGAGGTGTTGATGAGGTACTCCTCGACGAGGCGCTTGCGGAACTGCTCTAGGGACTCGTTCTGCTTCAGGCGGATGCCCGGCTTCTTCACGACGTTGTAGACCACCTCGGTGATCCCGAGCTTCTCCTTGTTCTTGGCCCACACGTATCCGATGATCTGGTTGTCGAGCGGGAGCTTCGAGACGTAGCCGGCGTCGAGGCGCGACGTGGTCTTGTGCTCGACGAGCTTCACCTTCTTGGTCTTCTTGTGCCGGACGATCAAGTCGGTCTTGCCGCGGTACTGGAACACGGTGCCGTCAGGAAGCTTAATAGGAATGTCGAAGGCGGACTCGGCCTCAAGGACGTCCCAGTTCTTCAGGTCCTGCGGGAGCCATTGCTTCACGTACCCGCTTATCATCCCGAAGACGATGGACGACTGCACCCATATCTTGTCCGACTCCTCGGGCGTCAGCCCAGGCGACTCGCTCGACTTCTCGCACGCCTTCTCAGCAATCAATTTCTCCTGGTCAAGGTCGTACTTTCCCTTGGCGGTGTAGATACGGTCCATGGCGTCGTGGAACAA
>Ga0193708_1000013_pt1 | contig 44406 bp, 64 predicted proteins | sample H3c1metaG_FD_160570 | JGI IMG/M metagenome (GOLD analysis project Ga0193708, IMG submission 160570) | Soil microbial communities from a riparian zone of the East river system, Colorado, United States - H3c1 | ecosystem: Environmental > Terrestrial > Soil > Riparian zone | place: USA: East River...
TCCCAAAAATAGCTCCGGGGGAAGATTCTGGGGAAGTTTTTACCTCCTGGGGGTTCTCCGGGGGTCCAACTAGCAAGGAGATTCTCATGACCATCGAGCAGGCCGTCATCGTTGATCAGGCGGAACTGAACCGGCACCAGGCCGCGACTAAGATCGCTCTGTTCAACGCGGATGGCACCCCTCGCACGGTCGCCGCTCAAGCAGCTGCTCAGGCGGATGTGGGCGCTGTCACTTCCGTGGTCGCCGCTGGCGCTGCCCCTACCAAGGCGGAGTACGATGCTCTCCGCGTTGACGCTCTCGCGACTCGGACTGTGCTGAACAGCCTTCTCGCAAAGCTTCGCACCGCGGGCGTTATCGATACCTGATTCGTCAGTTCTACAAGGAGAGCTACATGGAAAGCGACGATCAGGTTATGGTGGCTCTTCTTCCGATCATGTCGGATTGGGCCAACATTGAATTTCCTCATCTAACTTTGGTTTATGCGGGACGTAAGAGCGAGCTCTCGCCGTCGGACATGGACGGTCTGGCCAAGGCGGCTTTCGCCATCGCGATGATGGGAACTCCGATCACCCTTCGCACCCTGACAAAGGACGTGTTTGGCGAAGGCACGGACGACAGCCCCAAAGTGGATGTCCTTAGATTTCATCCCAATCTTGCTTTGCTGAAGATGTGGAACACAGTTAAGGAATGGAACGCCAGCGACTTCGATTACGAGCCGCATTTGACAGTGGGGCCCGAAGGCACGTGGGATTCGAAGTCTTCCCCCGTCATGGTTGCGTTCGATGTCGTGTGTTTCTGCGTCGGTAACGAGCGTCAAGAATTTCGTATGTCGCGCCGCCCGGATGGTGATGACTATGTCTACTAAGATCATCGTGCACAAGAACCGAACCAACATCGTTAGGGTTCGTCTTGGGATCGATATTTCAGGCGATGACTTTACGAGTGAGATCCGATCAGACACAAATCATACGTCCCTGCTAATCGCAACATGGAGTGTGGCTTTCACTACTGACGGTGTCGATGGTGAACTGACTTTGACGTTAGACGATGCCGCCACCGCGGATATCTCTGTCGACAGTGGCTTTATGGATCTCAAGCGAGTATCGGGCGGTGAGCCTTTTGCCGTTTTCGATAAGCCTCTCGGGGTCAGCTTCCAAGGTACGGTGACGGCATGAGTGATGTCACCGTCTATGCTCGAACTCAAATCATCGAGGTAAACGAAATGGGTAGTACTGTAGCGGTTGTCAATGCTGGTCCTCCCGGCCCTTCTGGTCCTGGGGGTAGCCTAACCGCCGAGCAGGCTGTCGATGCCGTTGCTGCCGCGCTTGTGCCGGGCACGGAGATCGAGATTACTTATGATGATCCTGCTGGCGAAATCACCATCGCCCACAAGCCCGACGAAGTTATTCATGATTGGGACGTTGATGGCTGGACGCCATTCGACACCGTTCTGATCAACGATGATACACCCACGGGTACGCCCGGTACACAAACCCTGTCTGTTGTGAGTCGCAGAGGCCGCATCACAAACACGGGTACGCAAGGAAGCATGCGAATCGTCTATCCTAGAGACGATACTGTCTGGATGGACTCTGAGATCACCACACTTTGCTATGGCGGTAACGTCTTTAACAACAGTGGCACTAACCCTGCTCTTCCGCAAGGCGGGCATTTCCACCGGGGTTATTATGATGATGATGGCTTTTACCGTGCGATCATGGTGAACAACAATATTTTCTTGTCGGATGTTAACGTGATTAACGCTAATGTGTGGAATCATGATCCAGTTGAGGCGGCTTTGAATCCTGCTGATGGTCTAGATCTGGGACCAGCTGGCGCACAGAAGAACTATAATGATGATTTCCTAGGTCGCCGAGTTCGAATTACTGGCGCTAACCGATTCGTTTTCATTGGATCAGTCAACGAGTTCCAGGTGACTCCCGGTAATCATGATCTTGCCGTTGGTAGCATGGTCACTGTTGATCCTCTTTTGGACTCAACTTTTGCTCAGTCTACCCCCGCCGCTGTTCTTGGTGTGTCCGAGGGCATGGTTCAGATGCAGGATGCTGAGGCTGGTTCAGCTGTTACGTCGAAGTATGAGAATGGCTGGATCACGCCTAGCAGCATTCACGGTCAGAAGTATTGGCCTTACTGGCTGAAGTCTCGCCTGATCGGCAGCAAGCTGTGGGTTAAGGCTTGGCGTTACAATGCTCGAGAGCCAGATTGGGCCGATACTCGAGCTGTCTTTACTGCCGATTTTGCTGCGGCTAATAACCCTGCCCCAGACGCGCTGTATCCCGATGAGGCAGGACACTGTGGTTTGATCGGTGCTCATATTCGGAACAGCCGTTGGTTTGACTACGGAATGTTCCAGGCAAGGAAGCTCTGATATTTGCCTATGAAGGGAGAAACATGGGCTGGCTAGATACCTATCCGCCTAAGCGGTCTCAGTTTCGAAGGCCTCGTCGTGCCAACGCCTCCGGTGTTGTGGTTGTACACACCGCGGAGAATACGCCCGATTATGTAGCTTTCGATGGTGGCGCCGAGGCGGTTGCGAACTTCATCCGAGGCCGTAGTGATCCCGGGTCTTATCACGACCTAGCTGACAGTGATTCGGCCATTAACTTGGTTAGCTACGACTGCGAAGCTTTCCATGATGGCACTGGCAGCAACCCACATAGTTATGGCGTGAGTGTGGCTACCCGCGCTGACGTCTGGCCTCTGGCTCCCCGCGCTTGGCGTGATGGAGCAGTTCGACAGGCTGCTATGTGTACCGCACGTTATGCTCGATGGCTAAAGGCTACCCAAGGAATCATCATTCCTGCGCGTCGCATTAGCCGAGCACAGTCGGAAGCTCGTCAACCGGGTTTCCTTGCGCATGGTGACCGAGATCCAGGTCGACGTCATGACCCAGGACTTCATTTCCCGTGGGCCGCATTCTTGCATGCTTATTCCGAAGAAATGGGACAGAGAGAGGACAACACTGACATGGGACTTTCTGCACAGGATCGCGAGTGGATCGAGGGCCGAATCTCGCGAGTGGCCAGTCTCCTCACTACTGGTCGCGGCAACGCGATGGTCAACGTCAATGATCCGGACTGGGCCTGGGCTGACGATGTGGAGACTGTTACTCTCAATGAGCTGAAGTCGCTTGTTGGTGATGATGGTCGTCGACGTATGCTTGTCGCAGCTGGTGTTCTGGACGCCTTCGAGAAGCCCGGTGACAGCAAGATCGCGCAGCTCGAGACCGATGTGGCCGAGATCAAGGCGATGCTCAAGGAACTTACTGCGTAAAATCGATGGAAAGGAGACCAAATGACTGGTAAGCGTAGACCTAGGCAGAGGCCGGCTACGACTGAAGCAGGTAGAGAGAATCAGTTGGTCTCCTTAGCTATCGATCTCGCCGAAAAACAGTTGATCGATGGAACCGCCTCGTCTCAGGTTATGACGCATTATTTGAAACTGGGTTCTACCAGGGAAAGATTGGAACAGGAAAGATTGGGTAAAGAGAACAATCTTCTTGATTCCAAGGTGGAACAGATTCAATCGGCCGGAAAGATAGAAGAGTTGTACGGAAAAGCATTGGATGCAATGCGAACGTACTCTGGACAAGAACCGGTTGATGAATATGACGAGGATTAGGCGATATTCCGAGCTTAGAAATCTCGACACCTTTCAATATAGGTTCGAGTACCTTAAGCTGGGTGGTTCCGTTGCTCACCCCACCTTTGGTCACGACCGCCACATCAATCAAAGATTTTATCAGTCTTTTGAGTGGAAAAGGGCCCGAGATCAAGTTATAACAAGGGATAACGGGTGTGATTTAGGCATCGATGGGTATGAAATCCATGTCGATATTCTTATCCACCACGTTAATCCCATGGATGTAGAAGATATTATTCATGGGGAAGAGTGGATAATTGATCCCGAGTATCTAATTACGACAACGCAAAGGACACATAATGCTATTCATTATGGTAATAGTCTTCAGATCCCGCCCGTTGTTGTCGATCGTAAACCAGGCGATACAAAACTTTGGTAACCACAAGGAGATCCCCATGGAAGACAACGCTTGGCCCGAGCCCCCGAGCCTTCAGACTGTCGACGATACGGACGCCAATGCTGTGGCCGTTGATGACGAAGTTGACACCACATCCGAGGAGGATGCCCCCGTCGAGGACAGCGACTTGACCAAGGTTGCCCGTGAGGTTCTCGCCGGCAAGTGGGGTCTCGGCGTTGATCGTCGTCGCGATTTGGCCGAAGCTGGGCATGATCCGAACGCGGTCAAGAAGGAAATCGTTCGCCTTCTGAACGAAAGTCCTTAATAACACGAAGGGTGTGGGAGTAAAGTGAGCATCCTAAATAGTACTAAGCAGATCTTGGGGCTAGCCGCCGACTACACCGCGTTCGATCTGGACGTCCTTACGCATATTAACGCCGCTTTCTCCGTTACCAATCAGTTGGGCCTAGGCCCGGAAGAGGGTGTCTTCATTACGGGCGCTACCGAGGATTGGCCTGAACTAGGTCTTCCTGATAATCAGCTTAACATGATGAAAACCTACGTCTACCTCAAAGTCCGGTCCTTGTTTGATCCTCCGACCACCTCCTTTGCCCTCGCGGCCATGGACAATCAAATCAAAGAGCATGAGTGGAGGCTCAACATGCTTCGTGAAGCTGCTCTTCCGCCGGTGGTGATCCCATGAGCGTTGAGGATGCCAGAATCTTTATCGAGCACTATGGTGTTAAGGGAATGAGGTGGGGTAAGCGCGGTGGAGCTTCTAGCACAACCAGGACCACGTTTTCGAAAGCCCCGAGTAAGCTGAGCACCACTGAGCTGAACAAGCGTATTGCTCGAATGGAGACAGAGAAGAAGTATAATCAACTTAATCGCAAGGACGTTTCCGAGGGTAAGAAGTTTGCCACCGAAGTCCTTACGGGAGCTGGTCGTAAGGTTGCTACTACGGTGCTTACTGGCGCTAGTTTGGTTGCAATCAAAGCGGCACTTTCTAGTAAGCTTGGCGAAGGTGTTGCTGCGGAGGCTACTCGACGACTTAAGTAAAAGGGGGTTTGGTGACTTTATCGAATACTGCAACTCCCGTTTACTATGGTGCGTTTCGAGAAGCTGTGCTTAGAGGAGACATTCCTGTTAATAGGGAAATCTCCTCAGAGATGAATCGAATCGATGACCTTATCGCCAATCCGAACATTTATTACGACGACAAGGCCATTGACGGGTTCATCAAGTACTGCGAGTTCGAACTAACGCTTACCGACGGCAGCGACCTCCATCTCCTGGATACTTTCAAACTGTGGGCCGAGCAAGTTCTCAGTTGGTATTACTTTGTTGAACGAAGTGTCTACACGCCAAATGAAGATGGTCATGGTGGACGTTACGTCAACAAGTTGGTTAAGAAGCGTCTCACCACTAAGCAGTACTTAATTGTCGCCAGAGGTGCTGCCAAATCGATGTATGCGTATCTCATACACGCATACTTTCTAAATGTCGACACGACGACTACTCACCAGATTACCACTGCCCCTACGATGAAGCAGGCCGAAGAGGTCATGCAGCCGTTCAGAACGGCTATCGTTAGGAGTAGGGGCCCACTGTTTAAGTTCCTAACCGAAGGATCTTTGCAGAACACGACCGGTTCCAGAGCGCAGAGACAGAAGTTAGCCTCTACTAAGAAGGGGATAGAGAACTTTCTAACTGGGTCTCTACTTGAAGTTCGTCCTATGACGATCGCCAAGCTACAGGGGCTGAGACCTAAGGTCTCGACGGTTGACGAATGGCTGTCCGGTGATCTAAGAGAAGACGTTGTTGGTGCAATCGAACAAGGCGCGTCCAAGATGGACGATTACCTGATCATTGCCATCAGTTCCGAGGGGACTGTTCGTAATGGTTCTGGTGACACCATCAAAATGGAACTCGCTACGATTCTAAAGGGCGAGTACCAAGCTCCGCATGTTTCGATTTGGCATTACAGACTTGACGACATTGAAGAAGTTAACGATCCGTCCATGTGGTTGAAGGCAAATCCGAACCTGGGCAAGACAGTTACGTACGATGTCTATCATCTGGACGTAGAGAGGGCTGAGAAAGCTCCCGCTACGCGTAACGATACCTTGGCAAAGCGGTTTGGGATTCCCATGGAAGGCTACACCTACTTCTTCACATACGAAGACACTCTCCCGCATCCGCCGAGAGAGTTCTGGAGAATGCCCTGTGCTTTGGGCGCGGACTTGTCACAAGGCGACGACTTCTGTGCCTTTACTTTACTATTTCCAATTTCTGATTACGCCTTCGGGGTCAAAACTAGAAGTTACATTACTTCTTTGACTTTGATGAAGCTTCCTGCTGCCATGCGAATCAAGTATGAAGAGTTTATCACAGAAGGTAGCCTTCATGTTCTGGACGGAACCGTCCTTGACATGATGCAGGTCTATGAAGATCTAGATAGCTTTCTTGTAAGCAATGAATACGACGTGCGTTGCATGGGTTATGACCCGTACAATGCCAAAGAATTCGTCACAAGATGGGAAGCGGAGAACGGGCCTTATGGAGTAGAAAAAGTCATACAGGGCGCACGGACGGAATCGGTTCCTCTAGGGGAATTGAAGATTCTTGCCGAAGAACGAAAGCTGATCTTCGATCAGGCCCTTATGTCTTTCGCTATGGGGAATGCGGTAACGTTGGAGGATACTAACGGTAACCGCAAGCTCATGAAAAAGAGAGCTGAAGAAAAGATCGACAATGTTTCGGCCGCGATGGATGCTTATGTGGCCTACAAAGCTTACAAGGAGGCTTTCGAATGAGCATTGATGAAGGGGGTGATTTATGTCTGTAAAAGACCGTTTCAAAAGAGTTTGGAATGCCTTCGTAAGCCCCCAGAACGATCCCCATACTTCTGATGTTACATATGGGACTACTGCATACTATGGCGGAAGGTCTCCCTCGAGGATGACACTGCGCGTAGGTAATGAACGAACAATCATTACCTCGATTCTCACCAAGATGGGTGTGGACGCGTCTAGTATTCCGGTTCGGCATGTGAAGGTTGACGATCAAGGTCGTTATCTGTCCGACATGCAAAGCGCGTTTAATGACTGCTTGACGATCGAGCCTAACCTTGATCAAGCACCGAGAGCGTTCCGTCAAGACATTGCCATGACATTGTTCGAGAAGGGCGTTGCGGCTGTCGTTGCGGTAGACATGGCGCAGAACCCTAATGACTCTGGGTTTTCGGACATCTATTCCTTGCGCGTGGGAGAAGTTACTGAGTGGTATCCACAGAGAGTCAAGGTTAATGTTTATAATGAACGACTTGGTAGACGCGAAGAGATAATTCTCGATAAGAGTTATGTGGCTATTATTGAAAACCCACTATACTCTATCATGAACGAACAAAACTCTACACTGCAAAGGCTGATTAGGAAGCTAGGTTTCCTAGACGTCATCGATGAGCAGTCCAGTTCTGGTAAGTTGGACATTATCATCCAGTTGCCGTACGTCATTAAGTCGGAAGCCCGTAAACAACAGGCCGAAGCACGAAGAGAAGACATCGAATTCCAGCTCCGTGGCAGTAAGTACGGAATTGCCTATACCGATGGCACTGAAAAGATTACTCAGCTTAATAGGCCGGCTGAGAACAATCTTTTGAAGCAGGTGGAATACCTAACCAACATGCTTTATAGTCAGTTGGGTCTTACTGACGAAATCATGAATGGTTCTGCTGACGAAGAGGCCATGAACAATTACTTTGGGCGCACTATCGAGCCCATCATTGATGCCATCGTAGAGGGAATGCAACGGGCGTTCCTGGGGATCAATGGAATTAAGTCACGTAAGGAACGTGTCATGGCGTTCCGAGATCCGTTCCGATTTGTCCCGGTCAAGGACCTGGCTGAGCTTGCCGATAAACTTACAAGGAATGAGATCGTTACCTCTAACGAGTTCAGAGGCTTCATCGGAATTGCCCCGTCAAATGACCCCAAGGCGGACAAACTGATCAACAGCAACATGCCTCAGGCTGAGCCTAGTGAAATGTTGGAAAGGGTACGTCAAAATGGAAGCTGACTTCAGCGGTTGGGCCACCAAGGTTGGGCTCAAGTGCTCCGATGGTCGAACGATCATGGCCGGAGCATTCCGTCAGCAGGACAAGGCGCGTGTTCCGCTTGTCTGGCAGCACGGTCACGGCAACCCGGAGAATGTTCTCGGGCATGCCATCCTCGAGGATCGTCCCGAGGGCGTCTGGACTAACGGTTACTTCAACGATTCCCCCGCGGCAAAGCATGCCAAGGGCCTTCTTCAGCATGGCGACATCAACATGCTTTCCATCTGGGCCAACGAGCTCATGGAACGCGGTAAGAATGTTCTCCATGGCAAGATCCGTGAGGTCAGTCTGGTCCTTTCGGGAGCCAATCCTGGTGCGATCATCGAGAACGTGACTGCCCGCCACGGCGATGGTATGGAAGAGCTCATCGATGACGAGGCGGTTATTTACACCGGTCTCGAATTCGAACACGCCGACAAGAGCGGCGATAAGACCGATAATAGCGATAATTCCGACGCGGATAGCAAGGACGATGACGACACGGTCGCTGACGTCTACGAGTCCATGTCCGATCAGCAGAAGGACGTCCTTCATTACATGGTCAGTCAGGCCATGGAGAAGGGCAGCAAGTCGGTTTCGTCCGATGATAAGTCCTCCGCAGAACACAGCAGCACCGACGCTAACAAGGATAAGGAAGGCAACAACATGACCCGGAACGTGTTCGACAAGGACAAGGGTGACGAGGGCACGGCTACTCGTACCGTCATTTCGCATGACGACATGAAGAGCATTGTCGCCGATGCGGAGAAGTCCGGGTCGATGAAGAGCGCTATCGAGGCGTACGCTCTGGCTCACGGTATCACGGAGATCGACACGCTGTTCCCGGAGGCCAAGAACCTCACCGCCGCGCCCGAGTTCTTCGGTCGTCGGACTGAGTGGGTTTCTGGCGTTCTCACCGGGGCGAAGAAGACTCCGTTTGCTCGGATTCGGACCCATTACGCGGATCTCAACTTCGATGAGGCTCGTGCCAAGGGTTACGTCAAGGGCGCCTTCAAGAAGGAAGAGTTCTTCGGCGTTGCTGGCCGAACCACCACCCCCAAGACGATCTACAAGAAGCAGAAGCTCGATCGCGACGACATCATCGACATCACCGACTTCGACGTGGTGGCGTGGATGAAGGGCGAGATGCGTCTCATGCTCGACGAGGAGATCGCTCGAGCCATCCTCATCGGTGACGGCCGCGCCGTGGACGACGAGGACAAGATCAACGAGGACAACATCCGCCCCATTGCCACAGACCACGACCTGTACGCGGTCAAGGTCTATGTCAACCTGGATGATGCTAGCTCGAGCGCCCAGGAGATCATCGACGCTCTGATCACCCATCGTCAGTACTACCGTGGCGCTGGTCAGCCGACCATGTTCACGACCGAGACCATGATCGCTCGGTTCATGATGCTCAAGGATACGCTTGGTCGGCGTATCTACCGCTCGCTTGACGAGCTGGCCACGGAGCTCCGCGTCGACAAGATCGTGCCCGTGGAGGTGTTCGAGAGCGAGCCCACCATCGTTGCTGTCCTTGTCAACATGGGCGACTACGTCATCGGCGCGAACAAGGGTGGCGAGGTCAACCTGTTCGACGACTTCGACATCGACTACAACCAGTACAAGTACCTGATCGAGACGCGCATTTCTGGCGCCCTCGCCAAGCTGAAGTCGGCCATTGTGGTTCGCTCGGTCGATGGTGACGATGTTCTTGTCGCCGCCCCGAACGTTCCCACCTTCGTGCCCGCCACCGGTGTTGTGACGATCGTTGCCACTACCGGCGTCGTGTACAAGAATGCCCTCACCGGTGCTACCCTGTCGACTGGCGCTCAGTCCGCGCTGGCCGAGGGCGCAAGCCTCACGGTTCAGGCTACCCCTGCCACCGGTTACTACCTTACCTCCAGTGAGAACGAAGAGTGGAAGTTCACTCGCCCTGTTACTCCCTGACATCTCTGACTAGGAGTTATAATGAGATTCTCGGGAGTGGTTGGCTACGGAGAATCCTCAGAAACTCTTCCAGGTGACGGTGTACACGAGAATGTTATTACTGAGGTTCCTTACAAGGGTGATGTTCACCGAGAAATCGGGAGACCACATCCTGGCGAAAATTTGAATAATGACCTCAGTGTTAATAACTCCATCAGTATTGTTGCTGATGCAAAAGCCAACGAACATTTCCATAAGATTGTATATGTCATGTGGCAGGGGGTTCGCTGGACTGTTTCGGCAGTCGAAGTAAAACCCCCTCGCCTTCTGCTCAGTCTAGGAGATGTTTATAATGGCCCCACGCCGTGATCTTCAAGATCTACTAGTAGAGATTCTCGAAAGCGATAGTGTATATTTCCAGCCGCCAGTCAATGTGCAGATTAAGTATCCGTGCATTATTTATAAGCGGGATAATATTGTTGCGAAATGGGCCGATGATAAGCCTTACAACCTCGCAAAGCGTTATACGGTTACGGTAATCGATCGTAATCCAGATAGCGATATCCCCGACAAACTTGCGGCTCTACGACATTGCAGATTCGATCGCTTTTACATAGCTGACAATCTAAATCACAACGTTTTCACATTGTTCTTCTAGGAGGAAGACATGGCTGTTCTTACTTGGGACCAGGTCGGCGAGCGCGTCTACGAGACCGGCGTCGATCATGGGGTTCTCTACGTTCCGGACGTCACTGGTGTCTATGATACCGGTTTCTCGTGGAATGGTCTGGTTAGCGTCCAGGAGACACCGACCGGCGCGGAGCCCAATGCTCAGTACGCGGACAACATCAAGTACCTGAACCTTATCTCGGCCGAGGAGTTCGGTGCGACGCTCGAGGCGTTCACCTATCCTCCCGAGTTCAACCAGTTCGATGGTGTTGCTACCCCGGAGCCCGGTGTTTACGTTGGTCAGCAGGCCCGTAAGCTCTTCGGTCTGTCGTACCGTACCCGGATTGGTAACGATCTCGAGGGCGACGACTATGGCTACAAGCTGCACCTGGTGTATGGTTGCCAGGCCACTCCTTCGGAGAAGGCTTTCAACACGGTGAATGATTCGCCGGAAGCCATCACGTTCAGCTGGGAGATCTCCACGACCCCGGCTCCCGTGACTGGACTGCGACCCACGTCCATCATCACCATCGACTCGACTGTGGCTGCGCCGCTCGATCTCACCGCGCTGGAGACCCTGCTGTACGGGGCTGTTGCTACGGATCCGGCTCTGCCCACCCCTGACGAGGTTATCGCAATCTTCGCGTGATCATGACTTAGGAGGCCAGAATGCTTAATCTTACTATTGGTGGTGACGAGTTCTTCAACGAAGAGACGGGAACGTTCGAAATCGTTGGTGGGCTAGAGTTGACACTAGAACATTCTCTGGTCTCTCTGTCAAAATGGGAGTCACAGACGGGTAAAGCGTTCTTGTCCAAAGATGAAAAGACTTCGGATGAGATCCGCCTTTATGTACAGGCTATGATTACTTCCCCTAATCCTCCGCCGGATGTACAATCCATGTTCTCTGGGGAAAACATGGGTGCAGTGAACGCGTATATCAACTCCGCCGAATCTGCTACTACATTTGGACGTATGCCTGAGACTCGTGGTCGAGGAGAAACCATCACCTCGGAACTAATCTATTATTGGATGGTGGCATTCAGCATCCCATTCGAGTGTCAGACGTGGCATTTGAACAGGTTGTTCGCGTTAATTCGCATCTGTAATTTGAAGAACTCCAAACCAAAGCCGATGGGACGAAGTGAAATCGCCGCTAGGAATCGCGCTTTGAATGAGAAGAGAAGAGCTGAGCTAAACACCACAGGATGATGGGAGGTTAAATGACCAAGCTTGTTTGGGATCAGACAGGTACGCGTATCTATGAGAATGGTGTTAGCCAAGGCGTGTTCTATGGGTCAGACCGCAAGGGGATTCCCTGGAACGGCTTGATCTCTGTAGAGGAAGTTAATAACGATTCTGCCGACTCGCTTTACTTCGATGGTTTGAAGTATGCCGAAGTTGTAACCGTTGGGGATTTCGAAGGAAAGCTTACGGCGTTCACCTACCCTGATGAATTCCTTGGGTATGAGGGTGTTGACGATTGGAAGCCTGGATTCTTCCTTACCGATCAGCCTAAATCCAGATTTGCTTTGTCGTTCAAGACAGAGATAAACAGTGACGAAGGCGCGCAAATCGGATACAAGCTTCATATTTTGTATAATCTTTTGGCTATCCCATCCAATAAGACATACGAAACATTGTCTTTGGATAGCGAACCGATGGATTTCCAATGGGATATTACGGCTATTCCGGAGCCTTTGGATCGATTTAGACCGACCGCTCACGTGGTTATCGATAGTCGGAAGATAGACCCATATTTGCTGGCTGACATTGAGAACTTCATTTATGGCACAGAACTAACCGATCCGGTGCTGCCAGACCTATCCAGCTTGGTTACTTTCGTACAGAAGTGGGGCCGGTTCATCGTTACTGATAACGGTAATGGTACGTGGACTGCGACTTCCCCTCTGGAAGGTGTTATCACCATGCTTGATGAGTTCACGTTCCAGATTGATACCGAGATGGCCGTCTACTTGGACTCGGAATCTTACACTTTGACCAGCAGTGCCGTGGATTACGAGGACCTATAAGGAGGGTACATGGCCACAGTAACGGGTTATACAGCCGCTAAAATGGATGAGATTGCCAACGCTACCATCGTTGACGCCGATATCGTCGGGGACAATCTTCTACTTGAGAGGTTTGACGGAGCCACCATCGACGCTGGTGATGCCCGCGGACCGCAAGGCATCCCGGGCACCAACGGGACAAATGGTACTAACGGTGCGCAGGGTCCTGCCGGTCCTATGGACATGGTTGGACCGCCGATTAATTTAACTACTGCCCCCGCGCAGATGACGGTTAGTGGTTTGGTTTCAGGCTTGGCTAAGAATAATGTCTCAGTTATTTCGGGTAATACATACGGGATCAAGGTAGACTTCACGCTAGAGTGGTCCAGCGTAGATATTGATGCTCGCTGGGATATTTGGTTTCGACTTAATGGTGTCAATATTGAGCGCATCAGGCCTCTTCGTCCTGCCATCACGGGTATCGCTTTCGTCCCGGTTGTCGGAGAGGTATTCTGGGTTCCTTCAGTGACAGCCGCGACCGATGATGTGGAGATCTACGCCGAGAGGATCACTGCAGGCGCTCCAATCACTCCTTCCGGTTCGGCCACGCTTAAGCGTAAGTTGTGGATTGTTGATTATGGAGTAGTTTGATCGATGATCCGCGCCACGACGACAGGATCCTTCGCAAAGACAGTGGGATTCCTAGAGAATCTTACTCCCCAGAAGATGTTTTCCAATTTGGATCGTTATGGGCAACGTGGCGTTGATGCTCTTTCTCGTGCTACTCCGAAGGAATCCGGAGAGACTGCCGATTCTTGGGGTTACAAAATCCTTAATACGCCCGGTCGATGTTCTATTATTTGGTTTAATACTCACGAAAAGAATGGCGTTAACGTCGCTGTGATTCTCCAATATGGTCACGGGACAGGAACTGGCGGATATGTGGATGGCCGCGATTACATTAACCCCGCTATGCGGCCCATATTTGACCAGATTCTTGAGAACGTTTGGAGGCAGGTGACAAATGGCTAGCGTCGACAACAGAGTTGTCCGGATGGAATTCGATAATGCTGTATTCCAGAAGAAGATTGCGGACACTCTAACCAGCCTCTCCCATCTGGACAAGGCCCTTAAGCTTACCGGAGCTACCAAAGGTCTGACCGATGTCAGCGCCGCATCTAAGAAGGTCGATCTTACACCGATCGGCACTGGTGTCCAGAGCATTAGCGCGGGCTTCCTGGCTCTAAGCACCATCGCTGTAACAGCGCTATCAACCATTACGCATGCAGCGATTACATCCGGCACTCAGATGGTCAAGTCTCTCAGTCTTGATCCCATTCTTGATGGTTTCCGAGAATACGAACTTAATATTGGTTCCATCCAAACCATTCTGGCTAACACCAGAGCAGATGGCACTGGTCTTCAAGAAGTTAATGCCGCGCTTGATCAGCTGAACGATTATTCAGACAAGACCATTTATAACTTCGGTCAGATGACCAAGAACATCGGTACGTTCACCGCGGCCGGTGTTGATCTGGATACTTCAGTTGCCTCGATCAAGGGCATCTCCAACCTAGCCGCTATCTCTGGTTCCAGCGCGGAGCAGGCTGCTACGGCGATGTATCAGCTGTCTCAGGCTGTGTCGACAGGCACCTTGAGGTTGATGGACTGGAACTCGGTCGTCAACGCGGGTATGGGTGGTGAGGTCTTCCAGAAGGCTCTGTTCGAGACCGGTGTCGCTATGGGCACTATCACGGACGCGCCAGTGGGTACGACCTTCGAGGAATGGACGTCCAAGGGTAATAGTTTCCGTGATTCTCTCCAGGAAGGTTGGTTGACCGGGGAGGTCTTGACCAACACTCTTAAGGGATTCACTGGTGAGATGACAGAGGCCCAGCTTCTGTCAATCGGTTACACCAAGGAACAGGCGCAGCAGATTCTGGAGTTGGGTCAAACTGGCGTTGAAGCCGCCACCAAGATCCGTACTCTTAGCCAGCTTATGAACACGGTCAAGGAGACCGTCGCTTCTGGTTGGTCCGAGTCTTTCCGTACAGTCTTCGGTAACTTCGAAGAAGCGTCAGAGCTGTTCACTCATGTGAACGATACGATCAGCGACTTCGTCAAGGGTAATGCTGAGGCACGCAACGAACTTCTTGCCGGATGGAAGGAGCTCGGGGGCAGAGACATTTTGCTCCGGGGATTGGGTGACGCATTCAAGGCGCTTAGCGAGATTCTCAGCCCGATACAAGAAGTCTTCCGTGATATCTTCCCCAAGACCACCGCGGTCCGGCTGCTTGATATCACAAAGGGTTTCGCTGAGTTCACTGCCAGTCTGAGGCCCAGTGAGAAGACTATCGAGAACATTAAGCGGATCTTCACGGGTCTGTTCTCTGCTCTCGACATTGGCTGGACCATCATCAAGGAAGGCGTCGGGTTCATAAAGGACCTAGTCCTCCAATTCAGCGGACTAGGTGAAGGTAGAATTCTGGAGTTCGCTGCTGATATTGCGGACTTCTTTACGAATCTGCGCGAAGGCCTTGATCGAGGTCAAGCTATCGGTCGCTTCTTCGATGACCTGTCTAGATCTCTCCGCGGTCCGATTCAGTACATCAAGGAGCTGAAGGAAGCTGTATTCGGCCTTTTTGACGACTTTGACTCTGAGCAGCTCGAGGTTGTCGGCGAAAGCGCGGGTCGTTTCGGCCAGCGATTCAGTACTCTGGGTGAAATCCTAGAGCGCGTTTCCGGTCTGTGGGAGCCTATTCAGGGCTTCTTCGATCGAGTGATGGAGATCCTTAATAGCGCAGGCGAGGTTATCGGTGGTTGGTTCCAGGAACTCGGGCACAAGCTTGCCGAAGCAATGGGTCCTGGCGACTTCGATGCGGTTCTGGACGCTCTGAACGTCTCCCTGCTAGGCGGTATCGCTCTTCTTATTTCGAAGTTCCTGTCGGGCGGGTTGAACCTCAACTTTGGCGATGGGCTGTTCTCGAACATCAGTAGTGCCTTCGAAGAACTTACTGGTGTTCTGGACGCTATGCAGACCAGCATCCGCGCGGATGCTCTGCTGAAGATTGCCGGGGCTGTTGCGCTACTCAGCGTGTCGGTTGTGGCACTCTCGCTAATTGATTCCGAGGCGTTGACTCGAGCGTTGGTGGCTATGGCCATTGGGTTCGGTCAGCTTATGGCGACCTTTGCCATTCTTAATAGCATGGATGTCGGACTTATCAACGGATCTACATTCGCTGCGATTGCCGCGGGTATGATCCTTCTAAGTACGGCTATTCTTATTCTCTCCGGGGCGGTGGCTGTTCTCGGCTCTATGAGCTGGGAAGACCTGACCAAGGGCCTTGTCGGGATCACGGTTCTACTTGCAGTTCTAACTACTTCCGCGGTTATTCTATCTAAGAACGCGGGCCCAATCCTTCTTGCCAGTATCAGTCTCATCGCTATGTCGACAGCTATCAGCATCCTGGCTGGGGCAGTCGCTATATTTGCCACGATGGAATGGGACACTCTAATCAAGGGATTTGCCGGAGTTGCGGCCGGATTGCTTATCTTGGCTGGCGCTATGCGTCTCATGCCTGCAGATCTTGCCCTACGGGGCGTTGGGCTTATCCTGATCGCCACAGCATTGAATATCCTTGCTGGCGCGGTTGCCCTCTTCGCAACAATGGAATGGGATACCCTGATCAAGGGGTTCGCGGGAATCGCCGCAGGTCTGGTCATCATTGGCCTGGCCATGCATCTCATGCCGCCTAATATGCTTCTTACAGCAGCCGGGCTTATCGGTGTTAGCATCGCGCTGAACATCCTTGCTCTGGCGCTTAAAACTTTGGGTGGTATGACGTGGGAGGAGATGGGCAAGGGTCTTCTGGCGCTTGCTGCTTCTCTGTTTATTTTGGTTGTGGCAACCAATGCCATGAGCGGTGCTCTAGCCGGAGCCGCCGCTATGCTGGTGGTATCCGCCGCGCTGGCCGTTCTAGCGGGAGTGCTAATAGCTCTCGCGCAGGTCTCCTTCGGGGATCTACTCACGGCCATCGGCGCAATCGCTTTGGCGCTGACTGTATTTGGGATTGCTGCCGCGCTTCTCACCCCAGTGGTACCTACACTGTTGGGTCTTGGTGCGGCTATGCTTCTGCTTGGCGGTGCTTTCGCCCTATTCGGGGTGGGCGCGCTAGCAGTAGCCAAGGCATTCGAGCTGTTAGGTAGAGCTGGACCCGAAGGCGCTAAGGCTCTCACAGCCGCGCTAGAGGCAATCGGCGATGCGCTACCCGCGCTGATACGAGGCTTTGCTAAGGGCTTGCTCGAGCTAGTCGACGTCTTCCTTGATGCTGCACCTGTATTGGCGAAGGCGCTCGGGGTCCTTCTCGGGCATATTATCGATACGCTTACTGAGCTCGTACCCAAGGTGGGTAAACTTGCTCTAGCGTTGATCAAAACTCTTATCGAGGTCATTGAGGACGCGGTTCCCGATATTGTGGAGCTTGGTATCAACCTGGTCATCGCTTTGCTTACGGGCATTCGAGATAATATTTACCAGGTGGCCGAGCTGGCTATCGAGATCATTACCGAGTTCCTGGAAGCTATCGCAGATAATCTTGAGGACGCGATTCAGGCTGGCGTAGATCTCATCGTTGCATTCCTCTCCGGAATTACGGAAGGATTCGATGATATTGTTCAGGCTGCCAGTGATCTAATCACAGGTTTCATCGAAGCCATTGCGGGGTTCTACGGAGATATTATCGAAGCTGGCGCGGATGCTCTGATCAGTTTCCTCAACGGGATGACAGAGAATACCGACCAGATTCTCGTTGCCGTAGGAATCCTCGTACTTACATTCATCGCCGGGCTTTCGAATCTGTCTAGTCGCATTAGCACTGCTGGTACGGATGCGCTTGTCGATTTCCTGGCAGGCATGACAAATAATCTCAATAAGGTTTCCAATGCAGTCACAACCCTGATCACGACTTTCATCTCGACGGTGTCCCGTAATGCGACTAAGATCACTAATGCGGGGGCTAACGCGATCATCAACTTCGTGACTGGGTTGGGTAAGAACGTCAATCGAGTTATCAGTGCCGGTGTTACGGTCATAATCAACTTCCTCAAGGGCGTGTCCAGTAATACACTGAGGCTTGCTGAGGCCGCCGCGGATATTGTCATCGACTTCTTGAATGCCTTGGCTGATGTCATTAATGAGAAGGCTCCGCAGCTACGCGCTGCTGGTGCTAACTTGGCGTTCGCCATCATTGATGGTATGACGGGAGGCTTCGCCAGTAAGGCGGCTAGCGTTGCTGAGTCGGCTAGGTCTGTCGCGGCAGGAGCAGTCAACGCAGCAGAGCGGTTCCTTGGTATTCGTTCTCCGTCGAAGGTCTTCTTCGAGATCGGCGAATTCATGGCCGAGGGCATGGCTCTTGCGTTGGATGGCGATGACTCCGTTGCTAGAAGCTCTACCGCGCTGGCCACAAGGGCTACTGAGGCATTGCGGAACAGCATCGACAAGGCAGTCTCATCCGTCGGCGATATTCCCGACTTCAGACCAGTTATTGCGCCTGTCCTGGACCTGACTGATGTCAGAGCTGGGGCTAAATCGATCAGTAGTCTGATTGGAGCGAGTAATGATCTGACGCCAAATGTGTCGTTCCGACAAGCTAACGCGATTGCTACTACGAGTGTGCCGGTTCCTGACGCTTCTGAAGAGGGAGTCGGTGGTCCGAACGTGGTGCAGTTCAATCAGACCATTAATTCGCCTGAGACATTGTCCACAAGCGCTATCTACAAGAATACTCGTAATCAAATCACGCTTGCTAAAGAGGAGTTGAATGTGGCATGAATCTCTCATCCGTAAGTGTCACCGCTTTGGGCTCTTCCGAAGACATTGTATTTGGCGTTCGAGAGCATGGCTCTGGGTGTCGATATTTGGTTCGAGGTATCGTAGGAATTGATGCCGAGGAGCTGGTCCCCAAGTTTTATGGGTTTGGGGCCGAGTCCGGTGAAAAGTTCTATGAGTACACGATGCCGCCTCGCGATATCGTTATGCGTCTGATTCTTAATCCCTCTTTCCGTACTAACGAGGACGTGTCAGCGATTAGAGATGATATTTATCGACTGATTTCTTCCGGAAGGACTGGTCAGCTCTCACTCCAGTTTAATTCCGGTAGCGCTATCGTCTCATCCATCATTGGTAAGGTCACCAAATGCGAGGTGGGATATTTCGCACAGACACCTGAGATGCAGGTAACTGTGCACTGTGACGATCCGATGTTTCGGTCGGTTGCTCCTATCGGGTTTTCCCCGGCGGAACTTCCGTCAGTTAATCCAGTGCCTCTCGTTGATGATGCATCGACCGCGCCGCATGGGCTCAGCTTCAAGGTTAAGTTCACCGCGACCACGTCGACCTTCGTTATCCAAGACGCTGCCTCTTCGCCTGATTGGGTGTTCCAGGTCACGCCTCCTACTAACTTCCTTACTAATGATGAACTCCATTTCTCGAGTCAGTATGGGGCTAAGAGGATATTCTGGAACAAGGCAATCGGTACCGATATCGAACTCATGGATAAGGTTATCTCTGGTTCTGTTTGGCCACAGATATTTCCAGGCATGAATGAACTATATTTCCTACAGATCGCCAACTTTGACTGGCTGGAGTTGAATTATTATTCTACTTTCTGGGGGTTGTGATGGATCTTATCAAACTGTCTTCCACAACGGCCCAACCGACTCAGCTGAGTGTTGGTGAAGCAATTAATGGCCATAAGAGTGCTCTGTGGGTCGAGCGATACAGAGATCCTGGAGAGTTCAAGATCGAAGCTCCCTTAAGCAGCGGATTGGTTTCGTTCTTACCAATCGACACGTTTATCACTCATTTGAACACCTCTGTCGTGATGGTAGTGGAAAACCATTTCATTAAGCAACCTAAGGACGAAGATCCCACCGTTGAGATCACTGGTAGATGTCTAACCAGTTACTTCGAGAACAGAACTGTCGGCGATTATCAAGCATTCGCTACCAGTGAAATCCAAGACATTGTTCTCGCTTCCGATCAGACATGGGATCAGGTCGTAACCCTTATCGACGACCACGTGATTACTCCGACGGATACGAACGACGACCTTGTGGGTACGGCAGTAAACCATACCTGCACAGGCGCCGCGACATCCGAAGAGAGAACACTGAGGCCTTCGGAGCTACATGGCGCGATTCTCGATATCCTAAAGGTCGACGACCTTGGCATAAAGACAGTCCGTCCCACCGCAGCGGATCCTTTGACATATTTCACTGTTTATCGCGGTGATAATGTGTCCACCAAGGTTCGGTTCTCGTGGATGCGAGGCGACCTTGAGAATGTGGAGTATTTCTTCAGTAACAAGAAGCTGAAGACACAAGCACGAGTTATGGGTAGATGGATCCAGGTGGTTGTGAATCCTACTGGCGCGGATAACTATGATCGACGCACAATGATCATCGACGCCAGCTTCTGGGATGAGCGACTTACTGCATATCCGTCCGGAGGCGTCCTTACGCTCTATATGGCAGCAATGACCATCATGGGTAGACAAGCACTCGCCGCGCAGAAGAAGGTATCCATTACACAAGCAGATGTGTCCGATAGTGCTACTATGCGATTCCGTCGCGATTACGATATTGGCGACTTGGTGACTGTCGATGGCGATTTTGGTGCATCAACGGTTATGCGTGTTGTTGAATTCGCGGAAGTTGACGATGAATCGGGTACTAGCGGACATCCAACACTAGCGATTCCAGGAGAGTACTGATATGGCTGTAACTCTACGTAATAAGACGTATGACAAGCTGAAGCATGTAACTCAAGTGGTCCTGCCCGCGGTTGGCTCTCTATATTTCGGCCTTTCTGCAATCTGGGGACTTCCTGCCGGTGAAGAGGTGGTTGGTACGCTTGCGCTGCTGACGACTTTCGGTGGTGTTACGCTCCTCGTGAGTACCAAGAACTACAACCCGGATATTCCGGAATCTAATCCCAACTTTGCTGGGGATTTCATTGTCGACACCACGCCTGAGGGTAAGAAGGTCGTCCAGCTCGCTCTGGCACGCGATCCTCGGGATATTGTCGACAACGAGGCGCTCGTCTTCAGAGCGGTCGACACCAGCAAGGAAGAGCAGAACGAGCAGTTCTGGGATAATCCCGCGGAATAAACATCCTCTATAATGAGAGCATAGAGAGGATGCACTGATGGTTAATATTTTCCAGAAGAACCCGTCCAAGCTCGACGAACCTATTGATAAGGTTCTGACTCGTATGAAGGACCTTGAGCCTGACTCCGAGGAGTACAAGAAGTTACTGACCACCCTAGACAAGTTGATGGAGCTGCAGAGCGAAGAGCAAAGCAGCCAATTCAGCCCGGATACGGTGCTCAATGTAGCGGGCAGTCTTCTGGAAGTCTTGCTCATCGTCGCATACGAGCAGAAGCACGTCATGGTGTCGAAGGGTCTTGGGCGATTTCGTCGGAATAAGTAAACCGAAATAGTCCCCGATATGAACGAAAACTCAGAAGCTGTGTGAGATGCAATACAATCCTGCATGGCTTCTGAGTTTTCGCGGGATTTACATCGGATATAAAAAATTTGCGATTTTCCGAAAAAACACCCCTCTATATGGCTGTATAAGGGCCTCCAGAGGGTATAAATGGGTCATTATACCCGGTAGAGCACGAAACGTCTTAGAACGCGAAATAGAGCCCTATCCGGCTAAATGGGCATTTCTAATGTAAAAAATACCCGGGGGGAAGGTTTCTGAGAACAATTCGCTGTATTTACATGCCATATAATGAGAACTAATCACAAAGGAGCCAAGATGTTGAATCGACAGATCACGGTCGGCTTTGAGAAGAGCAAGAAGGACAAGACCATTTCTGATGACGGCTCCACAATCGAGATCCACTACGCTACGGCGCGGAAGGCTTTCGAGGGTGGTAGCCTGAAGATCATGAAGATGGTCGCTACCTACGTCGCTCTCGACACCGCCCGAAAGGTTGTTGTTAACAGACTGTCCAAGTGATATTCAAAGCCTCGACCCCGCCAAGGGGTTTAGGTTTTCGCAACATTTACACGCCCTATAATGAGAGGGGGTAAGACACGAAGGTGTTGGGACGTTTCCCAACCTACCCGGTGGAGCACTGCTTGCGAGCATCCCATCAATCACGATTTTCGTTGGGTCGTGAACCCTAGCCTCTCATTTTCTTTTTTCGTTTTGGAGGCATAATGACCAAATTTATAATTCGTCAACCGGCTGGTGAAAACACTAGATTTCATCGTACTGCTTTTGATAAGCAAGTCAACAAAGAAATCAGAGTCAATATGCCGAACGGCGATTCAACCATGGCTAAACTGATTTTCGCCGATGTTGCTGCGGACGGAACGTTCGTTGAACTTGGGTTTGAAACCGACGATTCAGGAGACGTAATCACTGGATTGATTGAATCGCATAACCACCACAAGGAGACTAACAATAATGCGTAAGTTGATGTTGATTCTGGCTCCGCTCATTCTGACGGCGTGTGTCGCATGCGAACCTACCCCACCCCCGTCCTATCCCGCGCAGCGTCCGGGCACAGTTCACTTCGAAGGTGATTCGGTGACCTGGAACACCTATTACGGGACCGGTGTTGCATATCCCGGTACATCCGGCGAATGGGCTCCGGGTAACCGCATTGACCTGAGCCCATGGGGTGGCGCGGGCATGGCTACTATTGATCGCCTGCCCAAGGATCTTGCCGCCGGTAAGGTCGACAAGCTTGTTTGGGGACTGGGTCTGAACGAGATCGGTTCCCAGCATGAGTGGACCGTTAAGCATCAGCTGATGTGGTACGACATGCTCATCAATCATGTGCCCGAGGAAACCTGCATCGTCATGGTCCTTCCTTGGGTACTCCCCGCAGATTGGCCTAATCGCCCTCTGCAAGAGATCATGGATCTGCGAGTCTGGATCCAGAACCTTGCCATGGATCATCCGAACATCGTCTTGGTGGATTGGCGTCCCATCCTCGAGGCGAATCCTCATTTTTCTGCTGCGGACGGAGTCCACATCGACCCGGAAACGGGTGGGGCTGAGGCTCGAGATTCCATGTACCGCGGCGGGCTGGCGCACTGTGGACCCTAGGCACGACGACGATTGGAATAAGATGCAAACGGCTATCGTCGTTTTGATCTTTCTCGTCGGAGCTTTATATTTAACCCTTCTATATCACATTCAAGCCCCGTGGCTTTATAAATAAGGAGTTCGACATGAGCATTAATCTTCCGGACGACTTCGCGGAGAATCTTCAACAGATCGCAGCCACCTTTCGAGAGCTGGAGCGAACGATCCTCTTTGGATGGCCGCATAACGAATACCCCACCGAGACCGAAGCAAACACAATCGTTGCTGTCTGGCATGAGTTGTCGATGCAACATCATACCTGCGGCCTCGACGAATCCGAGCGTTGGTACCTCGCCGGTCAGATCGTTGCTAGGATCAAGCGGGATGTGAAGGTTGATTAGATGGCTGGGTACGTTGTCAGTTCAGAGACACACAGTGAGATACCCTTCAACCTAGGGGATCCAAACATCGTATCGACCATAGTGACACGTAGTGATGATCGACGCGTAATCACTCTTCAGCTTGACGGCGACGAACTAGCCGCCGCGCTGTGGGGGCTGAAGGAATACCGTAAACCACTATTTGATTGGGAGAATAATCATGCGTAATAAGTATAAGTTCCGCAATTTCCTGTTCGACGCCTTCATGGTCTGCTTCACCAGCGGATTCTGGCTGATCTGGATCTTCTGCCGCGAGTCCCGGGGTCGCCAGCGGTGTTTCTAACCCCAGCATTTCAGGATGTCCTGTATTTCATGCAGGCCTGGAAGATCGTTAGCAAGTTCCGTGATATTCTCGATAACGAAAACATAGCTCCGCATTGGTTGAGAAAGGATCTGGGCAAGATCCACACTCTTATTCAATTTCATCGTTATTGGGAAGATTATGTAAACAAAGCAACGAATAGCGTTCAAGAAAGAAAGTTCCTTAACGAAGAGGGAAGGAGATTGCTAGAGTTACTACTCCATGACAGTAGATATCGCGCTTTATCATGGGAGATGTGGAGGTCCGTTGAATGCTAGCGTTTCGAAAGTTTCTCCACTTCATATATCTGTCGCATTCATTGGCTTCGATCCTGTATCGAGTTGATAACGCTAGTTCGGATCAGGCCGTGGAATGCAGTCCTGTGACTTGGGATACGAAAGCCCTATGGGATGAGGATTATGAATCATATTCGTAAAGGGCTGAAAGAGAATTCCTCCCTGATTCTCACAGTGGGGACCGGCGTAGGGATTCTTACTACCGCATATTTGGCAGGCAAAGCTTCATTCGCAGCCGCCCGCGTGTTGGATAGAGAAGATCCTTATTTGGATCCACGAGAGAAGGTGAAGCTTGTCTGGAGACTCTACATCCCCACAGGTGCATCCGCAGCAGCTACAATTGTTTGTGTGGCCGGAGTCAGACACGTCGACGCCCGAAAGGTGTTGGCTGGACAGACAGCTCTTGCGGTGTCGCAACGAGCTTACGAAGGCTACCGCGAACAAGTCATCGCAGAGCTAGGCGATAAGAAGGATCAACTATTCGTCGCCAAGGCTACCGAGAAGCGCATCAACGAAGGTCCTCCGCCAGTCATTGTTGCTGGTTCAGGATCGGTCTTGTGTTACGAGGCTTACTCCGGTCGATACTTCATGAGCGACATGGAGACTCTTAATCGAGCCGTTAATGAGATTAATTCGAAGCTGAACAAGCACGACTACGCGACCCTGGACGACTTCTACTATCTGATTGATCTGGAAAACACCATGTCTTCCGGACAATCGGGTTGGGAATCCGCCAAACTTATGGAGCTCGAGTATTCGTCTGTGCTTCATAAGGGCAAGCCTTGTCTGGCATTCAGTTACAATTATGTAATGTCATTCTAGTCGCAGCATTTACACACCCTATAGTGAGAAGTTCACTTTACAAGGAGAACTAAGATGGATGACGAAATTGTTGTCACGGATACCGTTAGCGACGAAACGTCGTCGGTCCCGCATCAGCTCGGCAAGCATGTTGTCGGCGGCCTCGCCGCCTTCGCTGCTTCCAAGCTGGCGGACCGCGCTTACGACGCAACGCTCCGGGCCATTCGCAACCGCAGGTCTTCGTAATACCAACTTCCACCCAAAGGGGGCCCTAACCGGGGCTTCCTTTTTGTCTCGATTGAAGAGGAAACGGAATGCTTAAGCGAAATATCACGTACAAGGACTTCGAGGGCGACGTCCGAGATGAGATCCACTACTTCAACTTGACCGGCGCAGAGCTGGTTGAGATGGAAGTGTCGGAAGAGCAGGGTCTCGAGGCTGCTATCAAGCGAATCGTCGCTGCTGGAGACAAGAAGCAGCTGATCCAGGAGTTCAAGAAGATCATTCTGGCTTCGTACGGCGAGAAGTCTGAGGACGGTCGCCATTTCATGAAGTCGGATGAGATCCGGAATCGCTTCGCCTGCTCCGCCGCTTACAGTTCGTTGTTCTTGGACCTGGCTACGAACGAGGATGCGGGGGCCAAGTTCATCAAGGGCGTTCTCCCCGAGGAGTTTCTTGCCTCGCTCAAGGATCAGGACAAGCCGACGGGTCTGCCACGTATCGGCCCCAAGCCGCCCCTTCCCCCCAGCATCTAATAAGGAGCCCAGATGGATTATCAAGGGAATTCTAAGAAAGATAAAGAAGATAAGGTCATTCCGCCTAAGAAAAACCTTGAGAAGATCATCACAGGCGAAGCTACTGTAAAGCAGAAGACCCTGGTCTCCAGAGCCAAGAACATTGTCTTTGGTGGGGATGCTAAGACAGCAGCTACCTACGTGGTTTCCGAGGTGCTACTGCCCGCGGTCCGAAACCTCGTCGTGGAGATGGTGTCAAAGGGCACTGATCGGCTCATGTACGGCGAGAACGCGTCCCGTCGGCGGACAGCTAGCTACGGCTCGAGGGTCTCATACAACAATCCGATTAACCGATCCACTCAGGGCCGGGGATATTTGCCGGATCAGAGACCCATTGATCGGTGGACTCAGGGGCGGAAGGCTTTCGATGACGTCATTCTCGCATCCAAGTCGGATGCTGAGGCTGTGGTCGAAGGGCTTATCAATATCGTCGATAAGTACGAAATTGCATCTGTTGCCGACTTGTACGAGCTTCTAGGACTCCCTTCGAGTCATGTGGACAACAAGTGGGGATGGACGCACCTTTCGGGTGTCGACGTCCAACAGGTTCGAGAAGGTTATCAAATCTCGTTCCCACCTTTGGAGGAGATCTCATGAACAAAGCAGTGATCAATGTGATCACCCGGAGGGCATTGCCCGCATTGACCCAGCGAGCCGGCCGTCAGAAGTTGGTTCTGAGGAAGCAGTCCCCGCATATCTTCTTCGCCGCGGGAGTTGTTGGTTCGGTTGCTAGTACGGTTCTGGCCTGCCGAGCCACCCTCAGCCTACCCGCAACCCTCGAGGAGATTGAGACGGACCTCGGGTATCTTCGGGAAATCAAGCAGGAACCACGCGTTATCGACGAAGGCTCTACCACCCATTACACGGAGAAGGAGCTTCATCGGGACGCGTTCTATATCTACGTCAAAGCTGCCGGTAAGCTCGGTCGCTTGTATGGTCCTTCCGTCACAGTGGGCGTGCTTTCGCTCGCCGCGCTGACCGGATCTCATGTGACCATGGCTCGTCGTAATACTTCGCTCATGGCGGCATACGCTGCTGTGGCCAAGGCGTACGACGACTACCGCGGGCGAGTTGCGACCGAGCTTGGTGCGGAGAAGGAGCGCGATCTCTATCACGCCAAGGTGTCCGCTAACACCAACGAGCAGGGTGATGAAGTTGCTGTCGTAGACTCCAACAGATGGTCCCCATATGCGAAGTTCTTTGACGAGACTTCACCGAACTGGGAAAAGCATGCCGAGTTTAACCGACTGTTCCTTGTGTGCCAGCAGAACTACGCAAATGATATTCTGCAAGCCCGAGGTCATCTGTTTCTGAACGAAGTGTACGACATGCTCGGGATCGAACGGACGCAAGCAGGAGCCGTTGTCGGTTGGGTCATCAGTAAGAAGGGTGATAACTTCGTTGACTTCGGTATGTACGAAGCAGTTAGTGCCCAATTCATCAACGGCTGGGAGCCTCGTGTCATCCTAGATTTTAATGTTGATGGCGTCATCTACGACAAGATCTAGGAGAGGACCATGAAGCAGCAACTTAAGAATCTGACACATGATCCTTATACGCTAGGCCCCGCGATGTTCATTGCTGGGTTCGGTGTGGGATATGTTGTTCATAATCTCCGCATCAAGAAGATGCTCGCCAACCTCGAGGTCACGGAGACATTTGTCGAAGAGACGATCATTGATGTCGAGATCGAGGCCGGCGAAGAGGAATCAGACTTCGACACCAAGGAGTATCTCGCCGCGGGGTTCGCTCGAGCGATCGAGGAAGCATCTGAGCGTCATCCGTCGAATGCGTCCATCTTCGGAGACGTCGGTACTATCGTCGAACGAACGGAAAAAACTGCTCTCGAGAAGCTCCAGGTCGATGTTCCGATGGAGGACGTGCAGCGTCTCGTGCTCGTCCCTAAGTCGAATCTTACTGTGGCTGACGATGGTACGCTGACAGTCACTGCGGATCCCGAGCCGGAGATGACCGGATACGACGACATCGAGTGGGATCAGGAAGTCGAAGAGGAGAACCGTTCCGCGGATGCTCCGTACGTCATCCATCTTGAGGAGTGGCATTCTAATGAATCTAACTTTAGCCAAGAGGATCTGGTGTATTATGCAGGTGATGACATCCTGTGTGATGCGGCACAGAACACGCCGGTGTACAACCCTGGGCCAGTCGTAGGAGACCTGGAGTTCGGACGCGGTTCCGGTAACTCGGAAGTCGTGTTCGTCCGTAACGAGGCTCTACGAGCTGAGTACCAGATCACTCGAGTCTCCGATAGCTATCAGACCGTCATGTTTGGTATCGAAGCCGAAGAGGCCGCGGAGGCAGAGGATCTTCGGCATTCGGCCCAAATCAGGCGTTTCCGTTCGGTGGATTAGCCATGGACGAGCCTCTTGAAAACCTATATTTCAATTGGCTCTACACAAGAGTTGCCAACCTTAATGCCCGGACGCCGTCATTAACATTTGACTTGTTGTTCAAAACATTACATAATACGGAATTTGTGTGGCTTTTGTCTGGAGACGATAATAGGGTCGAAGATGGGAAAGAGCTTCGTCGGGAATTCCTCATCGCAGGACATATTCCCGATCAGATGGAGTGGAGGTTGCATTATCCCTGCTCTGTATTCGAAATGCTGATTGCCTTTTCCCGAAGGGCTGAGAAGAACACGGGAGTTCCCGCGCTAGAGTGGTTCTGGGAGTTCCTCGGTAATTTGAACCTTGCGAATGTTAATGACGCGTTGGGCGCAGAGCCTGATGAAATACAAGATACTCTTGAGCTGTTCCTTTGGAGGAATTATCAACCTAACGGCGATGGTGGTCTATTTCCTTTGAAGAACCCGAGCAGTGACCAGAGAAAAGAGGAGATTTGGCAGCAATTCTGTGATTACCTTGTAGACCAAGAACGCTTACCTTGAGAGGGAGGGCCGTGGACTTCTTTAAAATTAGAACTAAGGAATCCAAGGGCTTCCTCCAGGCATACCCAGATTGGATCGTCGACAACTATGACGATCTGATGGTACGCGGCGGAGGTTTCTACGCGGTCTGGGATGAGGAACGCGGAATCTGGTCCACGAATGAATACGACGTGCAGCGTCTCGTCGATGCGGAATTGACTGCCTACGTTGAGGCGCAGGCTGAGAAAGGGGTTATCGTCGAACCCCTTCTCACAAGGAACTTCAGTACTGGTAGCTGGGAGAGTTTCAATCGATATGTTCGGAACCTCCCGGATGGGGCTGAATTTCGAGCTCTTGACGAGACTCTCACCTTCGCTGATACCGAAGTTACTAAGAAGGATTATGTAAGTAAGCGACTCCCTTATTCACTGGAAGCAGGTAAAACTGATGCTTGGGATGAGCTTGTCGACGTACTATATTCTCCAGTCGAACGAGACAAAATCGAATGGGCAATTGGTGCGATTGTATCAGGAGCTTCTAAGTGGACCCAGAAGTTCTTGGTTTTCTATGGGCCACCTGGGTCTGGCAAATCGACTATCATTGGTATTATTGAACGATTGTTCGCCGGATACGTTGCTACTTTTGAGGCTAAGGCTCTTACTAGTAACAACGGCACTTTTGCCATGGAACCATTCGAGCATAATCCGTTGGTTGCTATTCAGCATGATGGCGATCTATCTCGCATTGAAGACAATACTCGGCTGAACTCCATTGTCGGGCATGACTCGATGAACATCAACGCGAAGTACAAGTCTTCGTTCACCGTAAGGCCTAACGCGTTCTTGATTATCGGTACCAACAAGCCGGTGAAGATCACGGACGCTAAGGCTGGTAATACGCGACGACTTATCGATGTTCATCCCACAGGCACTAAAGTATCCCCTACGAGATACCATGTCCTTGTGGAGAACATCAACTTCGAGCTAGGCGCCATCGCGGAGAAGTGCCTTCGACAGTATCTTGAGATGGGCAAGTTTTACTATGAGAACTATGTCCCAACCAAGATGATGATGCTGACCGACAGCTTCTACAACTTCATCGAAGCCAACTTCGACATCTTCAAGGATACCGAAGGCGTGCAGATCAAGCGTCTTTGGGAGATGTACAAAGAGTACTGCGAAGAGATGAACATCGTCAAACGACTTCAATATCATGAGGTCAGAGACGAACTTCATAGTTACTTCAGGGAGTTTAAGGACCGTCATTTTATTGGAGAGAAGGAGTATCGGAGTGTTTATCTCGACTTTAAAGGATTGCCTGGTGAAGGTCCTGCGGCGTTCGTGCCGGACACTTCTCATGTTGTCCAGCTTCTTGATCATCATCCGGTCGATAATCAATCAGCCTTCGACATCGCATACCCCATGCGGCCAGCACAGTATGCTCGACCAGGAGGCGCACCTGCGAGCAAGTGGGCAAATGTGTCTTCGACGTTGTCCGAGTTGGACACAACCCAACTCCACTACGTGCATGTGCCGGAAGCTCATGTCGTAATCGATTTCGACTTGGTCGATGAGGATGGTGAGAAGGACCTTGGGCTGAACATTGCCGCCGCGTCAAAGTTGCCACCTACCTACACAGAGGTGAGCAAGAGCGGGAAAGGCCTTCATCTCCATTACATCTACCAAGGTGATGTAAGAGAATTGTCCAGCGTGTATGATGTGGGCATCGAAATCAAAACGCTTCTCGGCGATAGCTCTCTACGGAGACAGCTGACGAAGTGTAATAATCTAGGAATCACAACTATCAGTGGAGGCCTGCCGAGGAAAGAGAAGCCTATGCTCGATACCAAGAGCGTTAAGTCGGAGAAGGGCCTTCGGGACCTTATCGATCGTAATCTTCGTAAAGAGATCCATCCCGGCACAAAGCCGTCGATTGATTTTATTCATCATATCTTGGAGGAAGCTTACGGGTCAGGTGTTCCTTATGACCTTAGTGACTTGCGCCCGATCCTATACGCGTTTGCGGCACGAAGTACTAACCAATCCGCAGCTTGCATCCGAGTTGTACAGAATTGCAAACTTGCCAGTGAGTCTACAATGGCCGAAGCGGAGCCTGACTCCGGACCAATTGTATTCTTTGACATCGAGGTCTATCCCAATCTTTTTGTTGTCTGCTGGAAGAAGGCCGAATCCCCTACCGTAGTTAGGATGATAAACCCTACCGCGACGGAAATCGAGCCTCTGCTTAGTCAGAAGCTGGTAGGGTTCAACAACCGTAGGTACGACAATCACATCCTGTATGCGGCGTATCTTGGTTACACTAATGCCGATCTGTTTGCCTTGAGCCAGAAGCTTATCGACAAAGATAATCACACATCTATGTTTGGGGAGGCCTATAATCTTTCGTACGCCGACATCTACGATTTCAGCTCAAAGAAGCAGGGGCTTAAGAAGTTCCAGATCGAACTGGAGATCTTCCACGTCGAGCTTGATATTCCTTGGGATGAGCCCGTAGATGAAGGACTGTGGGATAAGGTGGTAGAGTATTGCGTTAATGATGTTATCTCAACGGAGGCTGTATTCAATGCCCGACGTCAAGATTTCGTTGCTAGGGAGATCCTTTCGGAACTCTCGGGTCTTTCGGTTAATCATACAACTCAGCAGCATACTGGTCGTATCATATTTGGTGCTGACAAGAATCCACAACGTCACTTTGTTTACACTGATCTGTCTGTTCAGTTTCCGGGCTACCGTTTTGATGCTGGAAAGAGCGATTATCACGGAGAAAACCCTGGTGAAGGTGGATATGTTTACGCCGAGCCGGGATTCTACGAGAACGTTGCGGTTCTGGACGTGGCGTCTATGCATCCGACCAGCATTGAGCAGCTCACTCTCTTCGGAGATTACACCGAGCGCTTCTCTGAGCTTAAGCGGGCTCGGATGGCGATCAAGCATAAGGAATACGACGCTGCCCGATCTATGCTCGACGGTAAGCTCGCACGATTTATTGGCTCTTCTGAAGGTGACGCTGACGATCTGGCGTACGCGCTCAAGATTATCATCAACAGCGTCTACGGACTGACAAGCGCGAAATTCCCGAACCTGTTCAAGGATCCTCGTAATGTCGACAACATCGTCGCCAAGCGCGGTGCCTTGTTCATGATCGACTTGAAGAACGCAGTCCAGGACGAATGCGCTCATGTCGTGCACATCAAGACGGACTCGATCAAGATCGCCGATGCTACTCCCGAGATCATCCAGTTTGTGGTTGACTTTGGGAGGAAGTACGGGTATGACTTCGAGCTCGAGGCGACGTACGACAAGTTCTGTCTAGTCAATGACGCAGTCTACATCGCACGTGAGGATCCCAAGTGGACGGCTGTGGGTGCGCAGTTCCAGCATCCGTATGTATTCAAGCAGCTGTTCTCGCACGAACCTGTCGAGTTCAATGACCTGTGTGAGACCAAGAATGTCGCCCAAGGCCGCATGTATCTTGACATGACGGGCACCGGAGAGATCGAAGACATGCGTCACATCGGAAGGACTGGTAGCTTCATGCCCGTGCTCCAAGCTGGCGGAACTCTCTGGCGCATCAAGGACGGCAAGAAGTATCTCGTCACAGGAACATCAGGTTTCTCGTGGATCGATAGAGACATGGCGCTGAACCGTGATCCCATGGGGGACCTGGATACAGACATGGACTACTTCGAGAATCTCAAGAAGGAAGCAGTTCTAGCCATCGAACGTTATGTCACATTCGAGGACTTTATTGCTTAAGGAGTATTAATGCCGGAGTATCATCGAATCCTCAAGGTCCCCGTGGAGGAGATTGTGCACGGGGATGTGGTCATCGTGTACGATAATCTTCAGTATAATTGGAGGTCGTTTTTCCCAGCAGCTCAGTTGACCAATGTTCGTCGCGAGGAAGTACTCAACCATCACAGAGATCCCGCGGATGGAACCATCTACATCGAGACTAATTCGTGCTCGGGTTACGTGGCCGCTAGCGACTTCATTCGCCTTGATTGCCTTATGACTTTCGGGCGAAATGTCAAGCCCGCCTAATGGAGGTCCTATTATGCACCAGAGAATTATCAGACGATATCAGAGGATCTATGATGGTTTGCTAATGCGGACGAGTCCTGTCGGCGCCATGAATCAAGCGCGCCATGCGGGACGTATGAGTCATGATCTGTACGCGGTGGCTCTTCTTCACGGCAAACTCACGGGCAGACTTCTGTTCGATAGTCTTCCTCAGAGGGTCTGTAATCGAGTAATGAACCGATGGTTCGATCCATACAACAAGGATCTTTCAGAATCAGAGATGTTCAACTGGTTGTGGGATCACGTCATGTTCGATCCGGATGGAGACATTATCGCGGTTCTCGACCACGGCATAGTCCTTACTAATGATCCGAACTGGTTCAACGATACCGAATGGTTCGGACGGGTGAAGAGACTCGAATGGACTCGCCGTATGAAGGAGCAGCATGATTCCCGAAGGTAAATACACAGTAACCTTTGTGGATGGTAAGACTCGCACGATCCAGGTCGCCAATCTAATCTCAAACCATCTTGGGCAACCCCTCATGTTGGTCGCGGAGGACGGATGGATGTACAACTTCAACACGATCATCGGACTTAAAAGGAAGGCCTAACCATGGCATATAGTGAAGCCAAAACATTCATGGTCGAAAACGCGGATATCATCTTCCGTAATTTCGAGGGTCGGGAAGGACCCATGAATACCAAGGGACAGCGAAATTTCTGCGTGTTCCTTGATCCGGAAGTCGCTCTCGAGATGATCGAGGATGACTGGAACGTCAAGTACCTTACGGCTCGCGAGGAAGGCGAGGAAGACCGACCTTACATCCAGGTGTCCGTGGGGTACAAGACCCGGCCCCCGCGTATCGTCCTGATCTCTTCGACCGGTCGTACACACCTGACCGAAGAGAATGTCGAAATATTGGATGTTGTCGACACGTCCATGGTCGATTTGATCGCCCGTGGATACGACTGGACAGTCAACGGTAAGAGCGGGACGAAGGCATACGTGCAGTCCATGTTCGTGACCCTAGAAGAAGATGCTCTCGAGCGTAAGTACGCCGTTATTGAGGAGGCTGATGATGGGGAGTAACAATCCGATGAGTCAGGCGAAGAAGGCTGAGGTTCGAGAGCTCTTCGAGGACAATCTTCGTGAGCGAGTGGCGGCATGGACACAGGCCTGCTTGGCCGTAGACAAGCTTGTAGCCGAACATGGTGTCAAGTCCTACGACCTTGGCGGACCACTGAACAGAATCACCCGAGTCACTGAGCTCGATCAGCACATCGACAACATTATCCGAGTGGCCGACTGGCTTCTCGACAATCCGGAATAAATCAATGGTCGATGTGACATTGGTCAGATGTTCTTGTGGTAAGAAAATGATTTATTCTAATGCGTCCACTTCTGACCATACGGGTATCGTCCATTCTTCTACTTACCAGTGTTATGACCTAGCTGCTTCACTAAGTAAGGGATCCAAAATGGAATTCATCACGCACGTCCGCAAGCCTTTCGTCGTTCAGGCGATCGAGATCACTGCCGACAACATCGAGGAGATCGCGCGATACGTCGGTGATCTGGAGCACAAGGAAGATGGGACTCCCTACATCCTTGTGGACCGTCGCAAGGTCCCGAATGTGGCTCGAGTGTACCCGGGCTTCTTCATGACCAAGATGGGTGAGCACGTCCGCGTGTACTCCCGCAAGATCTTCAGCGAGCAGTTCATGCTCAAGGACGAGACAGTCCAGCCATGGCTGGACTTCCTGGACGGCAAGAAGACGGACATGGACGGTCCGACTGCCGATGAGCCCGAGGAGTTCAACCGCCGATGATGGAGCCAGAGGATACGGGCAAGGAGTCCCGGGAGCCTATCGATTTCGAGGGGTTCTCGACCCAGAAGGACCTGCCCGTTGGCGATTTCCGTGAGCGGCCTATTCGGAGCAACCTTGTCGAAGTCACAGTGGCCTGCCCTGAGTGCCATGGTATGAACCGCCGGGCCAAGCGCGCGTGCGATACCTGCGATGGCGCAGGGGTCGTGAAGAAGGTCGTCACTCAGGACGAGATCACCGGGGAGGACCCGCTCAACTGTGATAAGTGGGGCGAGGTCGACTTCGGTCTGGGCCCTGTACTAATTCGATGCACACAGTCGGGCGAGCATGACGAGCATGGTTGCACCGTCATCTTTGAGGAGGATGAGGAGGAACCCGATCCTAATCTGAACTAATTCGCGAAAAAAACACAGGGTATAATGAAGGAGAGTGTGTATGCTGGCTAACGCCAGAGACGCGCTAGTTCGCGAACGGCATACTCTTCTTCTCTTTTCTGTTTTGGCCGGTGCCACGGACGGCCCCCGGAACAGAAAATTCTTCAGCATGCTAAGAACCTCCGCCAAGGGATTCTTACTGTCTGCGGGAGTGGACTAACCCACCTGGGTCCGACTCTGTCAGGCCATTCTGAAGCCAACCGTTCTTGGGGGTATGCAATGGAGCCATTAAGCGCGGAGTCCCAGCAATGCGTTTAAACTTCTTGGCTGAGTCTGGTGAGCTCGGCATCCAGGAGAGCCGGTATTCGAAGCCGGGTACCCCCACCTTTCCCGATCAACCCTTCAACACAAGGAATGCTAATGCAGACTCATTTCACTCTTACTTCCCCTGCCGGGCATTTCATCTTTCCGCTGGGGACAGTCCGAAGCAAGGCCAAGGTTGTTCGTGATGCGGTGACGGCTGGTAGTCGAGGGGCAATCCCTCATACGCCTCGTCCGCGTCCGGACAACGTCATGACCTGGTTCAAGAATCACGTCGCTGGGCCCGTTTCCGGCGAGATCACTTTCGAGTGGATCAAGGCTTAGGAGGCCTACAAAGTGCTTAAGTACGAGATCACCTACGCCGCTGGCGAGGGTGCGCCGAAGACCGAGACCGTGGAATGCGACTTCGTTCAGCCCCCGGTTGAAGACAATGGTTGTCAGATCCAGTTCTACGTCGCGGCCGCATCAGGCCAGGCGGATCGCTTGGTGAAGCAGGTCAACCCTTCGGCCATCATCAAGATGGACCTTGTCCAGGGCGTCGAAGCCAAGAACGTCTTCGATCAGGTGTTCGATGGAGAGGATCCCTTGGCCGCGGAAGCGTTCGGCTTCGATGACAAGCGCGAGCAGCTGAGGAGCGAGTGATGGGCAAGCACACGACCAACACCGGAACTGGCGCCAAGCGTTCACGTTCGCGTCGGGATTCTCTCATGCAGCCGAAGCCTGATCAGTCCAAGTACCTGCGCAGGGCGCATGTGCGTCTCGAGAAGCGGCAGGCGGCGTGGGATGCGCTTCCGCTGGATAAGAAGCAGAAGACCACTCGTCCTGGTTGCATGAAGATGCGAACCAACTGATGGGACGGGGACAGGAAGTAGAGATCCGTACACCTGAGGACCGCCCCTTCCCTTGGCGACCCCAGGACAACGGTCACATCACTGGTACTCCCACTCCGGAGCCGCCTAAGGATGACGGCATCAGTATCTGGCCGCGATAGGAGTCCGCGTGATTGTTATCGATCTAATCTGGTGGGCGGTGTGGGAGATCACCAAAGCGATTGGTTGGGTTGGGTGGATGATCATTGTTGTTATCCTGAACATCATCGTGGGTATCATCAACCTCACCTTCTCGGTCATCTTCTCGCTTATGGGGTTGGACAAGAAGTCCGGCACACTCAAGGGCGTCAAGACCACGGCAAAAGGTAAGCGAAAGTAAGTCTAGGATGCTACCTGGCACGCTTATAGTTAGCTAAGGTACTGGCTGGTAACAAAGTCAGCCCATCCTTTGATCGTCCCCTTGCTTACGGCAAAGCGCTGGCTCTCGTTGAGGCGCGCCTGAGTGGCCTGATCAGTCACAAATAGCGAGAGTTATGTCGGTTCGAGTCCGGCCGAGGGGAACTTTGTTAGTGGGGACAGCGTGGGTCCGCCTCTTAAATGAGGGCGAAGCGTTTCGTCAGAGAAGAATGCCAGCGAGGCTCAAGGTTGTTAGTCAACACGGCGCTACACCCGTCGAAATGTGTCAACAATCTAGCAGCGTCCGGGGATAGCCCTTCGAGGTTAGCCTCAGTGGAGGTAAAGGCCCGGATTAACCTGTCAAGCATGGAGATAGCTAGGCATTGCAGCGATTACCCACTACCTCGTCTGAGCGAGGCTAAATAGTTTTTAGGCTCAGAGCGTCAGGTGCTAGAGGCGAGGGCTCCACATCGAGCGAGTCCCTTGTAGTTCTACAGTCTGTATCCAGTACCACGGACATAAAAACGTCGGCAGTGGCTTAAGGACGTCAGACCACCTGGGTAAGCGGAGAAGGTACTCCGAAACTCTCATGCGCATAGCGCTGCACGTGTGAGAGAGGGACAAAAAACCGGCATCGTTCATGATCTTAACTGGGCCTCTGGTCGAGTTAAGGGAAGAGGGGTTAAGACCGTTCCAATCTTAGCTTCCTTGTTATGGGTGGAATCCATAACGCGATGTGTCAGGTATGCAGGTTCTTCTATAGTTGAGAGATTAAATGTAGGGAGTTAAACCTCAGCCTGCACGCCATCACCTCGGGGAGGGTCGGTCGAGTCCGCCGAACTTGGCCTGCCCTCCCCTACCTAAGGTCTCCAACAGAAGAGAGTAAACATGAAGCGAATCATGCGGCTGGTTGCTGCTGTGGCTATCGTGGTCGGCCTGTTCGGGGCGGTCGCGGTTGTGGAGGTTGCTGATGCACCTCCCGCCAGCGCGCACAACCAGGACAACTACTCGTACTGGTACTGCTCGGCCCATCGGTCGAACGTCAACATGACCGTGATCCACTCCAAGGTCTACGGCCTGTGGCCCGGTCAGATCGGCTACTACTGCCGCGAGGACTTCTTCGGCGTCAGCTTCCAGTACTGGGTGATCGTTCAGCCCCCGGGCAGCAACTTCAGCTACATGCCTTGGGGCCGGCAGAAGTGCAACCCTGGCGGGATCGTCTGGTGCGAGGAGCCTGGTCCCTGGTGACCTGAGTAAAAGAGAAGGCCCTTTAACCGGGGCTTTCTTTTTGCGTTAACATAGAGGAGACTTATCATGCAACTAGCCGAGTTCTGCAAGAAGACAGGTGCGAGTCCTAAGCAAATTCACTATTGGAACCGTGTCGGGATTGTCATGACGCGTAGTCGTTGGATCGGTCGTAACGATCGCTTCCGCGACTACGACGAGACCTTGATCCCTAAGGTTCATCTGCTGGTGACCATCTCGTGGAAGATGGGTGGATGGTTCTCGGTGGATACACTGCTAGCGATCTGGGAGAACTACGAAGAGGAGAAGCTCGACCTTGGGGACGGAGTAATCTTGGAATGGAGAACTAATGCTCGAGTTGATGTCGCATCAGAAAGATGCACTCGATAATCTGGATAATGGTAGAATCCTTTACGGGGGTGTTGGGAGTGGTAAGTCGGCTACGGCCATGGCTTACTACATGAAGCGGGAGAACCCAAAGGACATCTATGTCATCACCACAGCAAAGAAGAGAGATAGCCTTGAGTGGCTCGGAGAAGCTGCTCATTTCGGAATTGGAACGTCGACAGATAGCACGGTTGGTGGCGTGCTTAGGATTGATTCGTGGAACAACATTGGAAGCTACCTCGATATTGAAGGAGCTTTCTTCATCTTTGACGAACAAAGACTTGTCGGACATGGCGCTTGGGTTAAGTCATTCCTCCGAATTGCTGCGCGAAACAAGTGGATTATGCTTAGTGCAACTCCTGGAGATGCGTGGCTTGATTACGCGCCAGTCTTCATAGCCAACGGTTGGTACAAGAACATGACCGAGTTCAAGCGTCGTCATGTGATCTACGCGCCTTACATCAAGTTCCCTAAGATCATTGGGTATATTGGGGAGGATGTGTTAGATCGCTATCGTAATGAGATCTTGGTTGAGATGCCATACCTCAAACACACCGAGCGTATGGTGAACTACCTTGAGGTGGGATACGACAAGGCGCTTGTGAAGAAGCTACAAGTAGAGAGATGGAACCATGTGGAGAATCGTCCTATCAAAGATGTTGCGGAGCTGTGGCGCCTTACTCGTATGGTTGTCAACAGTCATGGATCGCGCTGCAATACGATTCGCGGACTACTCAAATTCCACCAGAGATTGATAGTCTTCTACAACTTCGATTATGAGTTGGAGATACTGAGAGAGTTGGGAGATCGGCATGAAGTGTTTGAGTGGAACGGTCATAAGCACGACGAGGTTCCTACTTCGGACAGCTGGGTATATCTTGTGCAGTATACTGCTGGGTCTGAAGGCTGGAATTGCATAAGCACTGACGCTATGGCCTTCTATTCGCTCACATATTCGTACAAAAACTTTGCCCAAGCGCAAGGACGAATCGACAGATTGAACTCCCCATACACGGTTTTGTACTACTACGCGCTCCAAAGTGGGGCCTATATCGACTCGGCACTTAGGTTAGTACTTGCCGGGAAGAAATCCTTTAATGAGCGGGTTGGGCTTCAAGAATGGGAGAAAAGTGGGTTTTCTGGCACTTATCCGGCACTTTAAATAAAAGTGCCGGGGGGTTTGCCGGTGATGTGCCGGGCTCTGACCTGGGGAAATAAGCTTTTTTGTACATATAGGCATTTATATACCTCTTAAAGTATATAGAAAAATAGGTTGTATATAGATTGTTACATATTACGTATAGTTCATATACAAGGTGAGTTTTCATAGAAAAGTTTTTATGGGGGTAAAAAGCGCCTAAGTGCCGGGAAGGGGTAAAAATGGCCGATAATGAGTTTCACGGGATACTTGAGGAGTTCCCTAGCTATACCATTAGCAACTATGGCACTGTGACTAATTCATACGGACAGATCATGACACACTCTCGCACCGCGCACGGAGAACACACGGTTGGGTTAATGAGGAACGGCCGTCAGTATCGACGTTCGGTCAAGGTTCTTGTCGCCCGCGCTTTCGTAGACGGAGAGACAGAGATCTTCGACACACCCATTCTTCTAGACGGTGACCGAGGAAATCTCCACACAAGTAATCTTGCTTGGCGCCCGCGTTGGTTCGCCCTTGCTTATCAGAAACAGTTCGATCAAATAGAAGATTGGTGGTATGCCGGTCCTGTGGTTGATGACGCCCAAGGCATAACATACGAAGATATCTTCTCTGCGGCTATGGAAACCGGCAGCTTGGTAAGACATATAAGGTTGGGGATGTTGAATCGAGAAAGAGTATTCCCAACGGGCGCACTCTTTAGATTTAGTTGATAATATACAACCACGCGCCTCGTACATGTTGTATAATGAAGGGAGAGTGTAAATTCCTTCCGAGCGGGGAACCGTACAATGCATTTCATTTTCGCAGCCATCCCTCCTGAAGAAGTGATGTATGGATACGGTCCTCTTGGCGTCATAGTTGTGGCTTTGGGTTACTTTGCGTACAAGATGTTCAACATCGTTTTGCGCGATAGAGACAAAGCCATCTCCGACCGCGATGCCATGATCCAGGATGTGTTCACCAAGGTACTTCCTGCCATTGTTAGAAACTCCGAATTCCTGGAGAGTAGGCAAGAGGTAGACCGGGAACTTGTTCAGGCTCTGAAAGATAACAACAAAGTTTTTGATGAAGTCTTATTTGTCCTCAAACACGGCGGCGACAATCATCGTGTCGGAGGTCGATGATGCCTCTTAGAAGTCGGAATCAAAAAGAATCAGACCGAAAAGTTAGGCTAGCTCGCACGCAAGTCGAGGAAGCGGTCAGCAGGCTAACGGGCTTACTGGACATTGTGGAGGAACAAGCCACGGAAGCTAAGGAGCACTTGGATGAACGACGAACTGGCTGAGAAACTTCTTACGGAGCTCGTTGAGACTCGTAAGTCGTTTACTACAGCAACAGAGTCGTTTAACACGGCAACGGCACAGATCAAATGGAATCGTATTAACACAGTTATTCAGTATGTTCTGATCGCGGTAGTAGCGATCATGCTGGGCTTGGGTGTGACCTATTACATGGATGAAAAGCAAGCCGCATGTGAACGGGGTAATGACCTCCGCGTGCAAATTGCTTTGTCGCTGGATTTCAATGCTACCGCCATTGGCGCAGCGTTGGCTGTGGTTTCGGGTGCTTCCCCTGAGACGTTCGATGATTATATGGATGTCTATGAGAATCAGGAAAAGCCCCCTATCTTGGAACTGAGGGAATGCTGATGCGAGAATCTATATATCAGTTAGATCTCATTAAGCGCCTCAGAGATCGCTTTCCTGGTTGTGTGATCCTGAAGAACGACCCGTCTTTCATACAGGGTATCCCCGATCTGATCATCCTTTATGGGGATAAGTGGGCCATGCTCGAGGTCAAGCCAAGAGCTTCTGCGCCTACTCGTCCTAACCAGCCGTATTTCGTTGAGAAGTTCAATGAGATGTCCTTCGCGGCGTTCATTAATCCGGATAATGAGGAGGAAGTTCTAGATGCGCTTCAATCGTCATTCGGATCTCCAGGGTAGGCACGCGTTTCTAAGCCCTAGTAGTTACCACTGGCTTAATTATACAGACCAGAAACTTGAGGCTCGGTATGCATCGCACCAATCAGCTCGTAGAGGGACTGATCTTCACGCCCTCGCCCACGAAGCAATTCGACTTGGTGTTCAGTTGTCAAGAGCGAACAAATCGATGTCCACATATGTTAAAGACGCTCTCGGATACAAGATGCAGTGTGAGCAACCGCTGTATTACTCCGACAATTGTTTCGGTTGCGCAGACACAATTTCATTCCGACGTGGTAAACTCCGAATCCATGATCTCAAGACGGGTATCGTAGCCACATCCTTCAGTCAGCTCGAGATCTATGCATCTATATTCTGTTTGGAATATAGCATCGATCCAGCGCCCATCGAGATAGAGCTTCGTATCTATCAACGGGAAGAGGTTAAAATTCACATTCCTCATGTCGAGGCGATAATGGAGATCATGGACAAGATTGTTATATTTGATCAGCAAGTAGAAGAACTTAAAGCTTCCGATCGATACTAGGGGGTAGTGCTCGTGATAATCGAAGAAGGAGACCTACTCCATTTTGGTATTCTTCGTCGGTCAGGCAGGTATCCGTGGGGCTCTGGTAAGACAGAGAACATTCGAAATAAGCAATTCCTTGATTACGTGGCAGATCTGAAGAGCAAGGGCTTGACTGAATCTCAGATCGCTCAAGGATTCGATGTGTCAGTGTCGGAGCTCCGCGCTACCAGATCCATCGCCAGGAACGAACAGCGTCAATCCGATATCGCTATGGCTCAGCGGTTGAAAGACAAGGGCTATTCCAACGTTGCGATTGGCGAACGCATGGGTAAGAATGAATCGACCGTAAGGTCTCTCCTTGCTCCTGGGGCCAAGGATAAGTCCGACATCCTTCAGAGTACGGCGGACATGCTCAAGGCTGAAGTAGCAGAGAAGGGCTACATCGACGTCGGCACAGGCACCGAAAGCTATATTAATGTTGCTGGTCGTAACGGTGTCTCTGCCACGCGCTTGGCAACGGCCGTATCTATGCTGCGTGAGGAAGGCTATGAATACCACACTGTCAAGTTCACGCAGGTCGGCACAGGCCTCGAGACAACAGTCAAGGTCCTTGCTCCCCCAGGAACTACTCAGAAGGATGTGTTCCTCAACCGCGATAAGATTCGACTCATTGGAAGCTTCTCTGAGGATGGTGGACGATCCTACGGAAAGGCCTTGGATCCTATCAGCATCAGTGCGAAGCGGCTCGACATCAAGTACAAAGAAGATGGTGGAGACCAAGCAGACGGTGTAGTCTTTGTTCGACCAGGGGTAAAAGACGTCTCTCTTGGTGGGGCAAAGTATGCACAGGTCCGCGTGAAGGTTGGTGGCAAGCACTACATCAAGGGCATGGCCCTGTACAAGGATGACCTCCCTGATGGTGTAGATCTTCAATTCAACACCAACAAGTCAGACACCGGTAATAAGCTTGATGCACTGAAGAAGTTGGATCTAGAGAATCCAGACCTTCCTTTCGGAACCATTGTTCGTCAGATTGGCGATAACATGGGAACACCGAAGAGTAAGGTTACCTCTGCCATGAACATTGTTTATGAAGAGGGTAACTGGGAGCAATGGAGCAAGACGCTTTCTTCACAGATGCTGTCCAAGCAAAGTCCTGCGCTAATCAGATCTCAGCTTGATCTGACTCTGGATCAGCGTACTTCTCAGTACAACGAAATCAAATCACTGACTAACCCGGTGGTTCGTAAGCGTTTGCTCGAGGACTTCGCTGCAGGTACCGATTCTGCATCCATTCAACTTAAGGCTGCCGCGCTACCACAACAGGCAACACACGTAATCCTTCCGATCTCCAAGATCGAACCTACTCAAATCTATGCACCTAATTATGCCAATGGTGCTAGAGTCGTATTGATTCGTCACCCTCATGGTGGTCCTTTTGAAATCCCAGAACTCGTCGTCAACAACCGGAACCCAGAAGGAAGAAAGCTTCTCGGAAATTCTCGTGATGCTATTGGCATTCATCATAGCGTTGCAGAGCGTCTGTCTGGCGCTGATTTTGATGGAGACACAGTACTCGTTATCCCTAATAATCAAAGACGAGTTCGGTCTGACCCTGCCCTGGCTGACCTAAAGGGGTTTGATCCTAGGTCTTCGTATCCTGGCTATGAGGGTATGAAGAAGATGACGAATACTCAGACAGAGATGGGTAAGGTTTCTAACCTTATCACGGACATGTCTCTTCGTCAGGCCCCTCCTTCTGAGCTTGCCCGTGCAGTTAAGCATTCGATGGTTGTCATTGATGCAGAGAAGCATGGGTTGAACTACAAGCAATCCTATAATGATAACGGTATCAAGCAGCTGAAAGAGAAGTACCAAAAGGGTGGTGCTTCTACTCTAATCTCTAGGGCTAAGTCAAGAACCGATGTCCCAGAGAGAAAGCCTCGTACTGTTGGTAAGGGTGGCCCTGTTGATAAGGAGACTGGTGAGCTTAGGTTTGAGCCCACCAATCGTGTTAACTTCAGGTCAGGCACACCCATAACCACTCGTAGTACCAAGCTAGCAGAGACAAAGGATGCGCATACCCTATCATCAGGTACCCCTGTTGAGCGCATCTATGCGGACCATTCTAACAAGCTCAAGGCCATGGCCAACCAGGCTAGGCTAGATGCTTTAAGAACCCCCACTCCTCGCCAGTCACCCTCTGCTAGAAGCACGTACTCTGCACAAGTAGCTTCGCTCAATGCAAAGCTGGCCATCGCTGTTCGAAACCGCCCCCTCGAAAGGCAAGCCCAGCTCATAGCCAATGCCGTAGTGAAGGCCAAGAGAGATTACAATCCTAACATGGAACGTGAGACTCTCAAGAAGATAAAGTTCCAGGCCCTCACTGAAGCGCGCATTCGTACTGGTGCTGGCAAGCAGAAAATCAAGATAGATCCCACAGAATGGGAAGCTATCCAAGCTAACGCCATTAGTTCCTCGAAGCTTAATGACATTCTAAACAACGCCGACATGGACGCAGTGCGAGACCTGGCTACCCCTAAGGAAGCCAAGCTAATGAATCCCTCCAAGACTAGTAGAGCTAAGTCAATGCTTGCATCTGGGTACACCAGGTCTGAGGTTGCGTCTGCTCTTGGTGTGTCTCTTAGTACCCTCGATACTGCAACTGTGAGCTAACAAGAAAGGATCAAGGTGCAACGTTCAAGGCTAACTACAGTTGATAATCCTTTCGATCCTTTCGATGATTATGATGCCTGGTACACATTCGACGTGTCGTTTGGATACCATACCGCATCGTTCTTAGCTCGCATTGTCCGTGACTCAGACCAACTATCTGATGCTGATCAAGAACTTGCTAATGAATTAGCTATTGATGAGATAGTTAAAGAGAATGTCTTAGGTGTTTATCGAAAAGTTTCGAGAGACATTTCTTAGTTCGTGAGTGGACACGACGGTTCGTCGGGGTCCCTTTCCTTCTTTAAAAGGGGGAGGGGGGTCTCGCGAATCGTACCCCCCCTATGCAT
>Ga0193708_1000014_pt1 | contig 44171 bp, 36 predicted proteins | sample H3c1metaG_FD_160570 | JGI IMG/M metagenome (GOLD analysis project Ga0193708, IMG submission 160570) | Soil microbial communities from a riparian zone of the East river system, Colorado, United States - H3c1 | ecosystem: Environmental > Terrestrial > Soil > Riparian zone | place: USA: East River...
GTTCTACTTAAAAGCGGGTTTGAATTTATTATGGTATCGATCTTGATCAGCTTTCCATTGATGGAAGAATTTGCCATCCGCATTCCCTGCCTGTGCCATTCTTTTGCATCCGCATTTTTCAATAACGTATTAAATATCGGCCTGTAAAAAATAACCCCCAGCAACATCCCGGTTAGCATGATCCATTTCCTTCCCACCTTATCGCTCAGCCAGCCAAAGAATAAAAAGAAAGGCGTTGCCAATGCTATTGCCCACAATAATATTTCCCGGTTCTGCATGAATTCTATCTTCACGGTATTCTCTAAAAAAGATTGCGCATAGAATTGCCCGGTGTACCAAATAACGCCCTGCCCCATCACCGCGCCAAACAAGGCCAGTAATACCATTTTAAAATTTGACCTGTGGCCAAAGCTTTCCTTTAAGGGGTTGACCGACGTCTTGCCTTCTTTTTTCAACGCCGCATACAAAGGCGATTCCTTCATCTTTAAGCGGATATAAATGGAAACGCCTACAAGTAAAATAGATATCCAGAAAGGGTAGCGCCATCCGCCCCATTCTGAATTAAATGCTTCATCACTCAAGTTTGCTTTTACCGCCATGATAACTCCAAGCGCCACAAACAAACCCAGTGTGGCTGTAGTTTGTATCCAGGCAGTAAAATATCCTCTTCTGCCGGGAGGGGAATGCTCAGCTACATAGGTTGCGGCTCCGCCATATTCACCACCAAGCGCAAGGCCCTGTATCAACCGTAATAACAAGACCAGCAATGGTGCTGCAATGCCAATGGCTTTATAAGATGGTACCAGCCCGATCAAAAAAGTAGAGCCACCCATTAAGACCAGCGTAAGTAGAAAGGTATACTTTCTACCGATCAGGTCACCCAATCTTCCAAAGACCAGTGCACCGAATGGGCGTACCAAAAACCCAGCGGCAAAGATGGCCAGTGTACTCAGCAGGGCGGCGGTATCATTTCCTTCGGGGAAGAATTGTACAGAAATGGTCTTGGCAAGCATGCCGAAAATATAAAAGTCGTACCACTCTATTAAGGTGCCGAGCGAAGACGAGAAGATCACCTTACCAATCCCTTTTACCGGTGCTGTTGCCATATTTATCTTTTATACGAAATTTGAGAAGCACTAGCATAAATATATTAAATTGCTGTCAAAGTAAACGAGGTTTAAATGTCATACCCTTACCAGATAAGATCAATGGAACAATACCACAGCGAATACAAACGCAGTGTGGAAGATCCTGAAGGTTTCTGGGGAGCCATTGCCGAAAATTTTTACTGGCGCAAAAAATGGAGCAGGGTATTGGAATGGAATTTTACCGAACCAAAAATAGAATGGTTCAAAGGCGCCAGGCTCAACATCACCGAAAATTGTATCGACCGTCATTTAAAGGAACTCGGTGATAAACCTGCGATCATATGGGAGCCCAATAATCCCGAAGAAAGAGTAAGAATTGTTACTTACAACCGCCTGCATAAAAGAGTTTGCCAGTTTGCACAGGTACTAAAAAATAACGGTGTTAAAAAAGGCGACCGTGTTTGTATTTACATGGGTATGGTACCGGAACTTGTTTATGCTGTTTTGGGATGCGCAAGGATCGGGGCTATACACAGTGTTATCTTCGGCGGCTTCAGCCCGCAAAGCATTGCCGATAGGCTGGAAGACGCACAGGCAGAATTTATTGTTACCTGCGACGGCGCTTACCGCGGCGGAAAAGACATTCCTTTAAAATCACTCATCGATGACGCATTAATCGGCAACAAGACCGTTAAGCGTGTTATCGTTTACACAAGAACAAGAACACCCGTATCAATGATAAAAGGAAGAGATGTGTGGTGGGAAGACGAAATGGAATTTGCGGAAGCGCAAATTGAAAAAGACGGCGTGGTTTCTTTTCCTGCAGAAGAAATGGATGCAGAAGATCCGTTGTTCATTTTATATACTTCGGGTTCTACAGGTAAACCCAAGGGCGTTGTACACACCTGCGCAGGCTATATGGTTTGGACCAACTATACTTTTGTAAATGTTTTTCAATACCAGCAGGGCGATGTCTTTTTTTGCACGGCTGATGTTGGCTGGATAACAGGGCATAGTTATATTATTTATGGGCCGTTAAGTGCAGGCGCAACAGGACTGATGTTTGAAGGCATTCCTACACACCCTGATGCCGGAAGATTTTGGGATATTATTGACAAGCACAAAGTAAATATCTTATACACGGCGCCAACAGCTATCCGCAGTTTAATGAGTTATGGTTTGGATCCCATAAAAGGAAAAGACCTCGGTTCATTAAAAGTATTGGGGACGGTAGGCGAACCCATCAATGAAGAAGCATGGCATTGGTACGATGAAAATATCGGCAAGAAAAAATGTCCGGTTGTAGATACCTGGTGGCAAACAGAAACAGGAGGTTGTTTGATAAGCAATCTTGCCGGTGTAACGCCTGCAAAACCAAGCTGGGCTACACTACCTATGCCGGGTGTTCAACCGGTACTTGTTGATGAAAGAGGAGAAGAAATAAAAGCCCCTTCCCAACCTTCCCCCGTGGGGAAGGGGTTGGACTCTGCCAGGCCGAGAGATACTGCACGTCCTTCAACGTATGGCCTTATGAAGGAATTGAACAAACAACTTAAAGACAATCCCACAGAAGAAGAAAATATTCTTTGGCAAAGTTTAAGAGCAAATAAAACGGGATATCACATAAGGAGGCAACACATCATTGATGAATTAATCGTTGACTTTGTTTGTTTACAAAAGAATTTAACTATAGAAGTAGATGGAGGCTATCACACGACATCTGAACAAAAGGAATTAGATGTGGCAAGAACGAATTATTTAAAAGAATTGGGTTACGAAGAAATAAGATTTACAAATGATGAAGTAAGGCACAATATTGATACAGTTGTTGAAAAAATAAAACAAAAATTAAATGGTATGCCTGATGCCGGGAAAGTCTCTCCCACGGGGGGAGATTTAGAGGGGGCTACTATATCTGGTAACCTGTGCATCAAAGCCCCATGGCCCGGTATATTGAGAACCACCTGGGGTGATCATGAGCGATGCCGCACCAATTATTTTGCCACTTATGAAAATTTATATTTTACCGGCGATGGCGCACTGAAAGATGAAAATGGTTTTTACCGCATTACCGGCAGGGTTGATGATGTATTGAATGTAAGCGGTCATCGCATTGGTACCGCCGAAGTAGAGAATGCCATTAACATGCATGCAGGTGTTGTTGAAAGTGCGGTAGTGGGCTACCCGCATGACATAAAAGGACAAGGCATCTATGCCTATGTTATTTTAAGCGCAATGCATGGCGATGCGGAGCAAACCAAAAAAGATATTTTACAAACAGTTACAAGGGTGATCGGCGCTATTGCCAAACCTGATAAGATCCAGTTTGTGAACGGGCTTCCAAAAACAAGAAGCGGGAAGATAATGCGCAGGATACTGAGAAAGATAGCCGAAGGAGAAACGCAAAACCTTGGTGATACTACAACACTGCTTGACCCGGCCGTGGTGGAAGATATCAGGCAGGGAAAATTATGATCCTTTATTTATTTTAATTATGCGACACCAGTACAATTTTATTCTGCTTTGCTTTTTATTTCTTGCCGGCAACTCCTTTACTTCAATTGCCCAGATGAAGAGTTGCTGCGAGCCCGATGGCATTAAGCTGGTTTCAGCAATAAAGCAAACCAAAGGCACTTTAAGAATGGTGAAGATACTCGACAGCCTTAACATGGCTGCCGACGCGGAATATTTTTTCATGCTAAATACACAGCGTGCCGAATTGGCCAAAAAAAAATTATTAACTGAAAAAGATCCTGTCAAAAGATTAAGTCTCTATTATGAATATTGCAATGAATCTTTAAATACAGGTAATACCGATGAATCTATCAATGTGCTGAAACAGGTAATGACAGCAATGAATATTAACGGTGAAAATTTTACTGTAGAATACAAACCTTTGTATGACCTGTTAGCGATCGCCTATATGAGAAAGGGAGAGCTGGAAAATTGCGCCGCCAATCATAACCCGCAAAGCTGCATCATTCCGATCAAAGGCGATGGTATCCATAAATTAACTTCAGGATCTGCACAAGCCATAGAAACATTTAAAATAATACTCAACAAATTTCCTGATGACCTTGAATCGAGATATTTATTGAATGTTGCTTACATGACCCTGGATAAATGGCCCGCCGAAGTACCAAAGCAATGGTTAATTGAGCCGGCAGCCTTCACAAAAAACACAAGTAACATTGTATTAAAAGATATAGGTGCAAAAAAAAGAGTGGACATGAATGGCCTGGCCGGTGGTTGTGTGGTGGAAGACCTGGACAATGATGGCCTCCTGGATATCATGGCGTCGTCTTCTGGTATCACCGACCAGATAAGATACATGCACCAGATGAAGGATGGAACATTTAAAACGGAAACTGTGTCTTCGGGGCTCGTAGGGATCGTTGGCGGCCTGAACATCATTCATACAGATTATAATAATGATGGCTTTGCAGATATCATGGTGTTGCGTGGTGGCTGGTCGGGTAAACACTCAAAGTGGCCTGTGTCTTTATTAAAAAATAACGGCAACAATACTTTTGAAGATGTTACCATTGAAACAGGTATTTATTCAGCCGGGCCAACACAAACTGCTTCATGGGCAGATTTTAATAATGACGGGTGGCTTGACGTCTTTGTTGCCCATGAAAATATTCCCTGCCAGTTATTCATCAATGATAAAGGAAAGTTCAGGGATGTAGCAGCCAGCTATGGCTTAAACATTACAGCATTTGTAAAAGGCTGTATATGGGGAGATATCAATAATGATGGTTATCCTGACCTGTATCTTTCCGTACATGGCTCCTCCAATATACTATGGCTCAATAAAGCGGGGGCAGCAGCCGGCGAAAGAAGATTTGAAAATATAACCAAAGCAGCCGGGGTAGAAGAACCCATCATTAGTTTTCCAACCTGGTTCTTCGATTTTGACAATGACGGGTTCCAGGATCTTTTTGTTTCGGGCTATGGCCGAAGAGGTTACACCGGTCCAAAGCTGGTGGCTGAAGATGCAGCCCGTGACATGCTGGGGATGCCGCCACAATCAGATCTTCCGCGCCTTTACCACAACAATGGTAATAATACATTTACTGATGTGAGCGCAGCATATGGAGTTGATCATGTAAGTTTTACCATGGGTTGTAATTTTGGTGATATTGATAATGACGGCTGGCTTGATTACTACCTCGGCACCGGTGCGCCACAATACTCAAGTATCGTTCCCAATAAATTATACCATAACCTGGGCGGAAAAAAATTTGAGGACATTACATATGCCAGCAATACCGGGCACATTCAAAAAGGGCATGGTGTGGCATTTGCTGATATTGATAATGATGGCGACCAGGATATTTATGAAGTAATGGGTGGGGCTCTTGAAGGTGATCATTTCAGGAATCTTCTTTTTGAGAACAGTTCCGTCACAGGCAATCACTGGCTAAAAATAAAATTGGAAGGAGTTACTGCTAACAGGTCCGCTATTGGTGCAAGGGTAAGGATAAAAGTAAAAATGGCGGATGGAAATTTCCAGGATCTTTATCATGTAGTAAATACCGGCGGTAGCTTTGGTTCAAAACCATTAATGATACAGGCAGGATTAGGTAAAGCAACCGGCATTGAAGAAATAGAGATCAAATGGCCGAATGCAAAACAAACTATTGATGTAATAACTAATATTTCAATGGACACTTTGGTGAAAATTAAAGAAGGCAAAGGAAAGCAATAAACCGGTTGGCTGTTTTTTTGATCAAAATTTTATCTCCCTGATAATACTTTCGCAAGCTATTAATTTCATTTCACCTTCACGATATACAATTCGTTCATCATCTTCGCCGTCAATTTCAATTTTAAATTTATAAATACCTGACCGCAGTTCGTATAAGCTTTCCTGCGCCTTTGGTAACACTTTCATTGTAAGAACATTTGGCTCATAAGTACTGCCATTTCGTTTATATAAACTTATATATAACCCTTTGTCAGTGCTGTTCTTAAAGGAAAGGTCACTGACATTTTTAAGTGAGCAACTGTCTTTTTTTTCTACAATGGCTGGTGGCGGCATTGTATATCTTGGTGCTTTAAAAACACGCACTAATTCCACCAGTGTTTTACCCCCTTCAATAATATTCGATGCTGTATTGTTTTGTGCCGGTGCATTAATAGTTATTATCACTACCGCAGATAAAATTAATCTTCTCATAACTGTACGTTTAAGTGTGAGCTGCTAAAAGAAGATGCGTTTTATATTTAATTTACATAAGCGGCAAAAATTAAGGATAAAAAAAAGAGGCCCGCAAGCGGGACTCTTACTAAAGAATCAATAAGCTATTAATAGCCAAATATCTCTTCCAGGCTTAGCTTCTTTACAGCCCCGTATTTTTTCATATCCTCTTCTTTCAGTTTTTTATCTGAAGCAACAATGGCATAAGTGTAAGATTGATTGGCAATGTTTTGCGTATGGAATTGTTTCAGTTCATTATAACCGATCTTATCAACCGAATTGTAAACATTCTTACGGATATCATAATCCAGGCCTTTTTGCTTTGCAGTAAGGTAATTAAAAATGATACCGTCTTGTGTAATGCGCCCTGTTTCAATATCCTTTTTGATACCTGCACGTGCAGCTTTTATATTTTCGTCAACATTTGGGAGGTCGTTCAGTAATTCATTCATGGCAACAACGGCTTCATTGAATTTATCTGCCTGTGAGCCAACATAGGCCATGGTATAAAAAGCATCCTCCTTCTTATCAGGTGTTGCATAAACTGCAAACGTAGAATAAGCCAGGGCTTTCGATTCACGGATGGTTTGGAAAACCAATGTCCCCATTCCGCCGCCAAAATAATTATTGAAGATATTGATCACCGGCTCCTGTGCAGCATCATAGATACCATTGTTTCTTAGCCAGCGAACTTCAGCCTGCACCATATTATAATCTGCAAACAAAACCTGGTTACCTGTTTGTGTAACAGGGCTGAACTTAACTTTCTGCGGTGCTGCTTTAAAGCTGGCAGGTATACTGTGAATGCGCTGCAAATTCGTTGTTAGTTGCTGAATGGTCAGTGGTCCATAATAAATGATGGTATGGGAATAGTCATTCATTCCGTGCAACATGCTAACCAATTCATCTGCTGTAACATTATTCAATTCATCATTGCTCATTACATAGTTGAATGGGTTCTGCGCACCAAAACGTGCATACGAAACCAGCCCGTTCATGATAGCGCCTTTGTTGGTCTTTGCATCGGCCCTTGATTTGGACATTCTTGCTTTTAATGATTTTAACGCTGCTTCATCGGGCTTGCAGTTTTTAAGCAGCTCTTCGAACAGGCTTACTGCTTTGTCAAAATTTTCCTGCAATCCTTCTATGGTAACAGTAGTAAATTCTGCTCCTGCATTGACACTAAAACTACTGGCGATCTTATAAAATTCTTTGGTGATATCCTCAGCACTCATTTTATCCGTTCCCAGGAACTGCAGGTATTGTGCAGCAAGACCAAGCTTCCTTTCATTCCAGTTTCCCATTTCAAAACGGTAGCGCAAACGGTAGATGCTGTTGTCTTTGTTCTGAACGTGTAATACTGTTGCAGGACCGAGTTTTCCCTGTTGTATATCTTTATTATAATCAAGCCATACCGGCTTCAATGCAGTTGAAGGCATGTTGTTAACCTGCTTTACAAAAGGAGATTGGGCATTCCGGTTTGTTTCCACCGGTGTTATAGCAGGCTTCTCAACCTTAACGATATTCTTGTCTTCTCCTTTGCGTTTGAATATTACGAGGTAATTGCCCTGGAAATACTTGTTGGCAAAATCCATGATCTCCCTTTTGGTGATCTTTGATAACAGGTCAGTATAAGCCACCTGCTCTTTCCAATCAAGCTCGGAAGAAAAATTAAACTCAAGCTGGTCAGCCCTTGCAGAATTTGATTCAGTGGCCAATATGCTATTCTTCTTCAGGTTATTGATGATAGAAGTAACAAGGTTATCATCAAAATTCCCTTTTTTAAGATTTTCTATTTCACCAAGCATCAGTGTTTTTACTTCATCCAGTGATTGTCCTAATGTAGGTTTTCCCTGCATGAACAGGATACCATGGTCAATGAGTGTAAAAGTTGAGGCTGAGGCACCCAGTAATTTTTGTTTCTTTACCAGGTTCAGGTCTATAATGCCCGCCTTTCCATTGGTCAGTATCTGTCCCACCATATCAGCCAATAAAACATCTTTTGACTTATTGCCGGGTAACCGGTACCCGATAGTCAGGCTCTCGGCATCAGGACCAATTACTTCTGCCGTGATCGGTGAGGTGATCGGTGCTTCAGGTGAAAAATTATATTTAGGCACAGGCTTGCTCTTCATATAAGAAAAAGCCACATCAATTTTTTTGATCAATACATCAGGATCAAAATCACCGGACATGACCAGTGCCATGTTATTGGGAACATAATAAGTATTGTAATATTTCCTGATCTCTTCCAGTGAAGGATTCTTTAAATGCTCAATGGTACCGATGGTGGTTTGTTTACCGTAATTATGATTCTTAAAAAGCCCGGCAAATAATTTTTCAATTACTTTTCTTCCGTCAGCATCAAGCCCGCGGTTCTTCTCTTCATAAACTGCTTCCAGCTCGGTATGAAATATCCGCAATACAGGATCCCTGAAACGTTCTGCCTGCACTTTTAAAAATTTATCTACCGCATTGGCGGGAATGTCTTCTGTATAGTCTGTCTGCTCAAAAGAGGTAGAAGCATTGGAACCCTGTGCACCCATGGATGCCATCATCTTATCATATTCATTAGCGATCGCAAATTTTGCCGCCACACCAGAAACAGAATCTATCTGGTGATAGATTGCTTTGCGCTGTTCTGGATCAGTAGTCTTATTATATTTTTCATATAAGGCATTGATCTTTTCCAGTTCGGGTTTTTCTTTGGCCCAGTTAAGAGAACCATAGGATGAAGTTCCTTTGAACAACATATGCTCCAGGTAGTGCGCAAGGCCGGTATGGGTAGACGGATCGGTTTTGCTACCCGCTTTTACCACCACCAGGGTTTGGATACGTGGTTCTTTGCTGGCAGGACTTAAAATGACCGTAAGGCCGTTCTTCAAAGCATAGAACCTGGCTTTTGCAGGGTCGTTACTTACATATTTATAGGTATAGCCGTTTGATGTAGCCTGTTTCCATTCATATTTGCCGGTTTGGGCAAATGCTGTGGCTGTTGTTGCCAGCATCAAAACAAAAAGCAACTGTTTAAAAGATCGCATAAGAATATTTATTTATTAAAAATGAGCGGCTAAAATAGCGATTCTGCAACTTAAATTTATACCATTCGCAACATTATTAACTTTACATTTGAAAAATTTTATATGAAGCGTTTTTTGAAGATCTTTTTAAGGACGGCACTGGCGTTATTTATCCTGGTAAACATCATTACCGCTTTTCATGCCTGGAAATTCACCCATTTTTATGACAGAGACAAGGTAACGGTAAAAAAACAAGCCGAAAAATCCGGTTGGGACAAGACCAAAGACATATTGTTTGGTGTCAAAGCTGTAAAACAGAAAAATGGGATAGTCCCTGATTCTTCTTTTCAAACCATCTATTTAATAACAAAAGACAGTTTGAAACTGGAAGCATGGTATATCCCCGTAAACGATCCTATTGGAACCGTTTGCTTATTTCATGGCCATGCTGGTACCAAATCAGGCGTATTCAGGGAATCGGAAGAATTCAGGAAGATGGGATACAATACTTTACTAGTGGATTTCCGGGCTCATGGCAACAGTGAAGGAAATACATGCACCATTGGCTATGACGAATCGGAAGATGTAAAGCTGGCTTACGATCATATTTCCGGCAAAGGAGAAAAGAATATCATACTGTGGGGAATTTCCATGGGTGCAGCCGCTGTTTCAAAATCTATACATGATCATGGACTAAAACCAGCCAAAGTAATTTTGGAAATGCCCTTTGGTTCCATTTTAGATGCCGTGGAAGGAAGAATAAAAATGATGAAGATGCCTGCAGAACCACTGGCTGCATTGATCACTTTTTGGGGCGGCACCGAGCATGGCTTCTGGGCATTCGGTATGAAGCCAAGAGAATATGTAAAGAAAATAAGCTGCCCGGTACTATTACAATTGGGAGCTAATGACCCGCGGGTTAGTCTTACTGAAACGAAAACCATCTTTAATAATATTTCAACTGCAAAAAAACTGGTTGTATATGAGAACAGCGGCCATGAATCGCTTTGCAAAAAAGAAACAGAAAAATGGAAGGCTGAAGTAGCGGCTTTTTTGAAATGACAGACCCACGGAACATATCTATCCTCGATTATACTTACGAGCTTCCTGTTGAAAAAATTGCCCTGCATCCATTAGCAGAAAGGGATGCTTCTAAGCTCCTGGTATATCAAAACGGGGAAATTAAGGAGGGCACATATAAGCATATAGATGCTCATCTCCCGGCAGGCAGCCTGCTCATTTTCAATAATACAAAAGTGATCAGGGCAAGGATACGTTTTCAAAAAAGCAGCGGAGGCATCATCGAAATTTTTTGTCTTGAGCCTTATGAAATTATCAATGAGTATAGCAGCGTTATGAATAAAAGGGGTTCTGTGAAATGGAAATGCATGATCGGTGGTGCAAGTAAATGGAAGGAAGCTGGCTTAGTTATGAATTATGAATTAGGAGTTATAAGTTTAAAATTAAGCGCAAAATTAATTAAGAAGTTATCTGAGGCATATGTAGTGGAATTTTCATGGATGCCGGCTGAACTGAATTTTGCTGAAGTGCTGGAAATAGCAGGAGACATTCCTTTACCTCCATATATAAAACGTAAGCCGGAATCAGAAGATACAGAACGTTACCAAACCATCTATGCAGAAGATGAAGGATCAGTTGCTGCACCAACGGCAGGCCTGCACTTTACCAAAGATATTTTTAAGAAGCTTAGTGCTAAAAATATTAAAACAGGTTTTGTCACACTGCACGTGGGAGCCGGCACTTTTAAGCCCGTAAAAGCCGCACTGATGCAGGATCATGAAATGCATTCGGAATGGATAGATGTAAGTGCTGAGATGATCGAAGATATTTTGCAACAATTGCCTGGCCCCATCGTTGCCGTGGGTACAACTTCCCTCAGGACAATTGAGAGTTTATATTGGATGGGTGTAAAAACGATTCTTGATCCTTCAATAAAACAATTGCAACTTAACCAATGGGAGGTATATACTGCACCCCTGACCAATAGCAATGTTCCTGTAAAAGACGCTTTGTCATTTTTATCAGGCTGGCTAAAGAAAAATGATCATGAAAAATTATTTACACGGTCACAGATACTGATAGCACCGGGTTATTCTTTTAAAATAGCAAACGCAATTATCACCAATTTTCACCAGCCACAATCAACCTTACTTTTACTGGTTGCGGCTGCCACAGGTGAGGACTGGCGGAAAATTTACAGCCATGCTTTACAGAATGATTTTCGTTTCCTTAGTTATGGAGACGGGAGCCTTTTATTCATTGATAAATAATATTGCCTGCAAATAGTTTTGTCTGTCCTAATTTTATAAAAATTTTCAGCCTTTATATGACAATTAAAAAACTGATCCGCACACTTTTCAATAATACCGGCATCTATATTGGGAAAAGACCCACATTTAAAGGCAAGGCAAACTTCAGCATCGACGGTTTGTATTATGGCTATTCCTTTCCTTCAGCAAATTATGCTCCCTGGGAAGGCGATACTCCTTTCATGAATATTTACAACCAGATAAAAGCCAATACACTTGTTGATATTTATCGCTGCTATGAATTATGGCAGCTGGTTCAAAAAATGCATACTTTGGATCCGGGCGCAGCTATTTTGGAAGTAGGCGTTTGGCGTGGAGGAACGGCGGGTATCATGGCAAAGCAGTTATCCATTTTAAAAAGCAGCACCACCCTCTACCTTGCCGATACTTTTACAGGTGTTGCCAAGGCCGGCGCAAACGACAGTTTTTATTCGGGTGGTGAGCACAACGATACCAGCCAACAGATCGTTGAAGACGTTTTAAAAAATAAAAGCCAATATCCTCATTATAAAATTTTAAGAGGGATCTTCCCGGAGGATACGGCTGATGAGATCAGCGGCAATGAGCATTTTGGAATTTGCCATATAGATGTGGATGTATATGACTCCGCTAAAGACATACTGGAATGGGTTTGGGATAAAATGATAATTGGCGGCGCAGTGGTATTTGATGACTATGGATTCCATTCCTGTACGGGCGTAACAAAACTTGTTGAAGGGTATAGAAGCTACCCGGACAGGCAGGTAATACACAACCTGAATGGGCATGCCATAATGATAAAATTAAAATAGAGGGGTTACTGTTTGATGGTGACCGGTGTTCCTACAGGTATATAGCTGAACAGGTCCTTCATCTCGGTATATTTTACAGAAACGCAGCCGTCTGTCCAGTTATAAAAATTATCTACTGTCCATTCTTCCCCCGGCCTTGTAGCATGTATGGCAATACCATTACCGATCTTTGCATTCCTGGGCAATATACCCTTTGACTTTCTTTCATTGAATTTCTGGTAGCTTACCTCGTTTGGATAATCAAGCAATAATTCGGGTCCCCATTTCGGGTGATGTTTTTTTATGATCACTTTAAAATTGCCATCGGGGGTCCTTTTATCACCTTCTCTCATTTTATCACTCAGGTCCTTACTTCCAAAAACGATCGGGTAGGTTGCATACCATCCTTCGTCATCATATACTTTTAATTCGTAATCACTTTTATCAACAATAATATAATAAGGATTCTCGGTGTTCTTTGCTGCAGGCCTTTTTGTAATGGAAGATGCCGCTTTCTTTACCCCTGTTCTCTTCTTCTTTCCCGGCACAAAAGATATGAGGGCAGTCACGCCAAAAAGACAAATAAATTTAAGGATCCGGGGGAAATTCATTTTATAAAGTTTGCTTTACATTTCAAACGACGTGCCACGTAAAAATATTTTATTCTCCTGAAAAACATTAACAAATTATAGGCAATGTGGAAAAAAAATCTCCGGCCGGCGCCGGAGATAAGTATTTTAAAACTCATCCCTCACCCACGTTGGTAAAAACCGCTGCGGGTAAAGGATTGAGTGAGAGAGTATTTTTACCAGTTGCTGAATCGCAATCCTACGGTATAAGGCTTAATGTCCAGGCTTTTTGTATACATGGATTTAGGGCTGTAAGAACCATATAACCTGACGGGGCCAAGGCCTAATTCCGCTATATAAGAAAATTTAAAACGTTCAAGATCATAATCGCCTTTGTTCCTGAGCTTACCTCTTTCATTGCTCTTTTGTTTATTACGCTGGCTGTATAAATAACCGGCGCTGACACCCACGCTAAGGCTAACACCTTTTTTCTGATTAGCATGCGAGGCAAAACTTAACATCATCGGCACGGTCACATAGTCGGCGGCAAGTTTATTCTTTGAAAATGAAATGGAATCCCTGAATATAAAAGGAGAGTTCGTTTGTAAACCACCGCTGTAAGGGATCGCCCCTCCTTCCCTGTAGCTTAACATTGCCGTGGACTTATAACGATAATTATTCAATTCAAGTCCAAGCCCGTATTTAAGGCTTACATATTGTTTTGCCAGGTTGATCCTTTGCATGAAGAACCAGATGTTCACATTAATGCTTTTTCCTGTATTCAGCTTAAAATCGGGCTTTCCTATTGCAGGGCTTCCTGGCCTGTCTATTAGGTAAGAACCCGCAGGAGGATAAGTGGTATTGTCATTATAATTTGAAAATCCCAGGTCCAGTATACCCCAATTGGTGCTGACCCTGGAGGGTTTTTTTGGCGGGTCGTTTTCCTTATGTTTCTTATTTTTTGAACCGGCCCGTCCATCTTTTACAATGATCATCCCACCGATGCGAATCGTATCCTTTTTATTTTTCTCCTGTGCAGTTACGCTTAAGCAAATGATTGCTGCCGCTAAAAGTAATGTTAGCCTTTTCATTGTTTCAATTTTTAGTGATTATTTTAATGCGATCTCAAACCCGGCTACTTTTAATCCATCGCCGGTCTTGATATTGGCAGTGCGTTCCAGCACCCTTTTTGCCTTGCGGATAAAGCCGCCGAGCTTTGTTTTCTTTGCTTTCTCTTCGCTCATGTAAAGAAAGCGGTCATCATTATTCTCATCGCCCGTATATAGTACAGGGATTGCAGCTGTAGTTTTTGGATCCGTCAGGTCATTATCAATAAGACCAGGATCGTTTACTTTTTCTTTAGGACTTGTTTTGGCAGTAGCCTCATTGGTTCCGGAACCAGTAATGCTATTGTCATTTTTAGGTTTTACGTCAGAGACAGCAGTTTCGTTACTTTTATCTTTGTTAAAAATATCTAAATGTGATTTGGGTAAATTATTACTTGGCTTTTCATCCTTATCCTTCACAGCTATATTTTCTTTTTGTTGAACAGTATTCTTATCGGAAACTTTTTCAACAGCATCCTTTTTATTTCCTGTTGTATTTTCTATCGTGCTGTTTTGTACATCAGTTGTAGCAATATTTTGAGGAGCAACGATTTCCCCGGGTTCACTCTTTCCAGTAGCTGCATTTGCCGGTGTTTCTCTTTTTACCGGGCCGGGCATTGTTTCTTTAGTTTTTGCTATACCTTCTTCACCCCTGATAATTTTAAAATTATTTTTATACACGGTTACTCCTGTCCAGAGCGCCAGGCCAATTAAAATAGCTGCCGCAGCTATCCTCCGCCAATTAAAGCCAACTACCATTCCCCCTTCTTTTCTATACAATGATTGCTTTTCCGCAAATACAATTGCAGTATCCGCTTCGAGTTTTGTTTGCCTTAAAATATTCCACTCTTCACGTGCAGCTTTGTCGGTTGCCAGTAAAGCTTCAATTGTTTTTTTATCCGTAGCCGGTAATTCATCATCGGCATATAATAAAAGATTTTCCTGCAAAGCAGGGATGGTTTCATCCATGAACAACCAATTCTTTTTTTCTAAAACGACATCATCTGCTTTCAGAACAGCCTGCTGCAATGATAACAACTCACCCTGCAGGTCAGGGTTTTCCTGCACAAATACATCAACGGTCTTCCTTTCTGCTGCAGACAATTCATTATCTACATACAGTAAAAAAAACTCTTCGTAATTATTTCTGTTGATGTTCATGGTTCATTGTTGATGGCTCATGGTTAGTTCGTTCTATGAACTATTAACCATGAACTATACGCTAAATAACATTTTCTACTTTAACGATATACTCCCTTAACTGCAATCTCGCCCTGTGCAAGTATACCTTCACCTGGCTCTCGTTCAGCCCGGTTATTTGCCCGATCTCTTCATAGCTATAGCCCTCATAGTCTTTCAATAATACCAGGCTCCTTTGTTTTTCACTCAGCTTTGCCAGCGCTTCATTCAATATTCTCTTCGTATCATGCTTGGGTCCAACGGATCCTTTTGCATTTTCCGTAAAATCCTCCTTATAACTGATACGCTTGTTCTTGCGGATATGATCGATCATCTGGTTATAAGCCACCGTAAAAAGGTAGCTTTTACAACGCTCATTATCTACCTGGGCCCTGTTGATCCATAGTTTTTCAAATGCCCCCTGCACCACATCCTTTGCATCCTCTGTATGCCTCAGGTTTTTGAGGATAAAGCGGTACACATTGTCTGCATACAGGTTTACGCATTCATTATATTCTTTCTCGGTCATACAGGTGTTGGGTAGTTAGTTACCTCAATAAGGTTGTTTTGCTTAGGTAATACGAAGATGGAGAATAAAAAGTTACAGGTCAAGGGAAAAAAGTTAAATTTTTACCTCAACCCCCTTACCCCTTCTCCTAAAGGAGAAGGGGTGATAACTCAAACATCTCTAACCATTTATCCTTCGAAAATCATCAGTAAAATCCTTCTTCGTCAATTATAATACGGCGCACGATCTTCCAGTCCCCTCTCCTTCAGGAGAGGGGTTGGGGTGAGGTATTTTACCCTAAATTTGCCCCCGAATCAACTTTTACATATGAATGAGAAATTTGTAAGCCGCATTTCAGGCGAACTTTCCGAAATTGAAGCTGCAGGCCTTTCTAAAAAAGAGCGTATTATCAGCAGCGAACAGGGCGCTGAGATCGTGGTAAATGGTACAACCGTACTGAACTTTTGCGCCAATAATTACCTTGGCCTTTCCTCGCACCCTAAGGTAGTGGCAGCGGCTAAGAAATATATTGATATACGCGGTTATGGCATGAGCAGCGTTCGGTTTATATGCGGCACCCAGGATATCCATAAAGAACTGGAAAAAAAGCTGGCCGATTTCCTCGGGACAGAAGATACCATTTTATACGCTGCGGCTTTTGATGCCAATGGTGGTGTGTTTGAGCCTTTGTTCGGGGAACAGGATGCCATTATCTCCGATGCCCTCAACCATGCTTCTATTATTGACGGTGTTCGCCTCTGTAAAGCACAGCGCTACCGCTATGAGCATAATAATATGGATGACCTGGAGGCCAAGCTTAAAGAATCGGCAAGCCTGCGCAGCAGGATAATCGTGACCGACGGAAGCTTCAGTATGGATGGCACCATTGCGCAACTGGATAAGATCTGCGACCTGGCCGATAAATATGATGCGATCGTAATGATCGATGAATGTCATAGCAGTGGATTTTTGGGTAAAACAGGAAGGGGGACACACGAGTACCGTAACGTGATGGGAAAGATAGACATCATTACCGGTACCCTGGGCAAGGCACTTGGCGGTGCAAGTGGTGGCTTTACCAGCGGACGAAAAGAAATTATTGAAATGCTGAGGCAAAGAAGCCGTCCGTATTTATTCAGCAATACCGTGGCGCCAAGTATCGTTGGTGCTTCCATCGCTGTGTTGGATATGCTGAGCGAAACAACGGAATTAAGAGATAACCTGGAAACCAATACAAAATATTTCCGCAGTAAGATGACAAAGGCCGGTTTTGATATCAAGCCTGGGGATCACCCCATTGTTCCCATCATGTTGTATGATGCGGTGCTTGCACAAAACTTTGCAGCTAAATTACTGGATGAAGGAATTTATGTGATCGGGTTCTTTTTCCCCGTGGTTGCAAAGGGCCAGGCAAGGATACGTGTTCAGTTAAGTGCGGCGCATGAACAAAGGCATTTGGATAAAGCGATAGAGGCATTTACAAAAGTTGGAAAGGAATTAGGCGTATTAAAATAATATTTACAAAATAACCTTATGAAACAAATCAAATTCGGCTTACTGTTAGCTGCACTATGTTTTTTCTTCCTGGAAAGTTGCCAAAAAGAGTATTCTATTGACAACGGCAATACTCCTGTTAGCCCCAGTGGCAATGATTCTTTTTATTTAGACAGGATCACAGAAGTATACTATATCCCCGGCGATTCCACGATCCAGGATTTCCTGTACGATAACCAAAAACGGATTAAAAGCATTAGTAAGAAAAGTTACCAAAACAATACCCTTATAGATACATCGGTCATAACTCTTTTTTACAATGGCAACGATAGCCTTCCATTTAAATTAACTGACTATCTGGCTGTTGTGGGTGTTTTTACCTGGTTCGATTCTACTATCAATTTTTTGTTTTATGATGCGCAGGGAAGAATGATATTGGATTCATCGATCCACTCTTCCCAGGGAACGGGTTCCCCATATCATAAAGACAAAGACATATATTCTGTAAAATATGTTGCTAATAATATTTATGGCTACAATACATCCACAAACCTGTCGAATCCTAATCCTCCTTCTATCCAGGTAGATACAACATGGCTGGATGCAAATAAGAATATTCTCAAAAGGCATTTTTATGATTCTCAGCCCCTGGCTTTATTTCGTACAGAGGATAACACATCTTTTGATAATAAGCTGTCGCCATATTTTTACATGAAACAGATACCCTATTTCTACGTGACATCACCTTATTACACCGGCATGAACAATCTTTTGATTACCCACACGGAAAAGCTTTACATACCGGCTATTTATGATGTTAAATATGTTCATACATATAACGCTTACAACATGCCGATACTATCGATCGGTATCGATATTCCTACACAGGCGGTTGAGGAGAAAATTTATTATAAATACAGGTCTCTATAAAAAAATGTTGGGGCGATAACATATTTGAATGCTATCGCCTCAGCATACAATACTTATCTTTGCTCCAACATGTCAGAGCAATCACAAACCTTCAAAGCCAAAACAACGGTCAAAGCCGCCGACCTTGAGCATCGCCGCAAGATCAATTTTAATATTGGCAAATACAATGCGGTAGTACCCAAAGGAAAAGAGCAGTTTGCTGATACGCACCTCGCGAGGGAAAGGGCCAAGAATATAAAATGGCGTGCCATTGAAACACTTGACCAGCAGCTCGAAGAATTTGAGCTCAACTTCTCCAAGCGCGGCGGCAAAGTGATATGGGCAGAGAACAGTGAACAGGCAATTGAAGAGATACTCAAGATCTGTAAAGAAAAGAATTGCAAGTCTCTTGTAAAAAGCAAGAGCATGGTAACTGAGGAAATTCATTTGAACAACGCCCTTGAAGAAAACGGGATCGAAAGCGTGGAGACCGACCTTGGCGAATATATCCAGCAACTGGATGGTGAAGCGCCTTACCATATCGTAACACCGGCCATGCACAAAAGCAAGGAGGATGTTGCCAGGCTCTTTAATAAAAAATTAGGTACGCCGATAAATTTTACCCCGGAACAATTAACCTTAAAAGCAAGAGAAATTCTTCGTGAAAAATATGTACAGGCCGAAATAGGCGTTACCGGCGCCAACTTTATCATCAGCGATATTGGTGGCATTGCCGTTACTGAAAATGAGGGCAATGCAAGATTGAGCTGCGCTTTTCCTAAAACACATATTGTGATCGTTGGCATCGAAAAGATGATACCTTCTATTACCGACCTGGGTTTATTCTGGCCCCTGCTTGCAACTTTTGGCACCGGTCAAAGAATAACCGTGTACAATACCATTGTTACCGGTCCACGCCAGGAGAATGAAACAGATGGACCCGATGAAATGTATGTGATACTGTTGGATAACGGCAGAACAAATATTTTACAAAATCCAAAACAGCGGGAAAGCCTGTATTGCATCCGCTGCGGCGCCTGCCTTAATGCCTGTCCTGTGTATAAGAATATCGGCGGTCATGCCTATGGCGCCACCTACAGCGGGCCTATTGGCAGCGTGATCACACCACACCTGCAGGGTATGAATGATTTCAAGCATTTAAGCTATGCCTCGTCTTTGTGCGGCAACTGCACAGAAGTATGTGCCGTAAAAATAAATTTGCATGAATTGCTTTTGGAGAACAGGCATGAATCGGTGGAAGAAGGACATGTATCATTCACCGAAAAAATGGCCTGGAAAGTATGGCGCATCGCCAGCTTGAAAAGGGGTATGATGAATATGGGAAGCGGTAACCTGAAAAATAAAGTGGTTAATGGCATGTTCAAAGGCTGGAAAGAAAAAAGGGCTGACCTCAATTTCAGCCAGAAGACCTTTAACCAGATGTGGAAGGAACGTTTTAAGAAGTAGAAATTAAAAACTAAAAATTGGGTCCTGCTGTCGCGGGACTTATTTATTTTGTGATGCAATGGTATTGATCTACTCCCATATTAGTTCCCCAAGATTTCAGTACGCCTGTTCATTGATATTCAGAGAGCTGATGGGAATTGAAATTTCGATCAGTATCAACTCTGAAGAATTTAAAGGCCATGGAGGCCCGAAGATCAATTATAGCAATGCGGAGATCTCGCCAGGCGAATTTTGGATAAAGCCCCATCCCCTTCTTTTCGAAAATGATATAAAGGAACAGTCAATAGAATGTTTTGAGACAAATAAGTATAAGGCTTTTTTTAAAACAGGAACAGGTAATTTCCCGTTCGACATTTTTGCAGCTAGCTTCTACCTCGTCAGCCGTTACGAAGAATATTTGCCGCACGAAAAAGACAGCTATGGCAGGTATGGCCATAAGAATTCACTGGCCTTTAAAGAAGGATTTTTGGATCTGCCCCTGATAAATAACTGGATAGCTGACCTTGCGATAAAACTGAACCAGCATTTTTTTCATGGTGCGAAGGGTACAATATTCAATACCCAATACGCCATATTCAGCTTTAAGCCAACTTATGATATTGATATTGCTTATTCCTATAAGCACAAAGGCTTGCTTAGAAATATAGGCGGCTTTTTAAAGTCCCCTTCTGCAGAAAGGATACAGGTATTGACAACATCAAAAAAAGATCCCTTCGACAGTTATGAATGGCTCAATGGTTTACAACAGCAATACAGTTTAAAGCCGCTTTACTTTTTTTTGGTTGCAGAAAAGAACAGCAGGTATGATAAAAATATTTTACCGCATAAAGATGCCATGTGGAAACTGGTCAGGCAACATGCAAAAAAATATTCTATAGGTCTCCATCCTTCCTGGCAAAGCGGTGATGACCCTGGCCTTATTAAAAAAGAATTGGAACAACTAAATGCAATGGCCCAGGCAGCTGGCAGCATTACAACACTAAGCAGGCAGCATTATATCCGTTTTAATTTACCCGAAGGTTACCAAAGGCTCATCGATTCCGGTATCACAGATGACTATTCCATGGGTTATGGCAGCATCAACGGCTTCAGGGCCTCCATCGCTTCTTCTTTTTTTTGGTACGATCTGCAAAAAGAACAACAAACAGCTTTGCGCATTCATCCCTTCTGTTATATGGATGCAAATTCCTATTACGAACAAAAACTATCTCCGCAACAGGCTTATGAAGAGCTGATGCATTATTATAAAGTATGCAAAGAGGCAGACGGAACTTTGATCACTATCTGGCACAACAATTTTCTGGGAACAGGCGCAGCATATAAAGGATGGAAAGAAATATACGAACAGTTTATTGCTCAGGTTCAGCAATGATCTTTTCCCTGCTTCGTTTAATGCTGTAGTTTACCAGGAACACACCCACAAGCGTAACAATAGCACCCCACAAAATATACATGGTCAGTTTTTCATTCAGCACAATAGCTGCTGTTACCATTGCAACCAGCGGGTTGATATAGGCGTACAGGGAAGAAACCGCTGCAGGTAATTTTTTCATCGAATAAATAAAAGCAACAAAAGCCAGTAAGGATCCGGCGATTACAAGGTATATGATGGCTCCCCAGCCTGTTGCTGAAATGTTTTGCAGTTTAACTGTGGGTTGCGTTGTTTCGGCAATGATGAACAATACGAATGAGCTGATTAGCATCTGCCATCCCGTTCCGTAATATGGGTTTATTTTTATTTTATCACGTGAGATGATGATGGTTCCAACGCTCCATGCCAGCATAGCAGTAACCGACATTATTATTCCAAAGAAAAATCCTTCAGGATGATGTTGAAAGGCATTCTCATAAAAAACGATACCGATGCCTGTTATTCCAAGCAGGAGCCCCACAAAGGTCAGTATCGTCATGTTGCGGCTCTTGAAAAATACCATCTCAATAATTACAACGCTCAACGGGTACAATGCTCCTACCAATGCACTTAAACCTGTAGGAATATAATTCAGGCTCCAGGTACTTAAACCGTTTGCCATTACAAACATCAGCAATGACATGATAAATAACCACAGGAATTGCTTACGGGTAGGAAATGGTAATTTTCTATACAGCATAAAAAAAAGGACAAAGCATATGCCCCCAAGGAACTGGCGGATATAAGCCATTTGCAGTGCCGGCAGTTCCTTGACCCCTATAGCACTTGCTACCCAGGTGGTACCCCATACTATACTGGTAATGCCCAAAGCCAGGTATCCTCCTGCCTTTCCCTTAGGTAAATTATTGCTGCTGATCATTTACGCTTGCTGTCAGTTAATGTTTAAAATGCCTTAAGCCTGTTATTACCATTGCCAGGTTATTTTCTTTACAATAGTCTATAGAATCTTTATCGCGAATAGAGCCACCCGGCTGAATGAATGCACTGATGCCTGCAGCATGTGCGATCTTCACACAATCATCAAAAGGGAAAAAAGCATCGCTCGCCAATACTGCGCCATTAAGATCAAAATTAAATTGCTTCGCTTTTTCTATTGACTGCCGCAATGAATCTATTCGGGAAGTTTGTCCGCAGCCTTTACCGATCAGTTGTTTATTTTTCACGAGCGCAATGGCATTACTTTTTAAATGCTTGCAAACGATGTTGGCGAATTCAAGATCTTCTCTTTCAGTTTTTGTTGTTTCCCTGCCCCCCGCTTCCTTCCATTCTGTAAAATTACCGTCATCATTTTGCTGGCTAAGTATGCCATTTAAAACTGACCGGTATTGATGCGTTGATACCGGCTTTGTTTTCTGTTGTAAAAGGATGCGGTTCTTTTTGGTTTTTAGTATTTCCAAAGCATCCGCGTCAAAAGAAGGGGCGATCAGCACCTCGAAGAAAATTTCATTTATTGCATCAGCGGTTGCTTTATCAACAGTGCCGTTACAAACCAATACGCCGCCGAATGCACTTTCTGGATCCCCGGCCAGCGCTACATCCCAGCTTTCTTTAATGGAATCTTTTTGAGCAATGCCACAAACATTTGTATGCTTAATGATGGCAAAGGTTGTTTTATCAAACTCTTTTATAAGCTGCAAAGCAGCGTCTGTATCAACTAAATTATTATACGACAATTCCTTGCCATGCAGTTTATCAAATATTTCCCCCTGGTCTCCATAAAATATTCCCTGCTGGTGCGGATTTTCACCATAACGTAAAACATTTTTGTCTTTACCAAAGGGATCTGCAAAGCTGGTTTGATTAAAATAATTGGAGATGGCCATATCATAGCCTGTACAAACATCAAATGCCCTGATGGCAAATATCCTTCGCTGTTCCAGGCTCGTTTCTCCTTTTTGGTCTTTTAGTATTTGTTCCAGCAAAGCATAATCTTTTTTAGCCGCGACAACTGTAACAGATGCATGGTTCTTTGCTGCTGCACGTATCATCGAAGGTCCGCCGATATCAATTTTTTCAATGATCAGTTTTTCATCCGATGTTGACCGCACTGTTTCTTCAAATGGATAGAGATCAACAATAACCAGGTCTATCTCCGGGATATTGTATTGCTTCATTTCCGCAAGGTGCTGTTCATCATCACGCTTGCCCAATATCCCTCCAAACACAGATGGGTGAAGTGTTTTTACCCTTCCACCTAAAATAGACGGATAAGTAGTTAATGACTCAACCGGGATGCAGGGCACATCCAGCTCTTCAATAAATTTTTGTGTGCCGCCGGTACTATAGATCGTTATTCCAAGACGATGAAGTTCCTTTACAATATTTTCCAGTCCGTCTTTATAAAAAACAGAGATGAGTGCCGACTGAATCTTTTTCTGCATGTGTTTTGGTTGTATGGAGCGCCGGGATCCGGCTTGTACGATAATGGGCAAATTTACGGCTTTTACCAGTCATAAATAAAGAAGTGCATCAATCGGGGAAAATTAAAAAGGAAGCTAATGACGGGAAAAAATTATTTCTGTTCTCGAATTACGCATTATTTCCTGGTTATTATTACCGGCATTTATTGGGCGGGAGGCGCCTGCGCTTTTTACCGCTTCGATCCTTGAACTATTGATCATCCTTGATAAAAGATAATTTCTTACGATCTCTGCTCTTTCCTTTGCCAGGCCCTGGCAAATGGGATTTGTGCCTTCATCTTTATAGGCATGCCCTTCTATCGAAACAGTATAAGAAGGATTTTGGCCCAGCACACTGATCACGCTATCCAGTACCTTATAGGCCAGCCCATGCAGGAATGACTGCTGGGTTTCAAAGGGAACGATCACCAGGTCTTTATTGGGACAGCCATCCAGGATCCTTTCTCCATATTCATCCGGGCATTTATCTTCGCTGTCTGCTATCCCATCCTTATCCCTGTCGGGCAGGTCATCCTTTGAAAAGGGCAGGGGATGATTTAACATGATCTCTACGCGGCAGTTGTAATTAACCTTATCGGTGCTCATCTTGCGGTAGTTGGGCTTGGTGTTGCCAAACCCGATAAGAGAAATGATCCTGTTACTGTCAACTCCACGGCCCAGCACATAATCACGGATAAACAGGGCCCTGTTAAGCGATAAGTAATAACATATGGAATCACTTCCTTCATCCTTATGAGCGTAACCGTCGATCGAAAGCGTTACAGAATCTCTCTTTAACAGGATATTGATAACACTATCGATGACCTCCAGTGTAAAAGGGTGGTATAAAGCTGATTGCTTATATTCAAATGGAATAGCTACCGTGTCTTTTTTAACCTTAAATGCCGGTTTCGCAAGGCGATTGGTTACCTGTGCAATAGTTTTATTGTTGCTATTAACCTGTGCCGAAACGGAAAGACAGTTAGCGAGGAAAGCCAATAAAAGCAACTGCCGTAATAAGTTCATTTTTAAAATTTTACTGGAAGTACAAATGTACTTGCGTTTGATCAGACTGTTTTTCAGGATCGGGCTAATTAACAGGATATTAAGTACGCAAGTTACATGCCAATATTATATACAAAAGCGCCCTCTTCGGGTATGGAATATGACCCTAAATTAAGGGAATTGCATTCTTTTTGCCATTTTTCTATCTTGTAAAAACTGTTGGAAGCGTCAAAAACAAACAGCTTGCAATTAAAGGTCATGGTTAGCTGCGAAACGGAAATATTAGGATTTTTTGAAATGATGATAAGGTCGGCGCCGATCCTCTGAGCTAATGGCTCAAAGCTCATGGACTTATCAATAATAATTACCCTTTTATCCCTGAACCGGTAAAATATTTTTTGTTGTAAGACAGCTTCGATGGTATCTATTTGCTTATCGAGCTGCAGGGCGATCCTCCCGGGCTTTAAATGGAAATTCTGCAGCAACCCTTCTTCTTTTAAAACACTGTCACCAATAAATTTAAACCTGGTGCCACTGATAAGGTCGATTGCCTGGTGCCTTGGTACATTATAAACGATCAATTTTTGTTGCTTTGCCACTTCCCAGCTATAATAAGCAAGCAGGACGGTAAAGGCAAGCAAACAAAATGATCCAACCCGTAGTAATCTCTTGTTCTTTGTCATCAGTCCTGTACCGATACTGATCACCACGGCATACAATAACCAAGTAGAAAGTACAGTAGATGGAATTTTATCCCATACAGCAAAAGGCAATTCATTAACCCATAGAATGATCTTATTCATGAGCCACAACATTGCGCCAACTAATTTACCCAGGCATTGTCCCGCAAGTGGTATCCAGGAAAATGCAACAAGTAATATTTCAGCATACAAAATGATCCCCGATAAAGGGACGGCAATAATATTCGTGATCAAAAACAAATTAGGGAACTGGTGAAAATAATAAATGCAAACCGGGAATGTAAGCACCTGTGCTGCTATAGAAATGGCCGCCAGTTTCCAAACCTTATCCATCCATTTATTTTTTATGTAAAAAAGGTCATAGACCGGTTTTTGAAAAAGACTGATACCCGCCACGGCCAGGTATGATAACTGGAAGCCAACGTCCCATAAATAACAGGGATCATAACAAAGCATTAAAAAAGCAGATGCTGCCAGTGAGTTATAGATAGCGCTTTGTCTTGCAAGATTTTTACCAATCGTAATAAAAGTGAACATAACAGCAGAACGGAGTACAGATGCTGCTGCGCCGGTAAGTAAAGAGAAGAGCCACAGGCAGCTTAGTATCAATACTGCCTGCATTAGTTTTGATCTGTTGATCAGCGGGATGCGGGCAAAAAGCCAAAGCAATAGTACATAAATTAATCCCAGGTGCATTCCCGAAATGGCAATGATGTGCACCACGCCTGTATTGCTGTAAGCCTGTACCAGGTCCTTATCCAGGTCATTGGTATAGCCGATGAGCAGGGCTTCGGCAATACCCAGTTCATCTTTTCCTGCATCGATGGTTTTACGTAAAACAGAAAGTATGTATGCTCTTGCAGAAAAAATAAATTGTTTGAGATAGTTTGTTTTCTTGGTCACGGAATCATTTAGTAAAACCCAATCCTTATCTTTTAAAAATACATTGTGAAAGATCTGGTGAAAAGCAGCATAGCGCTGGTAATTAAATGCCCCGGGGTTGCCCGAATTTTTTATAAGCTGAAGATCCTTGCTGATCAATATCACATCTCCATAGCATAGGTTGTTTATGGTGTTGTCTTTTGAAAAATACAACAGCAATTTCCCTTTACAGGAAACTGGTCTTCCATTCTGAACTATGGCTTCAACATATCCTTCCGCTTTATATGACTTTTCTTTTTCAACAATCGGTTCTTCGATCCTTACTTTCAGGTAATTGCCTTTTTTGTAATATTTGCCGTACCAGTTCTCATCATGCCGCATATCTTTTTGCCAGCTGATCAATGCGCCAAAGCTTAAGAGCAGCAGGTGAATAATAAAACCCTGCAAGGGCTGTAACTTAAAACGCAAAGAAAGAGGCAGTAATAAAAACATCAGGAAAGAGATGCTGAAAGAAACTAAGGCCGTGATAATTACAATGATCGAAGCTTGCAGATACCATTGCAGGATAATGCCGGCTATTAAAGGTAACAATAGCCTTATGAATGGAAATTTTTTCCAAAAGGGTATACCATAAGGGCGGAGCATCTTCTAAAATCGAAAATCAAATGGAAGACGCCTTTGTCTTTTTCCTTTTTTTTATGTTTTTTTTCTTTTTGTCACTGCCGGGGAATAATATTATTTTAAGTCAATAATATCCCAAAATGCAAATCATACAAAGTATTCAAACCCGTATCTATGAGATCAGGGGACAACGGGTTATGCTCGATCGTGACCTGGCGGCTTTGTATGAAACGGAAACAAAAGCCCTTAATCTTGCCGTCCGGCGGAATATAAAGAGATTTCCTAAAGATTTTATGTTTCAACTCACCAAAGAAGAAGCAGACTTTCTAAGGTTTCAAATTGAAACCTTAGACAATAATCCTTTAAGGTCGCAAATTGCGACCTTAAACAACAATTCTCTAAGGTCACAATTTGTGACCTTAGAGCCTGGGAGGGGAAAGTACAGCAAGTATTTGCCTTATGCATTTACAGAACAGGGTGTAGCTATGCTAAGCGGAGTTTTAAACAGCGCCAAAGCCATCAACATGAATATTGCCATCATGAGGGCCTTTGTTGAAGTCAGAAAAGCGTTGCTCATGCAAACCGATCTTAAGGAACAGCTAAACCAAATAAAGGAGAGGTTAGGTGAACATGATGTACAGTTAAACCAGATCTATGATGCAATGGAAAATCTGTTGGATGAAAAGGCTGCACAAAGGAAGTGGGAGGAAAGGGAAAGGATAGGATTTAAGAAATGATATGGCTTAATCAAACAACCCATAACTCGTTCCTTTAGTTTCTTTACGCTGAGATCTTTTAAAGGTTTGATTATCGGCACCGCCAGGCAGTTGAGGTTGCTTACTCTCAAATAATCCTTCGATGGTGATGATTTGTATTTTGTCCATTGAGTATTCAACTCCATCCATTTTTATATGTCCTGCGTCTTTGGCGCATTTTACCATTTCCTTAGTGAGGTTCTCTTCAAAGCAGACAAAAATACCTACAGTTGCCTTTTGTGTTTCTATGACATGCACAAACTCCCGTAAATTTTTTACAGTGAGTTTACCACTCTTGGTCTCTATTAAGGCAAAATGTTTTTTCTTTTGGTTATCGAAAAAAGTAAGATAGCCATCATACCCACCGTCGGCAACTTTCTTTTCATTTACCACACCATTAAGCATTACCTCAATGGCCCAATCCTGGAAACCAATACGTCCACCCTCTACATTTTGCGCCAGTTCTCTTGCACTGGCTACGTCTTTCGGCATGCCATACAGTTTTAAATTATGCTCAATATTTTTTCCATAAGTCTCTACCAACCGTTTCTTTATTAACCGAACAGCGAGATGACTAATATCAGCACCAATCCATTGTCGATTCAATTTTTGAGCGGCTGCTATAGTAGTACCACAGCCACAAAAGAAATCAGCAACTACATCGCCTTCGTTGCTACTGGCTTTAACGATACGTTCTAATAATGCTTCTGGTTTTTGTGTAGGATAACCAAGCCTTTCAGCAGATAAATTATGCAGGGGTTTTATGTCATTCCATATGTCTTGTAGAACTACCCCTTTTTTATCTTCAGGATACACTTTTAATCGTGGTACCCCATCCTCTTTTTTGGGCCAATGTATTTTATTTTGTTTGTCCCATTCTTCTAGTTGTTTATGAGTATAAGCCCAATGTCTTCCCTTTTTAGTTACATCTATATTTCTCCACGGCATCCCTGATTCGCCTTTAGTTGTACCAGCACCAGTTAAATCAAGTCTTTGATATTTTTTTCCGTTTTCATCAACCTCATCAAAAAAAGTGTTTAAATAATCTTCATCATATGGTTGATACAATTTATTCCAAGTAAAATTTGAGGTTTTTGTATAATAAAGAATCACATCGTGTACAGGTCCGTATTTGATTGAACTACTATGTGCTGCCGTTCGTTTCCAAACAATTTCGTTTAGAAAATTATTTTCTCCAAAAATTATATCACAAACCAATTTCAAATAATGACTCATAGTAGGATCGCAATGCAAATAAAAACTACCCGTATCTTTTAATAATTTGTGCATGTAATAAATTCGGATGGCCATTGTGGTTAAATAGGCTGTTGCACTATCACTGATACTTTTAAGATTATGAAACATGGTGAGCAGGTCGTAGAGATCTTTATGCAGTTCAGCTAATTCATTAAGAGTATCTACATATTCGTAATTACTCCAGGTATCGGCAAATGCCTGCTTTTGTGCATTGGCATCTTTCATGTCCATGCTTTCGAAAAGTACATTGTAATTACGCTTGCTGTTGAAAGGAGGGTCAATATAAATGAGGTCGATAAGGGGTTGCGGATGCTGACCCTTTAAATCTTTTAAAACAGCTAAGCAGTCACCAAAATACAGGTGGTTCATGAAATGGCTTTATTCGCAATTATTGTCATATTATGACAATAATATACTTTAAAGACAAATTAAAGACTTAAAAGCTGTATAACAATCTTTTTAAGAAAAAAATTGTCGCCGGGCAGGTAGAAATTTGTGCTGTGAAGAATAATATAGCATACCGGATACGAAAACTTCGTGAAAGCAAGGATTATAGCCAGGAAAATATGGCCGGCGAACTTGGCATCACTACCAGTGCCTATTCCAAAATTGAAAGAGGTATAACAGATCCATCCATTGGAAGAATAACGCAGATAGCTAAAATACTGGAGGTTGATGTTACCTGGTTTTTCCAGGAACAAAATATTGCTGTAGTAAGAATAGAAGATCCCAACAAGACATATGGTTTTGCCACCAAGAGTGACATAGAGGAATTGACCAATATAATCAATAAAATAAAACAGGAAATAGCTGACCTGAAAGCGAGTTTTCAACCGCAGCCAGTTAAGAAGAAAAAAAAGATATAGTTTTTAATTGTCTTCCCGGTCAGTCACCTTAGGAGGAAATGCTCCAGGCCGCCTGGAGCGTCCCGACTCTATTTACTCAAATGCATACTCCTTTCCTTATATAACTGCCTGAAATAAGGGTCCCGCAGGTCCTTTATAAAACGGATGGCTTCACCCGTACTCTTCATCTCGGGGCCAAGCTCTTTATTTACACCGGGGAATTTATTGAAAGAGAACACGGGTTCTTTAATGGCAAAGCCGGTAAGTTTTTTCTCAAAAGTAAAATCCTTAAGCTTGTTCACCCCCAGCATTATTTTGGTAGCAATATTCAGGTAAGGAATCTGGTATGCCTTTGCAATGAAAGGCGTTGTTCGGCTTGCACGCGGGTTGGCTTCTATCACAAAAACATTACCGTCCTTTATGGCAAACTGGATATTTATAAGGCCTTTAATTTCTAAGGTTCGTGCAATTTTTTCGGCATACTCTTCCATGGTATGCACGATCAAAGGTGATAAATTGAACTGCGGCAACACGGCATTACTATCGCCGCTATGAATACCGGCAGGCTCAATGTGTTCCATCACACCCATCACGTGAAAATCATCACCGTCAAAAATGGCATCTATCTCTGCTTCCTGGCAGCGGTCTAAAAAATTATCAATTAAAATTTTATTGCCGGGCAAATGTTTTATCAGGCTCAATACACCTTTTTCCAGTTCCTCATCATTGATGACGATACGCATACGCTGACCACCCAAAACATAACTTGGCCTTATCAAAACGGGATAACCTACCTGCCTTGCAACTTCAATGGCATCATCGGTATTGTATGCCGTTCCATATCTTGGATAAGGTATATCCAGTTCTTTCAGCATATCACTAAACCTTCCGCGGTCTTCTGCAATGTCCATGCTGTCGAATGAAGTACCGATGATCTTTATTCCTTTTTCATGTAAGCGCTTGGCAAGTTTTAGTGCTGTTTGTCCGCCCAGTTGCACAATTACGCCTTCAGGTTTTTCATGTTCTACAATTTCCCAAAGGTGTTCCCAAAATACGGGTTCAAAATAAAGTTTATCGGAGATATCAAAATCTGTGGATACGGTTTCGGGGTTACAGTTGACCATAATGGCTTCGTAACCGGATTCTTTTATTGCCAATACGCCATGCACACAGCAATAATCAAACTCAATGCCCTGGCCGATCCTGTTGGGGCCGCTGCCCAATACAATTATTTTCTTCTTTTTGGAAACAATACTTTCATTACTGATAAGCTTGCTTTCATTCGCAGACTTATTCTCAAAAGTGGAATAGAAATAAGGTGTCTTCGCCTCAAATTCTGCGCTGCAGGTATCCACCATTTTGTAAACCCTTGTAAGGCCCATCGCCTTCCTTCTTTCATAGATCTGTTCCGCGTCTTCTTCTTTCATGATGCTGGCAAGCTGCTCGTCGCTAAAGCCTAAGATCTTCGCTTCTCTTAAAAGGTCATCGGGTAAACTCTTCAGGTCATACTTTGCAATTTGCTTTTCACAATCACATATCTTTTGTATCTGGTAAATGAACCAGCGATCGATCTTCGTGCTTTCGCAAATGCGCTTAACACTTGCACCCGCCATCAAAGCATCTTTGATCCTGAATATCCTGTCCCACTTCGGTATTTTAATATATTCCAAAAGATCATCCGCATGCATCAGGCTTTTACCATAGTAACCAAGTCCCACCACATCATTCTCCAGGCTCTGACAAGCTTTTTGAACAGCTTCTGCAAAACTTCTTCCGATACCCATTACCTCACCCACGCTTTTCATCTGGAATCCGAGGGTGTCATTAGCACCGCGGAATTTATCAAAGTTCCAACGCGGTATCTTAACGATCACATAATCCAGCGCCGGCTCAAAATAAGCCGAAGTAGATTGCGTGATCTGGTTCTTTAATTCATCGAGGTTATATCCGATCGCCAGCTTGGCCGCGATCTTTGCAATGGGATAACCCGTTGCCTTACTTGCAAGGGCCGAAGAGCGGCTAACCCTTGGATTGATCTCTACTACAATTAATTCTTCTGTTTGCGGGTTGAGTGCAAACTGCACGTTACAGCCACCGGCAAAATTCCCCAGGTTACGCATGATCGCAATGGCCGTATTACGCATCTCCTGGTAAGCCGTATCGCTTAAGGTCATTACCGGCGCAACAGTAATAGAATCGCCGGTATGAACACCCATCGGATCAAAATTCTCAACGCCGCAGATGATCACAACATTATCCTCGTTATCTCTTAATAATTCCAATTCAAATTCTTTCCAGCCCAATACCGCCTTTTCAACCAGCACTTCATGTATCGGGCTTGCAGTCAGGCCCGTGTTCAATGCCTCATCCAGTTCTTCTTTATGGAAGACAATGCTTCCTCCTGTACCGCCAAGTGTAAATGATGGACGCAATACCAGTGGGAAACCTATCTCCTGTGCAAATTCCTTTCCTTCCAAAAAAGAGTTGGCAATTTTTGCCGGGCAAACAGATATGCCCATTTCGATCATCCATTGCCGGAATTTTTCCCTGTCCTCTGCTTTATCAATGGCTTTAATATCCACGCCGATCAGCCTTACACCAAAACTTTCCCATATCCCCAACTCATCAACCTCCTTACAAAGGTTAAGCGCCGTTTGCCCACCCATGGTTGGCAAAACCGCATCAATTTTATTTTCCTGCAATATCTGCTCAATGCTTTCTACGGTTAAAGGAAGCAGGTAAACCCTGTCGGCCATCATCGGGTCGGTCATGATGGTGGCCGGGTTGCTATTAATAAGAATGACCTCTACTCCTTCCTCTCTTAAGGACCGGGCAGCCTGTGTACCCGAATAGTCAAATTCACAGGCCTGGCCAATGATGATGGGGCCGGAGCCGATGATCAAAACTGATTTAATGGAATTGTCTTTTGGCATAATTAGCGTGCCGGTGAAGCGGCGAGCAAAAGTAATTGTAATTAGGGTAAATAAAAAGTGCTGCTTATTCATTTTTCATTTACCCGATACTAGACTAAATTTGCAACTGAAATTATCATATTGAGATCATTCCCCGGCTATACAAATATATTTTTCATTCTCCTGCTTTCACTCGTTACTGTTGACACAACCGCACAGGTTTTACCAATACCCAATTACCCCAGAGATTATTTTCAATGGCCCATGGCCTTAAAGCCTGAAATAAGCGCCAATTACGGTGAAATGAGGCCCAATCATTTTCACATGGGGCTTGACATCAGGACCGCACAAAAGCAAAACCAGCCTGTATCGGCTGCCGCGGAAGGATATATCGCAAGGGTAAAAATTGAACCATCGGGTTTTGGCCGATGTATCTATATCAACCATCCAAATGGCCTGACCACGCTCTATGCTCATCTAAATGATTTTTTTCCTGAGCTGGAAGATTATATAAAAAAACAACAATACCTTTTAAAGAACTGGAGAATTGACCTGGAGATCCCTGCGAATTTATTCCCGGTAACAAAAGGGCAATTCATCGCATTCAGCGGCAACACGGGCGCTTCGCAGGGGCCGCACGTTCACTTCGAGATCAGGAATACGGCTACAGATAAAGTATTGAATCCTTTGCTTTTTGGATTTACAATAGAAGATACTGTTGCGCCAAATATTTTAAAGCTTGCCGTATATGACAGGCGTATCAGCACCTACGAGCAAAGCCCCAGAATTTATTCCTTAAAAAAAGTGAATGGCGAATATATCAGCTCGCCTCCTTTACTGTCTGTTAATACAGACAAAGTAAGTTTTGCCATAACTGCTGTTGACAGGGTTACCGGGTCTTCCAACCCGAATGGCATTTTTGAAGCGGTTCTTTTTGATAATGAGGAAGCGGTAGTTGGCTTCCAGGTAGACAATATCAGTTATGCTGAAACCCGGGATGTAAATGCCCATATAGATCATAAATTTCGCAGCAGTGGCGGTTCTTTTTTACAGCATGTATCAAAATTGCCGGGATATAATGAGAGCATTTATAAAATGATAAAGAGTGACGGTGTGATATCTCTTGAAAAAGACAGTATCCATCAAATAAGGATTGATGTAAGGGATCCCAATGGAAATACTTCTGTGCTGCGGTTCAATATAAGATCAGGTGTTGAAATGAGCAGCGACCCTTCACCCATGTTTGATGAAAAAGAATTTCGCCCCGGCTTTGTAAATGTTTTTGAAACTGATGCCCTGAGTTTTTTCCTGCCTGAGAATTGTTTGTATGATTCTATACGTTTCAGGTACGCAGAACTAAATTCAAAATCGGCCAACCCTGTTCACCAGGTACATACAGCTATTGTTCCCATACATGGATATTTTACTGTAAGAATAAAGGGTAATATTCCGCCTGCAGTAAAAGACAAAACAGTTATGCTTCGCTATTCAGGTTCAAGAAAGGATTTTAAAGAAACGGTTTATAACAACGGCTGGTACGCTGCTTCTTTCCGGGAGTTTGGAAATTTCCAGTTGTTGGTTGATACTATTCCCCCCGTCATTTTGCCTGTGAAGTTTAAGGAAGGTATGAATGCATCAAAGCTGAGCCGGCTGGCATTTAATATTGCTGATAATTCAGAGGAACTTAAAAACTTTACTGCAACACTTGATGGCAACTGGATACGCTTCAGCAATGATAAAGGCAGAACCTTTGTTTATGTCTTTGATGAAATGTGCCCGCCTGGTGAGCATGAATTGATATTGAGCGTAGAAGATTGTGTGGGCAACAGGACAGAAAAAAAATATCATTTTACCAGATAGTTAATCCGTTTAAACGTTAATTGGTAGTCAGTTTACGAATTTAAAGAGATCAAATATTTTGCATACCGCTTTACGGGTTAACTAATTAACGGATTAACTAATTTACGATTATGGCAACACATTTAACCGAAGGCAACAAAGCCCCTGCATTCAAAGGAAATGATCAAAACGGAAAATCCTTGTCTTTAGAGGATTTTAAAGGGAAGCGGGTCATTTTATTTTTTTATCCTGAAGACGATACGCCAACCTGTACGATCCAGGCCTGCAATCTCAGGGACAATTTTGCCTTACTAAAAAAGAATGGTTTCGTGGTTTTAGGCGTAAGTCCTGATGAAGAAAAAAAACATAAAAAATTTGAAGCCAAATACAATCTGCCATTTACTTTAATTTCCGACCCCAAACATATTATCATTGATAAGTATGGTGTTTGAGGTGAAAAACAATTGTATGGCAGGAATTATATGGGCCTGCACCGTACTACTTTTTTGATCAATGAAAAAGGGATCATTAAAAAGATCTTTTTAAGGCCAAAGAATAAACAGCACGCCGAAGAAATCCTGAAGACCTGGCAACTTTTTGACCAGGAAACCCGTTAATTATAGTGTGAGCTTAAAGATCACACTATGAAAAAAACATCCGTCATCACCCTGGTCATTTTTTCAGCTATACTGGTATTTACTGCCTGTAGTAAAAGCGGGCCTGAAGAAGACGACGGACCGGGCGGCGGTATGGGCTTTTCCTGTGCCGGCATCAGTCCGTCGTTTTCTGCAGATATACAACCCATACTTACTACCGTTTGCTCTATCAACAGCAATTGCCATGGCAGCGGCAGTTTAAATTTTGGAGGTCCGCTTACCACCCATACAGAAGTGGCTGCAAAAAATTCATATATACGGGCGGCAATACTTTCAGGTGTAATGCCGCAGAATGGCTCACTCACACAAGCCCAGATCAATGCTTTTATATGCTGGATAGATAACGGGGGGCCAAATAATTAGTCTATGGTCTCACGCCCTCGTCTGACCATGTCTGTATTGGTGATCAGACGAGGGCGTCAGATCACCCATTCCACTTCTCCAAAATCAAATTCCCTGTCCGTTGCATCAACCGTTAATAACCTGCCCTGGGGAGAAACGCCTGTTATCACTGTTTCAAAAATAGTATCGTCCTTTTTTAGTTGCACGGCCTTATTCAGCTTGTAAAGATGTTTATTGTAATTCGCCAATATTTGTTCTGCAGAATTTGTATTCATCTCATCCACATTTTTCATCAAAAGAGAATAAAGCTCTTTTGCCAGGTCAATGGTATCAAATTCTTTCCCTGTGATCTGTTTAAGCGAGACCGGGTTTTGTAATGACCCGTCAAAACCTGTTTGGTTGATATTGATCCCGATCCCTGCAACTGCCCACTTCCACTGCTTTCCATGAAAAACGTTCTCAATTAAAACACCCCCTGCCTTTCTGTCACGCCAATACAAATCATTTGGCCATTTTATTTTGGTCTCTTCGCCGGCATAGCCCGAAAAAAATTCAAAACAGGCCAATGCAACCGCCGCAATCAAATAGAATTGCTGACTTGCATTTAACTGTTCGGGCTGTAAAATGAGGCTCATGGCGATATTTTTCCCGGGTTCTGTTTTCCAGGTCTTTCCCCGCTGCCCTTTCCCTGCGGTTTGCTCATGCGCAAACCATACCGTGCCATGGCTCGCCATTCCCGCATGAACCCTGCCCATGGCATAGTTGTTGGTACTATCGACGGTATCCAATATTTTGAAAAAACTGTCCCTGGGCATAATTATCCAAATGGCAAAGAAGTGTTACTTTTGCGATTATTTGCAAGCTACAAGCTACTTTGTAAAAAACAATAACAAACAGGCCCTGCTTTGGCCAGCACGTACATGGCAGGGAAAAAACAAAAATATTATCACATTTGAACAATTTGAACGCATTAAATAGCCGTAAAAAGAGCAGTGTTGTACGAATAACGAGTAAAAGTAAAATTTTCAAAACCATCATTCATGCTATACAGGAGAAAAAAGGCGAGCATATTGTAAGCCTTGATCTCCGGAAGATACCGGAAGCTGTTGCAGACTTTTTTATAATTTGCCAGGCCGGTAATACTACCCAGCTAAGGGCGATTGCGGATTTTATTGAAACAGATGTAAAGGAAAAATGCCAGGAGATCGCTTATAAGCACGAAGGCAGACAGGGGCAACAATGGATCCTGATCGATTATGTGAATGTGGTTGTGCATATCATGATGCCGGAGACAAGGAAATTTTACCAGTTGGAAGAAATGTGGAGTGATGCACCTGTAACAGAGCACATGGACTAAATAAATAAAGATATTTTAAAATAACAATAAAACACAATCGTCTACCTACCAGAGCCTAAGGACAGCGTACACAAGTAAAAAAAATAAGGGCACAAAAAAAATATGAATCAACAAGACAGCAACAGGAAATATAACCCTGATAACATACCACCAAAAGGAGATGATCCAAAGAAAAAGAGCCGGTTCAATATTTACTGGATATACGGGATCATACTGGTATGCCTCGTTGGATGGAATGTGTTCCGTGGCGTAAGCAGTGCCGGTGTGGAAACTGACCAGCAAAAATTTCATGAAATGCTAAAGCAGGGTGACGTTGAAAAAACCCTCGTCATCCGGAATAAAAAGATCGTTCGTGTATTTTTATACAAGGACAGCTTAAAAAATAAAGCCGGCCTGTACAGCAGCATCCTTAATGATAAAGATGACGAAAAGAAATACGACGCTGCCATAAAAATGAAACCGCCACAGTTGTATTTCAGTATTCTTGATAATGAAACCTATGCTACCAAACTGGCGGAGTTTTATAAACAAAACCCAGGCGTAAAAGAAGTAGCGGAAAAATCAGATGAGGAAGGAGAGTTATTTGGACAGATCATCAGCACATTGCTTCCCATTTTACTGATCGGTTTATTGTTTGTTATGATGATGCGTAAGGTTGGCGGGCCAGGCGGTGGCGGCGGACCGGGAGGGATCTTTAACATCGGTAAATCCAAAGCAACCTTATTTGAAAAAGGCACAAGGGTCAATATCAATTTTGGCGATGTAGCCGGCCTCGACGAAGCAAAGGTGGAAGTAATGGAGATCGTTGACTTTTTAAAAAATCCAAAAAAATATACAGCACTTGGTGGTAAGATACCAAAGGGCGCATTGCTGGTTGGCCCCCCGGGCACAGGTAAAACACTTTTGGCAAAAGCTGTTGCCGGCGAAGCACAGGTGCCTTTCTTCAGTCTCAGTGGCAGTGATTTCGTGGAGATGTTCGTAGGCGTTGGTGCAAGCCGCGTTCGTGACCTGTTCAAACAGGCAAGGGAAAAAGCGCCATGCATAATTTTTATAGACGAGATAGATGCTATTGGAAGGGCGAGAGGAAAAAATATGATGATGAGCAATGATGAAAGAGAAAATACACTCAACCAGTTACTCGTAGAGATGGATGGTTTTGGAACTGATCTTGGCATCATCATCTTAGCCGCTACCAACAGGCCTGATGTTTTGGATAGTGCGCTTTTGAGGCCGGGTCGTTTCGACAGGCAGATCTCGATCGACCGTCCTGACCTGGTAGGCAGGGAAGCAATTTTTAAAGTTCATCTTGAGCCAATAAAAATTTCCCAAACACTCGACATTCATAAACTGGCGGAGCAAACGCCTGGTTTTGCAGGTGCTGATATCGCAAACGTTTGTAACGAAGCCGCATTGATCGCCGCAAGAAAAGGAAAAGAAGCGGTGGACATGAGTGATTTCCAGGATGCGATCGACAGGGTTATTGGCGGACTGGAGAAAAAGAATAAGATCATATCTCCTGAAGAAAAAGAGATCATTGCCTACCATGAAGCAGGACATGCTATCTGTGGCTGGTATCTTGAGCATGCTTATCCTTTATTGAAAGTTACGGTTGTACCAAGGGGAACAGCAGCATTGGGTTATGCCCAATACACGCCCAAGGAGCAATACCTGTACAACACCGACCAGTTAATGGACCAGATCTGTATGACACTTGGCGGAAGGGCGAGTGAAGATATCTTTTTTGGCAAAATAAGTACAGGTGCAAGCAATGACCTGCAACAGATAACCAAGATCGCTTACAGCATGATCACCGTTTACGGGATGAATGACAAAGTAGGTAATATCAGTTACTATGATCCTAACCAGGAAAATGTTTTTACCAAACCCTTCAGTGAAGAAACAGGAAAGATGATAGATGAAGAAGTGCGTAAATTAATTGATAACGCATACCAGATCACTAAAAAATTACTGATCGAAAAGAAAGGTGACGTTGAAAAACTTGCAAAGGAATTATTAAAGAAAGAAGTTCTTTTTAAGAGTGATGTGGAAGCATTGATCGGCAAAAGACCTTATGAAGAAAAAAAGGTATTGGATGTGGTAGTTGATGATGCAAAAGAAACGGTAAGCGAACCCCCTGGAACTGAACTGCCCGAAACATTAAAAACGCCACCTGCAATTTAAATGACCACATGGCTGTAACACCCGCAAAGGAAAATATTTTAAAAAAGATACGGCAGGCACTGAGTAACCCGGTGCCTTTGCCTTTTCCCCAAAGCGAGGGAACCAATTCTGTTTTTTTACCGGCAACAGATGAACTGGAAATAATTTTTGCTGAAGAGTTTACCCGCATGCAGGGCAGGTTTGCTTTTTGTATAAATGAAAAGGATATGGAGGCACAGTTGCAGCAATTGATATCCTCAAAACAATGGGCAAAATTATATTGTAATACAGATAAATGGAAAGATACATTCAGCAACAGCATTGATCTGCCCGGCTGTGATGCTTCTGTTACAGATTGCGAATACCTGGTTGCCAGGACCGGAACTATTGTAATGAGTGCTGCGCAACAAAGCGGGCGAACGGTAAGTGTATATGCCCCTGTTCACATTTGTATTGCTTATACCAATCAATTGGTTTACGATGTAAAAGATGCGTTGCAACTGATCAAAGAAAAATATGCAGGTAATATCCCATCCCTGATAACTTTTGCAACAGGCCCCAGCCGTACTGCTGATATTGAAAAGACCCTGGTCACAGGTGTGCACGGGCCCAAAGAAGTGTATTGCTTCCTGGTAGAATCATAATTGCATATTAACAAGTATCTTTATCCTGATATGAACAAAGAGATCTATAACTTATTTGTATATGGTTCCCTGCGCAGCGGATTCCGCAATCCCGTGTATAATTATCTTACCAAATATTTTCATTTATTAGGAGAGGCCGTGGTTAAAGGAAAGCTGTATGACATGGGCGAATACCCTGTAGCGCTTCCTACTGCTGAAGAAAAATTTATTTCGGGTGAATTGTATACCATCAATGATCCCGTGGAATTTTCATGGGCAATAGCGCAGCTTGATGACTACGAAGGCCTCAACCCGGAAGAAGGTGAACAGCCCTTATACAAGCGTGAAGAGGTTCTGGCTTACCAGGATGGCCAGCCCATTACAGCCTGGATATATTGGTTCAATGGGAGTATAACCAACCAGCCCGAAATTGAATCAGGAGATATAATGCAGTACCTGCAGAAAAAAAATAAACCCTGACCATAATGGAAGTAGCAAGCAACAAAAAGATCTACTTTCTTTCCGATTTTCACCTTGGTGCTCCCGATGCTGAAGCCAGCCTCCTTAGAGAGAAAAAGATCGTAAGATTTTTGGATGAAATAAAAGCCGATGCTGCACAGATCTTTATTGTGGGTGACCTTTTTGATTTCTGGTACGAATACAAAAAAGTTGTACCCAAGGGATATGTCCGTATCCTTGGCAAGCTGGCCGAAATTACAGACGCCGGCATTCCTATCCATTTTTTCGTAGGCAACCACGATATGTGGATGAGGGACTATTTTCAAAAAGAGCTTAATATCCCCGTTCATTTTGAGCCAGCCTCATTTGAATTCAATAATAAAAAAATCCTTGTTGGCCACGGCGATGGACTTGGTCCCGGCGACCATGGCTACAAGCTCATTAAAAAAATATTCCGCAATAAAGCCTGTAACTGGATGTTTGGAATTTTGCCGCCGAGGGTTGGCATGGGCATTGCACATTATTTCAGCAGGAAAAGCAGGGCACAAGCCGGCCAGACAAATGAAGTGTTTTTAGGCGAGGATAAAGAATGGCTGATCATTTACTGCAAAAACGTTCTGCAAAAAGATTTTTATGATTACCTGGTCTTTGGGCACCGGCACTTACCCATAGACTTTAAATTAAGTGACAGGAGCAGGTATATTAACCTGGGAGACTGGATACAATATTTTAGCTACGCTGTATTTGACGGACAAAATTTAGAACTGAAGTATTACACCAAATGAAAAAGCCAATATACATAATGTTCTTCCTGTGCTTCTGTGCTTCTGTGACAACCCGTGCACAAAACGATACGGCTTTCCGTCTTCTTAAAATAATAAAGGGCGATATTTCATACCTCGCAGTCGACAACCTCGACAATATCTATACCATCAGCAATAACCAGCTGAAAAAAATAGATGCCAACGGTGACTCTGTGGCTATCTTCAATGATGTAAAAAAATATGGTAATCCTTCTTCTGTTGATGTATCTAATCCTTTAAAGATATTATTGTACTATAAGAATTATTCCACTGTAGTTGTATTAGATCGTTTTTTAACGGCTAGGAATTCCATAAACTTCAGAAAGCAAAATATCTTCTCTGTAAAAAGCATTACCCTTTCTTACGATAACAATATCTGGCTTTTTGACGAACAGGACATTAAGCTGAAAAAAATTGATGAAGAAGGTAAGCTTTTGCAGGAAACAACGGACCTGAGAATGATATTTGACACGATCCCATCTCCCGAACAGATAATCGACAGGGACAATTTCATATACCTATACGACCCAGAAAAAGGTTTTTATGTTTTTGATTACTATGGTGCTTTTAAGAACCGGCTGCCTTATTTGCACTGGAGCAATGTGGAAGTATCCGGCAGGATGATCTATGGCTTCCACGACAATAAATTATATACATACGAGCTTAGCTCGCTTTCACTAAAAGAATACAAACTCCCGGGCTTTTTCGGGGATTACCTGGGTATTAAAGCTATGAATGGTAAAATTTACCTGAATAAAGGTGACCGCATTGACATTTACCAGATAAGATAGAATGCACAAGATGTAGTATTTTTATTCCATGGATTTTTTTAACCAGTTTTTTTTAGATAATAGCATTAGGGCCTACTGTGTAGTTGGCGGTATTATTTTGTTGATGCTCATCATAAAAAAATACCTCTCACGCTATATCGCTTCTCTCCTTTTCCGGCTGGTACACCGTACCTGGAAAAATATAAGTAAAAAAGATTTTATTGACCTGCTGGTCGCACCGCTGCAGGGGTTCCTGCTTGTAGTAATTATCGTATTCACACTTGACAAGCTCAATTTCCCTAGTGATTTCCAATATAAGATCTATGGCCATTCCACGGAAGAGATAGTCAACAAGACCGGCATTGGCCTCATCATTGTTTACTTTACCTGGTTTTTAATGAGGGCGGTTGACTTCATTGCTGTTGTGCTTGAGCAAAATGCATCCTTAACAATAGAAAAAGAGAAGGACCAGTTGGTTGTTTTCTTCCGTGATTTTTTAAAGGTCATTATTTCCATTGCAGGTTTATTACTGGTCATTAAAGCCTGTTTCAGCCAGCCCATAGGAAACTTACTGACCAGCCTCAGCATTGTAGGCGCTGTGCTGGCATTAGCCGCCAAAGAAAGCCTGGAAAATCTTATCGCTTCTTTTATCATCTTTTTTGACAGGCCTTTTACTACAGGTGACCTTTTAAAAGTAAATGCGGTAACGGGCACGGTAGAAAAAATAGGTTTACGCAGCACACGGATACGCACTGCAGATAAAACACTGGTTACTGTACCAAACAAGCAAATGGTTGACAGTGTTGTTGACAACTGGAGCATGCGCACCCAGCGCAGGGCCGAAATAAAACTCGAACTCAATCCTTCAACCAAATTGGCCGCTTCCCAGGTTTTTATTACAGAGATAAAAAAATACCTGGGAATGAAACCGGCGCTCATTGCTTCTTTCTCCGTTTATTTTTCGGATATCAATAAAGGCGGGTTACTGGTGATCATTGAATACTTTACCACCGCTATACCTTTGGAAGAATTTAATTCGATAAGAGAAGACCTTAATTTTTTTATTAAAGGCCTTTTAGAAGAAAATGAACTCGCTCTTGCTGCTACAGCCAATACCGTAACAATAATAAGCGAGCCGAAAACAGGAGAATAAATTATTGGTTCAGTATGTCTGCCAGTTCTTTATCCCACTTCCCCGTTTTACCATACTCTACAACACGACCTATCTCTTTCCCTTCTTTCATAATAATTATTGTGGGCACCAATTTTACACCGAATGCATCAGTAATACTGGAAAGCGATCTCTTCGCACGGTTAACTCCAAAAAAAGTAATGTTAGTATCCAGTACGCCGCTCATCTCCTGCAGCTTAAAGAATTTAGGTAGTATAAATTGTGTATCCTCACACCAGGTGCCGCCAAAGACCACGAACTGTACCTTGTCTTTATTTCTTGCAAAGGCAGAAAGGGTTGCAGTATCCGGCCTGTAAATGTTCTGGCTGGAATTATACCAGTTGTATGACGAATCGTTTTGAACAAGGTATTTGTTGATAATGCCGCGGAGAATGTGCTGCTCCGGGTGTTTTTCATCTTTAAGGATCTCGTATTGCGCCTGTGCGAGCAGACCGGTTGTTGCAGTTATAAAAAACATTAATACCAATAAACATTTTTTCATGGCCATGTATTTGCAGTTATAGACAAATAAAATTGCAGAATTTTTACAGGGGATAAATATCGGAACAAGAATGTAATGGCAGGAAATTATTATGTTAATAGCTGGTTATAGATCAGCCTTCAGTTCATTCAAAAAACCTTTTAGTTTTTTCAATGATTCTATCAAAGTGAATTTTTCATTCACCTTTTTATTTTGCTTAAGGTATTCTTTGGCGCCTTCAATGGTATATTTTCTTTCACGCAATAAATGATAGATGAGTTTTAAGTTCTTTACATCTTCCGGCCTGAAGAGCCTGTCGCCCTTTCCATTCTTTTTCGGCTTCAGGATATCGAATTCATTTTCCCAAAAACGTATCAGTGACTGGTTAACCTTGAACATATCAGCCACAACACCTATTGCATAGTATTTCTTTTCAAACAGCACTTCATCATCGGGTATTTCTATAAGGTCTGCACCGGTATCCATATCTTTCAAACTCATCCTGCCCCTGGTAAGTTTTTTATTATCTGTTTTAACTTTTATCTTATTTGCCGGTGGCTTTGTCATGGCAATGGTCTTAACCCCAGGTTCATTTATTACCTGTGTATCATCAAAAGAAAAAGATATCTGGTTAAGTTCCATAATTAAAATTAGTCAAAACTTTTGGCACTACCAGTAGCAGCTTGTTTTAATACCAGGTCATACTGCGCTGCATTGAGGTCGTTGAAGAAAAAGTAAACCGGGTCAACTGCTGAACCGTTTATATGCACTTCATAATGGCAGTGGGGGCCCGTACTGGCGCCCGTATTACCAACCCAGCCGATCACTTCTCCACGCTTTACCCGCTGGCCTCCCCTTACTTTTATCCTTACCATGTGCATGTATTCTGTTTCGTAACCGTACCCATGGTTAATGACCACATGGTTGCCCGTACCCGTTCCGTAGCCAGCAGTAGAAACCACGCCATCCCCCGTAGCATAAATGGGTGTTCCCTGGGGTGCCGTAAAATCAAGCCCGCTGTGCATTTTGGCAATACCATATATGGGATGTATCCG
>Ga0193708_1000015_pt1 | contig 43724 bp, 88 predicted proteins | sample H3c1metaG_FD_160570 | JGI IMG/M metagenome (GOLD analysis project Ga0193708, IMG submission 160570) | Soil microbial communities from a riparian zone of the East river system, Colorado, United States - H3c1 | ecosystem: Environmental > Terrestrial > Soil > Riparian zone | place: USA: East River...
CCGCTTTCTCTTCACGCTTCCCCGACCACTCACGCAGACGTTCCGCTTTCGCCATACGTCGTTCCCTGTATGTTGCCATTTCCCCTTTGTCCTCTCAGTCGATATGTGAACCAGAAACCGCGGCACCGACCGCCGTTAGGGCAGTTCGGCCTGGTATGCCCTCTTGCAGGCCAAACACCAGAACGCCGACGCAGCCGTAGCTTCCATACACGTCACGCCCTCGTGATGTTTTGCCCACCGACACGCAGCACGTACCTTGTCGCTGGCTCGACGTTTCGCGTCGGCATCGGTTGCTTTCATCCTCAACCCCCTTTCGTCGTAGTGCCAGTGCCACACACCAACGTCACCGTTCGTGTGTGGTCAAGCATCGCTACAGTCCCAGTACGGCCAACGTGGCCGTACGGATCTCGTCTAGCTCCGACTCTCGCAGGTCTCGTTCGTCGCACCCGATGGCGTGGTACCCGATGCGTTCCAGCGTGGGCACATCCCCGTAGCTGGCCTTCCAGTTCGACCCCCAACCACGCCAGTTCGACACCTGCGTAGCTTGCGCCGAACGGATCGTCTCGCGGTCCGTGTCGGACAGACGGTTCTCGTTACGTGTTGCGCTTGTCATTGCTCGTTGCCTTCCGTTGTAGTGCTACCAATTCCCGCACCCACCCACGGTGGGTGCGAGTCAGATATCGCTACGTCCGACGTTCAGGTATGAGTGCCATCAACCGATCACACTCGTCCACAACTTCGTTGACGTAGACCAAGCTGATTTGGCTAGGCGACTGTTCTTGTGCTGCGAGTACCGCCGACTTGCGGTACCACAACCCATCACGCAAGGCGTGCAACTCTTCGCCCGACAGTTCCGCCAGAATGTGGCGACCGTCCTTGTGCCGCTTGTGCCTCACCGCAACCCTCCCCGCAGGTCACCACACACGCGGTTCCCGTCAACCTCGCACGACCAACCGTTGTCATCCTCGGTCTGTGCATCCGAATCGAAACCACCGAGCGCCGACACGAACGTTGCCTCGTTCACGTCACGCTCGTACAACGAATCGACATCCGCCGTCACTCGACTCACGACGAACAGGGTCGTGAACAGAACCGTTGCGATCACGATGCGACGCATCACGCAGCCACCATCGCAACGAGGAACGAACGCGAACCCTCACCCGTCACACGGCGACGCACCTTGCACGCCTCGTTCCCGCAGAACGCTTCGTCCGCGATCGCTTCGACCACGTCACCACAGGTCGTGCACTTGAATTTGCTCATGTCACTCTCCCGTTTCCCGCATAGCACCCCTTCCCATCGGGACTATGCGTAGTTGATTGGTATTGCAGTTCCCGACTCAAGCCTGAACTTGAGTCGAGTCAGCTACACCAATCACGCCGCGTCCAGCAGTGCCAGCACAGCAGGTGGCAGGTGCGGGATTGCACGCAACTGCGCAACGAGTTGCATCTTCGACAGTCGCCCCTTCGGCGCCAAACCGAGGAACGAAACCAGCTCATCACGGTCCCACGTGATCGGCCCGAACGGACACGTGTCCTCACACTCACAACGCTTGACCTTGCGACCCTCCGCATTCTTGCGGTAGGTGCCTTCCCAATCATGTTGGGCATCCCACGTCAGCCACGACGAACCATCGAAGCTGAACGAGTAGATGTCGCCATTGCGGAACGCTTGCGACAACGTGTCGTAGATAGGCTGATCAGCCTTCGGGACACGGATCACCTTTGCCTTAGCCATGTTCACTCTCCCCTTGCCTAGTAGTACAGTTCCACACGCAAGTGAGTGCTTGCGTGTGGGTAGTAGCACTAGGCCACCTAGAACTTGATGGCCTTCGCCTTCGCCTTCGTGATCGCGGCCAACATGTTCTTGATGTCACCTTCAGCGAAGGCGACCACCCACGTCTCCCCTTCCACGTCGATCTCTCGCACGATGATCACGGTCCGCGTGGTCACGGTGCCGTCCCTCGTTTCGACGTCCAGCTGATCCCCGTTGAGTTGGTCCTTCGGCGCCACGATCGGCAGCGTGTAACCGACGCGTGCACCGTTCACCTGCGTGCCGCCGCTCTTGCGTGCCTTCGGAGCGGACGCCTTCGGCGGTGCGTTCTTCGACACGACAGGCTTCGAAGCGGTGCCGTTGCTCTTGAGATCGGTCATGCTCATGTTCTCTTCTCCCACATTGCGTACTGCCTGCCCAGTGCAGACACGACACACTCTGAGTAATGAGTCAGAGTGCTACGTGTGAGCGCTAGCTGCCGCGTGCCACCTTGCACGTCGATGGACTGCATTGCTTGTGATCGTTGTAACTGTGAAGCGAGTACGTGTGCGTCGGAGTGCAAGCGTGACCCCAGTAGGCCCAATGTTCCGCTTCCACACGAGTACGGAAACCGTGTTCATGTCGACGCTCGTTGTCGACGCAACGGACCACGTAGTAGTGATCACTCAAAGTACCCATTGTCCTTACCTCCCTAGTACGAACACGACACGCTCCGCATGAGCGGAGCGCTACGTGTCGGCGCTAGATGTCGCCCGCCAACCAAGCGAAGCAATCGTCGCGGTTGTCGAACGTCATTTCCTCAGTCTCGTCCTCGGTCAGCACGTGCCAATCGAAACGGTCGACCTGGCACACGAACCCACGCTCACCGTTGTAGGCAGTGGCCTTCGCGTAGTTCTTCCCGTTGTAACGCATGTCCCTAACCTCCGCTCGTGAACTGAACGTCAACGCACCAACGATGCGCTCACGACCAGCTCACAAGGTCAACGTCTATCACTGAGCTAGCCCCACGCTGCCCGATCACTTTGTCCGCTACAAGGCGGAATGCGTAGGAGCACGCAACGAGAAGTTCAAGCTGGTAGATCCACCGCCATCGTGGCTAGGTGACTCGCTTCCCGCTCGCCCCGATCTTGTGGGGCGACACCAACATCAAAGCACACCTGCTGGCGAGAGTCAAAGGATTCCTAGGATTTCCTCAAACGCCCAGCTCACGCATGTCCTTAGACCAGCAGCAGCGAAAGCAGCAGCCCCACCGCAGGCACCAAGCGATCAGCGCATCGGATCAGCGCGACGTGGGGACGGGGGGTAACCGCTTGCACACTCAGCCTGCGAGCTCCAATGTTAGGCTTGCTTAACATGAGCAGGGCAGGGGGAGGGGGTATGCGTGCGGCTGCAGCACCTGCCTACTGAGCAGGTGGTCTGTCGTAGCGCTGTGACCAGGGCATATGGCCTACCACGCAGGTGAGAGGAGAGACGGACCGATGCACATACCCCCTGGGGGTGGGGGGTGGGTGGCTGGGGCGGGGATGAGGGGGGGTGGGGCGGTCTCTTCCCCCCTATATAATTCTTAGTTTCCCGATATGTGGGTTTGGTTTGGGTTATCCACAGGGTGGTTGCATATGCCTCTGGTGCAGAGGTCGCAGTATTGGGTGACTGTGATTTTGTGTCGGGCGGCGTAGGTGATGTCTCGGATGTGTGCCCAGGCGGGTTGCTGGCAGACGTCGCATTTGGTTTGTGTGTGTCGGGCTGGTGGGAAGAAGTTGGTTGCTTTCGCTAGGACGTGTAGGGCGACTGATGGTGGTCGGGTTGCTTTGAGTTTGTGTGGTTCTGGTTCGCAGCGGCTACATACGGGCTGGTAGTTGGTGATGTGTTCGCGTTGAAAGTGGTGTTTGGTTAGGCAGCTGATCCATGCTTGTTCGTTGCATCGGCTGCATTTGATGATGTCGGCGCAGCAGTTGGGGATGGGTTGGTCGATTAGGCAACCAACTGACAGGAGGACTAGTTCGTCGTCGTCAGCCATTGGGGTGTAGTGCCGCGTTCATGCGGGCGATCTCGGCGTTGAGTGCTTCGGTGCTTTCAGCGGCAACAGGTCGTGCTTCGAGGGTGACGCCTGGGGTTGTGCCGTTGATCCAGAGTCCGCCGAGGTGGGGTGCGACGGGTACGAGGACGGCGCCGATGTTCGTGAGTTCTGTGAAGGCGTCTGCGATCAGTACGAGCGAGGATTGCCAGCTCTGGTCTTCGAGGTCAGCGATCAGGTAGTTGCCTGTGACGATGCCTCTCGCGAGGTCGGTGATCTCGTTCGGGGTGAGTTCAGCTAGCTGTTTGCTCATGTCCGTCGCTGCTGTCGCTGCGTGGGTCTTTGCGCTTCCAGCCTTCGCGGTGCAACATCCCGAGGAAATGCGAGGCCGTGTCGATGTTCTCGCCACCGTTGCTGCTTTGGGCGACGGCGACCATAGTCCTGGACAGAACTTTCACCTGGTCGTCGTCCAGGGAGTCGATCAACGATTGCAGGTTGACTTCGCCTGCCCCGTTTTCGATCTCCCATTCCTGGTGTAGCTCGTTGGCTTTGTCGATGATGAGCTGCGCCACGTCGGGTGAAACGTCGTCCATGTCCATCGTCGTTGTCCTATCGGGGGGTGGCGGTGTGGTGCCGACCGACCGCTCGGATGCTCCCCCGTGGACACACCCTCTTGGGAAGGACCCGACACCCAGTCATGGATCGGGGAGCGGTCGGTCGACGTGTGTCACGGTAGCAGAACCGTCACGGTGCGTGGCGTATGGGTGTGTGTGACGTAACGGTCTGTGGTCGAACCGTGGACGGGTGACAGTTGGGAGGCTACGTTCCGTTGTTGGGTGGACAGACTCTACGAACGGAGAGTGTGTTGATGGACCAGGCGAACGTCCACATCGTTGTGGGCGACGACCTTGAGGCGGTCGTGGCAGCGGATGGGGAACTTGACCGTTGGGTTGAGGCTGTCACGGACAGAACGACGTACGAGTGGATCGCGTTGAGCTCACACGAGAGGTTGTCGTACGACCGTCTGATCGTGGGGTTGGGCTGTTCCGAGGACCGTGGGGTGTCGTTGCCGCCGCACGGTCTGCTTGCCCTCGTGCGAGCTTCGGCGCTGGACGACCTGTCGTTGCAGGGGCTGGTGGCGTTGTTCGACGCGAGGTTCGAGGCTGGCTTTCGGGCGGGGAAACGAGACGCTGCGTGATGGGGTTCTACGTGTGGGACCTTGATGGCGGTACTCGTCGCCGTACCGCGTGTGACGTGTGTTGGGCGAGCGTCGATCTGCCTGTTAGCCCAACGGTCGACGACCAAACCAAGTTCCAGCAGTCCCGCCACGTGTGCGTCGGTGTGGCTGTCCCGTGGGGTGCGGGGCCGATGGAGTACGAGCGGCTGTTCCAGTCCGTTAGACGGCTCCTGGGGGGCCTCTCAGAGGGCGTCAGGTGTGACGGCGACGTACAGCTAGAGCTGCTGCGGATACACCACGCGATCGGCGTACTGCTCCCCTGAAAACGAACGTGACCCCCGAGGAGTGGTTCGGGGGTCACGTCGCTGTGCCATGAACGGCCAGACATCATTACCCCTACAGGAGAATGGAGCCGATGTCTGAACCTATGTAGAGACGGCGCTTACCTCAACGACCGACGCCAAGGTAAGTGTGAGGCACCATCCCGCCCAGCGAGCGACGCAACCTCTCCACACGCTGAGCGGTCGGCACATTACATAACGTGACCGTACCTGTCAAGCGGTTCATCACCCCACATCGAAGGGTTGCATACCCCAACGATGTTCGACAGGTACAGATCCCAGTCGACCCGCAGGTCAGGGTTCTCGAACGCCGCCGCCACGTTCGTCGCGTCCGCCTCGATGGGGGTCCCATACGACAACACCAGAAGATCCTGGGTGAGGGCGAGTACGTCGCCTTGTCGGTCGAGGTAGATCGCCTTGTGGATGTCGTCCACGAGTTCACACGCCTCGTACAAGGCTTGTAGCTCCGCGTACGGGTCGGTTGTGGTGGCTGCCGCAGGCACCACGTGTAGGGGTTCCTTCGCCAGGGACGTGGCGTAGAACAACCCGACACCGAAAACCAGGACAGCTCCGCCCGCCATGGTCAGGATACGGATACGCATCGGGGGACCATAACCCAACTCGTGCAGAGGGTCGGCGTAGACACCCTCCTACTCGCTTCGGCAGGTCGTCACCTGCCTCAGCTCCCTCTCGAACCCCAGCCCCCCAAAGGCTGGGGTTCTCGCCCCCTGCTCGCTCGGGACACTTGTCCGTGTCCCTCGCTCGCGTCCCCCACAGTCCCCTTCTACCTTAAGTTTTTGTTGTCCATACCTTCCTACCTGGGGTTATGTCCTTAACTCCCTGGTCAGAACACAAAATGAACTTTAGGTTAACTTTTATGGTTGTCCTGGTCAGAGTGCTTGATGCGTTCAGTCTTGGCGTCGATGCGACGAATGATCGACGGCAGAAGACCGCCGACAACAAAGCCGACGACGACAAGGAGTCCCATCATCATGGGGATAGCGCAGGCGATCACTTCGACGTCTTCCTCAGCACCCAGTAGTGGACGGGGAACGCCCTGACGGACTCTTCTTGGACCGTGTTCCACGCGTCGGCATGGCTCTCGCCCATACGGCTAAAGCTCCCGTCGAGACACTTGAAATGGCGGTAGCTGCCGTACAGGTAGCCCGCCCCACCGAAGCTGAGGAACGCGAACGAGAGCAGCAACACGACGTGTAAGGGACTCATGGGGCGGGCACCCTAGTCGACCCGCCCCAGCGGACTGGACAGCTCGCCCGTCTAGTAGATGGCGACGACACCCGACACGAAGTGGCGTAAAGACGAGTCGGGCAACCTCGTCATGCCCACCGCCCAATCCGACTACTTGGATTGGCTGCTCACCGACGAACACGAACGGTTCCCCGACACCGAAGCCGAATGGTCACGTCTGTACGAGGTGGCACGCGACACGGTTAAGAAGTGGCGTCAAGACCGCCGCTTCAAAGAGGCGTGGGAACGGCGAGCTACCGAGAAGAACATCAGCCCCGACCGCCTCCAAAAGGTGATCGATGTCCTGTACCGCTCTGCGGTCGGGACGGGTGATGTGGCGGCGGCGAAGCAGTTCCTTCTGTACGCCGAGAAGCTGATGCCACCGAAGACGGTCCAGCGTGACGCCTCGGTGGCGCACATGACCGATGTCGAGCTGCGGGCCGAGGTCGAGGGGATTCTCGCTGGCGGGTTCGGTGACGTGGACCCCGCCCCGTGAATCAACACACTCACACCGTTGAGGGTGATCGGGCACGGATCGAGGAGCTTCGTGCCGAGATGCTGTTTCGCATCTACGCACGTGACGAGATCGCGTTCCTCGAAGACGTGTGGGCGATCGCCACACCCGCGAGCGGGAAGCAACTGTTCAAGCTGCGTGACTCGCAGCGCTACGCGCTTAACCACTTCGAAACCAATAGGTATTCCCTCACGTTGAAGGCACGGCAGATCGGCTGGTCGACGCTGGTCGCTGCTCATGCTTTCTATTCAGCGTTCTTTGGTGACGCTCGCGAAATCATCTTTCTGTCGAGGGGTGAACGTGAAGCTACCCAGTTGATGACGAAGGTTAAGTACGGGTTCAAACATTTGCCTCAGTGGCTGCTCGATAAGGGTCCGAACGTCAGAGCTGACCATCAACAAAGGATGATGTTTGATAATGGGTCGAGCATTGTATCTATGCCTTCCGCCAGCGATCCCGCCCGAGGCTCTACAGCGTGGCTTGTGGTGGTGGATGAATGGGGGTTCCTCCCCAACGCTGAGGAAGCCTGGTCCTCGATCGAACCTGTGGCGGACATCGGCGGTCGAATCATTGGTCTGAGTACCGCTAACGGTGTCGGCAACTTCTTTCATCAACTGTGGGTTGATGCGGAGAACGGGCACAACAACTTCCAGACAATGTTTTTCCCGTGGTCAGCGAACGAGGACCGTGACGCTGACTGGTATGAGTCTAAGCGGGCGTCGATGTCTGAATGGCAGCTCGCCCAGGAGTACCCGACGTCGGTAAACGACGCGTTCATCAAGTCGGGTCGCCCCTACTTTGATCTCACAACGATTCAGCGCAGGTCGGTTGATGTGAAGCCACCGAAGACAGGTCATCTAGTCGCAGCCTAAGAAGGTGAAGTGATATGAACAATCTACTCGCACACGCCGATGGGGTTCCGCATAGCTTCTGGTGGATGATCATTGCGCTTGTAGCGATCGTGGTCGTGTTGAAGGTACTCGACCGCATCTAACTTCAAAGTAGATCGGTAATGATACGTTTTGAAGTGAACGAGGGCGCCAAGTCGCCTGTGCAGATTTGGGCGATGCCCGATCCCACCCACAGGTACTGCATGGGTGCTGACGTCGCTGAGGGCCTGGACCACGGCGACTACAGCGACGCCTCTGTCCTTGATGCGAACACAGGCGAACTGGTCGCCAAGTGGCACGGACACATCCCGCCACGTGAGTTCGCTGGTCAGCTCGACATGCTCGGTCGCTTCTACAACACGGCGCTACTCGGTTGCGAAGCGAACAACCATGGCCTCTCCACGATCGACGCTCTCAGGGATCTGCGTTACCCGAGGCTCTATCGCAGGCGTACGTACGGGGAGACGCACAAGAAGCCGACGCTCAAGTGGGGTTGGTACACGGACCGCAGAACGAAACCGTTGATGATCGACGGGTTGGATCAGGCGATGCGTGACGACGCGATCATCATCTACGACAGGCACACGTTCGGGGAGCTGCGCACGTACATCCGTGACGAGAAGGGCCAGCTCCATGGTTCACCACATGATGACCGTGTGATCAGTTTGGCGATTGCGGTGCAGATGTTGGAGTACGTCAACTCAAGCGAGATTGATGTGTTCGAGATCCGTGATGATCGTGGGACGTTCGATTGGTGGCTCAGGAAGGCGAGCGAGGCGGACGATCCTGAGGTTCATCCGATTGGTTTCCACCAGCGCCGACAGCCATAACAGCGCACCAGCCTGCGAACAGGAAGACACCGACCCCTTGGGCGTCGGTGAGGTTCACGTCAGGGTGGATCTGGTTGGCCAGGATAACGATGCACGCGGCAGCGAAGCCGACCGTGAACAGGAACTTGATTGCTCGCATGTATTGCTCCAACTGTGAGAGGTGGTTTGACCCGATCAGGTGCCGTTGGCGGTGTCCTCACTGCGGGTGGAAGGAACACTGCTGCGGTTAGCAAGTGCGGCGTCGATGTACCTTTCCATCGGGTCGTACGCTCAATGGGCCACGCCCTCGATGTCGTAGCGCACGAGCCTGATGCGGTGATCTCCCTCCGTCCATGAGATCTTCCAGATCTCGGGATCTTGTTCGGCCGCTTCGAATGCTTCCTTCAACGAGCTGACTCGTGGCAGGTCGCCTTCGTGTGTCCGTAGCTGTATCTCCATCGGAGCGACCCTAGTGGACATCCCTGCCTCTCAGTAGAGATGCATCGCACTGGGAGTCCTCGATGAACAAGGGTTCGTACAACAGCTCGGGTGAGGGCGCCAAGCCGTCGCTCGGCCTCAAGTCCTCGGCCAGCGGTTTCGCGCGGCCAGGTAAGCGAGCGGTGAAGAGCGCAGCCGCAGCTCCCGTCGCGTCGGCGAACGGTAAGACGCCGCGTCCTGGCTACCCGCAGAAGGTACCGAAGGTAGCCGCTGGCCGCGGGTCTATTGCACGTCCAGGAGGCAACGAAGGGATCAGCGGGCGAGGGAACGCTTCGACTGGTTCGAGCCGCCCCAAGACCACGGGTTGACCGATGGTCGAATGGCTGCACACGGAGTGTGCGGACGATCCGCACCCGTGCTTTGCGTGCAAATCGAGGTATTGGCGCAAGCACGGGATGAGCCTTTCCGTGCCGCAGACGTGGTCTGACGGTCCCACGGGCCGTGAGCAGGAGTATGAGGCTCGCACGCAGGCGGAAGCGTCGGGTCGTCCGTTCGACCTTGCAGACGACAAGTACAAGCATTGGTGATTTGTGCCCCGTGAGTCGAAGCAGAAGGCGCTAGACCGCTACCGAGGGCTTGTCGATAACGCCATCAGGTTCCGTGACGAAGAAGGTTACGACGATCTGTGGTGGCGCATGATCGACATGTACCGAGGGAAGCATGTCGTTGAACTGACCCGTGAGGATCGCATCACGGTCAATATCAGCTTCGGCACCATCAACGTTATCTATCCCTCGGTGTCCGTGAACTATCCGAAGATCACGGTTAACCCGAACGAGCCTGAGAACGAAGACCCAGCGGTCATCATTGAAGCTCTCGTGAACTGGCAGTGGAAGCACTACGAGTTCCAGCCCGAGTTCCGTGAAGCCGTGAAGGATTGGCTACTGCTCGGTCACGGCTGGGTGAAGGTCGGGTACATCTACCAGGAGAAGCCTGTACCGCTCACCGCTGACGAGATGGATGAGCAGTACGAGGTTCAGGTCGCTGAGGCGGACGATTACGCGGCATCGAACCCCGAGATGGCCGCGGAGCTCCCCACGGATGAAGAGATCCGTGAGCATCTGACTGACACGCAGATGGTCGCAATGCAGGATCAGCCGTTCGTGGAACGGGTCAGTCCGTTTGACATGTACGTCGATCCCGCCGCTACCCGTTTGCAGGACGCCCGTTGGATTGCTCAACGGATTGTCCGTCCTCTTGCTGAGGTGCGTGCCGACAAGGATTACAAGAAGTCGGTTCGTGAATCGGTCAAGGGCGACATGCAGTCGTACACGCAGCGCGACGACAAGCAGTGGCGCCGCAAAGAGAACCTGAACAACCCTGAGCAGGAGTACTGCACGATCTGGGAGTTCTACGACCTCGGCGGACAGACCATGTGTGTGTGGGCTGAGGGCGCCGATCAGTACCTGGTCGACGCGCACGAGCTGCCGTTTGCGTTCGGTCACCCGTACGTGATGCTCCGCAACTACGACGTGCCCGAGTACTTCTACCCGATGGGTGATCTTGAATCTATCGAGTCGCTGCAATCTGAGCTGAACAAGACCCGTTCACAGATGATGCAGGCTCGTAAGAAGTTTGCTCGCAAGTACCTGTACAAGGAATCGGCTTTCGACAAGTCGGGCCGCGAGGCTCTTGAGTCGGACGTCGACAACACGTTTGTGCCTGTGTCTGATGAGGGCACGCCGTTTGTTGATCTTGTGCAGCCGTTGCAGCAGGTCCCCGTACCTCCCGAGATCTACAACTACACGTCAGTGATCGAACAGGACATCGCGACCGTGACGGGCGTGTCCGAGTACCAGCGTGGTCAGACATCGGAGACACGTCGTACCGCTACGGAAGCGGCGATCATTTCCGATTCGATCAGTGCTCGTGCTGCTGACAAGTTGGCCGTGATCGAGAACACGTTGTCGCTTGTCGCTCGCCGTGTTGTACAGGTCACTCAACAGTTCACTACGGGCGAGCAGGTGTTCAGGGTTGTTGGCGCCGACGGGGCGATGATTTGGGTTCCGTGGAGCCGCGAGGAAATCCAAGGCGAATACGACTTCGAGATCGAGGCTGGTTCTACTCAGCCGATGAACGAGACGGTCAGACGTCAAACGGCGGTTGCCGTGTCGCAGGCGATGGCGCCGTTCATCCAAATGGGTGTCGTTGACCCGATGGCGCTGGCTCGCTACATGCTGCAATTTGGTTTCGGCATTAAGAACCCCGAGAAGTTCTTGACACAACCAATGCCGATGATGGGACCCGAAGGGATGCCTCCCGAGGGCATGCCACCTGACGGTTCGATGCCTGGTGTTGGCGGCGGTCAGGGTCCACCTATGGGCAGTGGCTACATCGACAGCGAGACAGGCAATACCGCTAACCAAGAACTTGAGCAGATCCCGCCCGAGCTGCGTCAGCAGTTGTTCGGGCAGGTCGGCCTCGCTAACCCGAGTTAAGGCGAAGCAATGGCAGTTGATCAGCAAGACCTTTTGAACCGCGATTTCGAATACTTCGGTGACCTGAGAAGCGAATGGGCACCTGATACGTCCGCCCCGTCTACGGCGTGGGATGCGTATGACACTCGCATGGTGGCGACGTCCTCGACGCCTGCTGTAACTCTGACTCCATCGGTTGAGGCTGACCCTGGTTCTTCGAGCACCTTCAACCTGATGAAGGTGACGTCAAGTGCGGGCGGCGACGACGCCCATCGCGAATGGTTCCTACGCTCCGACAAGCGATTCCAGTACAGCGAGATCCGCAGTGTCATCTACGGGCATGGCACGTGGGCTAGCGCCGCGAACTTCACCCAGCAGGGACACGTCCATAGAGCGCAACGCTACGGGTCTGGTCACATGCGGGCGTTTGTTGCGTGGCATGACGTCATCTTCGGGCTGCCAACTATTACGAACGTCGGCCTGTGGGAAGCCAACGGCGCTAGCACGCTGAACCTCCACTTCGTCAACGCCAACCTCTCAATCTCGCCAGTACCTGAGCGGGCTGTGACGCACAGCAGCCGAACCTCGAACGTCGTAACAATCCACGTGCCTGGTCGGCATCGCATCAGCGTCAACGACCACCTTGACACTGTCCTTCCTGGCGGTGATCTCGGAGCCACGAACGTGACCGTGACGGGTGTAGCTGGACCTGCGATCACCTACGCCGACACTGGCACCGACGCGACGAACGGTGGTGGTGGTTCGGTGCGGAAGCACAGTGCGGACAACCCTTACCAGCTGCTGAGCAACTTCCCCTATGTGTTCGCTTCGCGACTGCTTCCTAACGACACCTTCCAAGCCAAGATGTATCGAGTTGATGACCCCGAGCCGCCGTGGAGCGCTGGCGTCACGTACTCGACTGCGAGCTTTGCACCAGTCGACCACCACCCTACGGGGCCTGGCTTCAGCGGTGTCCTCGTCGGTCACATGGGTAACTCTGAGTCGGTCAGGTTCGGTCTTCCTGTCATCCGTCAACTGGGACCCTCATAAGCCCTGGTGGACAGTCTTGACGTCTAAGTAGAAGAGCAACCATCTACTTGGACTCGGAGACAATGACAGTAATTGAGAACGAGGCTCCTAGCGGAACCCCCGACGAAGGCAACGCCTTTGAGGGTGACACTCCTGCTGAGCCTGTTGAGGCAGTTCCAGCGGAACCAACAGCTTCGGACGGCGAGCTTTACACGATAAAGGTCGACGGCCAGGAGCAACAGGTCACCCTCGAAGAGCTGCAAAGCGGCCACATGCGTCAGCAGGATTACACCCGCAAGACGCAGGAAGTGGCCGAGATGCGTAAGCGGTTGCAGTCCGCCGAAGCTCTCGCCTCCGCACTGGACAAGGACCCTGTCGGAACCTTGCAGGCCCTCAACGAGCACTTCAACGTGCCTTCGGATGATGGCGCCGATTGGGATGACATGGACCCCCAGGAACAGCGGATGACGAGGCTTGAGCACGAGCTGCGAAACATGCGAGCGCGTGATGCCCAATCGACTATCGATTCGGAGTTCCGTCAGCTTGAAGAAGCTTACGGTGAAGTCGACCGTGCTGACGTGGCGAACTACGCCATCCGTCACGGCATTGACGTTCCGACCGCGTATCGGGCAATGCACTTCGACAACCTGCGAGCCGAACATCAGAGGCTCGCTCAGGAAGCGAAGGTCGTTGGTCAGAAGCGGAGCGGTCAGCTCCCCACTGCTCAGAGTGGCGCCCAGCGGGGCGCCGTTACTCCTGCAACCAGCGGGAAGCTGATGAATATCCGAGAGTCGTATCGGGCTGCCCTCAAACAGGCGGGGATGTAACCCCGAATTTAGCAGCTTGGAGTTAACGCGAGATGGCTCTGCCTCTTGACACGATTCTCGCTACCACTTTGGCGAACTACCTGCCGAAGCTCGAAGACAACATCTTCTCGGCTCGGCCTCTGGTCTTCTTCCTCAAGGAAGCGGGCCAGGTTCGCACGATCAGTGGTGGCACCCGAATTCAGCTTCCCCTCATCTATGCGGTGAACGGAACTGCTGGTTCGTATGCGGGGTACGACGCTATCCCGACGACCCCGCAGGACGGCCTTGGTGCGTCTGGTTACGACTGGAAGCAGTACGCCGTCTCTATCTCGATCAGCGGTATCGAGGAAGCGATCAACAACGGCGAAGAGGAGGTTATCGACCTTCTCGAAGCAAAGATCATGCAGGCCGAGGAAACCACCTATGAGCTGATGGACGACATGTTCTTCGGTGACGGCACTGGCAACGGTGGCAAGGACTGGAACGGCCTCGGAAACCTGGTCAACCAGAACTCCACGACCGTTGGTGACATCGACCCTGCCGCGAACGCTTGGTGGCAGTCCTATCGGGAGACGACCGCTGAGGTTCTGTCTCTCGCCAAGATGACCACCGCGTACAACACGGTGTCGGTTGGTAACGACAAGCCGAACGTGATCCTCACCACGCAGACGCTCTTTGAGAAGTACGAGAGCCTTCTGCAGCCGCAGGCTCGTTATACCGACATGAAGACCGCTGATGCGGGTTTCCAGAACCTTCTGTTCAAGGGAACCCCGATGACGTACGACAGCTATTGCGATACGGGACTTATGTACTTTTTGAATAGCAAGTACATTCGTTTGGTCGGACATAAAAACGCCTGGTGGAAGCCCACCCCGTTTATTCGTCCCGAGAACCAGGATGCTCGTTATGCGCAGATCCTGACCTACGGGAACCTCACCATCAGCAACCGTAAGCGTCAGGGTGTCCTGACCGCTAAGACCGCTTAGGAGTACTGATGGCTGATATCACGAAGAGTCCTGTTCATTGGCTTGAAACCGTCGTTCTAGGCGATCCCGCGAACGTTGCTCTCTTGACCGACAACACGGGCGGAACCGCTTCCGACACCCTTGCCGATGTAGCTGGCACCTATGCGGAAGCCACTTTGGCGAACCAGCTCGCGAGCCTTACGGCAAAGATCAACGCGATCCTTACCGTGATGCATGCAAAGAACCTGCTGGACGCCAGCTAACCCAACGAGAGGGGGACGGCGGTCGCGCCGTCCCCGACTTGAGAGGACCCGTATGGGTGCAGTTACTTTCACCAAAGCCACTCCTGGCGGCACGACCCTCAAGGGCGGTCACGGCACGCCTGTGATCGACAACAAGCGGGTGGTTCGTGGGACTCTGACATTCTCAGCGTCCTATGCCACGGGCGGCGACACGCTTGACCTCAAGACGGTTGGTCTGACGGAGCTGACGTACATCCTTGTGGACGCGACCGCTCCGCTCGGCAACATCAGCGGTCTGTCGATCCTGTTGGGTGGCACGAAGATCGCGCCACTGATCTCGGCGTTCGACAGCAACGCCACTCAGGTCACCAGCACGACCGATCTTTCGGCACGCACAGCGATTCCCGTTTGGCTGCTTGGTTCCTAGATGTCCCACTACCACGCCGATGCATGGGGCGGCACCGCCCTCGACGACTTCTACGGCGGTGTTCTGCCTCAGCAGGCGATCGTGCCGTCGAACGGCGAACTCGTGCAAGGCCAGTGGGACGAGGACGTAGAGGTTCCTGATGCAAAGTTCTGCATCAGCACCAGCGCTAAGACGGACAAGCAGTGCCGTGCTTACCCGAAGAAGGGTGAGCTGCATTGCATCTACCACCTACACAGGGTGAAGGCGTCTGTCGATGGCGCTGACACTTGACGCCATCAGGACGTTTGTCCGACTTCATCTAGACCTCGATACCGAAGACCTTCCCGATTCGCTGGTCGACGTCTTCATTCGTGAAGGCTCGAAGCGGATCGAGAAGGCGTCTTCGCGCTGGCCGTTCTACGAGAAGGTGTGGACCGTCTCTACGATGGCGGGCCAGCGCTCGTATCCGTTTACGGACATCGGTACGGATGTTGATCAGATCGCAGCCATCTTGAGGGACGACGAGACGTTGCATTGGGTCGGCAACGACCTCTATTCGATCCTCAACCCGATCGACGCCACAAGCCAGTCGAAGCCCGTGCAGTACGCCTGGTGGAACGACACGCTCTACCTGACGCCCACGCCTGATTCGGCGTACACGTTGACGGTGTTCGGGTACCGCGACCCGATCGATTGGATTGCGAACGGTGCTGGCGCCCAGCCCGACCTACCCGACGAGCTACACAACACGGTAGCGATATGGGCTTTGTCGAAGGCGTACATCCAGCAGGAGGACCCCGAAATGGGGTCTGTATATGAGCGTCAGTTCGCTGACGAGTTGACCGAGTTCAAACGACGTATCACGGAGACACCGCACCCTCAACCGCTTGTCCTCAACGGGCAGGCAATGTCGGTTATGCGACCCTTCGGTCGAATGCGTTTCGATTGGGAGTAGGCAATGCCTCCCCGCATTGAGCTGGAACACCAAAGGGACTTCACTGGCGGTTTGAACGTTGCGGACGATCCGATCAACCTTGAACCGACCGAGTCGTTTGCACTCATTAATGTCGACATCGATCGACGTGGTGGGTTCGGCATTCGACGTGGTTCACGTCGATGGATCGAAGATCCGACGACCCTCAGTGAGGACGTCGACTCGATCTACACGTATGTAGATCCGTCTGGTGTGCGTCATCTGTTGGCGGCATCCGAGGGCCAGGTGCAGCGCTGGAACGGAACGACCTGGGTTGAGATACAGGCCGCCGTCAGTGCGGGCACGACGTGGTTTATCGAGATGGAAGACGCCCTATATCTCGTTCATGCCTCGCGTAGCGTCACTCGCTGGACGGGTAGCGGTTCCACGACTGCGATTACGGCAGCAGGTTTCAATGACAACTTGGGTGCGCCTGCGAACAACCGCATGATCCATGGACGCTGTGCGGCGGTCCACAACGGCGTGCTGTTCATGGCGAACATCATTGACAGCTTGGATGCCGCTACTCACCAGAGTCGTATCAGGTGGTCGCATCCGAACAAGCCTCGTGACTGGCGAACCAACGATTGGATTGACATCGACCCTGAGGACGGTTGCGGTCCGATCACGGCGCTCGTACCGATGGCCGACCGACTCGTCATCTTCAAGGAACGGGCGATCTACACGTTGCACGGTTTCCCACCCGAGGGGTTCAGTGTCACAGCCATCACTCGTGATGTCGGGACTCCAAGCAACTACTCGTTGTCCGCTACTGAGAGTGTCGTCTACTTTTGGGATGTCCGCAAAGGCGCATTCGAGCTGACGGAACGCTCCCTGAAATGGATCTTCCGTCCGCTCTACCCGTACATCGATGACAACCAAATGGACCTGGCGATGTCAGCGGACACGCTCTGCGAGTTCCATAACGATCGCGCCTGGTTCTCTGTGCCCTGGACGGCTGCACCGTACTCCAACCTGAACCTTGGCCTCGTGTACGCCCCCACGGTCGGTCAGGGGGCTTGGACGTTGCACGACAGGACGGCTGCGTGTCTGCACGTTCATCGGGCGTCCTCTGGGGCCGACGTCCATCTGTTGGGCGGCAACGGGCTTTACGTCATGGAGCTGGACGTCGCGAACTACTACGTAGACGAGACGCCAGACACGGAGGCAACGAGTCGCATCGATGCCAGCTATACCACGCGATGGTTTGACGCTAAGAACAAGGCTCTACAGAAGCGATTCAAGCGACCGATCGTCGTTGTTGGATTGAACGCAGATCAAGAATTTCATGTAGATGTGTTCTCCGACTATGACCCGACTTCGGTGAAACGCTCGTTCTCGTTGTTCACGTTTGTTGACGAAGCCGAGGGAGTTTGGGACGTCGACAATTGGGATGAGGCTAACTGGGCGGGTGAGATCGGTGAGGCGGCGAAGATTCTTCGTGGCTCACCGTTGAGCAACGGAACGGCACGAGCGTTGCGTTTCTCAAATGTGACGAGTGGCGTTGATTGGCGTATCCACGGTCTAACGATCAAGTGGGTCAGTAAGAGGATAAGGAACTAGTCGTGGCAACAGCATCAGTCACATATCCCGACTTCGTGTCGGGCACACTGATCCAGTCGGCGCAGGTTGACACGAACTTTGCCGACATCGTGTCGTTCCTCAACAACGAAACGATCCACAAGGACGGCAGCGTCGCCGCTACCGCGCATTTAAGTGGCCCTGCTACTGATCCTTCGTCTGGTGCGCAGTACACCAACAAGACGTATGTCGACCGTCTCGGCATCGTTGCCCAGGAAGCGCTGACGGCTTCTACTGGCAACTTTGGGGCTAACGCTGACACTGACATGAACCTCGCCAACGTGTCGGTAGTGGCTGGTCGCACGTATTCGGTTCACCTGCACACTCAGTGCCAGTTCAACAACGTTAACCCCGCGTCACAGTGGGAGATCTTCTTAAAGATCAACGGCGCCGAGTTTGACCGTTTCTGGCATATGGAGCCACGCACCACGGGCGTGGTCGTTGGAACCATCGACAGCTACGTCTACTGGACCCCCAGCGTCACAGCAGCGACCGACGACCTGCTTGTCTCTGTCAGGGAGGTGGTTGACGGTGCGACCTTGCAGTTCGAGGCAAGCGCTGTTGCGAAGCGCACTCTGACACTCACTGACCTCGGAGTGCTGTAGTGCTCCGCAATGCCCGTCTCGGCTGGCATGACCCGATCGCCAATGCGTTCACGGGACCTGATGCCGACACTCTGAGACGAACGTTTCAGTCGTTGCAGACGTGGCTGGATTTCCCGATCGTGGGCCTCACAGGATCGGTATCAGCCTTTGCTGCGGGGAACGCGACCGTGGCATGGGGTACCGAGCTGTATGACGACTACAACCTGCATGACACCAGCGCTACGACGATCCGAGCACCGCAACAGGCACAGCGGTTCTTTGTTGTGGGTGCAGTCACGGGCAAGTGGGCGGGCACTGGCGCAGGCCGACGCATCTTCACGTGGCTAAAGAGCGGTGTTGCCACCAACTTTAACAACAGCAACAGTACGGCTGTTACTGCGAACCCGTTGACAGCAGTGTTCATGGGGACGCTGCTGCGCACGGAGACGTTAGGTGTGCAGGTCACCCACGATGCTGCCACGAATCAGTCGGTTGCCGATATGGAGCTGTGGTTGATCTTCCTGCCCATGGGCGGATGATGGACACGTTGAGGTTTAGGTAGAGGTTTCGACACATGGCGATGCAAGGGCTAGCTCCGCAACAGCTCTACGATTTCCAATCGCAGCGCAACACCTACGGCCAGGATCTGGCGCGTAGCAAGGCGGGCAACCTCTATCAGCAGCAGCTCGGCAACATGACGTTGGGGCGCAACACCCGCAATTACAACAACATGTGGAATCAGCGCCGAACCGAGTTGCCCACAAGTTTCTTGCAGCGTGGCGTCGGCCGCTCGGGCATCTATCAGGGTGCGCTACAGAACTACGCGAGGGATCGGTCGTCTGGCTTGTCCGATCTGCTGCTGAATCACCAGCTCGCACAGCAGGGCATGGTGTTCCAGGACCGTGGGTTTGAGGACGAGTACGCACAGCAAATGGCTAACAACTACGCACGTCAGTACACGTCGCAGGCGCAGATAGCGTCCACACTTCGAGGGGCGATGTAAATGCCTGCTCCCTATACGAGAAGCCAGAATGAACTGAACGCTGGCTACAAGCCGAAGCCTAAGCCGAAGCCAAAGCGAACTGGGACACGCCTCAGTGGCCGCAGTAACGAGGAGCTGCTTGCGGGCTACGGCGGTCAGACGGCGGGCTACAGCGCACAGTACGTGCCTCCTCCCCAGGACGATCGGACACTCAGGGACCTTCGACCCGACCTGTTCGGCGGCGGTGGCGGCGGCGGAGGCGGCGGGGGTGGCGGCTACGACGCTGATGCTGCACGCCGTGCCGAGGAGGAGCGGCGCCGTCTCGCTATGCGCAAGGCGATCGAAGAGCAGTACGGGCGAGCTATCGGCTCCCTCAAGGGACTGAACAGGGATACGCAGGCGGGCCTCGGTCGCGAGTACAACGCCGCCAAGGGGCGCATGGCGCCCATCTACCAGCAGAACCAGGCACAGACAGGCGCCTACAGCAAGCAGCTTGCGTCGCTCGCGCAGAACGCCTCTCGTGGCGTCCTCGACCAGGGGGCAATGCTGTCCCGTGACCTACAGGGCCAGGGCGGCTACGGCATGGCTGGTCTACAGGGTCAAATCTCTGGTGACGTGCGAGACATCCTGGGCGCCAGGAGCGCAGGGGACCAGTACAACACGCGACTGGCGCAGGTCATGGGTCTTAGCCAGACCGACAACTCTGCGATGTTGAACGCCATCCTGCAGGGTGCTCAGTCGACTCGCCAGAACTCTTACGATCAGCAGTTCAACCAGTTGACTGCCGAGCAGGCGATGCGCCTAGCGGAGCTGGCCTAATGTCTGGCAACGGCGACTGGGGCGACCTCACGGTCGCTGATCTTGAAGCGATGGGCCTGACGCTCGAAGACCTCGACTCCATCATGGGGGAACAGGGCACGGGCATGGACTACGGCTCGTACGGTGTCCTCGACCCGATCGACATCAGCAAGCAGGCCACCCAGTGGGATGTCCTCGATGCGCAGAAGACGGCTCGTGCTGCGAACGCACCGCCGTCACCTACTGAGCGTCGACTGAGTCGAAATTTCATCTTCCCGAACCCTGACGAATTCAGCTACGACGCAGCGCTACAAGCCAACCCGTACATTCGGCAACTGCTGATTGACGCAGTCGGCACTGTCGGCCCCGATGATCCGTATGGGGCGAATGCCTGGCTTGCGGGCAAGGACCAGGAAGACGAGTGGGCGGGCGCTGTTGACAAGGCGCTCCCCGATTTTGAGAACATCGCTGACACGGTGATGTTCGATGATCCTGATTGGGCGACCACTAACGAGGACAAGCAGCGGGCGCTGCTGACTCAGTATCTGCAATCCGAGGGTGAGAACTGGCTTGCTGGTGCTGCACCGTCTGCCTCTCGTAATACTAATTGGGCGGATTGGGCAGAGAACCGTCGCCCTGGTTCGGGTGAGCAGTTCCCCATGTTCGAGGGCGCAGGCTTCGACCAGGGCCAGGGCGACCCCCAGCAGGGCGGCGGCGGTGGTGGTCAGCAGCGTGGTGGCTATGAGCCTCGTGTGAGGACAGATCCGTCAATGTTCAGTGAGGGTGCTCGTCCCGATGCGGCTGCTGAGATGTCCGCATACGATTTCCGTAAGGCGTACCAGAACACGCTGTTGAAGAACACGGCGCTGCTCGAAGAGGGCGATCGTGTCGAAGATCCCGATGGCGGCTATTGGGTGATCAGTAAGGGTTCGATGCCGAAGACGGCGGTTGAACGCAAGCGGCGCTCGAACAAGAACAATGCCGCACGGACCCGTCTGCGGCGCCGCGGTCAGGGTGACGACAGTGGTGACAGCACGGTCGGTCGTGCCCGCCGTTCGTGGCAGCCGACGTCGAATCCGATCTCTCGCTGGTTGGGTGACAGGGTCGGCAGGTAGTTATGCCGCAACGTCTGCCTCCGTGGCTGGCGGTGTTGGCGAGGCGTCAGGTCAATCCGACACGCGGCATTCCGCTCAGATCCGTCGCCCTCGGGCGGCTGCCTGGCTCGTTGTCGAACGAGGACATTGGTTCGCGGCGAAGCGGTGGTGGCTCGCGCCGTAAGAAGAAGAAGCAGCCCGACACCAAGACACCCGAAGGTGTCGTCCAGCGTCTACGTGACCAAGGATTTGATCTCGATCAGATCGAAGAGATCGTCGGTGACGCTGATGTCGACAGCTTCGACCCGCTCTCCCCTAGCGACTGGTTGAGCGGCGGCGGCGACCTTCTCACTGGGGTTCTCGACAAGCTCGACATCCCTCGTGCCGCCGTGATGTCGGGCCTTGTCGAGACAAGCGACCTCCTGTCGAAACTTCCAGGCGGCCGTCCTGTGAAGGAGACTGAGAACCTACAGCAGACGGGTGTCTCTTGGCAGGATTTCATACAGAACTTTAACAACCGTGTTGGTTTTGCTGATGTCCTAGAAGCCAACCCTGACAAAGACTTTCTCGGAATGAACACCGAGAACCCTGCCGTGAAGGCGGGCCTCGGCTTTGCTGTTGACGTCGCAACCGATCCGCTCAACTACCTCGGGGTCGGTCTACCTGATGATGCGGCGAAGGTGGCGCAGGCGTTCCGTGGTGAGGGGGCGATAGCTGCCCTCGGTAAGGAAGCGGCCGACGAAGCGGGGGGACGTGTCCTTCAACGGGGTGTGACGTCTCTCGGTAAGGAAGAGTTGGAGGCGGTCGGTGAGAAGGGCGGTCTGTACTTCAAGACGCCTGGCACTGGTGTGGTTGGTCGGACGCTCAAGCTCGACAAGCTCATGGGTAACCCTGAGCGGTACACGACGCTTGCGAAGCGTGGCACACGTCTCGGTGATCTCGCGACGGAAGCGGCACAGCTCACACGTAAGGCAACGGGCCTGAACGCCGCTCTAAGGCACATCGGTGGGGGTGCGGCCAACAAGGGCTTGGCGGGCAACCTGGGGCCTCTGAGGGCGGCTACACGGGGTGCTAACGACATCGCCAAACCGCTCGATGCGTTGGTGACGGTCAAGAGCGAATCGAAGGCACGGCACCTCGCGAAGGCATTCGAGGCTCGGCTGATGGATCAGTGGAAGGGGCTGCTCGCCTCAGCCAAGGGACTTGGGGTCAACGGACAGGAACTGTTCCACGCCATCGGCAACGCCGACAACGCTGTCGCTCAGAGCGAACCTGAGTTGGTTGGTGCCTTCCAGAAGTTCCTTGGCGACGCACGGGTCGAAGCGAACAAGCTCGTTGGTCGCGACGTCATCCCCGAACAAACCAACTACGTGCCGAGGGTGTTCACGGACGAGATGCGAGAGCAGCTCGGACGACCCCAGGCACGAGGCAAGGGCGGTACCCGATCCATCACCCGCAAGCGGGAATACCTCCCTGGGACGGAGCACACGTTCGGGACGGGTAAGAACAAGAAGACACTCAAGCTTGTTGACCCCGTCGAAGACGGCCGCTCGGTTGAGGGACAGATCGAAGACTTCCTAGCCGACAACGACATGACCCAGTGGTTCAAGGACGATGCCCTAGAAGTCATGCCCGACTACATTCGCAAACTGTCGGGACAGGTGAGAGACGACTACCTCGGACAGGAGTTGAAGCGACTGGGTGTCGGTGAAGACCTGTGGCGAGAGATGCTCGACCGCGCACCCGAATCTGTCGGTCAGCTACGAATCCCCCGCATTGAGACTGGCCTTGGTCGACGTGCCTATCAGAAGTTGACGAAGCAGATCGCTGACGCTGAGCGCATCGTTGACGAGTTCGGAGCCAAGAGCCGCGAGGCAAGGGCGCTCGACTGGGAAGACCTGCACGCAAAGGCGAAGCAGATCGGTTCGGAGTGGGAACCTCAGATCCACAACGCTCTTAACGACATCTTCAAGCAGACGGGCGAAAGGTTCGCCCAGTTCGGTACAGGCACCGCTCTCCCAGTGGACATCGTCGGTGTGCTACGTGATGTCGGGAAGATGGCTGAACCTGGTTCGTGGCGGACTCCGCTCGGTGTTCACAACAAGTTGATGGCGATGTGGAAGAAGGCCGCACTGTTGACGCCTGGTTATCATTGGCGCAACTCGTTCGGTGGCGTCTATATGAATTGGTTGGGGGATGTTGATGAGGGCAAGTATGCGCAGCTAGAGCGCCTTATCGCCAACGATCCCGACAATGCACCGTTCTTCCGTACGCCGATCGCCACCAAGCCTCTGCCTTCTATAGACGATGATCAGTTGCAAGCAGGCTACGACGAAGCGAAGCGGCTCGGCGTGTTCACGGGCGGGCAGTCGATCAAAGAGATTGAGAAGGTGACCGAAGGTCGGTGGCCGTCGCTGTTCCGTGGTTCACGTCGTCTAGGTGGTTCGATCGAGAACCGTCTGCGTGGCGCCATGTTCCTCGATGAGTTCGTGAAGAACGGCGGCGACGGCGGACTCGCCCTCGACAAGGTGTTGAAATACCACTTCGACTACGAAGCTCTCGGCGGCATGGAAGAGAAGATCCGCCAATACGGTATCCCGTTCTACACGTACACGCGACGCTCCATTCCTCTCATGTTGGAGATGGTTGTCCGCAACCCTGGCAAGATCAACCGCTACTTCCAGGCCAAAGACAACATTGAAAGGTTGAGCGAGGAAGAGGGCATCGTCCCTGAGTACTTCACTCGCAACTTCGCTATCCGTCTCCCATGGATGGCTGACGACAGCCAGACATACGCCATGCCCGATCTACCCCTGTTCTCGTTGATCGAAGGCTCCGACCCGAACCAGGCGCTGGGACAGATCAGTCCCGCCATCAAGACGCCGTTCGAGTTGGCAACAGGTAAGCAGATGTGGAAGGGCATCCCGCTCGAAGATGATCCTGTGGAGATCCCGTCTGCGGTCGGTTTCCTCAGACCCGCCCTACAGGCGATGGGTCGTACTCGCACGGACTCTGAGGGCAACGAGACGATGTCTGAGAGGGACCTGTACGCCGTCATGCAGTTCCTGCCTCAGATCGGCCAGTACCGCCGTCTGTTCCCCTCGGAGGACAAGTACGAGGAGCGGCGCATGACGTCGGTTCTGTCTTTCTTGTTCGGCGTTGGAGCTCGGACCAACACTGATCGGGAACAAGCGAATGAGATGTGGCGGCGCTATGACCCGTACGCCGACGAAATCCAAACGAACCGTGACCTTGGGTTTGAGACGGACGAGGCTCGCGACATGGCCTTCGAGTAGGTGGACAAACCGACCGTTAGGTGATGACTGATCTCACCAACGAAGACGAGTCGAAGTGGTCGTTTGACGACTATGTGGCCGACGACGAAGCGCCCGAAGGCGAAGCTGATGAAGGCGCCCCCGATGGCGACTAGCGCAGCGACACGAGGATGGGGCAAAGCCCCCGCACCCAGGAGCAGCATCGTCACGCTACGGCGAGCAGACGGCCTGGCACTCCCTGTCCATACCGACATCGCCAGTCTTGTCGCATGGCTGTGCGATGAAACCGAGCGGCGAGGGTACGACCTGAACCCTGCGTGGTGTTGGGGCTATGCCCCTCGCAAGGTTCGAGGCTCAAAGACTGTGTGGTCGAACCACGCATGGGGTCTGGCGATTGACCTGAACGCACCCGCTAATCCCCTGACCGAGAATGGCAAGGTCGTCTCGGACATGCCTGCGTGGGTGCCTCAGTTGTGGAAGTCGTATGGCTTCGGTTGGGGTGGCGACTACCCAGGTGCCCGCAAGGATCCGATGCATTTCGAGTTCCTTGGCACCAAGGCTGACGCTGCACGGTTCACGCTGCAAACCAAGACGGCACGACCTGCGCTCAAGCTCGGGTCAATCGGTGAAGCTGTGAAGCTCTTGCAGGCCCGTCTCAACGCCCACGGCGCCAAGCTCAAGGTTGACGGTCTGTTCGGACCGAAGACCCATGACGTTGTGCGCTGGTTCCAGGGCACGAAGGGTCTGGTCATTGACGGGATTGTGGGGCCTCGGACATGGAAGGCCCTCGGTTGAGAGGTATTCGATAATGAAGGCACCGAAGAAGAACAGCAAGGCCAGCTCGGGTAACGCTATGCCGAAGCCCGTCATCAAGACGGGCAAGAACCGTGCGGGGTCAAGCAAGCTTGCGAACACGAGCCGACCCAACGGCTTCCGACGCTAGATGGCGACCACCAACGATGAGATGTCGCGGGCTTTCCTAACGATCTACCCCGACGACGTTGAGACGAACGTTGGTGCGCTGTTCCAACGTTATCTAGCTGACAACGATTGGCTTACGTGGGAGACGTGGGTCGCTGAGGTTGCGACTGAGACAAGTATCGCCTATTACGGTGATGCGGTCTACGAGTACTGGGCGGCTTTGCCGTAGTTCAGAGTACGTGCCCGCCGCAACCGATCGATGGCTACGGCGGGTTTCTGGTTCTGTAGGTCCTCGATAGCTAGCGAGACTTCCTCGCGCAGCTCGGTGAGGGCCTGGACACGGGCTGTGTGCCTGTCTCGTTCTTCCTCGTACATCCGCTGGTAGTACCAAAGCTGATCCATGACGGGTTCTACCGCTGCACGTACGTCGGGGTGTTCGATGACGTCGCTCATGTCTCTGCGTCGTCCTTGCGGTTCTGTTCGCGAGCTTCGTCACGTTCACCCAACGCCTTCTCAAGGCGCGCCATCAGACGATCCTGCGCACTGTTGACGATGTCATGCACCACGTTCAGCTTGCGCACAACGATGATGAACCCACCGATAGCGGGGAGGCCGAGTGCTATGGCGGTCCCGATGGCTGTAATCATTTCGGGACTCACGAGTTGACCCAACCCTGCTGGAAAGCTTCTTTCCAACTGATCCGTTCGCTGAGGGTTCGGTTCATGTCAATGAGCGGCTGTAGGCCCTTGAACTGACCCTGACGCGGTTGGCTGCTGATCATCAACGGTCGCTGGGCCGTGATCGTCGCGGGATGTTCGGGAACGAAGAACGGCTTGTTGCTACTCAAGCGGAAGTACGAGCCGAACTGATTGTCCGACGGCCTTTGGGAGATGTCGCCAAGTGACACGATGCGGGTCTTGCCGTTGTGACCGTGGATCGCCTTCACGCTCTCGATGGAGTCCCAGCACACTGACGACTTGTGCTCGCCAACGAGCCACCGCATGACGACATGTCCGTCTGGAAACTGCAAGCCAGCGGCAACGACACCTGATCCCGACACCCCCGTTTCGTCTTCGTCTCGTACGAGTAGGAAGATGTTGATCATGCTGCTTTCACCAGTTCTTTCGGAGAGTCATCGTTCTCGCACGTGACCTTGAACAACTGCCCGCTCGCTTGATGCCTCACAACGATGCCCTCAGGGTTGCCATAACCAGGAGCGGCAAGGCTTCCCTCGGTCTGGAGCTCGCTGAGCGCTACCTTGATCCTCGTGGTACAGAACCTTGGGTGAACGAGCAGCGTGGGCACAACGTCCAGGCCGACGTCGACAAGGTGTTGGTCGAACAGCTCTTCGCTATCCCAGCGGTGGACGTTGAAGAGAGAAAGCCGCTTCTCCGTCATGCCGTAGCCACGCTGTATCCCTTGACCCCACCATTCGCCAAAGTGTCTACCGACGCTTAGACCCTCTACGAGGGTGTCGGCGTGGGTCTTGACCCAGTCAGCGAAACCATGGTTATCGGCCTCGGGTGTGATGAGACGCTTACGGGACTGAGCGAAGACACCCACCAACCCCTCATAGGGCTGCTGGTTCTCGTCGGTCAGCTCCGTGAACGTCGCTGTGATCATCTGTGGATGTAGGTCGCCTGGTTCGAGTTCCCTGATGATGATGGCGGCGTTGGTGCCGTCGATCTTCTCGGTGATGACCATTTCACGGTTGAGTCGTGGGATCTTCGGCCACGCACAGAACAAGTCGTTCATCATTTGACCTTCTCGTCAACGATCAACGTGAAACCGATGGTGAGGATCATCAGGAACGAGATCGGCCAGGACACAGCCATCAGCGTCTTTGATGCGATACCCGTGAATGGCACGTCGTTCTCTTGGGTGGCTATGTACGTCATGATGGTGTACATGAGGACCGCACCCAAGAGGTACAGGTAGACCACTGCGAAGATCACCAGACACCTCGCTGTTCGTAGAAGTCGTCGTGCTCGGGCCAATCCTCTTCGGGCCAGTAGCCCGCCAACTCGTTGCACAAAACCCCGCTGCACTGGACCTTGCCAGGACGCACGATCTCTAGGTCACAGTCAGTAGAACAACGTGCCCAAGAGTTGCCGAAACCGTCCGACAGCCAGTCGACTCTGTCGGACGAGTCCTCCAATAGGTACTCGTACACTTCGCGGGACAGGACAGCGGTCACGTCTCATCGTCTACCTTTCCCGCCAGCCACTCTTCGAGTTCGACCACGAGCTGCTCGCCCGTGTCCTTCAACCGTCGCTCGCAGTCCTCTGCCGTTGAATGCAGATGCTTACGTCGCGAGTGGTGCGAGTCGATCATTGCACCAAGGTCAGCCATGACACGGTTGCCGTGGGTGATGACTTGCTGCGCACGGTCGATCAGTTCGTCAAGTTCCTTGTCTCTGTTGGCGTCCGTACCAATGCTCGGAACCAAAGAGAGCAGCCTTGCCGATGAGTCGTGTTCGGGCGGTTCGGCTGCTGCTAGTGCTGTGAGAGTCATTGCTTTGTACCTCGTTGTAGACGTACATGGTCGGCCACAACTTCCGTTCAGGAAGATGGGTCTTGCAGTACACGGACCCCGCTACCTCGAACCTTTCTGGTAGTGGTTCCGTGAGTCGGTACTTGATCTTGTTGTGCGGTCCGCCTTTCAGCGGGAACTGCCACGACATGAGGTCATGTCCCGCTGTCTTGCATTTCGGGGTGTGGCAGATCCGCCTCGGTTTCATCACCTGTGACGTAGCCAACCTTCGATGTCGAGGAGGGCGTCCCACACCCAGTCGGGTGCGTCTTCGGCGCTCGCCACGTCAAGCAGGGATTTGAGGGCCTCGTGCTCTTTGTCAGTCACGGCGATGCCTCGGGTTGAGGCACCTGTCGCCGTTGAGGCACCGCGACCCGCCACGGAAATGACACCAGGGCGTTCCGTCAGGTGCGTACAACATGGCTTCTCTCAGACCAGCGTCAACTGGCCGCTGTGCTGCTTGTTTCCTGCCATCAGCTTCGCTTGGGCCACCTGGGGTTCCACTTCGCTGAGGATCTGCGCCACCTTCTCTTGCCATGCCATCTCCCATTCTTCGAGGGTGGCGTAGGTCAGCTCGAACACTTGGTCTGTGAGGTGTTGGATGCGGGGTGGGGTGAGGTCAACGGTGAGGGGATGGAGTGCTTTCATCCGCTTCTCGTTGTCGGCTACGAGGTCGGCGTACTTGTCGTCGGTCACAGCACGCCAGTCCTACGGCAGGCCACCAACGCTTGCCGCCAGGTGCGGAACTTGTCGGTGTCGTCCTTGCGCCAGTCGAAACGTCCCTGGACAAGGCAGAGCCATTCGGCCGTCTCGCGGTCCATGTGGCCGTCCTTCACGTATGTCCCGCTCAGCCAGGCGAACGCCGTGGTGTTACTGCCCTGCCCCGACGGGCACGGTGCGCCGATGCGGGCGAGCATCTCACCGATGATGCAATGGTTGCCGTTGCCGTCGTCGTAGATGCACGTCTCGACATCGAAAGGGGTGAATCCAACGGCGTTGCGCTTGCCTCGGGGGCTTTCGTTGACGATGTCGACAAGAAGTTTCTTCGCCTCATCGAGGGTCAGCATCACAGCAGGCTCTCTTGACGGCAAAGCCTGAGTGCCTGCCGCCACGTGCGTGACTCGTAGAGGGGGCTGCTGGGGTTGCTGGGTCCGCCGTCGAAGACGTTTTGCACCTGGCCGAGCCACTCCCGCGTGGCTTCTGACAGGTAGCCCTTCTGCACGTAGGGAACGCCAGCGCCGCAGTTGAAGGCGCTCCCGTTCCAAAGGGGGGCGGGCATCTTCATGCGGTGAAGGAGTTCACCGACGATGCAGCGCTTCCCCGTCTTGGGGCAGTGGTAGAGACACATGCTGCCGTCGCGTGGGTTCTTTGTGCCAGGTGACGACGACTCCACGATCTCAACAACTAGCTCTTTCGCCCGCCCCATTGACAGGTACGTTTGGGACATAGCAGCAACGATTCCCTTAGGTTGAACTTCTAGACATAGTACTTTGCGACAAACGTCACATTGTTTCCTCAAGGCGGACACGCATCTTCGCCAACGCTTGGTCGCGCAGATGTGCAATCCACGTCTTACCGAAACGTCCCTCGTAACGCGCAGCAATCTTCCTCAAGCTGACATGCTCAAAGAAGTACGCATCAATGATTTCTTGTTCGATCGGATCAAGAAGGTCCCAAGCGTCATCGACGTATTTGAGGACATTCTCTCTACGATCGTGGATCTCAGGGAATGACTCTTGCGGTTCCTCGAAGGGCGGTGCTCGCATGAGCGCTTCAAGTTGGCTGTCGGGTGTGGAGTCGCTCCGTACATCCAACATGGTTGGGTCTGGTGCTAAGACTTCTGCACCCATTCGCCCCCCAATGCGTCGATCGGGATATCCCACGTCTGTTTGCCCTCGGGAAAAAACCCTCGGTTGGCGTCACCAATGGAGTCGGTGAGCTGATCCATTGTCACGTACGTATATCGCTGGTTCGTCCCATCCCACACAAACAACCTCGTAGGCATCTCCTGGTGCCACTGCAGGAGAGCGATGTGTTTCTCCACTTTGAGTCTCAGCACCTGCGCTTTGCCAAACCCCATGCACTCCACGAAACCGTCGCTCGTGATGTAGTCGGGCGCATAACGCACCTTCGTTGCCAGAGAGGCAACACTGATGGGTGGTCGGTTGAAACCCCACCTCACCCAGCCCTTCTCGTAGACCTGTTCAAAGACACCTTCCGCCTCGTCACCCATACTCCCAAGACGAGAGGCAAAGTCCTTGTCAGCGAACGCAGCCACGTCAACACGCCAACGCCACAAGCAGACGTGTGATCTGCCTGTCGTTGTCGTACGCCGTGCCTTGTAGACCGTCCATTACGAGTTTCGCGTAGTTGTCGACGTCACCTTGAAGCTTGAACCTACGAGGGCCGTCGTCTTCCAGAAGGACATGAGTCTTGTCAGGGTGCAGCCACAACGACATGCTCAGCGGTCCCTCGAACGTGGGTCCGTCGTACGCTGCTGCTAACGCCTTCTCTGCTTCGATGGTGCCTTTGGGTGTGTAGAGCTTGCCGCCCTGCTTCCCGCTTCGAGGGCGCTCTTTGACGTATGGCTTGCTGTGATACCAGAAGTCGTACAGCATCTAATGCCAGTCCCCGTAGAACATGGCGAAGAACGCGAGCAGTACAGTGGCGATGCTGACGATGATAAAGAAGTCTTTCGTCGCGTCCCACATGGTTACGAGCATCATCATCAGTACCAGCTATCTCTTTCGGAGACGACTTTCTCAACGATTTCCGCTATGCGAACATCGCCGTCGCCTCGTTGGGTGTACTTTCCCCAATGCTCATCGGCTTTATGCACGACGAGTGCGATTTCTTCTGGTATGTGTGAACCGTCCCTTGCGATACGGCCAGCTAATGCCACCAAAGCGGATGATCTGTCTGACGTCTTTGGTCCGTTCTCGAAGAGTCTCCGAGCGTCTTTGCTCAGTCGCTCCAACAGTTCGTCGGTTGAGTCGTAGTTCTCGTTTGCGACGTAGACGGTTTGCTGTCCGATCGGTGGCGGCGGGTGGTATCTACTTGCTAGCTCCGCTAGTTCGACTGGTTCGCAGCGGTTGTCCCAAGCATCCATGACGAACATGCGTAGAGGAATGGTGTGACCGCTAAGGCCATCGACCATCCAACGCTTCTCCTGGTTGCTGGGTTCGTCTTGCAGTTCGTCGTATAGCAGCCCTGCTGGGTATGGGAGACGGACGTAGTTTCCGACTTGTCCTTCGTCTAGCGATACCTGCTTCGGGTTGATCTCTTTTGTCGGAGCACCAACGAACTCGCACGAGTACAGCAGGGCGTGCCGCATGATCTTCGGGTTGATCCATTCGGTACAGAACACCCATACGTGGTAGCCCTTGCTGCGCGACCGTTCGATCCAAGACACGATGTCGTGGCATTGCAGGAAGTAGGCGACCTGTACGGCGTCAGTCCAGCTCATTTCGCCGTTATCGAAATCGATGCAGCCCCATTTGCACAGACCGTCGCGAGGGTCGATGGGGTAGGCGCCGATCGGTTCCGACTCCCCCGTCAAGTGAGCTTCGGCAGCGTCAATCCACCATTCGATCGTTTCGACACTGCCGCCGTCGTCGGTACCGAGACGATCGCCGTTGCCCTCGAACAGAGCGGCGAAGAGGTCAATGACCAGTTCGTCGTTATCCACGAGCTACTTCTGTCGTGCGGAGCTGACCAGCTCCACCGCTACCTTCTCGCGGCCAACGATGCTGGCAATCGGGACACATCCATTCGACAGTCATGTCACGGGCCGTGGAGTAGATGCCAATCAGACGAGAGAAATGCGTCTTCGTTCCGTAGTACTTGCGGGATTCTTCACGGATCGGTTCGGCACGCCAGTCGGCTCCGCATTCGGGGCAGTCGTACGTGTCGGTGTTCATGACACCTCCCGAGGATCTTCACCGAACAAAAGGAACTTGCATTCCATGTTGTTCTCCACTGCGTAGCGGAGAGCCTTGATTTCGGTCTTGAACACTCGGAACGCTGACCAGTCGTTGTAATAGGTCAGCCACATGCCGTCGTCGGCGGTCATCATGACGCCTTCCTAAGGTTGTCGTCTGCCCGCAACGAACGGATCTTTCCCGTGGCACCATCGAAGAACATGTCGACCACGGTCGTCTCACCACGCTTGTTCTTACACAACGACAGTGTGATCGTGTTCTTGTACTGATCACGCATCTGCCGTGACAACGACTCGTTGTCGGCACGCTGACATACACCGATCATGAACGTCGCCTCACGTTCACCGCCCCACACCATGTCGTGGATACGAGGGACCTTTCCTCGCTTCTCCTCGTTCTTGTGGGACTGCTGAATGCAGATGACGGGTAGCCGTTCCAATTTGGTGAACGCCTTGACGCCTTTGGCGGCGGCGCCCTCATCGGTAAACCCTGGGATCGAACCGAGGTAGTCGATCATCACCAGGTCAAGTTCTCGTTGGCGTAGGTCTTCGAGCTTGTGACGTACACCAGCGATGTCCTTCAACGTGATGGACGTGTCGATCACTGACAGGTTCGGGAACTCTTTGGTTGCCGCTTTGCGCAGCAGCCGTACCGCATCGTTGTCTTTCGCTTTGATGCGATCTTCGAAGTCACGGCGTCGCAGCCCGTGCTTGATGCACAGCAACTTGACAAGGACGTCCTCTGCGATTTCGTCGGGTGTTACGTACAGGATGTGCTTCTCACGGTTGTGTACGACGGACTGCAACGCCACCCACGTCTTGCCTTGCTGGACCTGACCGAAGACGAACGTGAGGTCACCTTTACCTGTGCCTCGCATCATCAAGTCGAGTTCGTGGATGCCGAGCATGATTCGACCATCGGGGTTCTGTACGTAGTCGATGAAGTTGTCAGCTACCTCACTTAACGGTCGGACGTGAGGTACGCGGGATTTGAGTTGCGCCGCGGAAGCCTTCGCCTCCGCGGCGTCTCGGTCTGCGATCCGCTCCCGTATGTCAGCTATCTCGGGGAGGGTCGCCACGCTCATGCGAGCTCCCAGTCCTCCGCAAAGAGGTCACCCTGAGAGGCGAGCCACGGGACACGATCGCCTGTGACAGTGATGATGTAGATGTAGGGCAGGGTGTTGGCTGAATCGTCGTCGGGGAACTGGACCTTGATGTACTGGTTGGGTCCGTTCCAACCTCTGCGGTTGACACGTTCACCTTCCTTGAGGGCGTTCAGCGCCCACTCAAAGTTCATCAACATCAGCGCTCCAGCAGGTCCTCGATGACGCCCACGAGGCGGCGCACCAGTTCACGTTCCTTTGACACTTCGACGACCTTGTCGAGGAGCTGATCCTTCAAATCAAGGACGTTGTCGTCTTCCATCTGGCGTTCCAGATCGATGAGGAACAGGTCCTCGTCGGTGGGATCATCGATATCGAACAGCGGGAACATCGGGAAGTCGCCTGTTCCCTCGTCACGCACGTCGCCGTAGTCGATGATGTTGTGCTTGAGGATCTCCCACTCGTCGTTCTTGAGTGTGATGAACTTGCCGCTCTGGTCGTCCCGCTGGAAATGCAGACGGACAGAACCGTTGTCGAGATCCGTCTTTTCGATCGTCGGGTTCACTTGTTGTCTAGCTCCTTGAGTACAGCCCGCACACGTGTCGCTAGCCATTCGGCAGCGGCGTTCAGGTTCTCATCTGAACCTTTGATCGTCCACGACTCAGACGGCCAATGCGTGCAGCCGATGTTGTCGAGGTACTGTTTCGCAGCGTTCTCTAGAAGGTCCATAGACGCGCAATCCCCGCAGTTGATTGTGGGTTCGCCGCCTAGGACGCCGCTGAAACGGTATTGCCCTTAAGTGTTTCAGCAGCCTCCAAAGAGGCGAACCCACGATGGTCGGGTTGGTGGATGAGGCGAAGGAGGAAACCCCACCCCCAACCCAGCTAGCAGCGTTCAGTGAAGTCCAGAGCCTTCCGCATTCGGACCGTTGAAGTCGGTCGCTCAGCTCCGACACGGGCGCGGTTCTCTTCTGCTGGCACAGGTCGCGCAGTACTACATCACTGATCGCTCTAGCGATCTAGTCGATCCAGAAGGCAACCCCGCTCGACTTGTGCTTGAAGTCGGGAGACGAGGGCTTCGGCTTGTCGTTGCGGTTGTCGTAGAACTCGTGAGGGAAGGCGTCGTAACGATCCTTCGCCCACTGAGTGTTCGCAGCGGCCTGAGCCTTCTCGATGTCGTTCATCTGCGCACGAGGCTTCCGCAAGACCGTGGGGTCATACGGCGGCTCGGCAGCCACGCTCGAAGCAGAAGCTTCGGGCTGGGTGGGAGCAGCCGTTTCGACCACGGCATCGGGGAAGGCCCGTTGCATGATCTCCATCGGGATACCTGAATCGGACAGCTCCGTGTCGATACCGAGCACGTCGTACACCCACGACTTCGCCTCAAGCGATGCCTCACGGGCACGAGACAGGTTCTCGTCACTGCTCCCGTCAGGGTCGATCAGATACTGGACCCGATGCGAAAACGTGTCCGTCTCGTACGGTCGGAGCTGGGTCGTCTTACGGAAGTCCACTTCCCCTACGAGGTAGGCGGGCTTCTCTTCGACCATCGTCACCAGACGTCCGAGGGGTCAGTGCCCGTCAGGTCCGCGACCTTGGCGTTGTACGTCTTCTCGACAGCGGTGACGGCGAAGCGGCGAGCGGAGTCGAGGCGGTTGAACGCAGCGACGTTCTCGTTACGGGTCTTCGACAGCACCTCGCGCTTGTCGTGGTACTCCGTGTCCAGGGCGTCGATCGCCTCGGTCATGGCTCGGTCGGCTTCCTTGATGCCGTCGGTGATCAGATCGAGCAGGGAAGTGGGGGCAGTCATTGCGTTACGTGTTCCTCTTGTGCTAGGCCCGCCACCCGCTTACCGACATCAACTTCCCGTCGTTTGCAGTTGCGAAACATGACCGTTATCACAACGTCACGAGTTGGGGGGTGGATGCATACGCCAACACCGCCCCCTTGCATGTACCCCAAGCAGGACACCAGTCGGCGCTACAGAGGGCGTGCTGATCGTTCGTCGGCCACGGAGCCGACGCCGACTCGTACGTGTTCACGACGTTCCAGCACTGCTCTTCCAACCACCCCCACTCGCGTGGCCCACGTGTCGTGGTGAGGACACCAGAAACGCAGGGTGTCCGTTGCATCGCTACCCACGTGAACGGGACGGGCGTGTCCTCGAAGTAGCCGAGCTGGTGCGCGGCCCACGTGTAGGGTCCTGGCTGAATCCCCCAGCGTTGGAGCTGCCAGCCTTCGAGCGTGAACTTCGACAGGCGACTGCATGTCTTCCAGTCGTACACGGATGTCTCGTCAATGAAGTCGATGCATCCTGCGAGACGAATGACGGTGCGGCCGCGTCGGCTGAACTCAAGATCGAAGGACAGTTCGACGGCGAGGGGTTCCCCGAGGTGACGCCAGATGTCGCGGAGCCACGTGTTGAAGCAGTTGGTTATGTGCTGCTCCGACGTCTTGGCTGTCTTGACCTTCACCCAGCGGAAGTCAGAAGCCTCTGAGAGGTCCCTGAATTGGCGTATGGCGGCCTCCAAGGCGTCGGAGGGGGCATCACCGCCACTGAGCCGCTCTATGGCCGTGTGGGTAGCTGTCCCGATCGCCGCCTCAGCGGACGTGAAGTCGTCGGCCTCACCCCACCACAGTTGCCGTGCCCGCTCGGGACACAACGTGTACGTGCCGAGATCCGACTGATGAATCGTGTAGGTGGTGACACCACCGTAAGTTGATACGTCCATGATGGCCGTACCACATACCCGTACACGAGTTCAAGTATGGGTCACAGAATTTTCGGCAGCGTCGAACGATAAGGACATGACGACGTTGACGTGTGGAACGACCCGACACGGGGCATAGCCCTAGCCCTGGTGTTCGAGCAGCCGCACCGCTCGCCCTTGAAGGGAGCACTGCGGGGTTTCTTGGTGGGCCAGCCGCTTGTTGCCGCCTAACCAAAGCTCGCGGCTGGGAGTCTAACAGACGTGTCAAGCCCCCTCGAAACGCCTGGTCAGCTCGTTCTCCCAATCCAAACGTCGCCACGTCATGACAAGGGTCACGGCCGACGTCAAGGTGAGGCATACCGCAACCACGACGGCACCCTGCCACCACCACGGATGCAACGCCGTCGCCGCCCACCACGGCACGGACACACCACCCAAAATGAGCGTCCACATGTACTCGGGGTACCACCTCACCCACGTGCGGTGGATCAGGGACGCCGCCAGAATCGCCAAAACCGCCAGGCGCACACTCCAGCGAAACCCTCGAACAAGGCGAGCACTACCACGAACGTGTGCCAATTGAACTCAGACCTCGACATCAGCGAGAGCAGCACCCGCTGGGGTCATGATCACGACCTCGCGAAGGAACGTCGTCATCTCGGCGGCGTCCGTGACTAGGGCATATATCTCGGCGAACCAGAGCTTGCCAAGATCGCGATCGTGGAGAGAACCAAGCACAGGATCATGAACGACCCCAGCAGCGCGAGCCTTGGCGCCCAGCTCTGTGAACACCGTTTCGACTTCGGGAGACACACAGACTCCTCCTGTCGCCCACCACGGATGTGACCACAGAATGATACGTCAACGTCACGCAACGTGGGTGGACCCCATACCCCAACAGGACAACCACTTCACGGACCCGTGACAGGTGGGACAACCGTCACGTACCATGTCCTTCATGTGTGAGGCAACGGCGACCATTCCGAGCGGCACGCAGTTGCGGTGCCCGCTCGAAGACAACAAACCCGACCACCAGTGCATGGCCCTCGACCGTGACGAGGACCTGTGGACGTGGGACAAAAGACGCGGAACCCAGCCCCGCCGAGTCCCTAGTCACCTAGCGTGACGGCCGTCTATCCAACAGGGAGAGAGGAACACCCATGCAGTGGAACGACGCAGCAACCGTCTACAACTACAGCGACGGCATGCAGTGCTTCGAGTCGCAGGAACAGGGCGGGCACACGCTCGTGCGGTCGACGGTCGACCCCGCCGTGTCGATCAGCGACACGGACGCCGCCTACCGCATGTTCATCGCAGGCGAAGCCGACCGCCTCGGCGTGTAGTCGCCCGCAAGTTCGAGCGACCCCCCAGCATTTCGTACCGCCTCCGCTGGGGGGTCGTCTCGCGTCTCAGCGCAGCCTGTCACCCAGCCGCAGCTTCCGCTGCGCCGCACGTGCCCGCTCAGCCGCCGCCGACGCACCGTAACGGTCGACCATTTGACGAGAGTTCCAACCCATCGTCTTCACCAGGTCGCCCTCCTCCCCGCCGTTGAGCAGGAAGTTGTGAGCGTGCGTGTGACGGAAGTGCTGGGGCTTCAAACGGTGAGGCAGGTCCGCCTGCCGCCGACGAGCGTCAATCGTCTGGTTGATGCCCGATGGGGTGAGAGGCTTCCCGTGACGGTTCACCCACAGCTTCCCGTGCTCGACACGGTTCCGCATGTAACGCTCACGCTCACGGACGTAGCGGACGATCGACACCGCCGTCTTCGGGGACACCGCAAGGTCGCGGGTGTACGTCTTCGACTCACGGACGTGGACTTCGTCCACTGCCCGACGCCAATCCTCCGCAAGCATCCCGTGCAGCTCACCTCGACGTACACCGACATCGAAGAACGTACGGATCATGGCGTCATCCCGCAGGGCGATCAGCCGACGCCACCCCGTGTCCGTCTTCGTGACCTGACATACCGCGAGGAGCTGGTTCACCACATCGTCGGTCTGCACGGGCACGGGACGTTCAGGTTCGGGCGGTTGCGTCGCCCGATGGAACGGGCTGACACGGTTCTCCTCTTCCGCCCACCACGTGAACATCGGACGGGCCGTACGGAAGTAGATGCACAACGACTGCGGGTCCGTGCCCGCCTCGATCCTCATGTACGCCACCCACGCGTTCACGTGGTCTTTCGTCATGTCCTCGATGTCCGATACGACGGCGTCAGCCTGCTCCGTGACGTAGCGCACGAGCCGCTCCCAGCCGTCACGGTTCATCTCCAACGTCTTTGGCTTCCGCCCAACGTTGCGCATCTCTCGCTCGTAAAGGTCCCAACCGTCCTCGAACGAGTCGGGCGCCGTCCACCTGGCCATCTTTGACCACCCCTTCACAGCATCTGCGTGACCGCAAAGCGGTCACCTGTCGAAAGCTGCAAAAGTCCTGGTCAGCGGGGGTGGTGGGCCGTAAGGGATTCGAACCCCTGACCCCCTGCGCGTCATGCAGGTGCTCTAGCCAACTGAGCTAACGGCCCGCCAAAACCCGCTCTGACCTGGGCTTTTTGCAACTGGCGGGCAGTGTACCGCCCGCTGGCTGGGCCGTCAAAGCACCTGCGCAGCGGGCGGCAACGGCGGGCAGTTCAGGCGACTTTGAGCCTCCTTGACCGTGGCTGCTGACGCTCCTTGCGCCGTGAACGGCGATCCTCTCGCCGTCGCTCCTCCAACATGCGTTGGATCATCATCGCGTCGGGACGTTCGCCGTCGTTGTACGTGACCCGTGTCTTGTTGTCGTAGCGGGGGAGGTACTCGCCCGACGCAGAGAACAGGTACACGCGGTACATCTCGCAGTACTCGCACTGGTCGTTGCGCCGCCCCAAGACCGTGAACTTGTACGTGTTGGGCTTGTACTCGATCGTCCCAACGTCCAGGTTCCAGCGGTGGGACAAACCCATACCACGGGCGGCACACTCGTGCAGCATCGTCACAGCTTGTACTTCTCCTTCAACAGGTAGGCAACTTGTAGCTCTAGGGTGTCCGCCCGTGCCTGTTGAGCGTCCCGTTCCGTTACGAGACGATCGTTCGTGTCCTCAGCGTCGTTCAGTTGACGGGCCGACTCCGCAGTGAGCAACGCCACCTGGCCGTGAAGACGTACGATCTCAGTTGACTTGTCGGCCAGCTCGGTTCCGAGTTGACGTGTACCCGCCAGAATCTCTGCGAGTTCACCTCGACCGACGAACATCCCCTCCTCGGCTAGCTCGCTGTCTGGCAGCGTGGCGGGAACGTTGGGTGTTGGTTCATCGAGCGGTAGCAGCGACTGTTCTGGCTGCTCTGGTTCGGTCGGCTCCTCGGCCACGACAGTCGTCGTCCCTTCGGTGTGCTTGGCGATCATGGCGTCCAGCTCAAGACGTCTCGTCAACGGGATCGCAGGCGGCTTGAAAGTGCCCGCAGCGACATCCTTCACGACCTTGGCAGTTGCCGTTCTGCCGCAGGCCAACAAACCAGCAGCGGCTCTTTGTGTCAGGCCACGATCCACGAGATACACCACCTCCGCACGGACGCTCTCGTCTATGTGTCGCGTGGGTTGTTGTATCCGTTTGGCGATCACGTCAGCGGCCATCCGCCGCAGCTCAGCCTTCCTCGCCTCCGTGAGTTCGATCGGCTCCCACTGGCCCTTGCGGCGGGCGGTTCGGAAGTTCTGGACCTGACCTTTCTGGACGTCCATCAGGCGTGCCGCTTCGACCGTCGTCAGCTCCGTCTCTTCGAACAGCCACAGCAGCTCGGTCTTCAGCACCTCGTTTGCCATGTCGCCCACGATAGTCACACCCGATACGTCAACTCGACCAATCCGACCGCATCCCCATCAGCCAACTCGCAGCACCCCCGACACCCAGCAGACCAGGCCAGCGCCGACTACGGTGGCTGGGACCTGGCAGAACGCTCCGAGACGGTCTTACCCTGGGACGGATGGAACGCCGCACCTTCCTCCGCCTCCTGGCAGGGACCCCCTTGGTCAAGCTTGCGGGAGGGCAAACCATGAACCAGGCGGTGACGTACAACGACATCGCAGCCATGACCGAACGGGCACAGGAACTCAAGTCCGTCGACATGGGAAGCGGTGGGGCGGCGGCGGCGGCGTTCCGTACCGCCATCAGCGAAGGCGTACACGCGCGAGTCATGTTCACTGCCGCCTGTCCGCCCGACCTTGCACGGGCACGTGACGAGGCGGTCGGCTACATGCAGACGAACGTCGCGATGATGCTCCACGACGGCGGACACGAGACGGCTGCAACTGACCAGTGGAACCAAGCGTTCGTGGCGGCGGGACGGGCGAAGAACTGGTCGTTGATCGCACGTGTGATGGGGCAGATGGCACGCCAAAAGATCGCCCTCGGGCAAGCACAGGAAGCGGTCGGCCTCGTAGACGCCGCCCTCGAAGGTGCCCAACCCGACGAACTGCTGTCCGTTGAACGGGCAATGCTCTACGCCCTCAAGGCACGGGCACTCGGGACGTTGGGTGACGCCACTGGGACAACCGTCGCGGTCGCACAATCCCAGGGCTATTGGGGCGAGATCCTCCCTCGGGACGCTGACCCCGCGCGCCCGTGGATCGGCCACTACGACGCCGCGCATCAATGGGGCGACATCGGCGCCGCCTGGCGGGAACTCGCAGCGACGGGGAGCCGTAGCGTGCAGATGGCGATCGGCTCCTACGAGCAGGCGTCACTCGCTCACGGCGACCGACCCCGCAGCATGCGGTCGGCTGCGCTCGTGCATTGCTCGCGTGCGTTCCTCGAAGCGAGCTACGGCGACCTTGACGCCGCCGTCGAACAAGGACACCACGGATTGAACCTCGGGGAGACTGTGCGTTCGGGTCGGCTCACGTCGCACTACACGGAGCTACACACAGCTCTCGGGCCGTACAAGAAGAAGCCTCAGGTAGCGGAGCTGTTGGAACGCATCAGGTCAAACCTGGTCAGCTAGCAACCCGTAGCCGATACGTACACGAAAAACGGGGACACCGAGTTGGTGTCCCCGTTCGTCGTTCACGGCCGTATCCCCGCCTTACGTAACGCCGCCGCAGGCACCCCTTGATCCCGCCAGGCCGCATACGGGATCTTGTGGGCGTCGCCGTACTCTTTCGCCACCTCAACGAACGCAGCTTCAAGCGACGGCAAATCGACCTGGCCTTGCTCGTGGACGGCGAGCTGCTCACGCCACTTGACGACGTTGGCACGAGCCTTCAACTCGTTGAGTGTCGTTAGCTCACCTTCGGCCAGCTCGGACTGCGTCTCCTCGATACGCTTCCGTAGCTCATCAGGTTTCAGCGACCGTCCCGTAGGCACAGGCTTTCTCTCGCGCAACGCATCGAGATACGTCTGCACAACCTGCCCTCTGCGCTTCCCCTCGTTCAGCGCAACTCGATGCGCCTCCGACATCGAGCCGTTGCGCGGCTCACTGTTCTCCTCGACCATGGCGGCGTGGTCCTTCGTGTGTAGCTGGGGTGGTGCCTCGCGGGCGATCATACCCACGGGCACCCCTCAGCTTCCGCTTCCCAACTGACGCAACCGCTCAGCCGACACACGTTCCTCGGGCGCCAGCACGGCACGCAGGACACGTCCCGCCTCCTCAGCGTTGCCGTCACACGCCCGTATCAGGTCCTGTACCGCCCTCTGACGTTCCTTCCTGGCGTTGGCGGGGGCGAACCGCCTGATACGGGCTACAGCGTCTGTCATGTCGTCGGTCACGTCACCTTGTACTCCAACGGAGCTCGACCCCGACCCGCATAGTTCGGGACGGTACCCAGCTTCTGCACCTGCTCGCCCGCGATCAGCTCATCGAGCGCTTTGCGGACCGTGGCCTGCGAACCGCCGACCCCGCCGATCACGTCCGCCAGCACGAACGTGCCCTTGATCTTGAGCACGTACTTGGCGATCTCCTCCACGGGCACCGCAGGGGCACGCAACCGAGCGCCGCCTCCACCCCGCTTCGTTTCGCTTCGCCCGTTCGTCGGCACGTCGAACCCCGCCTCGCGCAGCACGTCCCACGGCACCTTCAACTCCGTGAACGCCTTCCACGGGACACCGACCTCGTCACCCCACGCCTTCGCATGAGTGACGAACCCTTCTCGCAGCGGCTTCTCGTCCACGTTCGCGGCCGCTTCCAACGCTGCGATGGCCTTCAACCTGTCGATCGGGTCCTTCGCCTCAAGGACAGCCTTCGTCTTCGCTTGGATGTCCTTCTCGTCCCGCAGTTGAGCGGGGTCTTCGACGTACAGCAGGTACTGCCGCACCGCCGTCTCTGCTGCCTTCGTTGCCATACTGCATGTCCTTTCACTTGGTTAACCCATCCACGCCGTCAGCCAAACCCTATCGCTTGGCTGACAGAGTCGACGTGTTACCTAGGCTCCGCTTCATGATCGAACGACGACACCTCGTACAGGAACACCAGCTTGCCGCCCTCAATGTGGTCGATGTCCGCATCGTGAACCCAGAATGTCTGGCCGCTCTCGCTCTCCTCCACCTGGGTGATTGTCGACAGCTCCGACCCATCGGGGCAGTGCTTGCAGCGGTAGGTGATGTAGAGCGCCATTAGCCTTCCCTCCGTCCGTCAGCAAACCACGTCTCGCCATCAACCGTGACGCTCACGGTCGCCTCGCCCGCAAGGTTCTCCCGCACCGCATCCTTGACGACGTCGGCCAGCGGATAGAACTCGGGTCCATCGGGCGTGTAGTAGTCGCCGTCCACACGTACCTTGATGGCGTACTCGTAGCCCGTGAACTTCGCCATCAGTCCTCCTCGTGGTTGTCGACCTGGTTGCACGCGACCACCTGCCCGACGTCGAAGATCAGTCGGCCGCGCAGCTCAGGTTCGCTCGTGTCGAGCTGCCAGCCCCCATCTTCGATGCAAGTCCGACACTCGGTGAAGCCACCTTCGGACCGCATCCACACGACAGCCACCCAGTCAGACGGCAACGCCCATCGGAACTCGGCGTTCCGCATGTCTGCCGCCGTGACTAGGTGGGGTGGCTTGCGAGTCACACGCTCACCCATTAGGCGTAGTTCCTCTCGTACTCGTCCGCGAACTCCCTTGCCGCCTCGGCCAGCTTGCGCCGTGCTTCGATCTCGTCCGTCTGGTCGTCGTCCAGGTCGTGGATGCTCTCCAAGCAGTCTTGGAAGTCGCCCAAGGTGTTACGGAAACGGCAGTAGCTCATGTTCGACATAGCTTCTCCTCTCGTTGATGAATCCAATTGGGCGCACCGACCGTAGTCGGTGGCCCGCAGAACCCATCACCTAGTCGTCGTCGTGCTCCATGTCGATGCACATGCACGCCTCGTTATCGCAGTCGTCGTGCTCGCCGTCCCGACACGGCTCACACGTGTCTTCGATGTCGCGTTCGTACAGCGACTCGAAATCTTCGAGCGGTTCGTCACTCACGACGCTCCACCCCACGACCTCGCCCGCCTCGTTGCGGTGGATCTCGTCGGTCGGCCCTGGGAACATCACTCGCCTCCCTCTGCTTGCAGCGCCACGAGACGCTTCTTGTTCGTGTTGATCTTCTGCCCGAGATTCGACAGCACGTACTTCGGAAACGCGCCATCCTTCACCTGGTAAGGCACGATTTGTGCCAGCTTCTCGATGCTGGCCCGTTCGTGCGACAGCAGGAGCGACAGATCCGCCGCACCCTTACGACACGAAGCGTTGTACCCCTTGATCCGTGCCCGCTTCGCTTCCAACGCCTCGACACGTTCCGTCAGACGCTCGATAGCGTCGGGGTCGTCATCGTAGATCGCTGCGTTAGCGGCGGCCTCGATGTTGTCAGCCCGACTAGCCATGCTCTTCGCCTTATCGGCGTGCTCGAACCCCTTGCGAGTCTTGTTCTCGATGCCCGCACGGAACCTGCGATCCCGACCCTCCGAATGATGCCCGACCAGGATCGGTTGCCCGAACGGGATCATGTCTGCCCTCGCGTGGGCCTCGTCCAGCGCCGCGGCCGCTTTCTCTTCACGCTTCCCCGACCACTCACGCAGACGTTCCGCTTTCGCCATACGTCGTTCCCTGTATGTTGCCATTTCCCCTTTGTCCTCTCAGTCGATATGTGAACCAGAAACCGCGGCACT